>LKMJ01000334.1_pt1 | contig 34185 bp, 29 predicted proteins | sample 643391 | NCBI WGS metagenome assembly LKMJ01 (sample SAMN04112250, study PRJNA286221) | soda lake metagenome | biome: soda lake; feature: Kulunda Steppe; material: water; isolation source: sample PL-Br10 brine of Picturesque Lake | place: Russia: Kulunda steppe | collected 2010-07 | reverse complement strand
TGCACGAGGAGGTCGAGTTCCGTTCCCCCGCGGTGTTCCGCCCCTACCGCGGTCGCACGACGGTGGCCCACCTCCTCCACCACGCCAGGGCGACCCTCGAGGGGCTCTCCTACATCGATGAGCTCCACGGCGAGGGCAGCGTCGCGCTGCTCTTCACCGCGCGCGTCGGCGACAAGGAGCTCGAGGGGCTCGACCACCTCACCCTGGACGAGCAGGGCCGCATCACGCGCTTCCGGGTGATGATCCGCCCGGCCTCGGGGCTGATGGCCGTCGCCAAGGCCATGGCGGACCGGCTGGAGGCCGACCCGCCACCGGCCACGGGTGACGAGCCGGTGACCGGCCCCTAGAACACGTCCCGCGGGATGTAGCTGCCGTACTCATCGCGGAGCACGTCGCACACCTCCTGCAGCGTGGCGCGCGCCTTCAGCGCCCTGTGCATCGGGGGCAGCAGGTTGTCACTGCCCTGGGCCGCGGCTCGGACCTCGTCCAGGCCGGCGTCCACAGCCGCCTGGTCCCGCACGGCCTTGACGCGATCGGTCCGGGCGATCTGGTCGAGACGGATCTGCTCATCGATGCGCTGCAGGTCCGGCTGGGGATCGGCACCGGTCTGGTAGCGGTTGACCCCCACCACGATCCGCTCGCCGGCATCGATCTCCTTGGCGAGGTCGTAGGCGGCGTGCTCGATCTCCGACTTCTGGTAGCCCTCCTCGATCGCCGCGACCGCGCCACCCATCTCATCGATGCGGTCGAGGTAGGCCTGCACCTCGGCCTCGATGCGGTCGGTCATGGACTCGATCGCGTAGGAGCCGGCGAAGGGGTCGACGGTGGCGGTCAGGTCGGTCTCGTGGGCGATCACCTGCTGGGTGCGCAGGGCGAGGCGGGCACTCTTCTCCGTGGGCAGCGCGAGGGCCTCGTCGAAGCTGTTGGTGTGCAGGCTCTGGGTACCGCCGAGGGTGGCGGCCAGTGCCTGGATCGTGACCCGCACGAGGTTGACCTCGGGCTGCTGTGCGGTGAGCTGCACCCCGGCGGTCTGGGTGTGGAAGCGCAGCATCTGGCTCTTGGGGTCCTGCGCGCCGAACCGGTCCCGCATGATCGAGGCCCACAGCCGGCGTGCGGCCCGGAACTTGGCGATCTCCTCCAGCAGGGTGGAGCGCGCCACGAAGAAGAAGCTCAGGCGCGGCGCGAAGGCATCGACGTCCAGCCCGGCCTCCAGCGCCGCCTCCACGTAGGCGATCGCATCAGCCAAGGTGAAGGCGATCTCCTGCACGGGCGTCGCCCCGGCCTCTCCCATGTGGTAACCGGAGATGGAGATGGTGTTGAACCGCGGCAGGGTCTGTGCGCAGTAGGCGAAGGTGTCGGCGATGATCCGCAGGCTCGGGGCGGGCGGGTAGATGTAGGTGCCCCGGGCGATGTACTCCTTGAGCACGTCGTTCTGGATCGTGCCCCGCAGTGCCGCGGGCTCGACGCCCTGCTCCTCACCGGCGATCTGGTACAGCAGCAGGAGCAGGCTGGCGGGCGCGTTGATGGTCATCGAGGTGGAGACCTCGGCCAGCGGGATGCCGTCGAACAGCGCGTGCATGTCCTCCACGGTGTCGATGGCGACCCCGACCTTGCCGACCTCACCCGCCGCGATCGGCGCGGCCGAGTCGTAGCCCATCTGGGTCGGCAGATCGAAGGCCACCGACAGCCCCGTGGTGCCCTGCTCGAGCAGGTACTTGTAGCGCTGGTTGGACTCCGCAGCGGTGGACATGCCGGCGTACTGGCGCATCGTCCACGGGCGGCCCCGGTACATGCTCGGGTAGATCCCGCGGGTGAAGGGGAAGCTGCCGGGTTCGCCGAGTTGGTGGGCGGGGTCGAAGCCGTCGAGGTGGTCGGGCCCGTAGACGGTCTCCATCTCGAAGCCGCTCATGCTCGTGCGCTCGTCACTCACGCCTACCTCCCTCTCACGGCAACGGAAGGCAGCCTAGGCGCACGCCGGCGACGAGCCCTGTTCAGGCGGAGCGACGCCCGCGGAACTTCGCCTTGCGGTAGTCCTTGTTCATCATCGCGATGAAGTCGATGGAGATGCCCTTGGGGCAGGCGGCCTCGCACTCACCCATGTTGGTGCAGGAACCGAAGTGCTCCTCCATGACCTCCACCATGTGCTCCGCGCGGTCGTAGCGCTCCGCCTGACCCTGGGGCAGCATGTTCAGCTGCGCCACCTTGGCGGAGGTGAACAGCTGGGCCGCACCGTTGGGGCAGGCCGCCACGCACGCACCGCAGCCGATGCAGGCGGCCGCGTCCATGGCGAGGTCGGAGGTCTCCTTGGGGATCGGGATGAGGTTGGCGTCCGGGGCGGAACCGGTGTCGACGGTGACGTAGCCACCGGACTCGATGATGCGGTCGAAGGCGGAGCGGTCGACCACCAGGTCCTTGATGATCGGGAACCCCGTCGCCCGCCAGGGCTCCAGCACGATCTCATCGCCGTCGTTGAAGGTGCGCATGTGGAGCTGACAGGTGGCGGTCAACGCCTGCGGGCCGTGGGCCTGACCGTTGATCATCATCCCGCACGTGCCGCAGATGCCCTCGCGGCAGTCGTGCATGAACTCGATGGGGACCTCGCCCTTGGCGATCAACTCCTCGTTGACCAGGTCCAGCATCTCCAGGAAGGAGGAGTCCGGGCTGACGTCGCTGGCCTCGTAGGTCTCGAACCGGCCGGGCGCGTCCGGTCCGGCCTGTCGCCACACTCTGAGGGTCAGGTTCACGGTGTCGTTCCTCCGTACGCACCGGCCACCTCGCGGTGGCCGTCACGTGGCATCGTCACTTGTAGCTGCGGGTGGACAGCTGCACTTCCTCGTAGACCAGGGGCTCCCGGTGCTCGTTGGGCGTGGCGGAGTCGCCCGACCACTCCCACGCGGTGACGTGGGCGAAGTTGTCGTCGTCGCGCAGCGCCTCGCCGTCCTCGGTCTGGTGCTCCTCGCGGAAGTGGCCGCCGCAGGACTCCTCGCGGGTCAGCGCATCGCGACACATCAGCTCCGCGAGCTCGAAGGTGTCGGCCACGCGACCCACCTTCTCCAGTGAGCTGTTGAGGGAGTCCGCGCTGCCGAGCACCCGCACGTCGGACTCGAACTCCTCACGCAGGGCGGGGATCTCGCTGAGCGCCTTCTCCAGCCCCGCCTGGTTGCGGCCCATCCCGCAGTAGTCCCACAGGATCTTGCCGAGCTCCCGGTGGAAGTAGTCCACCGAGCGGGTGCCGTTGACACCGAGGTAGCGGTCGATGCGCCCCTGCACGTCGGCCTCGGCCTCGGCGAAGGCCGGATCGGAGGTGTCCACCTTCGCACTGCCGAGCTGTGGAGCGAGGTAGTCGCCGATGGTGTAGGGCAGCACGAAGTAGCCGTCGGCCAGGCCCTGCATCAGCGCGGAGGCGCCCAGCCGGTTGGCGCCGTGGTCGGAGAAGTTGGCCTCCCCGATGGCGAACAGGCCGGGGATCGTGGTCTGGAGGTGGTAGTCCACCCACAGCCCACCCATCGTGTAGTGGGGGGCGGGGTAGATGCGCATCGGCATCTCGTAGGGGTTCTCCCCCGTGATGCGCTCGTACATGTCGAACAGGTTGCCGTACTTGTCCGCCACGGCCTCGCGCCCGAGCCGGGCGATGGCGTCAGCGAAGTCGAGGTAGACCCCGTTCTTCAGCGGGCCCACACCGCGGCCTTCGTCGACCACGACCTTGGCTGCCCGCGAGGAGATGTCGCGTGGGGCGAGGTTGCCGAAGGAGGGGTACTTGCGCTCGAGGTAGTAGTCCCGGTCCTGCTCGGGGATGTCGACCACCGCGCGCGACTCGTCGGGGTCCTTGGGCACCCAGATACGCCCGTCGTTGCGCAGCGACTCCGACATCAGCGTGAGCTTGGACTGGAACTCGTCCGATGAGGGGATCGCTGTGGGGTGGATCTGCGTGTAGCTGGGGTTTGCGAAGAAGGCGCCCTTGCGGTGCGCGCGCCAGATGGCGGTGGCGTTGCAGCTCATCGCCATGGTGGAGAGGTAGTAGGCGTTGGAGTACCCGCCGGTGCCGAGCACCACCGCGTGGGCGGAGTGGCGGGCGATCTCACCGGTGACGAGGTCGCGGGTGATGATCCCGACCGCCTTGCCGTCGACCACCACCAGATCCAGCATCTCCTGGTTGGTGTGCAACTCCACGGTCCCGGCCTTCACCTGGCGGGAGAGCGCCTGGTAGGCACCGAGCAGCAGCTGCTGGCCGGTCTGCCCACGGGCGTAGAAGGTGCGCGAGACCTGTGCGCCACCGAAGGAGCGGTTGTCGAGCAGACCGCCGTACTCCCGGGCGAAGGGCACACCCTGGGCCACGCACTGGTCGATGATGTTGTTCGACACCTCAGCGAGGCGGTGGACGTTGGCCTCACGGGAGCGGTAGTCGCCACCCTTGATGGTGTCGTAGAACAGCCGGTGCACGGAGTCGCCGTCACCGTGGTAGTTCTTGGCGGCGTTGATGCCGCCCTGGGCCGCGATCGAGTGGGCCCGACGTGCGGAGCCGTGGTAGGTGAAGGCCTTGACCCGGTAGCCGAGCTCCCCCATCGTCGCCGCGGCCGACGCACCGGCCAGCCCCGTGCCGACGACGATGACCTCGAACCGGCGCTTGTTGTTGGGGTTGACCAGCTTCATGTCGAACTTGTGGTCCTCCCACTTCGACGCGAGAGGGCCGTCTGGGACGCGGGAGTCGAGCACCGTCATCGTCTGCTCCGTGGCTGGTGTGCGGTTGGTTCGGACCGTGCGGTTCGGTGGACGCCGGCGCCTGTCCCGGGGGCCGGGAGCACCAGCCCGTGCCCGTCAGCTGATGACGCCGGTCAGCACGGCGATCACGAAGGAGAGGTTGCCGCCGATGACCACCACGGTGAAGGCGATCGCCAGGGTGCGCCGCCAGTGGTTGAAGCGTCGGTTGTTCCACCCCATCGACTGGAACAGGCTCCACACCCCGTGGTAGAGGTGGAAGCCCAGCGCCAGGTTGGCCAGGATGTAGAAGCCAGCGCTGGCGGGGTTGGAGAAGCTGTTGAGCACCCGGTCGTAGACCGTGTCGCCGGCCTCGTGGAGCGGCGTGACCGCCCAGGTCAGGTCGGCGAGGTGGTAGAAGAGGAACAGCAGCACGATCACCCCGGTCCAGCGCATCGTGCGGGCCGCGAAGTCGGCGGCGACGTAGTCACGCTTGGAGCGGTAGCTGGTCGGGCGCGCCCGGCGGTTCATGGCCGTCAGTTGCGCGGCGGCAACGACGTGGCCGATCAGCGCCAGCAGCAGGACACCCCGCAGCAGGTTGAGCACCACGCCCTCCGGCGCGATCGGGTAGAGCAGTTCGCGCAGCGTCTGCGCGTAGAGGTTGAAGTCCTCCGCGCTCTGATAGAGCTTGAGGTTGCCGATCATGTGGGCGAGCACGTAGCCCAGACCCACGATGCCGGTGATCGCCATCACGTACTTCTTGCCCAGCGCGGAGCGGTAGAGCTCCACGATGAAGGGGCTGCGCTTCGATCGTTCCGGCGCGGAGGCTGCCATCTGGACTCCCACTTCTTCGAGGTGGTCCGAGGCGGCGGTGCCCAGCACCGTCCCCACGGGCCCCACCCGGCTGTGCTCGGACGTGACGACCCTGGCCGGGGAGGATAGCAGCGGCCTCCGGGCACTCCCTCAGCCGGGTGGCAGCAGCCCCATCGCCCGCTTGGCCTGCTCGAGGGTCGGTACAGCCACCGCACGCGCCCGATCGGCACCCTCGGCCAGCACCCGGTGGACCTCCCCGGGATCATCCGCCAGCTCCGCGTAGCGCGCCTGGATCGGCCGCAGCAGCTCGATCACGGCCTCCGCAACAGCGAGCTTGAAGGCGCCGTAGCCGCCGCCGTCGTACGCGGCCGCAAGCTCGTCGACGTCACGGTGGGTGGCGGCCGCCAGGATCTCCAGCAGGTTCGAGACGCCGGGCTTGGCCTCGCGGTCATGTCGGATGTCGCCGGCGGAGTCGGTCACCGCGCTCTTGATCTTCTTCTCGATGCGCTTCGGCTCGTCGAGCACGGAGATGATGCCCTTGGCACTCGACGCCGACTTCGACATCTTGACCGTGGGATCCTGGAGGTCCATCACCCGCGCCGCGGCCCGTGGATGGACGGCCTTCGGCAGGGTGAACACCGGCTCCTCGGGGCTCGCGAAGCGGTGGTTGAACCGCTGACCGATGTCACGTGCCAACTCGATGTGGTGGCGTTGATCATCGCCCACCGGCACCTCGTCGGCGTGGTAGAGCAGGATGTCGGCCGCCTGCAGCACGGGGTAGTCGAACAGCCCCACGCTCACCGAGTCACCCTTGCCTTGCGACTTCTCCTTGAACTGCGGCATCTTGCGCAGCTCACCGAACCCGGCCACGCAGTTGAACAGCCAGGTGCACTCCGCGTGCTCGTGGAGATGGGACTGCACGAACAGGATGGAGCGCTCCGGATCGACACCCACGGCGAGCATCCCCGTCGCCAGTTCCAGGGTCCGGGAGGCCAGCGTCGCGGGATCGTGCTCCGCGGGGTTGGTGATCGCGTGCAGATCCACCACGCAGTAGACGCAGTCACGGTCCTGCTGCATCGACACCCAGTTCACCCAGGCACCGAGCAGGTTGCCGAGGTGGGGGTCGCCGGAGGGTTGCATGCCGGAGAACACGCGCGTCACGGATGCCTCGCTGTGGTTCGGGCGCCGGTCGGATCGCTCGGATCGGCCGGCGCGGCAGGTCCGCCGACAACGGCGGGAGGGGTCGAGCGCCCCGGCGGGCCGGGGTGGTGGAGGCGGTCACGGTAGCGTCGCGGCACCCGATGCCGGGAGCCACACCAACAGCGACAGCGGGAGCCACACCAACAGCGACAGCGGGCGCCACACCAACAGCCACAGCGGCAGCGGACAGGTAGCCGCGGCAGCCGCGGTGCCGCCACTGGACGGGAGCAGGGCCGTGAACCGACGCACACCGCCACAGGGGCCCCTGCCCGTGCCGGATCGCATCGCCGCGGGCCTGCAACTGCGGCTCCCGCGGGTAGCCGACATCCCCCGGATCACCGAGGTGTGCCAGGACGCCGAGGTGCAGCGCTACACCCGGGTCCCCTCCCCCTACACCGAGGACCACGCCCGCGCCTTCGTCGACCTGGCTGCCACCGGCCTGGCCGAGGCCACCGGGCTGCACCTGGTGGTGGTCGATGCGCACGACGACCGGGTGCTCGGTGCGGTCGGCCTGGCGATCGATCGCCGCGACGCCAGCGGCGAGATCGGCTACTGGGTCGCGCCCGAGGTACGCCGGCAGGGGGTGACCACCACCGCCTGCCGCACCCTGCTCGGCCACGCCTTCGACGTGGTGGGGCTCGGGTACGTGGCACTGTGGGCCGCAGCGGACAACCCGGCGTCGAACGGCGTCGCGCGACGGCTCGGCTGCACCCACGAGGGAACGGCGCGCCGCGCGATGCTGCTCGGTCCCACGGGGGACTGGAGCGCACCGCGCGGCGACGCGAACCTGTGGGGACTGCGGCCGGGCGAGCTGCGCTGAGCCGGCCGCGGCCCCCTGATCAGGACCGGTTCAGAGCATGTCGGCGACGGCCGCACGCTCCTCCTCGAGCTCAGCGACCGTGGCATCGAGCTTGCCCTGGGTGAAGTCGGAGAGCTCGAGGCCCTGGACGATCTCGTAGCTTCCGGCACCGTCGGTGGTGACGGGGAAGCCGGAGATCAGCCCCTCCGGCACGCCGTAGGAGCCATCGGAGGGCACGGCCATGGAGACCCAGTCGCCCTCAGGCGTCGGGGTCCCACCGGTCCAGTCGCGCACGTGGTCGATCAGCGCGCTGGCAGCCGACGCCGCGGAGGAGGAGCCGCGGGCGTCGATGATGGCCTTGCCGCGCTGCTGCACCGTGGAGAGGAACTCACCCTCGAGCCAGTCACGGTCGCTGATGACCTCGGCAGCCGGACGGCCGCCGATCCGCGCGTTGTCGACGTCCGGCACCATCGTCGGTGAGTGGTTGCCCCACACGGCGAGGTTGGTGACCTCATCCACGGCCACGCCGGCCTTGGCAGCGAGCTGGCTCTTGGCGCGGTTCTCATCGAGGCGCACCATCGCGGTGAACCGCTCGGTCGGGACACCCTCGACGTTGGCGGCGGCGATCAGCGCGTTGGTGTTCGCGGGGTTGCCCACCACGGCGACCTTGAGGTCCGCGGCGGCGCCGCTCAGCGCTCTGCCCTGTCCGGTGAAGATGGCGCCGTTGTCCTTGAGCAGGTCCGCGCGCTCCATACCGGGACCGCGGGGCTTGGCGCCGACCAGGCAGGCCACGTCCACGCCATCGAAGGCGGTCTCCGCGGAGTCGGTGAGCTGGATGCCCGACAGCAGCGGGAAGGCGCAGTCGTTGAGCTCCATCGCCACCCCCTCCAGCGCCGGCAGCGCCGGGGTGATCTCCAGCAGGCGCAGCTCGACCGGGGTATCCGGACCGAACATCTGTCCCGAGGCGATCCTGAAGGCGAGCGCGTAGCCGATCTGGCCGGCGGCGCCGGTGACGCTGACACGGACGGGCGAGGTCATGGGTGCTCCTGATGGGGAAGTTGCGATGGGCCTGATCGAGCCTAGCTACGGTCCCAGGGTGTGTCCCCGGGAGGAGGGTCAGGGTGAGCCTGTACGGCCACGCCGTCGCCGCCGCCTACGACCCGGTGCTGCGGTCCCTGGAGCAGGGGCGCCTGGCCTCCTGCCGCCGGGAGTTGCTCGGCAGCCTCACCGGCCACGTCGTGGACGTCGGTGCCGGGACCGGCGCCAACCTCGCGCACCTGCCTGCGCAGGTCGACCACGCCACAGCCGTGGAACCCGACCCGGCCATGGCCCGACGGCTGCGGCATCGCGTCGCCGCGCAGGCGGGCTGGCACCGCGCGCTGGGCCGTGACATCGAGGTGGTGGACGGCGTCGCCGAGGCGCTGCCGCTGCCCGACGCCAGCGTGGACGCGGTCCTGGTGACCCTGGTGCTGTGCAGCGTGCAGCGACCCGAGGTCGCGGTCGCGGAAGCCCGTCGGGTACTGCGCGACGACGGCGTGCTGGTCGTGCTCGAACACGTCCGTGCTCGGGGAGCCGCCCGGGGACTCGTCCAGGGGATGCTGACCCCGGTGTGGCGGCGGGTGGCACGTGGCTGCCACCTCGACCGCGACACCCTGGACACCCTGGCCCGGGGCGGCTTCGACGTGCAGGGGGTGGCGCCCTGGCAACTCAGCCGGCGCGGGCCCACGGCGCCGGCGATCGCAGGGCACGCCCGGCCGCGGTGACACCCCCGGCCGCGGTGACCGCCCCGGCGGGCGGCTCCTCGCGCGTCAGCTGCGCGGCAGCCCGCGCCGGACCCGTGCGGCCTCCAGGGTGTTCTGCAGCAGCATCGTCACGGTCATGGGACCGACGCCCCCCGGCACGGGGGTGATGGCTCCCGCGACCTCGGCGACCTCGTCGAAGGCGACGTCACCGACGAGCTTGCCATCCTCGCCACGGTTCGTACCGACGTCGATCACCGTCGCGCCGGGACGCACCATGTCCGCGGTGATCAGACCGATCATGCCGGCGGCGGCGACGATCACATCCGCCCCACGGCACACGGCAGCGAGGTCACGGGTGCGGGAGTGCGCGAGGGTCACGGTGGCGTCGCGGCCCTTGAGGGTGAGCATCACCGACAGTGGTCGACCGACCAGGTTGGAGCGACCGACGATGACGATGTTCGCCCCGGCGGTGTCCACGCCGGCGTGCGCCAGCAACTCCAGCACGCCGTAGGGGGTACAGGACAGGAAGGTCGGGTCCCCGATCGCCAGCCGGCCGGCGGTGTAGGGGTTGAGGGCGTCCACGTCCTTGTCGGGGGTGATCAGCTCCTGGACCGACCGGGCGTCGAGGTGGTCGGGCAGGGGCAGCTGCACCAGGATGCCATCGACCGCCTCATCGGCGTTGAGTTGCCGTACCAGCGCCTCGAGATCCTCCTGGGAGGTGTCGGTGGGCAGCACGTGCTGCTCGGAGCGCATCCCGGCCGCTTCGCTGGCCCGGTGCTTCATCCCGACGTAGACCTGCGAGGCCGGATCGTCGCCGACGATGACCGCCGCGAGACCGGGTTGGACACCGTGCTCGGCATGCAGGCGGGCGACGTCGTCGGCGATGCGGGAGCGGACCTCGGTGGCGAGGGCCTTGCCGTCGATGAGCGATGCGGACACCGGTGGACTCCTTGGGACCTGAGGGCGGGGTGGGAACGGTACGGGGTGCGGTCAGTGCCGGAAGTGACGGCGTCCGGTGAACACCATCGGGATGCCGTGCTCGTCGGCCGCGGCGATGACCTCCTCGTCGCGGACCGATCCCCCCGGCTGGACGATGGCACGCACCCCGGCCATGGCCGCCGCGTCGGGGCCGTCACGGAAGGGGAAGAAGGCATCGCTGGCCAGCACGGCGCCGACGTGGCGATCATCGGATCGCTCCACTGCCAACCGAACGCTGTCCACCCGGCTCATCTGCCCGGCACCGACCCCGACGAGCTGGCCGTCGCGTGCGAGCACGATGGCGTTGGACTTGGTGTGCTTGGCGGCGAGCCACGCGAAGCGCAGGTCCGCGAGGGTGGCCTCGTCGGGCTGCACGGAGGTCACCACCTCCCAGGCGTCCCAGGGTTCCTCGGCGGTGTCGGCGTCCTGGATGAGCACCCCACCCGCCACCGACCGCAGGGTGCGGCTCGGGGCGGGCCGCTGCGCGTCCGCCTGCTCGAGGATCCGCAGGTTACGTTTGGCGGTGAGCAGCTCCAGCGCCTCCGCGTCGTAGCCGGGCGCGATCACCACCTCGGTGAAGATCTCCCCGATGCGCCGAGCGGTCGCGGCGTCGATGGGCCGGTTGCTGGCAACGATGCCACCGAAGGCACTGACCGGGTCCCCCTCGAGGGCCCGCAGGTAGGTGCCCTCGAGCTCCTCGCCGACGGCGAACCCGGCGGGGTTGGTGTGCTTGATGATGGCGACGCAGGGCTCCTCGAGCTCCACGACCATCGCCCAGGCCGCGTCGGTGTCGAGCAGGTTGTTGTAGGACAACTCCTTGCCGTGGAGTTGGGTTGCCGCAGCGATGCCGCCTGCATCGGGCAGTGCGTAGAAGCCGGCCTGCTGGTGGGGGTTCTCCCCGTAGCGCAGCTCCTGTCGACGCGGCAACGCGAGGTGGAGCTGGTCGGCGACGGGCTGGTCGCGCAGGAACCAGTCAGCGACGGCGGCGTCGTAGGCGGCCGTGTGCTGGAAGGCCCGGCTGGCGAGCTCACGACGCAGGGTCGTGGTCAGCCCACCGTGCTCGGTCACCTCCGCCAGCACGCGCTCGTGATCTGCCGGGTCGACCACCACACCGACCGACCCGTGGTTCTTCGCGGCCGCCCGCAGCATCGTCGGCCCGCCGATGTCGATCATCTCGATCACATCGGCGTCAGGCGCTCCGGATGCCGCGGTGTCGGTGAAGGGGTAGAGGTTGACCACCACCAGATCGATCGCCGCCAACCCGAGGTCGGTGAGCTCGGCGACGTGCGCAGGGTCGTTGCGGTCGGCGAGGATCCCGGCATGCACAGCCGGGTGCAGGGTCTTGACCCGCCCGTCGAGGCACTCCGGGAAGCCGGTCACCTCCGCCACCTCGGTCACCGGCACGCCGGCGTCGCGCAGCACCCCGGCAGTGGAGCCCGTGGAGATCAGCTCCACGCCGAGGTCGTGGAGCGCTCGGCCGAGCTCCGCCACACCCGTCTTGTCGAAACAGCTCACGAGGGCGCGGGAGACGGGGACGACATCCATGGCAGCGGTCACGGGTGCAACTCCTGGTCGGGGTGATCGGTAGCAAGGTGGACCTCGGCGCGGCGCCCGACCACGGTCACGCCGTCGTGGCACAGTGCGCGAACGCACGCGGGCAGGAGCCGGTGCTCGACGGCCTTGATGCGCTCGTGCAGCGCAACCTCGGTGTCGCCAGGCAGGACCGGCACGGCCTCCTGGGCGAGGATCGGGCCGTGATCGACCTCCTCGTCCACCAGATGCACGGTGCAGCCGGTCACCTTGACGCCGTGGGCGATCGCCTCACGGACCGCGTGGGCACCGCGGAAGGCGGGGAGCAGGGAGGGGTGGGTGTTGACCACCCGATTGGGCCAGCGGGCGAGGAAGTCCCCGGACAGGATGCGCATGAAACCGGCCAGCACGACCACCTCGGGTGCGTGGGCCGCGAGGCCATCGGCCAGGCGCTGCTCCCATGCTGCGCGGGTGCGCGCATCCGCGCCACGGGGGAGCTCCTCGACCACCATCGGCGTGCCCGCGACCTCGGCGTGGGTGAGGCCAGCGGCCTCAGCCCGGTCGGTACCGACCACCACCACCTCGCCGCCGAAGCCGGCATCGGCCGCGATGGCATCGAGCAGGGCCCGAAGGTTGGAGCCACCACCACTGAACAGCACCGCGAGCCGCGTCGGGGACGGGGCCCTGGGCTGGCCCGCGGACGGGGACCTCGCCGCGGACTGGGGCGTGGACATCGGGCTCCCCTGGACGGCGACGGCGTGGGGACGGCACAGGACAGGGCCGACCGGGCGCGACCTGCACCTCGCCGGGAGCCTAGCTGGCCCCGATAGCCGACCTCATCGGGATCTGGCGGTGGTGCGGGCGCGGGAGGGTGGGTGCGGCTCGGTCGGGTGCAGGTTGAGGGTGGGGCGGGCTCGGATCCCACACCTCCCGCCACCCCTGCCGGGCACCGGGGGGGCGCGTGCGCCACGCAGGCCTGCCGACGTGGGGTCGACGCGACTATCATCGCAGGCTACGGCTGGTTCCCGTTGGTGGCAGGCGCCACCGCCCGGCAGCTGTGGCGTCGCGGGACGTGACCCGTGGCGGCGGCTGCAGCAACAGCGTTGCTCCCGCTCCTCGAGGTGTTCGTGTCGATCCCCCGCCGCGGCCGCGGTGCTCCGCACATCGCACGACCCGCCACCTTCGCTGCCGTGATCGCGATGGCTGCCGTGGCAGCCCTCGCCTCGGCGGCAGTGGCTGACCCCTCCAGCGATGAGGTCCGCTCCGATCTCGACGCGGCGCAGGAACGCTACGACGAGTTCGATCAACGCATCGGTCAGGCGCAGAACGCGTACAACGACGCGGCTGAGGGGCTCGAAGCCGCTGAGCACACCCTCGCCGAACTCGATGCGGAGCTCGCCCACCTCTCCGGCGAAGCCGACCAGCTGCGCGCACGTGTGCAGGACCACGTCCGCATGCTCCACAAGCTCGGTCCGGGCGTGGAGCTCTCCAACCTCGTCGCCAGCGACCCGAACGACGCTGGGCTGCGCTCCACCACCTTGCGCCAACTGCTCCAACGCCAGAGCGCCGATCTCGAGTCCCTGACCGCCACCGACGCTGCCATAGCCGCCGCCCAGGACCGGCAGACGCAGGCGGTCCAGCTCGCCGCCGCGCGCACGAGCGAGCTCGAGGCGCAGAACGAGCGACTCGAGCAGCTGTTCGCCGACAGCGCAGATGAGGTCGATGCGCTCGAGGAGCTCCTCCAGCTCACCGTGCAACGCGAGGAGGAGGAGGCCGCAGCCGAGGCTGCGCGCCAGGCCGAGGCAGAGCGCCAGGCCGCGGCCACAGGCTCGAGCTCGGTGGCTGCCACCGGCTCGGCGCCCTCCACGCGCTCCTCGGTGGACGCCGCCGTCCAGACCGCCCTTGCGCAGATCGGCAAGCCCTACTCCTGGGGCGGAACCGGCCCGGGCTCCTTCGACTGCTCGGGCCTGGTCACCTACGCCTTCCGCTCGGCGGGGATCAGCCACCTCCCCCGTTCCTCCTCGGCGCAGTACGGCGCGACCACCCGGATCTCCCGCAGCGACCTGCGCCCCGGCGACCTCGTCTTCTACCACTCCCCGGTCAGCCACGTCGCCATCTACATCGGTGGTGGACGGGTGGTGGAGGCACCCAACAGCGGCAACAACGTCCGGATCCGCACCGACGGGCTCACACGCCGCGGCGTGGTCGGCTTCGGCCGGGTGTGAACCCCACCGCCGCACCAACCTCTCGCGTCGGTGTCGACGTCGGCGGGACCTTCACCGACCTCGTCCACCTCGATGGCACCCAGCTGCGTGTGGCGAAGGTGCCCTCCACGCCCACCGATCAGGCACAGGGCATCGTGGCATCGCTGGAGCGGGCCGGGGTCGACCCGGCGGAGCTGTCCCGCTTCGTGCACGGCACCACCGTGGCCACCAACACCGTGCTCGAACGCGACGGCGCCCGCACCGTGCTCGTGACCACGGCGGGGTTCGCCGATCTGCTGGCCATCGCCCGCCAGGACCGCCCCCACCTCTACCGGCTCGACTCCCGCCGGCCCACCCCGCTGGTTCCTCGCGAACGGGTCGTGGAGGCCGAGGAGCGGGTGGCGGCCGACGGCACCGTGCTGGCCCGACTCAGCGACGCCGAGGTGGCACGGGTGACGGCGGCGGTCGCGGCTCTGGAACCCGACGCGGTGGCCATCAGCCTGCTCTTCGGCTTCCTGCACCCTTTGCACGAGGAGCGTCTGGCAGCGGCGCTGCGCGCGCTCGAGGTGCCGCTCACCCGTTCCAGCGAACTGCTCCCGGTGCTGCGGGAGGTGGAGCGGACATCGACGGTGGTGCTCAACGCCTACCTGGCGCCGCGGATGGCGCGCTACCTCGATGGTCTCGCTGACCGGCTCGGGGCGGCGGGCCTGCAGCCGGCGGTGGAGGTGATGCGCTCCGGCGGCGGGACAGCTACCGCCGAGGTGGCGGCGCGGGAGCCGGTGCGTGCCGTGTTGTCAGGCCCCGCAGCGGGTGCCTGGGGTGCTGCCGCGCTCGGACGGGCGTGCGGCGCCGAGGATGTCATCGCCTTCGATGTCGGAGGGACCTCGACCGACGTCACCCTGGTCACGGCAGGACGCCCCCGGACCACCGCCGACGGCATGATCGGTGGCCTGCCCTTCGCCGTCACCACCACCGACATCCACACGATCGGGGCGGGTGGGGGCTCCCTGGCCTGGCGTGATGACGGCGGCGCCCTGCGGGTCGGGCCGAGGTCCGCGGGTGCCGACCCGGGCCCCGCGTGCTACGGCCAGGGTGGCACCCGACCCACGGTCACCGACGCCAACGTGGTGCTCGGCCGACTCGACGCAGGTGTGCGGCTCGGTGGGACCCTGCCGCTGCGAGCCGACCTCGCCCACCGTGCCGTATCGGGGCTGGCCGAGGAGTTCGGGCTCGACGCACGCGACTGTGCTGAGGGCATCATCGCCGTCACCGACGCCGCGATGGCCGCCGCGCTCCGCGTGGTGTCCATCGAGCGCGGTCACGACCCCCGCGACTTCGCCCTCCTGCCCTTCGGTGGTGCCGGGGCGCTCCACCAGGCGGCACTGGCCGCGGAGCTCGGGTGCCGCCGGGTGCTCGTGCCACCGAATCCGGGGGTGCTGTCGGCCCTCGGTCTGCTCGCCGCGCCCGTGACCGTCGACCGTGTGCAGGCGCAGCTCGGGGAGCTGGCCACGATGGACGCCGCCACCCTGGAGACGACCTGGCGGGACCTCGAGGACCAGGCCCGTCGTAGCCTCGCCACCCAGGACAGCGAGGTCGCGACCGTCACGCGCAGTGCCGACCTGCGCTACCGAGGCCAGGCCTTCGAGCTCAGCGTGCCGGGTACCGCCGAGGTCGTGGACCTCGCCGAGCGGTTCCACGCCGCCCACGCGGAGCGTTACGGCTACCGCCAGCCGGAGGCGACCGTGGAGGTGATCGCCCTACGGGTACGAGCCGAGGGTCCCACCCCCGAGCTGCCGCTCCCGCCCGTGCCGAGCGCTACAGCCTTCTCTGCCAGGCCTGCCGCCGGGCCTGCCGCCGCCTCGCCTACCGGGGCTGCTGCCGGATCCGGGCTTGCCGCAGCGCAGCTGGGCACGCGCGAGGTCATCGATGACCGCGGGCCGGTGACCGCGGCGCTGCTGGACCGCAGCCGGCTCGGCGCCGGTGCCACGCTCCGCGGACCGGCGATCGTGGTCGGGGTCGATGCCACGGTGTGGGTCGCGCCCTGGCAACGGGGCGAGGTGGACGATCGCGGTGTCCTGCTGCTGGAGGAGGCGCCGTGACGGGCACGGAGGCGAACCCAGACACCGGCACCGGCACCGGCAGGGTCGATCCCATCACCCTGGAGGTGGTGCGCAACGCCCTGATCGGCATCGCCGAGGAAGCCGGTGCGGCGCTCAGGCGCACGGCGTACTCACCCAACATCAAGGAGCGCATGGACTGCTCCACGGCGGTCTTCGACGCGCACGGACAGCTGGTCGCACAGGCCGAGCACATCCCCGTCCACCTCGGCTCCATGCCGTTGTCGGTCGCGGCGGCCCGGGAACGCTTCCCGGAGCTCAGCCCCGGGGACCAGGTCCTGGTCTCCGACGCCTACGCCGGCGGCACGCACCTGCCCGACTGGACCCTGGTCGCCCCCGTCCACGACGACGCGGGCCACCTGCTGGGCTTCGTCGCCAACCGTGCCCACCACTCCGACGTGGGCGGGGCTTCCCCCGGGTCGATGCCCACGGGACCTGTCGACATCGTGGCCGAGGGCCTGCGCATCCCGCCGGTCCGCCTCCACGTGGCCGGCGAGGAGCAGGCCGACCTGGTCCGCCTCCTGCTGGCCAACACCCGCACACCCACCGAGCGCCTCGGGGACCTGCGCGCGCAGGTCGGCGCCAACCACCTCGCCGCCCGGCGGGTCCGGGAGCTGGCGGCGGGGCGCGGCCGTGGGGAGCTGGCGACCGCCATGGCAGCGACCCTCGACCACGCCCACCGCACCGTCGTGGCGGCCCTGCGGGAGCTGCCCGACGGCAGCGTGACGGCACACGACGTCCTCGACGACGACGGTGCGGGCGCCCACGACATCGCGATCCGGGCGTCGGTCACCATCGCTGACGGGCACGTGACCTGCGATCTCACTGACTGCGATCCCCAGGTGGCGGGCAACGTGAACGCACCCGTGGCGGTGACCCTGTCCGCGGCCGTGTACGCCCTGCGCGCCGTGGCCGTCCCCGACCTGCCGGCCAACGACGGGCTGCACCGGGCCCTGACCCTGCGCACCACCCCGGGCACGGTCGTCGACGCCCGGCCACCGGCGGCCGTAGCTGCCGGCAACGTGGAGACCTCCCAGCGGATCGTCGACGTGCTGCTGGCCGCCTTCAGCGTCCTGGCCGAGGGCCGGGTCGGGGCCGCCAGCCAGGGGACGATGAACAACACCCTGTTCGGTGGGACGGACCCCCGCACGGGTGCACCCTTCACCTACTACGAGACCCTGGCGGGCGGCACCGGGGCGGGACCCTGGGGACCGGGCGCGGACGGCACCCACTCGCACATGACCAACACCCGCAACACCCCCGTGGAGGCCTTCGAGCTGGCCTACCCCCTCAGGGTCGTGGAGTACGCGCTCCGGCAGGGATCGGGTGGGGACGGAGCCGCGCGAGGCGGCGCCGGGATCCGGCGTGTGATCGAGGCGGTCACCGACGACGCCACGGCCTCGGTGGTCACCGAGCGTCGACTGCACGCCCCACCGGGAGCCCAGGGCGGCGGACCGGGCGCGGTCGGACGCAACCTGGTGGTACGCGCCGACGGCACGGAGGAGCCCCTGCCACCGAAGGCCACCGTGCGCCTCGCCCGCGGTGACCGGCTGATCGTGGAGACACCAGGTGGTGGGGGGTACGGGGAGGGTTGACGGAGCTTGCTAGGACGGGATGCGCCCCTACCGTGGAAACTCACCCGAACGCGATCCCGGAGGTCCCCGTGCACCCCCTGATCCCGATCGCCGCCTTCGCCGCCGGCATGGGCATCCTGGCGCGACGGTCGCGGCAGCAGCAGGAGGCCGAGGGCACCTTCGACGTGACCGGCACGGGGGCGGAGAAGGATCCACTGAAGGCACTGGCCGGGGCCCTGACAGACCGGCGACGCCCGGCGGTCGTGCTGTCGGGGGCGGGGGTGTCCCTGTCCAGCAACATCCCCACCTTCCGAGGCAGCGATGGCCTCTGGGTCCGCTACGACCCGCTCGAGTACGCAACCATCGACGCCCTGGAAGCCGACCCCGCGAAGGTCTGGCGGATGCTGTGGGAGCTGGACGAGGTGCTCGAAGCCGCCGAGCCCAACCCGGCCCACCGGGCCATCGCGGAGCTGCAGGACCTCGGCGCGGTGTCCACGGTGATCACCCAGAACGTCGATGCCCTGCACCAGGCGGCAGGCAGCGACGACGTGGTCGAACTGCACGGCTCCGGCCGGCGCTTGCGCTGCCTGGACTGCGGCCATCCGGACAGCCGTGACGAGGTGGCACGCCGGACGACGCGCGGCGAGGTGCCACGTTGTCGGTCATGCCGCGGGCAGCTGCGGCCGGAGGTCGTCTTCTTCGGGGAGCTGCTGCCACCCGACGCGCTCGAACGCGCGGAGCGGGCCATCCTCAGCTGCGACGACCTCATCGTCACCGGCACGGCTGCGGAGGTGGAACCCGCTGCCAGCCTGCCGCTGCTCGCCCAGGGCGCCGGTGCGCGGATCTGGGAGATCAACCCGGAGCCGGGCCTACCCGGGGCTCGGCGCATCACCCAACCCGCGGAACACGCGCTGCCCGACCTGGTCGCACGCCTGCGCCCCTAGCGCACAGCCACGGCACCCCCGCACGGCGATACCCGCGGCTATCCGTCGGTCACCTCGGCGGCGATGCGCTGGGCGCGCTCCAGGGAGGAAGCGTCCACGAAGATGCGCGTGCCCCAGTCGGCTGCGGACAGCAGGCGGGTCAGCCCGCCGGCGCGTTTCGCCCAGTGCTCGATCCCGGCGACCTCCAGTTGCTCGAGGATCTGTTCGGCGTTCTCGTCCACGAACTGTCCCAGCTGCACCGTGCGCGTCCTGGCCATCCTGTGCGCTCCCTCCACCACCTCGTAGGCGCTCTTCACCACCCGACGGCGGCGCCGTCGCAGCGTGGGTCCGACGCCGCGGCGTAGCCGTGCTCGGTGACCTCGATCAGGTGCGCGTGTCCGGCACCGTCGTCGTACGGTGCCAGCCGCCGCACCTCGTTGCCACGATCCGCGAGTCCCTGGAACAGCGCGGCCGTGGCCCGCGACTCCACCGCCACCGACCCGTCGGCAACGTCGACGATGAACCGCGGGGCGTCCAGCGCGGTCCCCAGGTCCGCACCGCGGTCCACCAACTGCGACAGCACCTGCAGGTGGATCTGCGGCTGGCCATCGCCACCCATCGTCCCGAACACCAGCCAGGGGCGACCGTCGCGCAGGGCCAGGCCCGGGATCAGGGTGTGCAGGGGCCGCTTGCCCGGCCCGATCGCAGCGGGATCGCTCGCGTCGAGGCTGAAGTGGGCACCGCGATCATGCAGCCCGATGCCCGTACCCGGCACGACCACCCCGGACCCGAAACCGACGAAGTTGGACTGGATCAGGCTGACCAGCAGCCCGTCGTCATCCGCCGCACACAGGTAGGCGGTACCGCCGGGCGCCGGACGCACCGCGGGCCAGGGCGCTGCCTGCCCGGGGTCGATCCCCGCGGCGATGCCCGCGATCCGCTCCGGGGTGAGCAGGGCCGCAGGCGTGGTGCGCATCGCATCGGGGTCGGCGAGGTGCTCCTGCCGGTCGGCCATCGCGGCCCGTACGGCTTCCACCTGCAGGTGGACGGCCAGGCCCTGGTCGTCGGGCAGCGGTCCCAGCTCCTGGGCGATGGCCAGGGCCGTCAGCGCGGTCACGCCCTGGGTCGGTGGCGGGAGCTCCAGCACCTCGAGGTCGCGGTAGCGGCCCCTGAGCGGGGTCGGCTCGTCCACGCGGTGGGCGGCCAGGTCCTCCACGGTCATGGTGGAACCCCGGGCCTGCAGGGTCGCGGCGATGGCCTCGGCGAGCGTTCCGCGGTACATCGCCGCCGGACCCTCTTCGGCCAGGAGCTGCAGCGTTGCGGCCAGTTCCGGTTGCTGGAACCGGGTCCCACTGCGCATCTGTCCGTAGTGGTCCTCCCAGCCCGGTTCGACCGCGAGCCGCGTCCGCGCACGGTCCACCCGGGCCGCAACCTCGGCGGTGATCTCGAACCCGTCGGTGGCGAGCCGGCGGGCCGCCATGGACAACTCCCCGAAGCTGCGACTCCCCCACCGCTCGAGTAGATGGAACCAGCCGGCGACGGCGCCGGGCACCGTCACCGGCAGGGCCCCGAACATCGGCATGCCGGCGGTACCCGCATGGGCCACCGACGGGTCCCCGTGCCCTTCGGCGACGGCCCGCTGCACCGCCTCCACCGTTGCACCGGCGGGGGCGCGGCCGGTGCTGGCCACCCCGTGGGCCGTCCCGTCCCACACCTGCGCCAGCAGATCGCCACCCACGCCGCAGTAGTAGGGGGTGACCACGGCCAGCACGAGGTTCGCGGCCACGGCAGCGTCCACGGCGTTGCCGCCGTCGGTCAGGACACGGTGCCCGGCTGCGGAAGCGAGGTGGTGGGGGCTGACCACACAGCCGTGGGGGAATCGGCGGGTCACGGGTGGCACGGGCACTCCTCGGTCATGGGCCTGACCCTACGCCAGTGGTGCGTACCCGGTGGGCGGCAACCGCCATACCCGGCCGGTGGGACCGTCGGTGGCGGGCAGCCTGAGGGTGCCGCCCCGCGGCTCCAACTCCGGGTGGTCGAGCAGCGCCGACAGTGCCTCCCCCGGCGCCAGGGCGAGGACCTGCGCGTCGAGGTCGACCGCCCCCGCCGCCGCCCGGGTCAGGGCGACCAGGACCCGCTCCTGCGGGTGCTCGCGGAGGTAGACGATCACGTCGTCCTCGAGGTGGACCCAGCGCACCCCACCACGTCGCAGGGCCGGGCTGCTGCGGCGCACCGCCAGCAGCTGCCGGGTCAGCGCGAGGGTGGCCTGGTCCCACCGCTCCGGCCGGTGCCAGGGCATCGGCGCCCGCGTCACGACATCGGGAGCGCCGGCCGACCCGGCGACATCGGGAGCGCCGGCACCCTCCACCTCGACGCTGCCCTCGGCACCGAGCCCGATCTCGTCGCCGTAGAACAGCGACGGCACCCCCGCGAAGGTCAGCAACCACACCAGGCCGACGTGGCGGCGCGCACGGTCGCCCGCCACGTACGCCCAGCGGGCCGTGTCGTGGGAGCCGAGCAGGGTCATCGAGTGGACCACGCTGCGCCAGGGCAGCTGCCCGCGCATCAGGTCCATGACCGCGGCCACGGTGGCACCGGGCGTCGGGCGGACGGGTGCCGGGGGGCCGAGGAGGCGGACCTCCCGGGAAGGCTCGACCAGCCAGCTCCACACCGGCCGGGTGAACCCGGTGTAGTCCATGGTGCCGTGCCACCCGTCAGCCTGGAGGTCGGTGGTGGCGTCGTGGCAATGCTCCGCGAGCAGGTACGCGTCGTCGGTCACGTCGGCGGCGGTGACCCGCAGCGCGGCCCGCAGCTGCGCGGACCGGTCCACGACACCCTGGCGACCTGCCATGTTGGCGGCGTCGATCCGCCACCCGTCGAGGTGGAAGGGGGCACCGAGGTAGCGGGCAGCCACGGAGTCGGGCCCCTCGTACAGCCGCCGGCGGAGCTCCGCATCGCGGTGGTCGAACTTCGGCAGGGTGGGCACCCCCTGCCAGGCGAGGTAGCGGTCGGGGTGTACCTCGAAGTGGTAGAAGCCCGTCTCCGGCGCCTGCGGGTCGGCTTGGGCTGCCACGAACCAGGGGTGGGTCGACCCGGAGTGGTTCAGGGTCAGATCGCCCAGCAGACGCATGCCACGATCGTGGAGGGCGCCGGCGAGCGTCGCCAGCCCCTGGTCACCGCCCAGGAAGGGATCGACCTCCTCGAAGGAGGCGGCGGCGTAGCGGTGGTTGTGGATCGAGGGGAACACCGGGGTGAGGTAGACCCCGTCGACACCCAGCTCCACGAGGTGCTCGAGGTGCTGCACGATGCCGGGCAGATCTCCGCCGTAGAGCTGGTGCATCGACGCCGGATGCGTGGTGGCCACGGCGTCGTCCCAGCCGGCCGGCTCCGCCCACTTGGGCCACCGGTCGCTGGCACCGGATCGCGCGAAGCGGTCGGGGAAGATCTGGTAGAGCGCCGCGTCGGCCACCCAGTCCGGTGGCGGTGGTGTGGACAGCAGGCGGAAGTCCCAGGTGTCGGGGACGTCGTGGTGCACGAGCCCCGCGGCGGTCAGCCAGGCCGCGCCCGCAGGACCGTCCAGCTGGAACCGGTAGCACTGCGTCGGGGTGACCTGGGTGAGCTCGACCTCGTACAGGTCGACGGCCGTGGAGCGGTGCACCCGCCGGGCAGGGGTGTAGCGCGGCTCACCGTCCTCGACGCTGCGCAGATGGACGGTGTCGAACCCGCTGGCATGGGGCACCTCGACGCGCAGCCGGGTCCGGCTGCCGATCGCCGGCGAGGCTGCCACCAGGCCCTCGGGCGTGGCCACGTGAGCTGGTGAGCAGGTGTGGTGTGGCCGAAGAAGCTCAAGGGGCACCGGCTCAGCCCTTGACGCCGCCGGCGGTCAGGCCGGAGACGATGTAGCGCTGGAGGAACAGGAACAGCAGCAGGGTGGGCAGGGAACCGATCAGCGCACCCCCGGCGAAGGGGCCCCACTGCTGGCCGTAGTTCTGGTCGATGAAGCGGAACAGCCCCGTGGCCAGGGTCTGGTTGTCGTCGGCCTGGCCCAGCAGGATGCTGGCGAGGATGAACTCGTTGAACAGGAAGATGAAGCTGAGCAGCCCGGCCACCACCAGGATCGGCAGGGACAGGGGCAGGATGATGCGGGTGAAGATCTGCCCGTGGGTGGCACCATCGACCAGCGCCGACTCGTCGAGCTCCTTGGGCACGGTGTCGAAGAAGCCCTTCATCAACCAGGTGTTGGTCCCCAACGCCCCACCGAGGTAGACGAGGAACAGCCCGAGCTGGGTGCCGAACCCCATGAAGGGGAAGTAGTTCGACACGTTGACCAGGAACAGGAAGATCGCCACGTTGGCCAGCAGCTGGGGGAACATCTGGACCAGCAGGATGGTCAACAGCCCCGGTCGGCGACCGGCGAACCGCAGCCGGGCGAAGGCGTAGGCGGCCATGGCGGAGAGGAACATGTTGGCGACCGCCGCACCGCCCGCGATCTTGATCGAGTTCCACAGCCAGGTGAAGAAGGGCGTCTCAGCGAACAGGGTGCGGTAGTTGTCGAGGGTGACGGCGCGCGGGACCAGCTGGGCGCCCTGGAGGGTGGCCGTGGGCGACACCGAGGCCAGCGCCACGAAGTACACGGGCATCAGCGCGAAGGCGATGCCGAGCGCGCCGACGATGTAGCGCCAGCCGACCTCACGCCACCACCGCACGCCCTTGGGGCCGGTGTCTTTCTGCTTGAAGGTGGCCGCGTCGAAGGTCGAGTGCTCCGCGGCCCGCGCCAGGGGATCGGTCGCCATCAGTTGATCTCCTCCAGCACCTTCGTGCGCTTGAAGCCGATGTAGCTGAAGATCGCCACGAGGAAGAAGATGATCGTGGAGATCGCCGCCGCCAGGCCGAAGTCCTGGCCGCGTCCACCGGCGAAGGCCAGCCGGTAGCTGAAGCTGATGAGGATGTCGGTGTGGCCCGCGGGGGTGAGCGTGCCCTGGATGGGCGGTCCACCACCGGTGAGCAGGAACACCGTGTTGAAGTTGTTGAAGTTGAAGGCGAAGGAGGCGATCAACAGCGGGCCGACCGCCACCAGCAGGAGCGGCAGGGTGATGCGCCTGAGGATCTGCCAGCCGCTGGCCCCGTCGACCCGGGCAGCCTCCTTGACCTCCTCGGGCATGGCCTGCAGCGCCCCGGTGGTGATCAGGAACATGTAGCCGAACCCGAGCCACAGGTTGACCAGCAGCACCGAGGCTTTCGGCAGGGCGCCGGCGAAGGCCTGGCTGGTCAACCACGGGATGTTCACCCCGAGGATCTCATTGATCGGCCCGAAGGAGGTGTTCATCAACCCCCGCCAGATCAACGCGGTCATGAAGGAGGGCAGGGCGTAGGGGATGATGAGCAGCGACCGGGTCGTTCGGCGCAACTTCAGGCGCGGGTCGTTGAGCGCCAGTGCCAGGGCCAGGCCCAGCACGAAGGTCGTGACCACGCTGAGCACCGCGAAGGCGAAGGTCCACAGGAACACCCGCATGAAGGGCCCGCGGATCGCCGGCGAGGTCAGCACCCGCTCGAAGTTGGCGAAGCCGATGAACTCGCGGTAGCCCGGCCGCAGGGTGGAGCCGTCCTCGGCGGTGAAGGTGCCGTCGACGGCGGTGTAGACCGTGCCGTCCTCGAGGTCGACGATGGTGTTGGTGTCCGGATCGTGCTCGAGGCGCTGGATCGCGACCGCTGCGGTGTTGAAGGTCTGGACGCTGATCGCGTCCGCCTCGGCATCGACGTCGAGCTCCTCGACCTCCTCGGGGTCGATCGGGACGGCGAAGGCCAGTACCTCGGCTTCCCGATCACCGACCTCGCCGAGGGTCAGGGGGCGGTAGGTGTCGAGCACCCGCCGGTCGGCACCCTCGCCGACGACGTCGCCCTCCTCGAGGGGGCGCAGGCCGTCCTCGGTGCCGAGGAAGACGTCACCGTCCGGGTCGGTGAGCAGCAGTGCCAGCGCACCGTCGTCGTCGACCAGCGGCGTCGACCGGTAGCGGACCGAGTCCTCCGGCACCGTGATGGAGTCGGAGACGATCCGTTCGATGGCCTGGCGCTCGTTGAGGACGTTGCCGGTGCCGTAGTTGGTGAGCCCGATGTAGCCGGTGTAGAGGACCGGGTAGACCTGGAAGACCAGCAGCGCGATGGTGCCCGGCAGTAGGAACTTCAGGGGGATCTTACGGGTGGAGAGGTAGACCCAGTCGATCGCGATGGTGGCGAGCACCACCACGGCCAGTGGGGTCCACTCCCGCAGCGGCAGCAGGGTCAGGACCGCGTACAACGACAGTCCGTTGACGACACCGAGGAAGAGGAACTTCAGCAGCAGTCCGGCCACGCTGCCGGCTCCGAGCCGCTCCGCCAGCCGATCGGCGAAACTCACGCGCACCTCGGGCGCCTTCGACATGATGTGCTCCCCTCACACTCGACGGTGCGCCCGCGGGGGGACCACACCTCGCCGCCGGGCACAGCTTGCCACGACGACGACGACGGGGGCGGTGCGGCACTCGCACCGCCCCCGCGTTGACCGCTACCTCAGGATCACAGTCCGATCAGCTCACGGATCTGGTCCGCGGCCTCCTCGAAGGACTCCTCAGGGTCGGCGCCGGAGAAGATGTTGGTGTAGGCCAGCGTCCAGGCCTCCCACACCGAGCCCATCTCCGGGATCGCCGGCATCGGGCGCCCGTCCTCACCGGCGGCGCCGAAGCCCGCCACGGCCGGGTCATCCTGCACCTGCTCGAAGGCCTCGATCAGCGCCGGCGGACGGTTGCCCGCCTCGTACAGCTCGAGCTGCGCGTCAGCGGTGCCGAGGAAGTCCAGCACGAAGGTGCGGGCCGCGAGCTCGTTCTCCGCGAAGGCGGAGACCATGAAGCCCTGGACACCCACGAAGGGACCGGCCGGGTTGCCGTCAACCGACGGCAGTGCCTCGACCTCGTAGTCGACGTCGGCGAAGTCACCCAGCGCCCACGGACCGGTGACCGCGAAGGGGGCACGGCCGGAGGCGAAGGAGTCGATCATGATGTCGTAGGAGATGTCCTGGTTGAGGACGTCCTGCTCGTAGAGCTCACCGAAGATCTCCGCGGCACGCAGGCCGCCCTCGGAGTCGATACCGATGTCGTCGGCGAGGTAGGAGCCGTCATCGGCCTGGCCGAAGACATAGCCACCGGCGCCGGTCACGACCCAGTAGTTGTGGAAGGGGTCACCCGGGTCCTGCTGCCAGGCGACGGGCAGGTCGGCGTCGCCGGACTCCACCGCTGCCAGGCCCACCTCGACCATCTCGTCGAGGGTGTCCACCGGCTCAGGCGCGAGCTCGGTGTTGCGGATCAGGGCGATGTTCTCGATGGCGTAGGGCAGGCCGTAGTTGGTGCCGTCGTAGGCGAAGGCCTGGGTGGCGACCTCGAGGAAGTCGTCGGCTGCGCCGCCGAGGTCCAGGGGTGCGACCACGCCGCTCTCGACCATCTCGCCGAGCCAGTCGTGGGCGCCGATGAAGATGTCAGGACCCTGGCCCGCCGGGCCCTGGATCACGACGTTCTCACGGATCTGGTCGAAGGGGACCTCCTGCACGGCGACGCTGATGCCCTGCTCCTCACCGAAGGCCTCGGCGAAGGGCTCGACCACGTCACGTCGGGTGTCGTCGGCCCAGATGACGAGGTCGGCGTCAGCACGCACGGGGGCGGCTTCTTCGTCCTCCTCCGCGTCGTCAGCGGGCTCCTCGGCTTCCTCCTCCTCGACCGCTTCCTCCTCGGGTTCCTCTACCTCGTCAACGGGGTCCTCCGCGGGCTCCTCGTCCGTACCGCATGCGGCGAGGACGAGCGCAGCCACGGGGACGATGGCGATCCACTTGCGGTACCGCTTCATCGTGTCTCCTGATGGGTTGTCGGTGGCGGGACCTCTGCCCCGCACAGCCGCTCACTGCAAGGTCATCACCGAGTTTGCAATAAGTTTCAGTCGCATGTCAAGACTTTTCGGCAGATGTTGCAGAACATCGACGCAAGCTCTATCGTCAGGGGCGTGAAACCACGCCTCAAGCACGTTGCGGACCACGCCGGCGTCAGCCAGGCGACGGTCAGTCGTGTCCTCAACGACCGGCCCGGGGTCGCAGAGACGACCCGACGCGCGGTCCTGCAGGCGATGGCGCAACTCGGCTACGAACACGGCCGGCTCCGGCCGGCTCGGCGCACCGGTCTGGTCGGGTTGATCGTTCCCGAACTCGACAACCCGGTGTTCCCCCGCTTCGCCCAGGCGCTCGAGTCCCGGCTGGCGCGCGAGGGACTGACCACGGTGCTGTGCACCTCGACCCCCGCAGGGATGGGCGAGACGGACTACCTCGACGTCCTGCGGGACCATGCCGTGACCGGGGTCGTGCTGATCTCCGGCGAGCACGCCGATACCACCGTCGACCACCAGCGCTACCGGGACCTGCAAGCCGCAGGCCTCCCGCTGGTGTTGGTCAACGGCCGTGATGAGGACCTCGGCGACATCGCCGCTGTCACCGTCGACCACGCCGCGGTCACACGCCTTGCGGTGGCGCACCTCGCCTCGCTCGGGCACCGTCGCATCGGTCTGGCGCTCGGGCCGGCGCGGTACGTCACCGCTGCACGGTTGCGGCTGGGCTACCTGGACGGCATGGCCCGTGCTGGTCTGCCGATCGAGCCCGCACTGATCACCGACACGATCTACGGCATCGAGGGGGGCCACGCCGCCGGGGCCACGCTGCTGCCGCTCGCGGTCACCGCGGTGATCTGCGCGAGCGACCGCATGGCGCTCGGGGTGATCAGAGCGGCGCGCGAACGTGGGCTCGAGGTGCCCGACGACGTGTCGGTGATGGGCTTCGACGACGCCGGACCGAACAACCACATGGACCCGCCACTGACCAGCGTGCAGCAGCCCTTCGAGTCGATGGCCTCGGCCATCGTGCAGCTGCTCACCGCACAGATCGCGGACACGGGTGCGGCGACGCCGGAGCTGACCTTCCGACCGGAGCTGGTGGTGCGCAGCTCCACGGGATCCGTACCCGAAGCTGCAGCGCCCCCCCTGGTGGGAGGCGACGACGGGCGCAGCGCCGCATCGTCAACCGCCGCGGGCGATGCCGAGGACGGCATCGCGACCACCACCGAGGCGATCAGCCCAGCAGGGTCCGGGCGATGATCATCTCCTGGATCTCCGTGGTCCCGCCACCGATCCCGGCCAGCTTGGCGTCCCGCAGGGACCGCTCGACGTGGAACTCGTCGATGTAGCCCCAGCCGCCGTGCAACTGGATCGCGTCGAGCGCCGACTCCACACCGGCTTCACCGATGTAGGCCTTGGCCATGGCCGCTTCCGTCGAGTGCTCGATCCCCTCGTCCTTCATCCACGCGGCCTGACGCTGCAGGAGCCGGGCGATCTCCAGGCGCAGCCGCATCTGTGCGACCTTGTGCTGGATCGCGCCGAACCGGCCGATCGGCTTGCCGAAGGCCTCGCGCTCCTGGGCGTAGCGCACGGACTCCTCGAGGTCGCGCTGCATCGAGCCGATCGCGGAGGCGACCATCACGCACCGTTCCCAGTCGAAGCACTCGAAGCCGATGCGCCACAGGGCCGTGCCGACATCGCCCAGGACCTGGGACTCGTGCACCTCGACGTCGCTCAACGACAGCTCCACGGTCGGCGAGGTGCGGTTGCCGAGCTTCTTCAGCTCCTTCGACACCTCGAAACCCGGTGTGCCCTGCTCGACCAGGAAGGCGGTGAAGGCCTGGCCGGCGGGGGCGTCGGGGTCGGTGCGGGCGATCACCGTCACCACCTCGGCCAGGGAGCCGTTGGTGATGAAGGTCTTCGTACCGTTGAGCACGTAGGTGTCGCCATGCTGCTCCGCACGGGTCTTCATCCCGGCGGTGTCCGAACCGGCCTCTGGTTCGGTGATGGCGAAGGCTCCGAGGGTCTGCCCCGCGGCCAACTTCGGTAGCCAGCGCTGCTTCTGCTCCTCGTTGCCGTGGAGGGCGATGGGCATCGCACCGATGGTCAGGTGCGCACCCAGAGAGAGGTTCAACCCGGCGTCCCGTCCGCCGTAGGCCAGCCCCTCCAGCGCGAGCCCGGTGGTCAGCACGTCGGCGCCGGAGCCGCCGTACTCCTCCGGCACGGGCAGCCCGGCCAGACCGAAGCCCGCGACCTGCTTCCACACGTCCCAGTCCCAGGCGCCGGCGCGGTCGCGTTCCAGCACCCCGGGCTCGACGTGCTCACGGGCGAAGGCCCGCACGGAGGCCAGGAAGGCGTCCTGCTCCTCGCTCAGACGGAAGTCCACGACCCGCTCCCTCTGCTGTGTCCACCGGTCGCGCCACCCTGTGGGTGGCGACGTCGGTCGGTCCGTGGCGCCGGTCAGGCCCGCGCCAGACCCTGCTCCTGCCGGGCCGGAACACAGCGTGCCACCCAGGACGTGGAACGGCAAAAGCAAAATCGTTCCGGGTGGACCCATCGGCCCGTGCGGCAGCAGTTCAGCGACCCGTGGCCTTGCGCAGCAGCACCCGAACCGCCTGCCGGCCGCGCACATCGCGGATGCGCGCCACATCGATCACCTGGTGGCCCGCACGGTCGGCCCACCGCGCGTACCCGGCAGGGGCACCGTGTCCGTCGGTGAGGATCTCGAGGTGTCCGCCCGGACGCAAGGGCACCATCGCGCGCATCGCGGCCACGACCCCTCGCTCGAAGGTCAGCCCCCGCGCATCCACGGTGTCCGCCGGTGCCGGCATCGCCGTGTCGCCGTCATCGCCCGCACTGACCGCCACCTCGACCCGTCCGACCGCTGCGCGGGCCTCCACCGCGACCCCGGCGGCCGCCAGGGCACCCCGAACGAACCCCTCGGCGAGGGCGTCTCCGACCTGACCGTCGACCTCGCCGACCAGCCGGAGTCCGACATCCAGGCCCTCCACCACCATCCGCTGCGTGCCCACCTCGGCGAGCCGAACCTCGGGGAAGGCCGCGCGCAGGGCTTCCACGGCGACCACACCCGCCGCAGGGAGATCCCGGGCAACGGCCCGTCCCGATGCAGCATTGACGAGCCTGCGGCCCTGGTCCTCTGCGAGCAGCGCGAGCTTGTCACGATGCTCGGCCAGGCCGGCGATCAACTGCACGATGGTGTGCACGGCCAGCTGGCTGCCGGTAGGCACCTGCGGCTCGATCGATGGGGCTGCCTGCTCCCGGGCGACGTACACCCGCGCCGGCCGGCCACCACCCGGGTGCTTGCGGGTGCCGGTGACGACAAGTCCCGCCTCGGACAGGACATCGAGGTGGTTGCGCGCGACGTTGGGGTGGAGGCCGAACATCTCCGCGGCCTCACGGGCGGAGACCGGCTGGCCTTCCGCACGCAGGCGGCGGTAGATCCCGGCGCGTGTGGGGATGGCCAGGACCTGCTCGATCACCTCGTCGTCACTCACCCAACTACCGCTCCCGTCCTCGCCCACCGGACCCGCGACCCGATCCCCGACACCGCTGCTGCGACGACCGCAGCCTATGGCTGCGGCGGCCACCTCCGAGCCGGGGGGCGGAACGCCCACCGTGTGCGGCACAGACAGCGATGTCGGGTACCAGGTGGACGGCGCACCGCGACGGTGGCATCCTTGGCGCCGGCAGCCCCGGCAACGACGCCAGTGCCGAGCGACGACGTCGACCCGGGGCGCTGTCGCGTTCGGGCTCGGTTCCGGTCCGTTCCCCACAACGCACCGTGGTCGGAGCCGCTCCTGGCGGACGGTCCGGGCAGCACGGACGAGGAGACATGGTTGCACCTCCTGGTGCTCACCGAGCGTTCGGGCGGCAGCGCTGAGCTGCTGCCCGGACTCGAGTTCCTCGATCACTCCGTCCATGACGCACCACTGCAGCCCGACTCGTTGCAGGCGATGCGCAACTGCGACGTGGTGCTGATCGACGCCACCGCTGACCTGCGACGCGCCGCAGGCGCCTCCCGGGCAGCCTCGCTGCAGGAGCCCGTACGGCCCGTGCTGGTGGTGATGCCCGAGGGTGGCCTCGCGGCGATCAAGGTCACCTGGGGATTCGACGACTGGCTGCTGCCCCAGGCCTCGCCAGCGGAGCTGGAGACCCGACTGCGACTGGCCCGTGACCGGGCGAGCTCCGAGCAGCCCCAGCGCGCTGCCAACGTCGGCGATCTGGTGGTCGATGAGGACAGCTACCAGGTCCGCCTGCGCGGGGAACCCCTCGACCTCACCTACAAGGAGTTCGAGCTCCTCAAGGCCCTGGCGAACTCGCCGAACCGGGTCTTCACCCGGGAGCTGCTGCTCCAGGAGGTGTGGGGCTACGACTACTTCGGCGGCTCACGGACGGTCGACGTCCACATCCGGCGGGTGCGCGCGAAGCTCGGGCCCGAGTACGAGCAGATGATCGTGACCGTACGTGGGGTCGGCTACAAACTGGTCCCACCGGGCCAACGCACCCACCGGGGGCCTGAGGACATGGTGGAGGAGGCCCCCGCCGCCTCCTGAGTCCGGCCGGCACCCGCTACCTCGACGACACCGCCGTGCCGACGGCGATGTCCTCCCAACGGGTGGCGAAGCCCTGTCGGCGGTAGAGACGCACCGCGCGCTCGTTGACGGTGTCGACCCACAGGATCACCTCCCTACAGCCCACGGCATGGAGGTGGTCGAGGCCCGCGCGCAGCAGCGCCGGGCCGACCCCGCGTCCCTGTGCGCGGGGGTGGATGGCGAGGTTGTAGACCTCCCCGACGTCCCGGTCACGACGCTTCAGCCAGTGGATGCCGGCCAGACGGCCGTCCGCATCCTCGGCGACCAGCAGATCCTCGGGCCGGAACCATGGCCAACTGCGTCGTTCGGAGAAGCGCGCGAGGTCCCAGCCACCGTCGTCGGTACCTGCGTAGGCGGCCGTGAGGACCTCGACGACCTCGCGATCGTCCTGCTCCGGCACGAAGGCCCGTACCGCGGTCCCGGCCGTGGTGAGGTGCTCCAGCGCCTCGTCCCCGGTCGGGCCCTCGACCGGGAGGTCGCGTCCGAGCACCGCGAGGCGACGCTCGAGGTCGTAGCCGACGGTCGCAGCCGCCGCGATCTGTGCCGAACCGACGGCACGCATCCACACCTGCAGGTGGGTGACGTCCAGTTCCGTGGCCGCCTGCCTGACCGCCTCGAGGAGGGTCGCGGTGACCTGATCGGCCGAACGCAGTGGCCTGGCGAGGGCAGCATCACCCGCCGCCGGGTGCTGGCCCGGGGCGGTGGCCACCGCGGCGTAGCCGAGCACCTCATCTCCGTTGCGCACCAGCACGCCACGCCAACCGGTCGGTTCTCTGCCCTGCGCCTGCCAGGCCGTCAGCCGCCGCTGCTCAGCTTCGTCGAGCAAGGGCACACCGGCGAGCCGTTGCGCATGATCGAGCATCGCCAGCGCGGCACCCAGGTGCTGTTCATCGTGGACCCGGATCACCTCGAGGCCGGCGGCGGGGGTCCCCATCGGGAGCTCCTGTCGAGGGAGATGGCTGCGTCGGCGGGGGGCGCGAACCGCCCCGCTCGCGGGGACATGGTGCTGTCACCGGCGCCGGAGCGCAGAGCAGGACGGGTGCAGGCCCCGACGTTGCACGGTAGGTCGGTACCGGGCGGTTGGCGAGGTGGCGAGCCGGGGGGTAGGCTTCCGCCGCGTTGCTCCGCCCGCGGAGCCATCACACCTGGGCCGCTAGCTCAACTGGCAGAGCATCGGACTTTTAATCCGCTGGTTGCGGGTTCGAGTCCCGCGCGGCCTACCAGCGGCTGCCGAGGCGGCGGTACGCTTGGACCACGTCACACCCAGCAAGGACCTGTGGAGCAGTTAGGAGTGCTCGCCACCCTGTCAAGGTGGAGGTCGCGGGTTCAAATCCCGTCAGGTCCGCTCCTACGGCCGGTCCCCGGACCGGCCGTAGTCGTTCCACCGGCGGCTTCCGAGCCCAGCCAGGGGAACAGCACCGCCCGCGACAGCGGGTGACGTCACCTCGGTGATGTCAGGGTCAGGTAGCTCAGTTGGTAGAGCACACGACTGAAAATCGTGGTGTCGGCGGTTCGATCCCGCCCCTGACCACCAGCACGGATTCTGGCCGTTAGACCGGGTTTCTCGGCCAGATTCGGCACTTCGGGCCGCTTTCGTTTACAGCCCGTTCGAGGGCTGTCTGTCCAAATCCGTGCCAACTCTCTCGGACACGGGACCCGGCTGCCCTGTGGATAACTCGGTCCGTCGCGCTGGAGAACTGCGTACCGTCGACCCCTGAGCCGGCCGGAGCGTTCTCAGGTCATGGGGATCCGTCAGTTGCCGTCAGGCGCCTTCCAGGTGCGCGTCTCGTCGGCCGCGGCAGCCGCGTCGATCGACGCCCTGCTAGCCGACATCGTCCCGCAACGCGAGACCATCGCGCCCGATGACGACGAGGCGCTCACCACCAGCCAGGCCGCTGCGCTACTCGACGTGTCCCGCCCAACCCTCGTCGCCTGGCTCGACGCCGGTCTGATCCCCCACCACCGGGCGGGTACCCATCGGCGTGTACGACGCTGCGACGTTCTCGCGTACCGCGAGCGGCTCGGGTAGGTACCGGTCCTATCGCAAGAACTCGCCCGCAGGCCGGTCGACATCGGACCTGGCGGCGTGCAGGACCCGCAGCACCTCGACCCGATCCGGACCGCGGCGGCACAACATGACGTGCGGGAATCCGCGCACCACCGCCCGACGCAGATCCCGGTAGCCAGCGACGAGCGTCGCACTGCGCGGGCACCCGACCAGACACGCGAAGAGCTCGTCTGGCACCGGGTCGAGCCGATCGCCAAGCCCGTCCGCCAGACCGTCGTCGTTGGCGCGGGCTTGGGCGATATCGGCCATTGCGGCCTGCCGCAGCACGAGGCCGGTCACTCGGCCAGCAACCCGTCCCGGACCTCCGACCAGGGCAGGCCGGCATCATGCAGACGCTCGGCCTCAGCAAGCGCTTCGACCAACAGACCCTGCTCCTCGTCGGCCGGCTCGGATACCTGCTTGCCGAGGCAGCGCCCAACCGCCACCTGTAACACCTCGGAGCGGGACCGGTGCGCGTCCTCCCGAGGCCGCTTGACCATGTCGAACAGTCCCTCAGGCAACGTCACCGCGATCCTCCGAACGGTCACGATGCGTCCTCCCGCAGGCGTGACGCGTCATGCCGATGTGGTCTGGCCGTCGAGCCGCGGCTCAACGCCGCGCCACGCAAGCGGGGCACGCGGCGGCTACCAGAGACCGCGGCGGAAGCCCGGCCGGTTGCTGGTAGCGGCCGTGACCGCTGCCGGCAGCGGGCCGCCCCGGGGAACACCATGCCCATCGTCAGCCTGCCGCAGAACGCCGAGCGGTGGTTCGGTCAACGAGCGGGCAGGCGCCCGCACCTGTGGTGGTGCGGTCCGCTCGCTCGGGGTCCCGCCCGTGCAGCGCAGCGGTGATGCGCTGGGCGGCGCGTCGGTGGCCGATGAGGTTGCCCGCGGTGGGGCCGAGCCGCAGGGCCGTCGCGAACCCACTCAGATGCACGTTCGTGCCCGGCCAGGCGAGGTCAGCCTCAAGCTCCGGCAGACCGCCGGCGATGGGGACGGGACGGTGGGCGAGCAGGCCCGCGCACAGCGGGTCCTGGGTGACGTCGAGGCGG
>LKMJ01000333.1_pt1 | contig 34201 bp, 34 predicted proteins | sample 643391 | NCBI WGS metagenome assembly LKMJ01 (sample SAMN04112250, study PRJNA286221) | soda lake metagenome | biome: soda lake; feature: Kulunda Steppe; material: water; isolation source: sample PL-Br10 brine of Picturesque Lake | place: Russia: Kulunda steppe | collected 2010-07 | reverse complement strand
GCAAGGCGTGAGGCGTGAGGCGCAAGGCGCAAGGCGCAAGGCGCAAGGCGTGAGGCGCAAGGCGTGAGGCGTGAGGCGTGAGGCGTGAGGCGTGAGGCGTGAGGCGTGAGTCAGGATGTTGCCGCCAAACCTCGCAACAAGGTTTTTCTTATTTAAAGCTTATCGCTTACAGCTCCCCGAAGGAGCGACTTACAGCTCCCGGCGAAGCCGGGTCAACGCAGACGGGTCAGCATCCCATCCAGGCTGCCGTACAGCCACTCCTTGAGCCGCTGCCAGCGCGGGCGCCGGGACCAGACTCGAAGATCGATCTCGTGACTCGCGGCGAAATTGCGCTCGAAAAGCTCCGCCACCTCGGCCGCAAGGCGTCGATCGGCCACCTCCTGATTGGCCTCCAGGTTCCAGTGCAGGCTCCAGTGGTCGAAGTTACAGGAGCCCAGGCTGACCCAGTCGTCAATCAGCGAGAACTTGGCGTGGATGAAGTTGGGCTGAAATTCGTGAATTCGCACCCCGGCCCTGAGCAGCCGGCCATAGAAACGCTGGCCGGCGTAGCGTACCCCGGGGTGGTCATGGACATCGCCCGGAAGCAAGAGCTGCACGTCCACGCCTCGGCGAGCGGCGCGGGCCAGGCGCAGGCGCAGGCTGAAGGTGGGCGCGAAGTAGGGCGTGCAGATCCAGAGGCGTTGGCGGGCGCCGGAGATCTGGCGATGCAGTGAATGACGGATGGCCTGGTAGCGATACCCCTGACCCCACACTACCCGGCCGGTCATGCCCCGGTAGCCCTCGGCCTGGCGCGTCTCGGTTGCGAGCCCGTGCACGAGCTCCGGGTAGCCCCTGCCGCGGGTCAGCGGCGAGTCCCAAAGCCGGCAGAACAGCCGCACCCAATCGGCCACCACCGGCCCCTCGATTCGCATGGCTACCTCGTACCAGGCGTCGAGGAACTCGTCCACGGCGCCGAAGCCGCCGGTGAAGGCGACCCGACCATCCACCACCACCAGCTTGCGATGGTCTCGGGTCAGGTTGCGGGCCAGGGAGTGGAAGCCCAGCGGATTGAAGAAACGCACCGCCACACCGCCCGTTTCCAGACGTTCGCGATCCTCGCTCGAAAGTCCCATGGCGCCGTAGCCATCGAGCATCAGCATCACCGTGACGCCGCGCTCCGCGGCTTTTACCAAAGCTCCGATCAGTGCCGAGGCCAGGCGCCCCGACTCCATCAGATAGAGCTCGATCAGGATCGATGAGTCTGCGCCCTCCAGCGCCTCGAACATGGCCGGCAGGAAGCGACTCGCCTCGGGCAGCAGATCGAAGTGGTTGCCCTCTCTCCAGATACCGTGCATGTCAGACTCCCTGTCCTGGGCCGCAGGCCTGACCCGAAGCCTGCACGACGACTATACTGGCCTTTTCCTCCTCTTTCCTGCGTCGGGGCAAACGGATGGCCTTGCGTCACCTTCTCACCACCCCTCTGCGCGCGCTGATGACCCGTCTGATCGCCGCCTGGGCCGAGCCGCGCCTGATCGAGCCTGCCCCCGGGGCGCTGGAGCTCGAATCGAGCCTGCCGGTGCTCTACGTGCTGCCGCGTCCGGCCATCAGCGACTCCTGGCTGCTCGCCGCCCTGACCCGCCGTCACGGCCTGCCCCTGGCGGGTGGACGGCGACGAGTCGGCCAGGTGGACGTGGCAACCTGCCTCGCCCTGCCGGCGCTTCGCCGCCGGCTGTGGCGGCACCGCCCCAGGGCCGAGGCCCCCTTTCGGCCACTGATCGAGCAGCGCCTGGCCGAGGGCGGCCAGGAGGTCCAGCTGGTGCCGGTGAGCATCTTCTGGGGGCGCGCGCCCGGCAAGCGCTTCGGCTTCTGGCGCATGGTCGCCGCGGATAGCTGGCAGTTCACCGGAAGGCTGCGACGCCTGCTCTCGGTGCTGGTCAATCGCCGCAGCGTGGAAGTGCACTTCGGTGCCCCGCTGCGTCTGGGCGACCTGCCTGGCGCCGGCGAGGAGGACGCCAGGCTGACCAACCGCAAGGCTGCGCGGTTGTTGCGGGTGCACTTCCGCCGGGTGCGCACCCGAGTACTGGGCCCCGACCTCTCCCACCGCCGGACTCTCATCGAAGGGGTGGCCAGAAGCCCCGAGGTGCGCGAGGTGGTCGAGTCGCTGGCCGCTGAGGGGCGCCCCTCAGCGGAGCGCCTCCAGCGTCGCGCCCTGCGCTACGGCCGCGAGATCGCTTCCAACATGACCTACCCGGTGCTGCGCTTCATGGACGGTCTGCTGCGCCGACTGTGGAACCGGCTCTACGATGGGGTCGACGTGCGGGGCCTGGAGAGGGTCAAGGCCCTGGCAGGCGACCATACCCTTGTCTATGTGCCCTGCCACCGCAGCCACATCGACTATCTGCTGCTCTCCTATGTGCTCTACCACGATGGACTGATGCCACCCCACATCGCCGCCGGACGCAATCTGAACATGCCGCTGATCGGTCCGCTGCTGCGACGCGGCGGCGCCTTCTTCCTGCGACGCACCTTCCGCGACAACCGCCTCTATGCGGCCGTGTTCAACGCCTACCTGCATCGATTGATCTCGAGGGGTCACCCGCTGGAGTACTTCATCGAGGGGGGGCGCTCACGCAGCGGACGCATGCTACCGGCCCGCCCCGGCATGCTCGCCATGACACTGCGCTCCTTCCTGCGCAGTGCCAATGAAGGCCACCACCAGCCGCTGGCCTTCATTCCGGTGCATATCGGCTACGAGCGAATCATCGAGAGCGCCAGCTACCAGCGCGAACTACGCGGCGGCAAGAAGCGCAAGGAGAGCCCGCTCGACCTGCTGAGAGTGTGTCGCCAGCTCCGCCAACCCTTCGGCCGGGTCTCGGTCAACGTCGGCGAGCCGCTGCTGCTGGCCAGCTTCCTGGATGGCGAGGTGGGCGGCGACTGGCGAGACTTGCGTGAGACTCGCCCGGCCTGGCTCGACGAGGTGGTCCCGAGACTGGGCGAGACCCTGTGCCGGCGCATCAACGCCGCGGCGGCCCTCAACCCCATCAACCTGGTGGCCCTGGCGCTGCTGGCCACCCCCCATCACGCCATCGAGACACATCTGCTGGAGCGCCAGCTCTACCTGCTCGCCGAGTTGCAGCGGCGCCTGCCCGGGGCCACCCATGCCAGCCTGCCGCCGGGCACACCGGCGGAGTGGATCGACCAGGCCCTGGCACTGGGCATGGTGCAGTGCCGCGCGCATCCGCTGGGCGACATCGTACTGGCCGACGCTTCCCAGTCCGCTCAGCTGGGCTGGTACCGTAACAACGTCCTGCACCTCTTCGCCCTCGCCGGACTCACTGCGTTTGCCTTTCGTCACCAGCCGGACCACAACCTTGATGACCTGCAGGAGCTGCTCGCCCCAGGCTGGCCGGTTCTCGCCCGAGAGCTGATGATTGAGCCACCGGTTTCGCTGCGCGAGGCGCTCTTCGCCATGCTGGAAACGCTCACCGAGTTGGGGCTGCTGGCACGTGGCGAGACGGGTTGGCAGCGGCGGATGGAGCCCCTGGACGCCGGAGAGTGCCTCGACCTGCTGAGCCAGCTGATGCAGCCGTCGCTGGAGCGCGGCTACCTGCTGCTCACCGTGCTGCTCGACGCCGGTCCCGGCATGCTCACCCCCGAGGCGCTCGCCGACCGGGGGCGTCAGCTGGCCGAGCGCCTGGCGCTGCTCTCCGGGCGTGACGCACCGGAGTTCTTCGATACCCGGCTGTTCGTCAGCCTGGTGGAGAGCCTGGAGCGGGAGGGCTGGCTGTGGCGAGATGAGGAGCGGCTGGTCTACGACGAGCAGCTCTGCGAGGCCGCCAGCCACTCGCGCCGGCTGTTCGACCCTACCCTGCGTCACCGGTTACAGCTGGTGACCCGCCAGGGCTGATCAGCCCGCCCGCAGGGCCCGATGAACGTAGAGATCGTAGCGGCTTGTCTTGCCCTCGAGCACGTGGCGCGGTGGCGGCCCTTCGATCGGTGGCGCCTTGCGCGGGCGCTTGACCACCACCCGATGGGTGGCCACATCAAGAGCCGCTTCCAGCAGCCGAGGAGCGTCCTCATCGTCGCCGGCCAGGGTACGGAACAGCCGCATCTCCTTCTTGGCCAGCGCCGACTTGTCTCGGTGAGGAAACATGGGGTCCAGATGGATCACCTGGGGCGGGAAGTCGGCCGCCGCCACCAGGTCCCCGAGCTCCGTGGCCGAATCGCCCTGCACCAGACGCATGCGGGCGATGATCTCCGCGATTTCGACATCACGCAGGGCGCGGGCCAGGCCGTCTTCCAGCAAGGCGAAGATCGCCGCCACCCGCTCCACCAGCAGCACCGGCGCACCGAGACTGGCCAGCACGAAGCCATCACGCCCGAGGCCCGCCGTGGCGTCCACGATGGACGGCGTCACTCCATGTGCCAGGCCGCAGGCCCGCGCGAGCAGCTGGCCACGCCCACCCCCAAAGCGGCGACGATGGGCCACCTTGCCACTGGCGAACTCGACCACCAGCGGGTGGCCGTAACGCTGGGCATCGCCTGACAGAACCAGGCGGCCATCGCGACGCTCGAGGCTGAGTTCCGTCTCGCCCCCCAGGGGCAGGCCCAATCGCTCGGCCAGGTCGCTCAGCCCTTCATCGAGTACCGCCACCGGCGGCAGCACACTCACCTGGCCTTCTTCCAGGCCACCTCGTTGCGCAGGTAGACCGGCTGCACCAGATGAGCCGGCTGGCCACCGCCTGCCTCCAGTTCGGCCATGGCCAGCAGCGCCATATCGGCGGCATCGGCCTCTGCCAGCGGCAGACGCTGGCTCATCCCCGCCTGCACCTCGAGGGGCATCTGCTCCCAGAGGCCCCACCCGGATCCGATCCCCACCCAGTCATGGTCATCATGGCCGGGCGGTAGACGCAGATGCGAGGGGGACATCACCGCCTCTTCGAGGAGTGGCTCCGGCAGGCCATCGCGGCACTGCCAGGCGGCGACGTAGATTTCGCCCATGCGTGCGTCCAGGGCGGTGACCAGCCAGCGGAAGTGGTGGCGGCGGTGGGCGCCCAGGGCCAGGGCCGCCAGGGTGGAGACCCCGATCAGCGGCCGGTCGAGACCGTAGGCCAGCCCCTGGGCGGCACCGGCGGCGATGCGCAGGCCGGTAAAGGAGCCGGGGCCGCGTCCGTAGGCCACGGCGTCCAGCTCGGCGGGGCGTACGCCGGCCTCGGCCAGCACCTCGTCGACCATGGGCAGCAGGCGCCGAGTATGCTCGCGAGGCGTCATCTCGAAGCGGGAGAGCAGCTCATCCTCGGCGCCCGCGCGGCGGCGCAGCAGGGCGGCGGAGCAGGCGCTCGAGGAGGCATCCAGGGCCAGCAGGATCGACATGGCAGCACCATCGCAGGGGAGAAAAGTGGCGCCCATTATACGCGCCGGGGCCACAAACGACGATGGCCCGCCAAAGCGGGCCATCCAGGAAGCGGCTAGCTACACAGGGGCGCCGGGGACAGGCCTGTCGCCGGGAAAACCCCGAGCTGACAGCAGGACTCGATCAGCCTTCGAGGGCCTTGAGCACCTGTCCCTTGATATCGTCGACGCTGCCGACCCCTTTCACGCAATGGTAGGCCGGGGCGGCCTCCGGATCCTGCTCGGCCCAGGCCTGGTAGTAGTCGACCAGGGGTGCGGTCTGTTCGTGGTAGACCGCCAGACGGTTGCGCACGGTTGACTCCCGGTCGTCATCGCGCTGGATCAGCGGTTCGCCGGTAACGTCATCCTTGCCGGTCTCTTTGGGCGGATTGTACTCAACGTGGTAGACGCGACCGGATCCCGGGTGCACGCGGCGGCCGGCCAGTCGCTTGACGATCTCCTCGTCCTCCACGGCGATCTCGAGCACGTGATCGAGCTTGACCCCCGCTTCCTTCATGGCATCGGCCTGGGGGATGGTTCGCGGGAAACCGTCGAACAGGAAACCGCTCTCACAGTCGGGCTGGCTGATTCGCTCCTTCACCAGGCCGATGATGATGTCATCGGACACCAGGCCACCGCTGGTCATGATTTCCTTGGCCTTGACCCCCAGCTCGCTACCCTCCTTGACGGCGGCACGGAGCATGTCGCCGGTCGAGATCTGCGGGATGTTGAAACGCTCGCAGATGAACTGGGCCTGGGTGCCCTTGCCGGCACCCGGGGCGCCCAACAGGATCAATCGCATGTTCTTGTCCTCAAGTACAAGTGGCTGTCAGTAGTGAAGAAATAGTTGGGATGAAACGATAACCGCGGCCCGGGTCGGGCACAAGCGCTGCCCCTCTGACCTGCCCCCGGTTCGACTGATAAAGCCTTGTAGATCAAACATATCGGAGCCGAATAACACTTTGGTCTGGCGACCATTGCCCTAGACCGTCGCAAGGAACGACGGCGCCCGAAGGCGCCGTCGTGTTGTTGCCAGATCCGTCGGACAGTTCCGCGGAGTCACAGCAGCAGGCGACGAATATCGCTCAGCAGCTGGGCCAGCAGTGCGGTGAAGCGAGCCGCATCGGCTCCGTTGACCGCCCGATGGTCGTAGGAGAGGCAAAGGGGCATCATCAGCCGCGGCTCGAAGGCCTTGCCGTCCCACACCGGCTTCATCGACGCCTTGGAGACGCCGAGAATCGCCACCTCCGGCGCATTGACGATGGGCGTGAAGGCGGTGCCACCGATGGAACCGAGGCTCGAGATGGTGAAGCAGCCCCCGGTCATCTCATCGCGCTTGAGCTTCTTGGTCTGCGCCTTCTTGGCCAGTTCCACCGACTCCTTGGCGATATCGATCAGCGACTTCTTGTCCGCGTTTCGAATCACCGGCACCATCAGGCCGTCCGGGCTATCCACGGCGATGCCGATATGGACGTACTTCTTCCACACCACGGACTCGCCATCGGCCCTCAGGCTGACGTTGAACTGAGGATACTGACGCAGGGCATAGGCGCACGCCTTGATCATGAAGGGCAGCGGCGTGAGCTTGGCCCCCTGGGCCTCCGCCTCGGCCTTCATGGATTTGCGGAAGGCCTCAAGTTCGGTGATGTCGGCCTCGTCGAACTGGGTGACGTGAGGCAGGTTGACCCAGCTGCGGTGCAGGTTGGTGGCGCCCATCTTCATCAGGCGGCCCATGGGTTTCTCTTCCACCTCACCGAACTGGCTGAAATCCTGGTCCGGGATGGGCGGAATGCCGGAACCTGCCGCCGCCGGCGCGCCGGCCGGTGCCTGGGCCTGGCCCGCCATCACCTGCTTGACGTAGGCGTTGACGTCCTCCTTGAGCACCCGGTCCTTCGGACCGCTGGGCTTGACGAGGCCGAGATCGACGCCCAGCTCGCGGGCCATCATGCGTACCGCCGGGCCCGCGTGGACCAGCTTGCCGTCTCGAGGCTTGTGGCTGGCCATCTGGGCCTCGGGGCTCGGCCTGCCGCTCGGGGTCGATGCCGGCTTGTCGGCCTTCGGTGCGTCAGACTTCGGTGCCTGGGCCTTCGACTCGGACGACTTGTCCGCGGTCTTCGGCTTGGCCGCGCCGACCACTTCCATATAGCCGATCAGATCACCCTCGGAGACGGTATCGCCCTCCTTGACGGTGAGCTCGAGCAGCTTGCCCTTGAAGGGGCTCGGCACGTCCATGGAGGCCTTGTCGGACTCCAGGGTGATCAGCGGATCCTCCTCGTTGATCTCGTCTCCGGCAGCCACGGCGATCTCGATGATCGGTACATCGGAGGAACCGGAGAGATCCGGCACACGGATCTCCTTGCGCTCGGGCTCGCCGGAAGCAGCCTCTTCCTGCTCTTCTGCTGGCTCGGACTCAGCGGACTCGGGCTCTGACGCGACCGACTCGGACTCGGATGACTCGGACTCGGATGACCCGGACTCGCCGGCGATCTCCATCGTGCCGATCACGTCGCCCTCGGAGACGGTATCGCCTTCCTTCACCGTCAGCGAGACCAGCTTTCCGGCGTGGGGGCTGGGCACATCCATGGAGGCCTTGTCGGACTCCAGAGTGATCAGCGTATCCTCGGCGGCGACCTCGTCGCCTTCGGCCACCGCTACCTCGATGATCTCCACATCCGAGGAGCCGCCGAGGTCGGGGATCTTGATCTCGACGGTCTGCTTGCCACCGCCTCCCGGCTTGGCGGCGGACTTCTCCGCGGCGGGTGCGGACGATTTCTCGGAAGCAGGCTCGGCCGATGACGTGGCGTCCTCGTCCTCGTCCTTCTCCTCGGCCTCGCCACCACCCTCCACCTCGATTTCGACGATGTCGTCACCCTCGGAGACGGTGTCGCCCTCCTTCACCAGCACCTTCAGCACCTTGCCGCCCTTCGGCGCCGGCACGTCCATGCTGGCCTTGTCGGACTCCAGCGTGATCAAGGTGTCCTCGGGGTCGATGGTATCGCCCACGGCCACCGCGATCTCGATGATTTCCACATCGGTATCGCCACCGATGTCCGGAACTTTGATGATTTCGCTACTCAAGGTCGCGCTCCTTCAAACTCTTGACGGGGGCGGGCCGCCCGGCCCGCCATGCCAACGGATCAGTCGGTCGGCGCCTCACACCTCAAGCGGGTTGCGCTTGGCCGGGTCGATGCCGTACTTGTTGAGCGCCTCGCCGACGACCTTGCGATCCAGCTCGCCACGGTCGGCCAGCGCCTTGAGCGCAGCGACGGTCACGTAATAGCGGTCGACCTCGAAGAAGGCGCGCAGCTTTTCACGGGTATCGGAGCGACCGAAGCCGTCGGTCCCCAGCACATGGTAGTCGGTCGGCACCCAGGCGCGGACCTGGTCGGCGAACAGCTTCATGTAGTCGGTGGAGACAATCGCCGGCCCCTCGCGACCTTCCAGGCAACGGGTCACATGGGGCTTGCCCGGCTCGGCCTCGGGATTGATGAAGGCCTGGCGATCGATCTCCAGGGCCTCGCGGCGAAGCTCGTTGAAGCTGGTGACGCTCCAGATATCGGCACCGATCCCCCACTCCTCGCCGAGGATTTCCGCAGCGGCCTCGACCTCGCGCAGGATGGTGCCGGAACCCATCAGCTGCACGCGCCCCTTGTCGCCCTGGGTCTCGCGCAGCAGGTACATGCCCTTGATGATGTCTTCAGCAGGTACCGTTTCGAGCTCTGGATGCTCGTAGTTCTCGTTCATCACCGTCAGATAGTAGAAACAGTTCTCCTTGTCGGCGAACATCCGCTTCAAGCCATCCTGGACGATCACCGCCACTTCGTGGGCATAGGTGGGATCGTAGCTGCGGCAGTTGGGAATCGTCGAGGCCAGCAGGTGGCTGTGGCCGTCCTGATGCTGCAGACCTTCACCATTGAGGGTGGTACGCCCCGCAGTGCCGCCGATCAGGAAGCCGCGGGCCTGCAGATCGCCGGCCGCCCAGGCCAGATCGCCAATGCGCTGGAAGCCGAACATCGAGTAGTAGACGTAGAACGGCAGCAGCGTGATGTTGTTGTTGGAGTAGGAGGTCGCCGCGGCGATCCAGGCCGACATGGCGCCAGCCTCGGTGATGCCTTCCTCGAGGATCTGACCCTTCTGATCCTCGCGGTAGAACATGATCTGGCCCTTATCGACCGGCTCGTACTTCTGGCCTTCGGAAGTGTAGATACCGAGCTGGCGGAACATCCCTTCCATGCCGAAGGTACGTGCCTCATCGGGAATGATCGGCACCACCCGAGGACCGAGCTCCTTGTGCTTGACCAGGCCGTTCAGCACGCGCACGAAGGCCATGGTGGTGGAGACTTCCCGCCCCTTGGAGCCGCCGGTCTGGGAGGCGAAGATCTTGTCGTCCAACGGAGGAATGTCCAGCGCCTCGAAGTCGCTGCGCCGGCTCGGCACGAAGCCGCCCAGTCGCTCGCGCTGGAGATGCATGTACTTGAGCTCGGGGGAATCGTCTTCCGGCTTGTAGTACGGCACTTCCTTGAGCTGCTCGTCGTTCAACGGAATGCCGAAGCGGTCGCGGAACGTCTTCAGCGCCTCGTATTCCATGGTCTTGACCTGGTGAGCCTCGTTGGCGGCCTCACCGTCACCGCTGCCCATGCCATACCCCTTGACGGTGTGCGCCAGGATCACCGTGGGCCGGCCATTGGTGGTATGGGTCGCCTCATGATAGGCCGCATAGACCTTGAAGGGATCGTGGCCGCCGCGGTTGAGTTTCCAGATGTCCTCGTCGGACATGTCCTTGACCATCTCGGCAGTCTCGGGATACTTGCCGAAGAAATGCTTGCGGGTGTAGGCGCCGTCATTGGCCTTGAAGTTCTGGTACTCGCCGTCGACCGCCTCGTCCATGCGCTTCTGCAGGATGCCCTTCTTGTCCTTCTCGAACAGCGGATCCCACAGCCGCCCCCAGACCACCTTGAGCACGTTCCAGCCGGCACCGCGGAAGACGCCCTCGAGCTCGTCCATGATGCGGCCATTGCCGCGCACCGGGCCATCGAGACGCTGCAGGTTGCAGTTGACGACGAAGATGAGGTTGTCGAGCTTCTCGCGGCTGGCCAGGTGGATAGCGCCCAGGGATTCCGGCTCGTCGCATTCGCCGTCGCCCATGAAGCACCAGATCTTGCGATCGTACATGTCCTTCATTTCACGTGAGTGAAGGTACTTCATCACGTGGGCCTGATAGATGGCCTGGATCGGGCCGAGGCCCATGGAGACCGTGGGGAACTGCCAGAAATCAGGCATCAGCCAGGGGTGGGGGTAGGATGACAGGCCGTCGCCATCAACCTCCTGGCGGAACTTGTCCATCTGCTCTTCGGAGAGGCGCCCCAGCAGATAGGAGCGAGCGTAGACCCCCGGTGCCACATGGCCCTGGATGTAGACCAGGTCTCCTTCGAAATCGCCGTTCGGTGCGCGGAAGAAGTGATTGAAGCCGACGTCGTAGAGCGTCGCCGCCGACATGAAGCTGGCGATATGTCCGCCAAGCCCCGGATTCGCGCGGTTGTTGCGTATCACCTGGGCGATGGCATTGTAACGAACCAGCGAACGAATCCGCCGCTCCATGAAGATATCTCCCGGCAGAGGCGCCTCACGATGCACCGGGATGGAGTTGCGATGCGGGGTTGTCACCGAGAAGGGAGACTGAGTCCCGTCGCGGCGCAGACGATCCGCCAGGCGCGTCAGCAGGAACCGGGCGCGGTCATCGCCCTCACGATCCAGCACCGATTCCAGGGATTCCAGCCATTCCGTGGTCTCGACCGGGTCGAGATCCTCTCTTGCCTCCAGACTCATACGACGTCTCTCCGAATGACGATGGTAAAACTTGAACCCGCACAAGCGAGTATCTGGGCGTTCTCTCGTCAGAGAGAGTCACGCCGACTGAACAGTTGTAGTTTTCTTACATGACAACGCACACAAAGCGCCGTTTCTGCGTGAAAGATACCCCAAAGAAGCCGAGCTGCCAATTCGAGCATTTTTGGAATGAAATTCCATATAGCAATTATTGCACCGCAACACAATGGCTTAGCAAGCTACGGCGATGAGCAATTCGCCCCATGACAGGCGGTTGTAAGTAAACTACCGTATGAAGCAAGCGAACGACCAGAACAGGGCTCGGTCAGGACAGCGGCCGATTCCGCGCCGCACCAAGGGCCAACCTCTGCCGAAAAAAGGCCCAGTCGAAGGTGGGACCGGGATCGGATTTTCTCAGTGGCGCCACCCGTGCGTGACTCGTGATACGCGTCTCGTCCAGCGCCGGGTAGGCCGCCAGCAGATCGGCGGTCACGCGTGCCAGCGCGAGGTATTGGGCCAGGCGATAGGGCGAGACGTCGTCACCCTCGAGCTCGATACCGAGGGCGAAGTCGTTGAGCGAGATGCGCTCCCGCGACCCATCCCACCAGCGGGAGCGGCCGGCATGCCAGGCGCGGCAGTGAAAGGGCACAAACTGCACGCATTCGCCGTCGCGACGGATCAGCAGATGGGCGGAGACCCGGAGATGGGCGATCTCGGCGAAGAAGGGGTGGGCGGCCGGGTCCAGGCGGTTGGTGAAGAGACGCTCGATATGCTCGCCGCCGAACGTGCCGGGCGGCAGGCTGATGGAGTGCAGGAGAAGCAGCGACACCTCGCCCTCGGGCCGATCATCACAGTTGGGTGACGGCACCCGCCGCGCCCCCTCGAGCCATCCCGCTTTGATTGGCATCGTTCACCCCTGACGTGAGCCGCATGGATTCCCTATAATGGACGCCACCGATCACCTCGGCCACCCCGCGCCGGCTTCAACCCTACGAGTGCCCCGCATGGACTACCAGGATGCCCTGCCCTACCGCGACAAGCTCATCGAAGAGATCCGCGACGCCGCCGCTCGCCTGCTGGCCGAGGATCTGGGCCCGGGCGATATCACCGCCCAGCTGATTCCCGGTGATGCCTCCGCACGCGCCCGGGTGATCACCCGCGAGGCCTGCGTGCTGTGTGGCGTCGCCTGGGTCGATGAACTGTTCCGACGTCTCGACGTCACGGTGACCCTGAACTGGAGCGCCGCCGACGGCGATCGCCTCGAAGCCGGTCAGACCTTTCTGGAGCTCGAGGGCTCCGCCCGCAGCCTGCTCACCGGGGAGCGTGCTGCACTGAACCTGCTCCAGACCCTCTCGGCCACCGCTACTCGCACCCGCCACTATGTGGACCTGATTCACGACACCGGCGTACGCCTGCTGGACACGCGCAAGACCCTGCCGGGGATGCGCCTGGCCCAGAAGTACGCGGTCACCTGTGGCGGCGGCCATAATCACCGCATCGGCCTGTGGGACGCCTTCCTGATCAAGGAGAATCATATTGCCGCCTGCGGCGGTATCGAGGCGGCGGTACGCGAGGCGCGCAACATTGCCCGGGACCTGCCGGTAGAGGTGGAAGTGGAGACCTTCACGGAGCTGGATCAGGCCCTGGCGGCGGGGGCCGACATCGTCATGCTGGACAACTTCGGCCTCGATGACATGCGCGAGGCGGTCAAGCGCACCGCCGGGCGGGCAACGCTGGAGGCCTCGGGCAACGTCGAGGAGGCCACCCTGCGCGCCATCGCCGAGACCGGTGTGGATTGCATCTCCAGCGGCACCCTGACCAAGGACATCAAGGCGATCGACCTCTCCATGCGGATCATCCAGTGACAATGCAGTAATGAGAGAAGCTCAGGTCTCCACGGCGGTGAGACGCTTCTCCAGACGCGACCGACACAGCTTCTCGCCGCCGCGCTCCACCCACTCCTCGCCCACTACCTGCCAGCCGCGCCGCACCAGTCGCTCCACCAGCACCAGGCTGGCCTCGATGTGGGCCAGGTCGCGGCCCTGCTCCATCAGCAGGCGCTCGGCATGGATCAGCAGGGTGGAGCCGATCCCGCGCCGCGAAAGCGACGGCCAGACGTAGAGCGTCTCGATGCGCCCGCGGGGGATATCCAGTTCGAGGAAGCCCACGCAGCGGCCGTCACAGTCGGCCACCAGGGTGGTGAAGAGCGCATGGCGCGCCAACCAGGCGCTAGCCTCCCGGGGCAGGGCCGACGCCCAGGCCTCGCGCTGGGCGACGCTGTAATGGGACATGGCTCCCTGCATCACGGCGTGGTGAAAGACTTCGGCCTGGTCGGCGGCGTCCCGGGCCCGGGCCCGGCGATAGCAGATTCGTGCGCCGCCGGGGGGCCGGGTCTCGGTGCCGGCCGGTGTCAGCGTCTCGTTCATGAAAGTTCCGTGGCAGTGAGCGTTGCCGAAAGACTACACAAGCACGACCGCCGGGCCAATCCCCTCGCCGCAAGGGCCCGCGCCGGGCATAATCTGCCCATGATCGATATCCCGCCTTCCACGCTGTCGCCCATCGGCGTCATCGAGAGCGACTACCCCGACAAGTTCGGCATTCCCCGCCAGCCCGGCCTGGCGCCGGCTGCCCGAGCCAGTCTGATCCTGGTGCCCCCCTTCGACGACCCGCTGGCGGTGCGCGGCCTGGAGGATTTCAGCCACCTGTGGCTGACCTTCCTGTTTCACCTCAGCCCCGACCGGTGTGCCTCCCGGCACTGGGCGCCCCTGGTGCGGCCACCGCGCCTCGGCGGTAACGCCAGGGTCGGCGTGTTCGCCAGTCGCAGCACCCACCGTCCCAACCGCCTGGGCCTGTCCCTGGTGGAGCTTGTGGAGATCGACACCCGCCGCGGGGTGCGCCTGGTGCTGCGCGACGTCGATCTGGTCAGCGGCACACCGGTGCTCGACATCAAGCCCTACCTGCCCTGGGCCGAGGCGCATCCCCAGGCCCGCGCCGGCTTCGCCCCGGAGGCGCCGCCCCTGCTCCCGGTAGCGTTCAGCACCGGCGCAGCGGCGACCCTGGCCGAACGTCCCGACGGCGACTCCCTGGGCGAGCTGATCACCCAGGTGCTGGCCCAGGATCCTCGCCCGGCCTATCGTCGGGGCGCCGAGACGCGCATCTATGGCGTGCGCCTGCGTGACGTGGACGTGCGCTTTCAAGCCGCTGCGACGGACAATGGCACGCGGATAGAGGTAGTGGAGATCGTGGCGGTCTGAGCGCTTCCCGGCTCGCTCTCCGGCAACGAGAAAGGGCCCCACGGGGCCCTTTCCTATCCAGCGAATGACGAGATCAGGCGAACTTTACGCCGATGCGGCGACCGACCTCCTCGTAGGCCTCGATCACGCCGCCCAGCCCCTGGCGAAAACGGTCCTTGTCGAGCTTCTCGCGGGTCTGGGCGTCCCACAGCCGGCAGCCGTCCGGTGAGAACTCATCGCCCAGCACGATCCGGCCCTCGTACAGGCCAAACTCCAGCTTGTAGTCCACCAGCAGCAGGCCGCCGTCGGCGAACAGCGCCCTGAGCACCTCGTTGACCTTGAAGGTCAGCGCCTTCATCTCGGCCAGCTGCTCGGGCGTGGCCCAGCCGAAGGTCTCGGCCAGGGACTCGTTGATCATCGGGTCGTGCAGGGCGTCGTTCTTCAGGAAGAGCTCGAAGGTGGGCGGGGTGAGTTCCTGCCCCTCGGAAACGCCCAGACGCTTGACCAGGCCACCGGCGGCGATGTTTCTCACCACGCACTCCACCGGGATCATCGTCAGCGCCTTGACCAGGCTCTCGGTCGCCGAGAGACGCTCCTCGAAGTGGGTCGGCACCCCCGCCGCCGCCAGCGTCTCCATGATGAAGGCGTTGAAGCAGTTGTTGACCATGCCCTTGCGCGCCAGCGACTCCATGCGCTCGCCGTCGAAGGCGCTGGTGTCGTCGCGGAACTGCAGGATCACGCGAGACGGATCATCGGTGGCGAAGACCGACTTGGCCTTGCCGGCATAGAGTTCTTGGCGCTTTTCCATGGAAGCCTCCAGAGGCTGCAAGCAGCGAAAACGGGAAGTAGTGAAAGACAGTGATATGAGGTTGCGTGTTCAGCCGATGGCCTGCCACGTCATGCCCGCCGCCTGGCAGGAGACCTTGAGACGAGATTCGTCGCCATCGAGCAGCGGTGTCAGGGCCTCCCGAGCCAGCTCGGGGCGATTGTTGTGTTCCGACAGGTGCGAGCAGACGATGTGCTGCAGGCGATCCAGGCCGAGACGCGGCAGCAGCGCGGCAGCCTGTACATTGGCCAGATGCCCCCAGTCCCCGCCCACGCGGCGCTTGAGGTGCAGCGGATAGGGCCCGTCGGCGAGCATCTGGACGTCATGGTTGCACTCCAGCACCAGGGCGTCGCAGCCGGCGAAGGCCTCGGCGACGTGCTCGGTGGGATGTCCCAGATCGGTGAGTAGGCCGAGGCTGCGATCGCTGCCGTGCACGCGAAACTGGACCGGCTCCCGGGCGTCGTGGGGCACGGTCACCGGGGCGATGGTCAGACCCTTGACGGCGAAACGCTGTTGCGGCGTGATCCAGTGCCGGTCCGGGAGCTCGCCGAGGCGGCCCGAGCGCCAGGTGCCGGGGGTCAGGTAGACCGCCACACCGTGGCGACGCGCCAGCGGACCCACCCCGCGGATATGATCGCCGTGCTCGTGGGTCACCAGCACCGCATCGAGCTGACGCGGATGGAGGCCGAAGCGCGCCAGGCGACGTTCGGTCTCGCGCAGGCCGAAACCGCAGTCCACCAGCAGGTGGGTCTCGCCGTCGCTGACCAGGGTCGCATTGCCCTTGCTGCCGCTGCCCAGGGAGGCGAACTGCAGCCTCCCCCGGTGCGGTTCGGCGGCGTCCGGCGCTGCCGCCATCAGCGCAGCAGACCCGCCACCCGCTCGAGCAGCTCGCGCTGATCTTCGGGATTGAAGTCGCGCTCGCTGGCGTTGACCGCCCGCAGCACGGTCTGACGAGGCCCTTCGGACTCCAGCACCAGGCGGATCTGCTGGTGCATCTGTCGCACATCGGGGCTGAAGACGATCTGCAGCGGATTGCGGTTGCGCTCGCTGACCGTCATGTAGCTGATCAGGAACCCGCGCCCCGCCGGGTCGCTCTCCAGCAGCTCACGACGCTCTTCCACGGTGAAGTCCTGGCGCAGCTGATGGTCGAGCTCGGCCCAGGTGCGATCGATCTCCAGCGGTATCTCGACGAGCCACTCGTCACCGCGCTGCTCGAGGCTCAGTCGCGCCTCGCCGGCCAGACGCTGCGCCGCCAGGGAGGAGGCACTGGCGGTGGCGCTGCGCGCACCGAAGTACTCTTCGAGGGCGTCGAGACAGGCGCCCACCGGGGCCCCTTGCTGGTCACAGCGCACCTCGCTGTCGCCGGCACGCAAACCCTGGCGCACGCTGAGCCGCGCCTGGCTTGTCTCGATCACGCCGCGCGATGAGTCGCTGGCCTGGACACCCAGACCCCGGGTGCGGGCAAAGTCCTCGAGTTGCGGCCAGACGGCGCCCGGGTCGGCGCCCACTACCAGCCAGGCGTCGCGGCCGATAGCGCGTCGCTCGACAAAGTCGCGCTCCATGCCACGCCCCGCTCCCAATGCCTGGGGGCTGGGTGCACGAAAGCGGCCATCGGTGGCGCGGAAGTCGCCCGCCGCCTGGGGCACCGGCATGGCGTCGCGATAACGTTGGGGGTCCCGGCTCTCGGGCAGGTTCAGCGCCGGGGCAGTGCGCGCCTCGGCGTAGTCGACGTTGCGGTCGTGGTAGTAGCCCGAATCACGGGCACAGCCCGCCAGGGCCACGGCCGCCACCAGGGGGAGCCATTTCAGCGCTGAGTTCATGCGTCTACCTTGCATCCAGTTCTCCAGGTTCCGGCTCGGCGCCGGTCAGTCCTCGATCACGCCGGCCAGTTGCAGGGCCTCGCTGATCGTGGAGTGGTACTTCTCCGAGAGCCAGGTAAGCGGCAAGCGAATGCCCGGCTCGATCAGCCCCATGCGGTAGAGCGCCCACTTGACCGGGATCGGATTGGACTCGATGCCCAGGTTGGTGTGCAGCGGCATCAGCCGGGTATTGAGTTGGTGAGCGTGGTCGACTTCGCCGGCCACCGCCGCCGCACAGAGGTCGCGCATGGCCCTTGGGGCCACGTTGGCGGTCACCGAGATATCGCCATGGCCGCCCATCAGCATGAAGTCGCAGGCGGTACCGTCATCGCCGGAGTAGAGCATGAAACCGCTGCCTTCGAGCCGTCCGATCAGGTCCTCGGCCCGCTCCAGGTTGCCGGTGGCATCCTTGAGGCCAATGATGTTGTCGACCTCTGCCAGGCGCAGCACCGTCTCGTTGTAGAGGTCGCAGGCGGTGCGGCCCGGCACGTTGTAGAGGATCACCGGCAGCTTGCTGCCCTCTGCAACGGCCTTGAAGTGGCGGTACAGCCCCTCCTGGGTAGGCTTGTTGTAGTAGGGACAGACCGACAGGCAGTAGTCGGCCCCCACCTCGCCGGCATAGCGGGCCAGTTCCACGGCCTCTGAGGTAGCGTTGGCGCCGGTGCCGGCGATGACCGGGATGCGGCCGTTGACCTCTTCCACCACGGCGCGGATCACGTCAAAGTGCTCGGCGAACGACATGGTGGTGGGCTCGCCGGTGGTACCGGCGGCGACGATGCCGTCGGTGCCGTTCTCGAGGTGGAAGTTCACCAGGCGACGCAGCGCTTCCCAGTCGATGTCGCCATTGACCTTCATCGGCGTCGCCAGGGCGACGATACTGCCAGTGATCATCCTCTCTATCCTCTCGATTCGAGGGCTACGCCTCGGCCCGGTTCGCACCGGGTCAGGAAGGGGCGGGGCTCGTGGCCCACGTCAGGGGGCAAATGGTACTCAGCCCGCCAGAGCCTGTACAGCGAGGCGCACCACTTTGACAGCGACGCGGCATTTGGAACTTTGACAGCGCCGCGGCACTTGCGTGTAATCGAACTCCCTCAACCAACGCGCAGGAGACTCCCATGAGCGTGAGCATCGGCCAGCCGGTTCCCGACTTCACCGCCACCGCCACCGGTGATGCCACCGTGTCCCTCTCCGAGTTCAAGGGCCGGCAGGTGGTGATCTACTTCTATCCCAAGGCCAGCACCCCGGGGTGCACCACCGAGGGTGGCGACTTCCGCGACCGCATGTCGGACTTCGACGCCGCCAATACCGTGGTCCTCGGCGTTTCGCGGGACGGCCTCCGTGCCCAGGAGAACTTCAAGGCCAAGCAGGGCTTCAACTTCGACCTGATCTCCGACAAGGACGAAACGGTGTGCACCGTGTTCGACGTCATCAAGCTCAAGAAGCTCTATGGCAAGGAGCACCTGGGCATCGAACGCAGCACCTTCCTGATCGACACCGAGGGTCGACTCGCCAGGGAGTGGCGCGGGGTCAAGGTGCCGGGCCACGCACAGGAGGTGCTGGAGGCAGCCCAGGCACTGCATGGGGGCTGAGGACCACAGCCGGCCGAGAGCCACAGAAGGCCGCCCTGCGGGCGGCCATCGACTCACTCCTCGACCATGACCTCGGCCGCCTCGTCCCGCTTGTGCCGCTGAATCCCCCGGGGCCAGGCGTAGACCAGTGCCTTGAGCAGGGTCGCCAGGGGAATCGCGAAGAAGATTCCCCAGAACCCCCAGATACCGCCGAAGAAGAGCACCGCCACGATGATCGACACCGGGTGCAGATTGACCGCCTCGGAGAACAGGATCGGCACCAGCACGTTGCCGTCCAGCGCCTGGATGATACCGTAAGCGATCACCACATAGGCAAACTCGCTGGTCATGCCGAAATGGAAGCCCGCCACCGCCGCCACCGGCAGGGTGGCCACCGCTGCACCGATATAGGGCACCAGCACCGAGAAGCCCACCAGCACCGCCAGCAGCGCCGAATAGGGCAGTCCGAAGTAGGCGAAGGTGAGAAAGGAGACGGTGCCCACGATGATGATCTCGATGAATTTTCCGCGTACATAGTTGGCGATCTGGACATCCATCTCCTGCCAGATGCGGGTCATCAGGGCGCGCTTGCGTGGCAGCAGCGACAGGGTAAAAGCCACCAGCCTGTCACGGTCCTTGAGCAGGAAGAACACCAGGATCGGCACCAGTACCAGGTAGATGATCAGCGCCAGCACGTTGCCAAGCGAGGCCAGCGAGAGGGTCAGGGCGCGCTGGCCAAACTGGGTCATCTCGCGCCCGGCCACGGCGACCCAGTTCTGGATCTGATCGGGAGTGATCAGCTGCGGGTAGCGCTCCTGCAGGTCGTCGAGCAGCTGCTGACCGCTGGCGAACATTCGCGGCGTCTCCTGCACCAGCCCCACCAGCTGGTTCCAGATCAGCGGCATCAGGATAAATGCCATCGCCAGCAGCATGCCGATGAAGCCCAGGAACACCAGGGTCACCGCCAGCAGATGGGGCACATGGCGCCGCTGCAGCCAGCTCACGGCCCCCTGCAACAGGAAGGCGATCACCAGGGCGGTGAGGAAGGGGGCCAGCATGCGTCCGAGGAAGATGACCGCGGCGAAGCCGAGCACCAGCAGCACCAGCAGGATGACCGCCTCCTCGTCGGAGAAGTAGTGGTCGATCCAGCCCTTGAAGACCGTTCGCAGGGTCATGCAGACCCCTCCCCGCCCTTGCGGATCCAGAAGTGATAGACGTCGCCTCGCTCCTCCCGCTCCAGCATGTCATGGTGACTCTGGGCGGTGAAGGTTTCGAAGTCCTGCCAGGAGCCGGCGTCAGTGGCCATCACCTCGAGCAGTTGGCCCGGGGCGAGGCGCGCCAGCGCCTGCTTCGCCTTGAGCAGAGGCAGCGGGCAGGGAAGACCGCGGGCGTCGAGCAGGTCGTCGGTTTGCAGAGCCATGATCTCTCCCGGAATAATGGGAATAATGAAAGGGGGGGTGAGGTGCAGTGCCTGGGGCCGGATGGCGTCACAGCATGCAAACCCCCCGGATTTAAAGGCACTTTACCGGCTGAATCAATGTCAGACCATGGCCACTTCGGTCCACCACAGGAGATTCCGTGCATGCCGCGCCGTTTTCCCCGAATCGCCATCGGCGCCCTGTGCCTGGCGCTGGCCCTGCCCGCCACCGCCCAGTGGACTCAGCCCCAGTGGGACAGCGCCGCCGGGCTGCCGAGCCTTGCCAGCGGCGACAGCCATGCTGCCAGCGGCGAGGAGTTTCGCCTGGGTCGGGCCTGGCTGCGGCAATTCCGGGCCCGCGCACCCCAGTGGCAGGACCCCATCGCCCAGCACTACGTGGAGTCGATGGTCACGCGCCTGCTGCCCCACAGCGGGCTGGGCGGCAGCCAGCCGCTGGTGACCCTGGTCGACAGCCGGCAGCTCAACGCCTTCGCCGTGCCGGGGGGCATCATTGGGGTGAATGCCGGACTCTTCGTCTTCGCCGAAGAAGAAGCGGCCATGGTCTCGGTACTGGCCCATGAGCTGGGCCATCTTTCCCAGCGCCATTACGCCCGCGGTCAGGCGCGCACCGAACAGACCCAGGTACCCGCCATGGCCGCCATGCTGGCCGGCATGTTGATCGCAGCCGCCGGCGGTGGCGAGGCCGGCATCGGTGTGGCCATGGGTTCCCAGGCTGCCTTCATCCAGGACCAGCTGGCCTACTCCCGGCGCTTCGAGCAGGAAGCCGACCGCATCGGTCTGCAGGCCATGGCCCAGGCCGGCTACGACCCCCAGGCCATGGTACGCATGTTCCGCGCCATGCAGCGCATGGCCAGCCTCCAGGGCGGCAACCCTCCGGAGTTCCTGCTCACCCACCCGGTGACCGAATCGCGCATCAGCGACACCCAGGACCGGGCCGGCCAGCTCGCCGTGCCCTCTCCCCGCGACGACGACCTCCAGTACCACCTGGTGCGCGCCCGGGCCCTGCTGACGATCCACGGGCAAGACCCCCAGCAGGCCATCAACCGGCTTGCCCAGGACGACGTCCCCGAGGCTGCCCGGCACTACCTCGGCGCTCTGGTGGAAGCGCGCCGGGGCAATACCGATACCGCTCTCGCGTCCCTGGACGCCCTGGCTCGCCAGGAGCCCGACCTTGGCCTGCTGCCCGCCTCGGCCGCCGAGGTGGCCTTCGATGCCGGCCGCTATGACGACGCCATCGAGCGGAGTCGCCGGCTGTTGCGGCTGATGCCGGGACACCTGCCTGCCACCCTGGTGCTGGGCGAGGCGCTGCTGCAGCGCGATGCCGATGGGGCATGGCGAGTGCTGCGCGAGCTCGCCGAACAGCGCCATGAGGATCCACAGGTGTTCGCCCTGCTGGCCCAGGCCGCCGGCCGAAGCGGCCGCGAAGCCTGGGGCCACCTGGCCCGGGCCGAGCAACTCCAGCTGAACGGACGCATCAGCGAGGCCATTCGCCAGCTGGAGGTGGCCAGACAGGTGGCGGAGCGAGAAGGAGACACCGGGGCGGCTGCCCGCATCGAGCAGCGCCGCGAGGCGTTTATCGGCTACCGGGAGACGCTGGAGAAGTTCTAGCGCCGAGCGTGTAGGAGCTCAATTCATTGAGCGATGGCGGCTACCGCCGATCGCCCGATAAATCGGGCTCCCACACCGGTGAATGGCGCCGGAGAGTGATTATCAGACCAGCGATGAATCAGTCACCTACTGCTGGAAATTCAGCATCCGCTCCAGCGGCTTGAGGGCGGCCAGCCGAAGCGCGTCGTCGACGAGTATCTCGCCGGAGCCATTACGCAGGGCATCGGCCAGATTGTCCAGACCGTTCATGGCCATCCACGGGCAGTGGGCGCAGCTCCTGCAGGTGGCACCGTTACCGGCGGTAGGCGCCTCGAAGAGTGTCTTCTCGGGCACTGCCTGCTGCATCTTGAAGAAGATACCGCGGTCGGTGGCAACGATCAGCTTGTCATTGGGCAGCTCTTTCGCCGCCTTGATGAGCTGGGAGGTAGAGCCCGCCACATCGGCCAGCTCCACCACCGCCGCCGGTGACTCCGGATGCACCAGCACCGCGGCTTCCGGATAGAGGGCCTTGAGATCCTCGACCCCCTTGGCCTTGAACTCCTCGTGAACGATGCAGGCACCATCCCACAGCAGCATGTCGGCACCGGTCTTTTTCTGGATGTAGCCGCCGAGATGCTTGTCCGGGGCCCAGAGGATCTTCTCGCCGCGGGCCTGGAGTTCCTCGATCACCTCCACGGCAATCGACGAGGTCACTACCCAGTCGGCTCGGGCCTTCACCGCCGCCGAGGTGTTGGCATAGACCACCACGGTGCGATCGGGGTGCCGATCGCAGAAGTCGCTGAACTCGTCGGCCGGGCAACCCAGGTCAAGAGAGCAGGTCGCCTCCAGGGTGGGCATCAGCACGCGCTTTTCCGGCGAGAGGATCTTGGCGGTCTCGCCCATGAAGCGCACGCCGGCCACCACCAGGGTGTCGGCCTCGTGGCGCGCGCCGAAGCGGGCCATTTCCAGGGAGTCGGCCACGCAGCCACCGGTCTCCTCGGCGAGCTGCTGGATGGCATCGTCGGTGTAGTAGTGGGCCACCAGGACGGCATTATGAATTTCGAGGAGTCGCTTGATCTCCTCGATTCGCGCCTCGTCCTCGAGGGGAATACGGGTGGGGCAATAGGTGCGGGTCAGGTACTCGTGTACCCCCGCACGGGAAGTCATGATCGTCATCGTGTCTACCACTGTGACTGGCAGGGGCTCCCCCTGCATGATCGGGTGCATCGTGGCTCGCGCGCTCCGCGCGGACGATGCGCCTGGGGTCAACCCTTGCGTCTCTCGCCGTGGTCGACCCGAAACTGTATTCTAGACGAGAACGAGCCCGTATTGACCAGTCCCGGCCTGAAAAACAGCTAGAGAGAGATATGGGGGCTACACCGGGCAGGATCAAGGGCGTTCGAGATAACTCCAGGGGATGCACTCGTCGGGGCTGTCAGACGGTCCCCCAGGGACGAAAACTAGCTGCGTAGCAGGGCCGTCGACGGGGTCATCGACGTCATAGCCTCATGATGTTCCGACTTTCCCGGCGACGATGGCGCACGCCAGCCAAATATGAACACAAAACCGGCCTGATGTTATCAAGCCGGGTGTCAATTATTCTTTTATTACATCATTTTTCGATTAGGTAGTGGAATAGTTTATTCCTTTTCCTTTTTGATATCGCTCTTGACGTCTCCGTACTTTGCCTCAGCCTTGCCACCCTGCTTTTCGGCTTTACCTTCGAACTCCTTAGTCTTGTTGCCGGTGACCTTGCCGGTAACCTCCTTGACCTTTCCCTTCGCCTCGTCCGCACGACCTTCTGTTTGATTCTTGTTCATGATCTGATCTCCAAGTGGCTGTTTAATTGAGACGCTTATTCACCCGTTAAGCCATACAACACCCGGGCGAGACTTGCAGAGTAACTGTAGATAAAGCCAGACGCATGGTCTGTGCGGTACCTAACTCAACTCAGAGCTGGGATCTGATTGGCAACAGAAACTTTTCGGAAAGCTTTTCACGCAATGGGCGGCCCTCCCATTGGGAAAGAGAATACGGCTCAGCCGACTGCAGATCGGCCTCGAACACGGCCGTCATCTGAGCCCCGAAGTCGCTGCTGTAGAGATTCAGACTTGCTTCGTCATTGAGTCTGATCGAACGCATGTCGAAATTGGTTGAGCCCACGGAAACAAACTCGGCATCGATGACCAGAAGCTTGGTGTGAAGCATGGTCGGCTGGTAGACGTGGATCTCGGCTCCGGCGCGCAAGAGCTCGCCCCAATCGATCTTGGAGGCAATCTTGACGGTAATGGCATCGATGTGGGGCCCAGGCAACAGGATGCGAACACGAACATCACGGTCGCGGGCAGCGACAAGCGCCTCGATCAGCAATCTGTCGGGCACAAAGTAGGAAGCCGCCAGGTCGATCGTTTCCCCGGCCGCCGCAATGGCCAGCAGGTACATCAGATGCATGCTCTCGCTCCCGCCGGAGGGCGAGGCAACGAACACGTGTGCGTCCATCTCGCCCTTCACCTGTAGAGCGGGAAAGTAGCCCGGCCCATTCAACACCGTGCCCGTGGTCTTGATCCAATTGTCGTTGAAGGCCGCCTGCAAATGCGCCACGACGGGCCCTTCGATCCGGAAGTGAGTGTCTCGCCAGTGATCGGGGTCGCCGGCGTCGCCGGTCCACTGATCCGCGATGCCTACCCCCCCGGTGAACCCGATGCGGCCATCGACCACCAGCAGCTTGCGATGGGTGCGATTGTTCATCCGGCCAATGTTGTACCAGTGAAGCGGTCGATATCGGTGCAGCGTCACACCGGCATCCTGCATGGAATCCAGCAGCGACTGCTCCATCTTGGTGCTGCCCACCCAGTCGATGATGACGCTGACCGGAACCCCGGCGCGTGCCCGTTCGGAAAGTGCCTGCGAGAACTCCTCCCCGATAGCACCGGACCAGTAAATGAATGTCTCGAAGGTGATCGACGTCCGGGCCGAACGAATGGCCAGCAGCATGGCCGGAAAGATCTCGTCGCCATTTTGCAGCGCAGTCACGTGATTGCCCTGGACGATCGCCGGCCCCAAAAGGACGGACATCTCCCGGCGGAACTGAGGATCGGACACAACGTAGCGATGCTCAGCCTTGTGCTCCACCACCTTCTCGGACGTCTTGAAATTCTGTAACGCCACGAGCAACAAGCTGGTGGTCAGAGCAGTGATACTGATAGCCCAGAACATAGATTTTCGGATCCCAACCAATGGCATTACAACCTTGAAAAGGAGAACAATCTCGACAATGGATGCGGGCGGCGTTCGATCTGCGCGCACAGCAACCCGGCGCCGAGCATGCTGTAGGTGATGCCATTACCCCCATAGGCCAGCGCGAAGAGGACGCGAGGCCCGTACTGAGGATGGCAGCCGAACAATGGCAGACCGTCGCTGGTCTCGGCGAAAGTACCTGCCCAGGCAAACGCCGGTGGCGCCTCTATGCGCGGCAGCAGGCGAGCAACCTTGCGCTGAAGCGTGGCCGCCTTGCGCTCTACCGACCGATCGCGACGCGCGGGAATGTCATGATCGTCGTCTTCGCCACCGACCAATAGCCGGCCGTCGCCGGTGGTGCGTAGATAGATATACGGCCTCGCGGACTCCCACAGCAACGTGTTCGCCATCCAGCCCAGCTCGGCTGCAGCGACGGGGTCGGTGATATAGGCGTAGCTGCTGAGATTCTTCGCGACGCGCTGGTGCAACCAGCTCTGTGCTTCGTAACCGCTGGCCATCACGACGTGCCCGGCCTTGACCGACAGGCCACTGTCGGTGACCAGGTGGACCGAGCGCAGGGAGATTCGGGTGGCCGAACCATCTACCGTGGTTCGCGAGCGTTCGTTATCGAACAGACAGTTAACGACGGCGGCACAAGACTGGGAGGTAAGCTGCGGCTCCAGCGGCAACTCGATTGTCCCGGGCCCCCAACTCCTGAGGGAAGCATCATGGCTACGAACAAGAACAACTCCAGCAGCTCGGCGCGAGGGGCAAGCGACGGCGATACATCAGACACGAAGGCACAAGGGGCTGCCAAGGTGCTAAGGACAAACGACGTCGTTGCAGAGCAGGCCGGTGCAAGCGATACCTTACAAAGTTAATACCGGAAGAACTGATACCGCTTACCCCCGCCGGCCAGATGAGACAGCCCTGCTGACAGGAGGAGACAGCGCATGCTCTTTCGTGATTGGGATAGCCTGCAAAATATTCTGGTCGTCGGGGTGATGGCCTATGTGGTACTCATCGTGTTCCTTCGGGTCTCCGGGAAGCGGACACTCTCCAAGATGAACGCCTTCGACCTCATCGTGACCGTCGCCCTCGGCTCGACCCTGGCGACGGTCCTGCTGGACAATGCGGTTACCCTGGCCGAGGGAGTCTTGGCCTGCGCCCTCCTGATCGGCCTGCAGTTCGCGGTCACCTGGTCCAGCGTCCGGGTGCGGTGGGTGCGGCGGCTGGCGACGGGGGAGCCGAAGATGCTGCTTTACGACGGACAATTACTGCCAGCGGCTCTAATGACATCACGTGTGACGGAAGACGAGATACGGGCAGCGATCCGGTCGGCCGGAGTCGACTCACTGAGCTCGGTGTGCGCAGTTGTCCTGGAGACCGATGGCTCGTTCAGCGTAGTAAAATCGAGCGAGAACGGGAACGGTTCCAGTCTTGTCGACGTCGACGGACCCCAGCGCTTCCCGGGGCCCATCGATCGCTAACCCTACCAAACGTCCTCTGGAACGATCTGTAAAAGGCAGATTTATGCGCGTTTTTTTCCGCGCTGGAACAAGCTCAGGATAGCGAGCAGTATTATCGCGCCTATCAGTGACACGATGAAGCTCATGATGGTGATGCCATCGTTGATGGAGCCGGCGCCGAGTATCGGCCCGATCAGAAATCCGCCGATCATTGCGCCGACGATGCCGACCACGACGTTGAGAATAATGCCCTGCTGGCCGCTTGTGCCCATGATCATGCTCGCGACCCAGCCAACCAGGCCGCCCATGACGAGCCATACGATGATGCCCATGATTCCTTCCTCCAGGAGTAAGCGACGCGACGCGCGCCAGAGATTCAAGCCTAAGGGCTGTCGCTCCACGTTCACCGTGCGCTATCGCACTCTCGAATCGGGAGGAGTCACGAGGGCACAGCCGAATTGCTACATGGCTGGCGGTCGGTTATGTGCGCAGCTGCACCGACTCGGCTGCTCTCGTTGTCTATCTTGACGACTCGACTGCCCGGCCTCTGAGGAGCGAAGCCAATGGACCTGTTGCGGATTATCGTGGCGATCCTCCTGCCACCGCTCGGTGTCTTCCTGCAGGAAGGCCTCGGCAAGCATTTCTGGATCAATATCCTGCTCACATTGCTCGGCTATATTCCCGGCATCGTTCACGCCGTGTGGATCATCGCCAAGCGATAAGCGAAGCGATACCGTCAGTTGAGGCATTGCATGACCAAACCGCTGACGCTCGCAGGCGAGTGCACCGGCTCGCGAGACTGGTGGAAGGCTCGATACGTCTGCGCGGCGGATACCCTGGTAGGCTCCATGCCTCTCATAGGGGACATGCTTGATTTCGCGTACAAGGCCAGTTTGCGCAATGCCAGGCTGATGGATGCCTATCTGGATCGCAGAGCCCTGCGCGGACCGAGATCGATAGACAGCCAACATTGAAATTACTGCCACCGCTCACGTACTCCCAGCACTCAATATTGAACTTCCACCAGAAACCGGAATACTCGTTCCTGGCTGTGACGAGAGGCTGTAACGAGAGACAGTCAATAACCGTGACATAAAGAAGGAGCTTAACAGAACATCAACCAAGACACTGAAAACAGGGTACAAGTGAATCACGTAGACAGGCGAAGTCTCCATATCCATACCAGTGGCGATACGCTATAATGAAAGAATTAACCGAATGATAATATTGGAGCATCGCATGCCCGCTATCGCTAATGAATCCAGTGTCCATGCACAGCTGCGAGACAAGGCAGAGTCGCAGCTGCAGGCGGGGGCCTCAACTAGCCGCTGGTCTCTGGGCGTTGACGCCCTGCGCCTGCTCCATCGACTCTCGAGCGATCCCGACAATGCGGAAGACGCTCTCAAGCTCCTCCATGAATTACAGGTTCACCAGGTAGAGCTTGATTTGCAAAACGAGGAGATCGCTTCCAACGAGCAGGCACTTGCCGAGGATTTAAGCCTTTATCGGACTCTTTACGACGCTGCCCCCATTGGCTATCTTCTCGTCGACGTCGAAGGCGACATTATTCGGAGCAATCACGCCGCCGCGGAACTCTTCAACGTCGGGTGTGACGATCTCGAGAGACGTCCTATCGCCACCCTGCTGGCTCCCGAGAGCCGGTCGGCGCTTCAAGACCTGCTGAAACGCGTTGCCCAGAGCGGCGCCAGAGATGGTTGCATCGCCAAGGCGCAGGAGGGCGAACAGGCTGCCCGACACTTGCATTTCCTGGCCTCCATGCCCCCCCAGGGGGAGCATCTCCTGCTGGTCTGCTGCGAGTGCATCAGCGAAGATAGCCGCGGTTAACCGTTCCTCGCCATGGCTGACTCGACTCCTTCCAGTGCGACACCAGACACCCAGCTGGCTGTTCGCGTCTTGGGCATTGGTGCTTCCGCCGGCGGCCTGGCGCCGCTGGAAGAGTTCCTTGCCGCGATCCCACCCGACAGCCACATGGCCTATGTGGTGGTACAGCACCTCGACCCGACCCACAGGGCATTGCTCCCGGAATTACTCCAGCGCGTGACCCCGATGTCGGTACGGCAGGCGACCCATGGCATGTCCATCGAGCCTGACTGCGTGTACGTGATTCCACCGAATGCGGAACTCAGCGTTGTCGACGACTTGCTGAGCCTGGCAACACCCTTGGAACCCCGGGGTATGCGCCTGCCTATCAACGTACTGTTTTCATCCCTGGCCCGCGCTCAGGGGGAGCAGGCCATCGGGGTGGTGCTCTCTGGCATGGGCTCCGACGGCACCCTGGGCCTGCAGGCGATCAAGGCCGTGGGTGGACTCACAGCGGCACAACAGCCCGATACGGCACAGTTCGATGCGATGCCCAGAAGCGCCATCGACGCAAAGTGCGCCGATATCATTGCGCCACCCGGGGACTTGCCCGCCAGCATCCTGGCCTGTATTACCCAGGCATCCGCCCATATCGCATCGGTTGAGCCCTCGGCAGAACCCGAGGCAGAGCCCTGGCCGGAATCAACACCCTTGCAACGCATTTTCCGCCTGCTTCAACAGCGGACCGGACACGATTTCTCCCTCTACAAGCACAGTTCCCTGCAGCGCCGCATCGAGCGACGCATGGCGATCCATCGAGTCGCCACCTTGACGCATTATGCAGACTTTCTCCAACGTAACCCCCAGGAGATTGACCTGCTGTTCAAGGAGGTGCTCATCGGTGTCACCAGCTTCTTCCGTGATAGCGCCGTATGGGAGTATCTGGCGGATACCACTCTGCCCGAGATGCTGGCGCGGCAGAAGGGAGAGCACCATCTGCGTGCCTGGGTGGTCGGCTGCTCGACTGGCGAAGAGGCCTATTCCCTGGCCATGGTCTTTACGGAGGCGCTGGAAGTCCTGCCACGCCCCCATGGCCTTACCCTGCAGATCTTTGCCTCCGACCTGAGTCCAGACGCCATTGCCACCGCCCGCCGCGGCCATTATCCCTCTGATATCAGCAAAAATGTCTCGGCGGAGAGACTGTCCCGATTTTTCACTGCGCGCGCAAACGGCTACCAGATCAACCGGGACATTCGCGATCTTGTACTGTTCGCACAGCAAGATGTCGTCCTTGACCCCCCCTTCACGCGCCTGGACATGATTTCCTGCCGTAACCTGCTGATCTACTTTGACCAAAGCCTGCAACGAAAACTCATTCCCCTGTTTCACTATAGCCTGCGCGCAGGGGGGATACTGTTGCTGGGTAGCTCTGAGACGGTAGGCCGCTACACTCAGCTGTTTGCGCCCCTGGAACCCAAACTGCGACTCTACCTGCGCCAGGATAATGTCCAGAACCGTGATATCCGGTTGCCATTCAAGTCGCTCCCTCCCCTGGCCAGAACAGCCAAGGAGACACCCGTGTCCCACAGTCCCTCCTCCTCCCACCTCCATGACAGTCTGCAGGCGGCAGCCGACCAGGTGTTACTGCAGGTCTATGCCCCCGCCGCTGTGGTGGTCAACGGTGAGGGTGATATCGTTTATATCAGTGGGAGCACGGGAAAGTACCTGGAGCCTGCCGCCGGCAAGGCCAACTGGAATTTCTACGCCATGGTGCGAGAGGGATTGAGGGCCCCCATCGCCAGCGCCTTGAGAAAGGCCGCGAAACAGAGCGAGCCGGAACACTTGCATAATCTGAAGGTACCACTGCCCGGCGGAGCCACACAGTGCGTCGATGTTACCGTACAGGAGCTGAGAGAACCTACCGCCCTGAAGGGCATGATGATCATTGTATTCCGCGACACCGGGTTAGCAGACAAGCAAAGGGGTAAAACAGCCACACGACAGACCCATTCCAAGGAGCTGAAGCAGTATCAGGATGAAATCCAGACGCTAAGAGAGGAAAATCACGCATCTCAGGAGGAGCTACAGTCAGCCAACGAGGAGTTACAGTCGACCAATGAAGAGTTGCAGTCGACCAACGAGGAGCTGACCACGTCGAAGGAAGAGATGCAGTCCATGAACGAAGAGCTGCAAACCATCAACGCGGAAATGCAGAAAAAGCTCGACGATCTCGCCCTGGCACAGAGCGATATGCAAAATCTGCTTAACAGCATCGATATCGCCATCGTATTTCTCGACCAGAACCTGAACGTGCGTCGTTACACCGACAGGGCATCAAAGATCATCAATATCCGTGAAAGCGATGTCGGCCGTCCCCTCAGCGATCTCACCACCAGCCTGCAGTATCCGGAACTTAACGAGGACGCCATTTCCACCTTGAACACCCTGGCCTTTTGCGAAAAACAGATTTTCTCAAACGACGGCCGCTGGTTCACGGTAAGGATCATGCCCTATCGCCGACTCGACAATGTCATTGATGGCGTGGTGATCACCCTCCTCGATATCACCGCAACCAAGGAACTGGAGCAGGATCTGCGAAAGGATCTGAAACCCTAACGTAAAGATCATGTGCCCCCCTGGTTGAAAGCGGCCCGATGCCTGCCAACACGAAGGGGGAACGGATAGCACAAGAGGACAGCGGGGAATTCGCGAAAGGGCCGGTGCATTGCGAGACCATGCCCTAGTCGACTGAGGATTCGCAAAGCAGAAGAAACCCGACGCCCGCAACAGAAGACGCCACGCCAAGGACAATGAACCACTCGGTGGCGTCAGCGAAGGGCCCTGTAGCGGCCTCTGTCACCTGTTCGCCCAGGCCCTGTGATGACGGATAAACAGCGAAGAGCAGGATAGACCCCAACACGATCAACAGAAGTGCCATGACTCTCTTGCTCAGCATTTAAATATACTGCTCGTAATAAAGAGGCTCATCACGTTCCTCAAGAAGGGAAGGGATCCATACCGAAATTTGAACGGGAAGATATCCCGACAAAGCCACATGTCAGCATCGGGGCGGCAGGTCGGGGGAGCCGATACTATCCGGACCTGCCGCACTCCGTCTTTCTCGCCACTCACTCGGCGAGTGTAAAATGACTCAACGGTAGAATGCCAGGTGGCGTCGGCCATAGATCCTTGTCGAAACGTTCATTCTTTTCCCTTTTTGGCATCATCATTGATCTCTTTCAACACGGTTCCATCCTTGCCACCATGCTTCTCATCCTTGCTTTTCTTTTCGGTACGATTTTCGTCGACCGCCTTGTCGGCAACTTCCTTGGCCTTTCCCTCTTCGTCATTCCCGTTGTCCGTTACCTGATTCTGGGTCATGAGCTTATCTGCGGGCATACGCTTGGTTTACATCGCGCCTTTCCCCGTGGATTCATGCTGCGTATTGCGGGGAATCTTGCATCTTCACGATAGACATAGCTTTCGGTCTTCTCTGTGCGCTATCTAACGAAGGCGGTGACTTTTCAAGCAGAAGCAGACCCTTTCAGGTGCTGCGTTAAAAACGCGACGGCCCTGTGTGCGGTAACGCACTGAATTATCTTTCGCCTGCCTCTATGTTGAAAGAGTTACCATTGCCTCACAACCCGTTATCCAGACTCAGGAGAGCGACGCTACTTGCGTCCATATCCCGCCATCTACCGATGGATGAGGAGGTATCAGGAATTTACGTTAGAGAATAGAGAAACCCCATGGGATCCGAGAATAGAGCGCCTATCGACTTTGCACCCGGTGAGAAACGGCTGCTCCGTTACACCATCCTCGCCCTGAGCACCGTCACCCTGGTGGGTACGATCGTGTTCATTGTGTGGATACTCGGACAGATCATAGGCGTCCTGCATGCCCTGATCTTTCCCTTGGCCATCGCAGGTGTGATGGCCCTGGTCCTGTTCCCGGTTGTGGAGTTGTTTGAGCGCCACCTGCGCATGAATCGCCTCGGGGCCGTGGTCTCCCTGTTTGTGATCCTGTTCGGTCTGTTGATTGCACTGATGATTCTGGTCCTGCCCACGGCCATCTTTCAGGGCAGCCAGTTCTTCGAGTCTGTTCCCGAGATAGCCCAGCGGAGTCACGAAAGCCTGTCCTATAGCTTCCCGAAAGCGTTGCCGATAATAGAAGACGCCATCGCTAGAATGGAGATCCAATCGATGCTGCCGGATGCAGAGGAAGCCGCCGACCGCACCATGACCTACATCAGTTTCCTGGTGGGTCTCGGCTTCGTACCCCTCTACCTCTTCTTTGCACTGCTCTCCGGCGGCGCCCTGAAGGATCAGGCCAAGGGCATGCTGTTTCTCTTTACGCACCAGAGGCAGAACGAGGTAATGCACCTGATGCAGCTCTTCATCGATTACGTCACCGCGTTCTTTCGAGGGCAGCTGACCATCGCCTTGATCATGGGCGTGATAATGGCGATCGGCTTCACCTTTATCGGGCTAGAGGCTGCGATCTTTATTGGTCTCGCCCTGGGGCTGCTGAACATCGTGCCGTACCTGGGCTTCCTTGTCGGCATTGTCACCGTGCTACCCATTGCCTATTTCCAGCCCGAAGGGGGCAGCCAGATTGTCATGCTGGTGCTGGCCGTCATCGCCGTTACGCAGCTGGTGGAGAGCGTACTGCTCACGCCCAAGATCATGGCCGACCGCTCGGGCCTGCACCCGGCCCTGGTCGTTATCTCGATCCTGTTCTGGGGGACCGTGCTGGGCGGAGTCGTCGGAATGATCCTGGCCGTTCCACTGACGGCGTTCCTGCTCACCCTCGGACAGCATATGAGAAGCAAGCTACCCACAACGGTATGGACAGATGAACCCGACCGGAAGATAGTTATCGAATCCAGTGGCGACGGACGTCGTCACTCCTGACGGAGAATCTTCACCCGTCTGTACAGCGACAAGAGAGGTAACGATCATGGCGACACCATCAGGGGAGCATGAAATCACCGACCAAGTGGCTGGCAAGGCTCACGAGGCAGTCGACAGGGCCGCCCAGACCGCGAGCAAGGCAGAAGAATACGCTCGAGAGCACGCATCTCATGCCGATGAACGGGTTCGCGAGGTCGCCGTCCATGGCCGCCAGCGCGCCGATGACATGCTCGAGCGTGTGACCTGCTTCGTCCGCGAGAAGCCGATACTGTCCATTGGCATCGCCTTTGTCAGCGGTGTGCTGTATTCATCACTGACGCGTCGGCGGTAAGGCGCGCCTCTTGAGCTAGAAGCCGGCGTGGCGAAATGCGGTCGCCGAAATCGCAGGGCGCCTTGAGCGATCGAGAGCCACAAGGTGGTGGCATGTCTGTCGACGTCACCACCACCCTGCTCTGGTTACTGTACCCGTTCGGATACCTTCTGACTCAGAGCGTGCGCGCATATTTCTTGTAAACACACTGGCAGAGGACCGGCAACGATATCGCCATGGGTGGCTGGTCTCTCGTGACCAGAGCGCCTCGTGGGCGTGATGACACGTCGGATTATTTTATCTTATAATTATTGCCGAATATTCATACATTCCTTTAATTAATCCTTCCATTTTTACGACTCCATGTGCGGTAGCGCACCGATACATCGTTGCTTTATGCCCAAGATGATATGTCATTCTCGCGCTTCGGGAAATGCGAGAATTGCACTCTAGGCCCACCAGGGTTTGGTAGACAGAATTAATTCTGAGGAGAATTAACGATGAAAAAGCTAACAACATTTATCCTTTCCGCGGCCTTTGTCCCGGCATTGGCGCTGAGCACTTCGGCAATCGCGGATAAGCATGACGCCATGAAGGCAGACGGCGAGCAACAGATGAGCGGCCAGGAGCAGATGACCAGCAAGCCTGCCGGAGCGTTCTATGCCGACGATATCATCGGAAAGAACATCAAGCAGCGCAATTCAGATGAGGAAATTGGCGAGATCCAGGATCTGATCATCGGCG
>LKMJ01000332.1_pt1 | contig 34211 bp, 53 predicted proteins | sample 643391 | NCBI WGS metagenome assembly LKMJ01 (sample SAMN04112250, study PRJNA286221) | soda lake metagenome | biome: soda lake; feature: Kulunda Steppe; material: water; isolation source: sample PL-Br10 brine of Picturesque Lake | place: Russia: Kulunda steppe | collected 2010-07 | reverse complement strand
GGGGAGGAGGGGGTGCGCTGCTGCACCGTGTTAGGAAAGCTGCCAGGGGGCGCAATTAACCTGATGCAAGCACGCGCGTCGTCGGGGTCGTCCCTTCGCGGATCACCCTGTTTGCTCCCCCCCCGCACCCGCCCCTGCCACTGGAATGTCAACTCACACCCACTGTGCACTCAATCGCGCGGCATGGGCGCGGAAACAGGCGCAGCGCGGCCCTCGCGGGTTGTGCGCAAGTTGCCCTGGGGTGCACCATTCGCCGAGCCGCGACCACCGGCCGGACGCGCAGGAATTGCGCTGTTCAGCCAGCATTGCCCTATGATTCAACAACGCCCTTTCACATAAAATCGCCCATCTTCGAAACGGCCGAATTACTCGCTACATTTGCCTGTTCAGGCCATGACCGTCATCATAGTACGACACAAGCACGTAGTACAAAGCATCATCATAGTACAAAACAGCTGCCGCAGTGCCTCTAGCCCAAATGTAACAAATGGCACTCAGGTTTCATTTGCACAAATGCTGATTACAGGAAAATATGAATGTTTCCTCATACCCTTGAAAGCACAGTGCCCCAGCCGTAGAGAAGCCATGTCCGCAGCTCTTACCGGCTAGGTGTGTGAACTGCGAGGCCACAAGCACCAGAGCTATGGCAAGGCACAAGTGGCATGCAATGGCTGCATGCCCGCCGCCCAGGGGGCCTTCATCATAGGTGTCGCCGGTGTCAGAGCTTCTGCTGGGCGGCAGGCCGCTGGGATAGTCAGACATGCGCAGGCCTTGCATGCCTGCAGCAGGGGGAGAGGCATCGAGGCGCAAACACACGACTTCAAATAAAACCAGGAACAAGGCAGTGTGCCATAGCAACAGCAAGGACACTCCCTGCTACCATGCTGGCGCCTTGTGATGGTGGACGTCCAATGACAAGCTGCAGTGGCTGTCTTGAGTTTGTAGCTCAAGCAGAACCAGGCCAGCTCAAGCGTGCAGCCTGCACCGCAAACATGCTGCTCACACTGCTAACATGTTGCTCGCAATGCAAACACACAGCTCGTGCTGCAAACACACACAACCTGCTTCACAACTGAGCAGCTCACTCCGCGCTTACACACTGCTCGCACCACAAATACTCGGCGTGCACTGCAAGCATTCTGCTCCCAAGGGGCCCACCCACCATAGGTGATGGCCGCATATGTGGCAGCACACAGGACATGCAGAGGGATGGTGGCTGCAAGCTTGGACAGGAAGTATGGGAGAGCACTGTACAGCCTGTGTGCATACTATGACAGAAGGTGCGTATGTGTATGTGTGCGTGCGTGTACGTGTGCGTGTGTGTGTTGTGGAGTTGAGGTAGGCACCCTAGTTTGGCCAGCCACCGCAAAAAGTCTCATCCAGATCGCAATCAATTCTGGCTTTTCGTGAGCTCAGGCTGATGAAGACAGCTTTTTTGGACCCATTCTTCTTCTACCAGGCTCATTCATCAACCTCATTGGGCGGCGGAGGTTCTTTGTAAGCGCTTGAAGGCAAGAAAATTATCCTTCACACTATTCTTCTTGGTGTAGGAGGCTCTATCTATACCTCACACACTTTGCATCATCTTAAAGAGCTCGGCCTTGATGCACACAAAGCCCATAAGACTGCCCTTAAACTACATGCTCATTCTGTGCTCTACGCGCTCTTGAAAAATCCAGTTGCTCTCAAGGTCTTGGTCTGGAGCAGGGGGCTGCTTGTCACCCTCCAGATCCTCACTAGTTCTTCGTTCTCCCTGGTCGAGGAGACACACGGCTCTTTGGGCCAATGTGTCTCCCTTTCCTTAATTGATGTGGGGAGTGGTTTCACTGGCTACGTAGTTTTTCTTTTCTCTTCTTTGCGTGGCTGGTGCACAGGCCCCCCTCCGCAAAAGGCTCCTGTTTCACCGTCCTTCACAAGTGTGGGAGTGCCCGCCCTGCACGTCTTCAGGAGATATTCAAGGTCACTGTTGCACAGCATGCCGTGAATGTTGAAAGAATGCTGCAGGGTGTGGCCAAGAATTAGCGTTCTGCACACTTTTGTGGTGCGAGCCATTATTTTCTGGCATGACACGCAATGCTGGGCATGCCTGCTCTGAGCTCCCAAGCTTGACTGAATTTTAATAAAAAAAGGGACACTGCCGCTCACCCGTCTGCCGCCTCCTTCACAGCGTGCGCGGTGTCTGCAGTGTACGCCAGGATACTCATATAAGGCATGGCCACCAGCACGCCTGCCGACATGAGGAGCGTGCTGAGGCGCAGCCGGACGCCCAGCAGGCCCTCTGTGCTGCCAAGGTCAAAGAACACCAGCCCCACCACAATGGCGGCCCAGGAGAACATGAGCAGCTTCATGGCAGGCTCAACAGGGTTGGCTGCAAGCCCCAAGTACTCTCGCCTGGGGTGCAAAGGGCGGCATAATTTGGAGCAATGAGTGCATGCATAAAGAGCTGGCAAGCTCGGGCAGAGGCTTTGGGCATCATAGTACAAAACTTCTGCAACTGGCGCCTGCCATTGCAGATTTGGATCAGCCAGGCTGTCCTCAAGTGAAATCCAGATCTGAGCTTGCAAAGTTTAGTAGGGGTGTCCTGCAGGCTGCATGGGCAGGAGCATCCTCCGCCATACCCTCTGTCTCCCTCTCCGCCTCCCTCAGCCTCCACCGCCCTCCACCTCCTTGTACCCCTCCATCCCTCTGCCTCTCCCTCTCTCTCTCCAATGAGGGAGTTTGAAGGGATCTTCTCCTCTCCCTCCAACCTTTCCCATACCTCCAACCCTCCCTCTGTTTCTTCTCCACCTGCACGCCTCCCTCACGCCCCCTCGTCCCTGCTTGCTACCCCTGCCATGCTCTGCCTCTCCGCTCCACTGCCCTTGCCTCTCTGCCGCCGCCTCTCCCTCCCTGCCTCACGCTGAATGGTGGCGAGGCCATCAGCACAAAAAATGGTGCTGTGGCCTCTACCCTGTCACTCCCCCTGGTGCCCCCTCTCTCGCTGACAGATGACAGATGCAGACTTCCAGAGGTACACAGAGTCCTTTTCAGAAGCTAAACTGCCCTTGAATGGAGGATTTATGAGGGATGGGGGAGGCCCCTTGGTGGAATGCATAGTGGCAGGGAGTGCAGAACACATGCCTCCAGGTTTGTGCGGTCGAGAATGAGGCTGCATGCAGGATGCCATGTCTGAGTGCTCCAATTCAGCAAGGTAGGAGGCAGCAGCTGCGTGTCATCCAACTCCTTCTCACTCGCCCCTGTTAAAACCTTGCCAGGCAGCACGTCCCCTACAGCTGAGGTCAATCAACGGCAGCCGAGGACAGGTAAAGACAGCTGAGGACAGTTGGGGGCACCGAGGACTGGAGACCTGGCTCAGGCTCCTGTTTTGTGCTTTGCCACAGCCAAGAGGATGTGGGTGTGAGTGATTCATTATTTGTGCTGGACCCATCCGGCACTTGCACAAGCCAGAGCTCCCACGAGCCGCATACGCACTGCATCGCTGCATGTGCTTGAAACGTGTGCCATGCACACACTGCATTGCTGCATGTGCTTGCGACGTGTGCCACACACGCACTGCATTGCTGCATGTGCTTGCAACGTGTGCTTTGCACCCTTGCGTGCACCAGAGCACAAGGGCCCCCTGTACCATGGGCAAGCTTGAGGTGAGCGAGGGATGCAATTGCTATCGCTACACCTGGTCAGCCAGCACTAGTGCCTCCTCGCAACAAGTCCTGCTCTTCCTTTTCTTCCAGAAATGCATTGCCTCCTGGTTCAGGATGGCGGCAAGCATGCTTTCCAGCAGCGCCTACAACCCACCAGGTCAGCCAGCAAAAGTGCCTCCAGGTGACATGCCCTGCATGCATCAAGCTGGCGCAGCCGGTGGAGCAGGCACGGGCAGCTGTACGCCAAGCGGCCACAGCACGCACAAGGGGGCCCAGGAAGCTGCTTCTGGGGGCATCGCTGACATGAGACCCTGGCTTATAGGATGCCTCTGTAGCTGGCTGCTTGCTGGCCTCACGCTGCTGGTTCGCACCCGCCTTGTCGCTGCCCGTTCTGCCGCTGCTGCCCTCGCTGCTTCCACCGCCATCACTGCCCTTGCTGCTTCCACCGCCGCCCTTGCTGCCGCCACGCCCACCGACCATGATGCCGATGCTGATGCTTGCAGTTGCCCCAGGTCCGGGATGCGCGGGCATAGGGGGCTGGAGGGGGGGGGCGGCGGTTTGCACCAGGCGCTGCCCATGCTTTGGATGGTCCAGCCAATGTGAGGATGGTCTGGGCAAGTGGCAGCTTGGATGGGGGCTGCGCTCCTGGAGGTGTGCCGTGCACTTTGATGGTGGCCCTGATCCTCTTGCAGGGGGGCAGAGTAGGCAGCACAGGGCCTGTGGCATGGCCCTCCTGCACCGCTGGCACGGGCACGCGGCCATGGCGGGCGCAGCAGGGGCACATCCACCTCTTGGGGCAAAGCCCAATGTCTTCCCGAGCCTGTGGGCGGGATTGCTGCTGCTCCCAGAGCTGCTGCATGATGCTGCTGCAGGCGCGAGCAGCTGCTGCACAAGCCTGCAGGCTGGGGCAGCGGGCATTGAGGGCGTGCTGCCCAGCCCAGGGTCCAGCCCAGCATGCCCACTGGAAAAGGGAGTGGAGGACGTAGACAAGGCGGCGGGTGGGGCAGGGCCCGAGGGGAATGGTTGCTGCTCGGCGCCTGAGCGGCAGTAGCTGGGTGGCAGTGGGAAAGGCTCGGGGCTGCCGCTGCTGCTGCTGCTGCTGCTGCTGGAGATGGTGGTGCTGCTGTTGCTGCTGCTGCTGCGCCTGCTGCCCTGCAGGCTCCCAGGGATTTGCCTGGCTGGGGTGTGCACAGGGAGGGAAGCAAAAGAGGCGGGCCCTGGCCCCACTCCGGCTGTGTGCCTCATGTACGAGAGGTGCGGCGGCAGCTGCCGCAGCTGTGTGCCCAACGTGCTTGCCCTGCGCACCGCGCGGTCGTCCAGGGGAGCGGCCTGCTTCAACAAACGCGAGGGCATGTGCGCCTCCACGCAGCCTGGGTTGGCTGAGGTGGGGATGCAACGGTGGGTGATGGCGCTGCAGCTGGTGGGGGTGATGGTGCTGGAGCTGGTGGGGGTGAACTGGGTGGGGGAAGGGCCAGCTGCGCCTGAAGCGACCCCAGGGTGAGCCCCGCGGACGTGAGCGTCGGGCGCGGCATTCCCGATGTGCGCGCTCCGCTGCGTGCTGACGCTGCCTGTAGCCGCACAGGCAGCAGCTTCAGGTACCATCAGGCTGGGCCAGCCGGCTCTGCTCTCCAAGGCGCGCGGCAGCAGCAGCAGCTGGGAGGTGGGAGCCCCATGCAGCCAGCCAACGGGGAACCCTGCGCAGCCAGGTGCGTGCGCTTGAGGAGCCAGGCTTCCCGGCTTGCCACCGCCGCCGCAGCTGCTGCTGCCCGACAAGCCGCAGGTCAGGGTGGGCAGAGGCTGCTGCCACCACAGCACGCCTGAGGGGCCGTGCATGAGGCGCTGCGGGCGGGAGGCACGCGCACAGGAAGTGTGCATGAGACGACTGAGGGACTCAGCACCAGGCGCCGCAGGCAGCAGGCTCTCGCACACAGTGCCACATTTTTTGCAGAGCGGTGCCGCGCAGCAGCGCAGAGGGCTGCAGACGTGCTGCCTGCTGGCGCTGAGGCTCTGCGAGATAGGGCGAGCCTGCCTCGCACTGCTCTGGAGTGCAAGCAGCAATGGCACGCACCCCCAAAGCGTGCAGCCAACCACCTGTGCTGTGCTGCGCAGACACCGCACTCCGAAGCCTTGGCAGACGGTGCACTCCAAGGCCTTGGCAGCCATGGCGACCATGTCAGGCAGTGCTTCAACCCATTGGACATGCACAGCATTCGTGCCTGGTGGCTGGCGTGGCTGCGAGGCTGGCCCCCAGGGTGCGTGGCACAATGCCACAGCTCTGGCTCAAGTGTGTACAGGGTGCATGCGTGTGTGCAGAGCTCTTCTGTCAGATTTATGCGCAGTTATGCTCCACCACTGTGCGTTGCACATTGCACTGCTTGGGTGCGTGTGAGCAACCTTCCCAAGACCATGGCACTGCTTGAGCGCGAGTGCCCCATCCAAACCCATGGAACTGCTTTGTTGGAGAGTCGACTGCACTGCTCGGGTGTGAGCACTTTTCCTCAAGATGAGAGCACCAGTGGCAGCTTTACGCACATATACACTCACACATGCGCACACACAACACGTATACGTGCGCGCTCTCAAGATGTGAGCACCAGTGGCAGTGTGCGTTTGCGTGGGCGCGCAGGGCGGAGCGACCCGAGGCAACTCGGGTTGCCTGGCACTCACATCCATGTGAAACGCCGCCTCCTCCTGCAGCGCCTGCACAGCCTGCAGCACCTGGTCGCTGCAGCTTGCTGCACTGCCCGCGCTGCCTGCATGGGCTGCTGAGGCTGCTGCAGAGGGCGGCCGCCCATTTGCTCGGGCACCCCTGCTGGGCAGGCTGTCCTGGCTGCCACTGTAGTAGGGCCGGGAGCACGGCCTGGCAGCAGCCGCAATCCCGCGCTGCCCAGCGCTGTGCTTTCTGCACACATGGACACCCGGGCCACGCAGCTGCCCCCAGCTCACTTTGCGGCGCACGTTGGGGCCGCGGCCGCCGCCGCCACCGCCGCCACCGCCGCTGCTGTGGGTGCCTCCAGTGCAAGGCCTCAAGGGTTTTGGCTTGAGGCTGGCCTGCGTGCCATCCCCCTGTGCAGCCCTGCCGCCCACGCCTTCGCCCCCACCAATATTACCACTGCCACTGGGGAGGATGATGCTGGTGTTGCCGCTGCCGCCGCCGCCGCTGCCGCTGCTGCCACCACCACGGTTGCTGCTGCTGCTGCTGCTGCTGCTGCTACTGCTGCTGTGCTTGGCTGCGCTAGCCTCGCCAGATGTGCTGCTAGTGGGGCCCCCCCAGACGCTCCCGGCTAGCACCTCCAGCACATAGTCTGGCACGGCGCCATGCAGGTCTGGGCAGTAGGGCGGCAACGCGCCCCTGTGCGCCGCACCAGTGCCAGCAGGCAGCAGCAGGCAGTGGGAGACGCAGGGTGCGGCTGAGGGGATAGCCTTGAGCAGCAGGGCAGAAGGGAGCTCCCACATGTGCAGTAGGCAGCTGCAACAGGTCCACTACCACCACCACCGCACTTCCGCTTCTAGCTCAGTGTCATCATCAACAGCAGCAGCAGCAGAGGCAGCGGCAAAAGCGGCAGTATCAATAGCGCCGTGAGTGCCAGCAGCACCATTAATGCCAGCAGTAGGCAGCGGCAACCGGCAGAGCATTTTTGACCAACAGCAAGCCTCTGACTGACATAGACAGGGGGCTTCCAAATGCTTGTGGGCGCCTGATACCTCGTGGATAGAAAAGCGGGCACAAGGCCATGTCGGGCCCAGGGTGGCCGTCAGCAGCGTCGCCCTTGCGTGCACAGACAGTGGCCCCCTGAGCAATACTGAAGCAACAACAGAGCCTTGCGGCGCAGTGCCACCCACCTGTGCCTCAACGCGCACTGCCACCCACCTGTGCCTCAACGCGCACTGCCACCCACCTGCCCCCACCTGCATGCTGCACCCCACTGCCGCCACCCACCTGCACAACCCCTGCTCAAAGAACGGGATCAGCTTGCTGCAAGGCCCGAAAAAGGCCATCCTCCCCTTGGCCAGAACGGTGCACTGCATGCAAGCAGAGCATGCAGGGGGAGGGTTGTCTGCATCCCAAGGACAAAAGCTGGGCCTGCTCCAAAGGCACAGCGCACAGGTCATCGTAGTGGCCATCTACCCCCCAAGGCTATCTTCCAAGCAGCGCGCGCCCGGGCTCATTGCCTGGGTGCGTGCACTCGCTCTTGCAGGGTGCACCAACACACTCTTGCAGGGTGCACCAACACGCGCACGCACCAGGTCAAACTTTGACCAGATGCATGGCCGTGGCTGATGAATGGTCGCCACGATGGCCGTGCCGCCCTCGCCGCACGCCCCCGGGCTGTACAACTGGTCGATGCCCCCGGACGCCAGACCGCGCAGGTAAGTCATTACTGAAAGAGCGCACGTGCTATCCAGACCTGCAGGCAAGGCGCAGGGTATGGCCATACTGGTGACGGATGAGGAGTGCCTGATCAGCCTTTGGCTTTCGCATGGGGTAGCGCGCTCACACACACACACACACACACACACACACACACCATGCGCTTGGCCATGGCACTCATCCTCTTCTCTGCTGCTTTTCACACAACTGCACCTCAAACTCCCTGGTTGTGCTGCTGTTCGCAGTGTGCTATTGTTCACAGTGTGCTGTTGTACACAGTGTGGATGTGCTGCTGTTTGAAGTGTGCTGTTGGTCACAGTGTGCTGCTGTTTGCAGTGTGATGCTGTTCGCAGTGTGCTGTTGGTCACAGTGTGGTTGTGCTGTTCAGTGTGGTTGTGTGTGCTGTTCACAGTGTGGTTGTGCTGTTCACAGTGTGGTTGTGCTGCTGTTTACAGTGTGCTGCAGCAGCCGGCCCTTAGTGCTGGTGGCTGTGCCCTACCCTCTGTGTGTGCAAGCACTGAGAGTGTGCAGTCCGCCCACGTCAATTAACACCCCCCTACACCCACCCAGTCGCACACACCCACATAATTACCCACCCAGTCGCACACACCCAGTCGCACACACCCACATGAGTACCCAGCCATACACGTGTGCTTGCACCTGCTGTGGGCTGTGGTGTGCTTGTGGACTGATGTGGGCAAATGTGTGCTTGCACCTGATGTGGGCTGAGGTGTTCTTGCACCTGATGTGTGCTTGCACCTGGTATGTGCTTGCACCTGATGTGGACTTGCACCTGATGTGGGCTCGTCGCACAAAAGCGTCGTGAAGGTGGGCCTGGTTTGCAGGGATCCCCGCGGCGCTCCAGATGGAGGGCTGGGTGCTGCTGGAGGAGGAGGCTGTGAGGGGGGTGGCATGGACAGCAAACTCACTGCAATAGCCAGCCGCTTGCGCTCCCCCCCCGACAGACCCCGCAGCCGGCTGCCACCCACGAGCACCCCGCCAACCTGCACATGGGCACATGAATGGTGTGTGACTGCCTGCAGCATCCTGCTTCGTCTTTGTTTGGATTCAACCACACAGCGGCCGCTCAGCACACGCGGTGCAGGCCGTCTGGCGCAGGCCCGTTTGCGCTCTGCTGCACACACATTGCAGCACGTTGCAGCATGTTGCACACACGTTGCACACACGTTGCTGCACGTTACACACATGTTGCACACACATTGCACACACGTTGCGCTCTGCTGCACACACGTTGCAGGCCGCCTGGCCTGTGCAGGTCCTGGTGCTCCCTATGCATGCGTTCAAATGCACCAACAGGATTAGCAAGCCCTGCGCACACTCCAGCATAGCAGGGGCCTAACGTAGCCTGAGCATGCCCTTCTGTGTGTGTGTTTGTGTGTGTGTGTATGTGTGTGTGTGTGTGTGTGTGCGCGCGTGCGCATGTGCACGTATGTGCTTGTATCTCTGTGCCTGCCACCGCTCAGCAATTTCCATGCACACACCAGCACCTCCAAGTCCTGCTGCCCCATGGGCACGCACCTGTGTGTGCCCACTGCTCAGCATAGGTCTGCGTGAGCCCTCCAAATGCCTTGCGCGCACCCTTAACCAGCCCTGGCACACAGGCGCTTGTGCCAATCACTGCACAGCAAAGCCCTGTGTGTGCCACTTACCCTAGCCCGGGCGCCCTCCACCTGAACTGCGTGTACACCTGCGTGTGCGCACCTGCGTGCACACACCTGCATGTGCCCCATACCCGAACTCGAGTGCACACCTGCGTATGCCACTGCTCAGCAAGCCCCAGGCGCTCCAGGATGGTTTGGGGCGCAAGTGCGCTGGCTGCACTAGCAGCCCTGCACCCAGCTGACGCCATCTGGCACGCGAACACCGCAGACTCGCCGACCGTAAGGGTGGGCATGAGCAGCTCCTCCTCTGCAAAAGAAATGAAGGGAGCCGACTGGCACAAGCCGTCAGGTTTGATGTCATTGGGGGATGGATCAGAGGCCTGGGCAGCTTCCATTTTGCAAATCAGCAACGCCTGCACCTAGGGAACATGCTTCCTTGTGCAGGATGCACTGAGGGAGTGTGCATCCTTTGTAAGGCGGATGGAGCTCTTCAGTCCTGCAAACAAGAGTTGCATGCCAAAGGCGAGCGTCTTCCTCAATGGAGATATGGCCTGCCGCTAGAAAGCTGTGTGGAGCAGCTGTTGACGTGAAGGTCAGACAGCCACAGCTGTGGGCTGCCATATGGGCAGCAGTGGGCATCTACTGGATGCCTGCCGTAAGCAGGCCAATTGGCCTATGCCGAGTGCCGACCACACTTAAAACATCTGACGGGTGGACCCTGACTGTCAGGCACATGCATGCGCACTTGCCTAAGGCAGCGGTTTCGCCTAGGTCAGCAGGCATGGCAGAGATCCAAGGGGTGATTGGTCCAACCACCTCCAGCAAACCCTGCCTCACAGTGTTGTCAGGCAGTCACAGTATGGCAAATGCAGATCTGTGGAACTCTGCATCAATAAGCCAGCCCTCACTCCGACTCAGAGGTTGCCAAGGCGTCCAAAACGCCTGAGCACGGGAGAAGGCAGACCAGGCCGACAGCACATGGCAGCAGGCTATTCCTCACCCACGCACGTGGAATGTAGCATGTGCGGTAGTTGCAGCCGGGCAGCTGTGGTGCGCTACCACTGCTGCTTGCAGCGCACATGCTGCTGCTGGAGCTGTGGTAGGTGTGGTCGCGCGCGTCCATTGCCGGGCCCAGGAAGTCAAACACACACCGACCCCCCATCTCTACGCGCCCCATCACTGACACGCGGCTACCCCTGAGCAAGTTGCCTGCGTGCTCCACCATGCCCTGCCCGACAGCAACAAGCTGGGCCAAGGGGCCGCCGCTGCTTCTGTCCCTGCCATTGTTTTCGCTGCCATTTTTGCTGTAGCAACCGCTGCTGATGCTGTTTCCCGGGGGGGGGCCCCTGCTCTCAAAAAAATGTCAGCACACGGATGGGACATGGTCAGCCCAGCAACATGGATGTGTCCGAAGTATCATGACCCACGTACAGGCCAAGGGAGCTGACATTCGGGGTGCAAGGCACCTACCGCGCAAGCAGCTCCAGCAGGGTGCTCTTCCCAGCACCACTGGGACCAATGATGGCTTGCATTTGCCCCACCACAGCTGCGCCAGAGACCTACAGGTACAGGCGGATCCAAATGCACAAGACATGCTGGCGGCCGGGCTGGAAAACGAGGGCGAAGGAATGTGGTGCGCCTGTTCCCAGTACCATAGACAGCACATTAAAATTTAGCTGGCAAAATCTGGCAAACCATGTTCATTGATCAAGGGCGAGACACGTACATTGATCAGGGGCCAAGTGCGCCGACCTCCACTTGTGCACACGCTGTAACTGACATGACGCCAAGTGAGCGTGGGCAAGAGACAGTGTGCGCATCTTGTGGGATCTTCAGCTACGGATGTGTCGGTCTTGAGCTTTGTTCCCTCGTCGGCACGCCTTGACGACAAGGAGACTGGCGTCAATCTCCACTCTGATCTTTTTGGCGAGGCTTTGCGCCTGACTGACTGCTTGTTGGCTGGCTTCCTGGTGACCTTGCTATGTGTACCACGCCAGTTGATGGCCAGTTCTCGGGCAGCAGCTTGAAGCAGCTGCCAAATGCGCTTGTGAAGTATCCAGCCCAGGGCCAGTATGTGAGAACATAGAATGGCAGGAAAGTAAACCTGGAATATTGCCATTGATTTGTTCTGTGTCGTCCTGCTGAGTTCATGGAGACGATTGCGGGTTCCGGATCCAAGACGCTCGCAATTCCACCGTCGGTAAAGAGAAAGGAATAGGCCCATTTTTAAGATGTAATGTAAACCAAAAAAATGTTCGCCACTGTGCTTCTCACGAGCAAAAGTTTTTGCAAGCCGCGTGGTAAATAGTGCTATTTAGGAAATTAGGAGCCACATTCCTGAGATCCTCCAGATTGAAGATTTTTGACACATTGCTCATTGCTGCGTAAAAGTTTTTAAACTGTAGGTTCTAACTGTAACTGGTAACTGTAACTGGTAACTGTAGCTCTGAGATTGTGGGGCTACGACCACGCTGACCTCAAGCTTCATCCTCGGGCTAAGCTCTGAGATTGTGGGCTGCGACACATAGAAACAAGCCTTCTTGCAAAGGCACACTGTATAACAGTAACATATCATTCTTGGCTTGCCTCTCCCCTCCTAGATCTTCAAGCTGAATCAAGCACGCATGTGCAGACCGGGGGGCCTCCTCTGATGTCACTTTGCTGTTTGTAACTCGACCTCCCAAAGTACACCAAAGGAACTTCCATCAATTTGAGCAGGTTTCATCTGCATGCACACACTCTTACAGTGGAATCCTCCCTTTGGCGTGGTGGAAATGAGCATTGTGACAAGTGCTCTTGTGCTGCTGCGCATAATGAGGTGCATGTCCTTCTTCACTGCGCATGCCACCTTGTATGAGCAGGCTAGCAGTCGTACTTCTTGACTGGAGGCTTTCTCTTGTGAAGCCTTGTAAACCCAAGCCTTGTTTGTGTGCACTCTGCCAGAGTTCTCAGTGAGAAAGAAATATCCGTTCCTTGTCTCCCTTTTGCCAGTCTTTTACTGTGCCACAGTGGAGTCCGCTATATTTGCATGAAAATCTTAAACCTTACACTTTGCATGCCTTGCCCAGTCCGACTGTCTTCGATTTCCTGTCTGAACAGCACAACTATTTGCTATTTCACCTCAGACATCATGGATAACTTCATGGCCGGCAATGACCAGCAACAAACCAATCAGCCTAACGTCCAGACTCTGGGTCGAACCTGAATTGTAAACTACAGCCTAATTCTATTAAACGACAGCACTCCAAAGCAAAAGCACATCCTTCAAGCTACTGGTCCCAATTCTCGACTGGTCATCTTATCCTTGAAACCCTTGTAATTCTTCAAGCTACCACAACTGCTTCGTGATGACCAGCAATGGCACGGGCACACACAGCATGGTTCCCAATTCATTTCATATTTTATGTTTCAATGTGGTGAGCAATTCTGATTAATAGTGTAAGGTTACCGCGCAGATCAATCATGCGATCAATCGTGCGTCAACACCTAGACCTTGACTCGGTAAGTGGGCAGGCTGCCTGTCTTAACAGGCCTGTTCCTTTTTGCCAGCATAGAAACAAGCAAGGATGCCATTATTCCAAACAGGAAAGCTGCAGCCAAATGAAGGGACGACAAGACGCCACGCATGTTGGCCATGGGGCTGAACCTCGCTCGACGCCTGCGAAAAGGTGCACGCGTATGTTACATAGATATGGTACGTAGTATACGCGGGATTGGGATGCGGAAACTATGCACAACCAGGGGGATTGAAGACAAATCAGACTTTCGACAGCCAGCAGAAGCCTGCATTTTCCAGCAATGTATCAGGCAGGATGCTGGTCTTTTCCAGGCAGGGCTCATGATGTACAGAAATAGATACAGAAGCAGAGACACCAGGCCACTCGTCTTCACCTTGTATATTTGGTGAAGGGTCGCCCAAGCAGCACACTGATGCTTGCTTGCATATTTTCAAGGTGTATGCCTTCACAATCTGAAGGAAGCGCCAGACCCACACGCCTCGCATGTCTTGTAACATATGTACAGCACATGTGCAGGCAATTCCCAGAAATGTAACATTGATACACCCACTAACTAGCTAGTGTGTGAGGTGGCATTTTTAGTGCCTTTTCTCCCCCTTACGCCCCTGTACTCCTCTTGGCCGCTATGTCAAACCCCTCAGCACTTCCCCCTCCCCCTTCCCAAGGACAACCCTCTGTACGCACCTTCCTCTGCGCGCCTTGCCCCTGCCCCTGCCCTTGCCGTAAGCGCCATAGCCCTCCCCTTCGTCAACAAAACTGTTATCCCCAAAGTAGTCGGCGCCATCCTCCTCATCATCATAGGCCCCACGTCGGTAACGGGACTGTAGGCAAGCACAGCATGAACAATGAACGCTGCATGCGCACAGGGCTCACACACCTGCTGGGGATGCATGTAAGCCCCAATTCCTGTCATCAAATTCATGCCGATCAATGCACCCAGCAACATAAGCGAGGCACGCTGGAGCACACTCGTGCTTGCACGCGTGCGGGCGGTAGGTGAAAGGAGACAACGGCGAAGCACATAACTCAGGGATGCACTGGGCCACAAGTGTGCTGCTGGAGGCCTGGCAGAGAGCTGCCCATGCGCAGGGCAAGGACCACAGCAAGGGCTCAGACGCCAGCTGCTGGGGGCCTGACGCACACTCACGTGCGCGTGCACACGCAGACACGCACATACACAGTATACACGCATGCGCGCGAGTTCCTCCCCCCCCCCCTTCCCATGCATACCTGCGCTGCCCGTGCGCGGCGCTGGCCCCTGCGGCGCCGCGTGGACGGGGGACGCCTACCGAACGCCGCCTCGTCCCCATACTCATCCAGGTCCTCCCCAGCCCCACCACCGCCTTCCAGATCCTGGTCAAATGCGCCCTCCTCTTCCTGCTCCTCATCCTCATCCTCCCCGTACCCATCCCCGCCATCCTCTCCCTCCGCCCCTCCGCCCTCGCCTGCTGCCCCCCCGCTGCCGTTCGCGTTGTCTCCATTCCACCCACCCGAGTTGTCGGTCTGCCACTGTGCGCTCGCCTGCGCTTCTTGCTGTGCCTGCAGCTGCAGCCGAAGCTGCGCGGCCAAGAGGCCAAAGCGGGCAATAATTCCAGGTCAGATGTTGGAATCATGGACACAACTACACTGAAACATTTTTAAGTTGCAAAGCCTATCCAACAGCAAGATGCCGAGCCGGCAAAATGAAATTTCCTCTGAATCACCTCTGTTCTTGCAGTGCCGCTGCACAAGCAGCCCCTGTGTGCATGCCAGGCAGCTGGCGGCAAGCGCATTGAAAATGACCTCTGTACCCCTCTGCTTGGCTATCTACTGCAACGGCTGCGCGCATGCCCACTCCTCTATGTGCACCCACACACCACAGCCGGCCACAGCACAGCCATGCGTGCCCATGCATTCACACGTTGCGGCATCAGGCCCGTGCTCTGTGAGGAGCGCTGCCGTACATGGAAGGGGATGCCATGGCACGCGCAACAGGACTAACTCACATTGCAAAACACTCAGGAATACAAACTAGGGTGGTGTCACTTGGGCATGCTATGTGTTAAGAGTGCAAACTCTTCAATTTAAGGTGAACATGGAAATCATTGGGTCGCTCTTATGTTCAGTTTTAGGAATGGTCCTTCTGATCTTTTCAACGCTTTTGAGGCCATCCTCCTTTATGTACGTACTCATAAGGCATGTTTTATTTCCTATGACAATTATTAAAGCTACCTTCTGAAACAAACTATATGGCGAGAACAATGCATTGTAACATGTTGATAGCCAGCTGGAATTTATGGCCTGCATTTGTCAGTTTTAAATCCCCTGTATTCTTGACTTTGATTGTATTTTAAATAGCCATTCGTCCACAGCACGAATCTGCCCCGTTTTGTGCAGAGAGAAAAATGCAATTAAATATGCTGTTTACATCCTCGATAATTTAATAACATACTTGAAACAAAACTGTAAGGTATCAAATAGCCGTGATGGTTTTGGGCTCTTTGGAATGCACCGTGGAGGGACTGCCCCGCCCTTCTCTCACCATCCCGCCATCCCCGACCCTCCTTCTTCCCCCCTGCTCTCAGCACCTGATTCCTGCAGCATGTTAGCTGGGTCAAAGCACGTGGACCCATGTTTTGCAGCTTTTTCTGCCTGGAAGTCAATTTATTACCTTTCCGGATGCCCGGAAGGGCAACAAATCAAATTGCCGGTGACCCCGACCAGCTTTGGCTTGCACCTCCGGCGCGGGCCAAAGCTTAGTCGATACCTCCGGGGCCTGGCCGGGTTGAACTTTCCTGATATATATATATATGTATATATATATTCATGTAAGACTGAATAGGGGTGGTTATAGGTCGCTGGGGGGCAGTAAGGGACCCACAGGCCCCCCTCTACCCTCCCAAACTTCTAACTTCAAAAATGACCACTAAATGCGGACGAATTGATGTTAAATACGCCCATTGTCAAGGATCTATAAATTGCCAGTTAAAGAGGTCTCCTACGTTAAACTTCATGTGTTAGATTTGCAAGTTAACGTAAAGATCATAAATTGACCTGGCAAAAACGGAAGCAAGGCCAGGGGGGTCAGGGAAAGTCCAACTACCCCCCAACTAACCTCCAGCTGACCTACACGGCCATTTAACATAAAATGCCTCCATCCAAGGGTCCTGAATGGGACCAGGCTATCATTCTAGCCCCTGAGTTTGCAAATAGGACTTGGTCAAAGGGGGGGGGGTGTAAGGGCATGCACTGCGCAGTGCAAGCAGTGCTTGCACGAGTTCACTGGAGGTGCCCCTCACATCAGGGAGCACTATGTACTATCCACCCCTACCAGTGGTGTCAGCTAGTGTGAGCAAGTGCCAGAAGACATGCTAGCATTGATGCAGCGGGAACATGAGAAGAGGGTGAAGAAGTCTGCAGCAAAGTGATCTCTGGAAATGGTGACCTGTTTGACAGCAGCAGCAGCAGCAGCATAGGCGGCAGCAAGATGCAGAAGATGGCCCAGCCCTGGGTGGTGCTCGAGGAGGAGGAGGAGGGGTCCTGCAGTGGGGGGGACTCAGGTGATGAGGATAAAAGTAGAGCACAGCAGGGAGGATGCTGAACTGTTCATATTGTATGAATTTCCTTTGTGAATGGTGCACAAACGCAGCCAAAAAGGACAGGAGGGTGTCCCTGAGCGGGGCTGTGGCTGTCAGGCTCCCCTGCAACGTCGAATTGAAGCCCATAATTTAAATGTTAATTAAAAACAATCCATTTTGTTCCCATCAAAAAATTCGAAAATCAATGTTAACAACCTTAAATGTTTGTCCCATATGCGCATTGGTCTGGGCAAATGGACGCATGACCCAGCCCTGGTCTGTCCAAAACAAGTCAAACCAACTTGATAAAATGAACACCCAAAAACAAACGAATTCCAAACAAACATAAGACACTCTTGCAAGCGGTTGCACGCACACATGCAAGAACTCCTGCGCACACGTGCGCCTGCTTGAAATGCACGTCGCCAACTTGGGACAACTTTTCCAACAGCCTGCAGGCAGCCGCACCTGCACACTTGGCTGGTTGGGATGCTCGGGCGCCCAGTACTGCTCCTCATGCATCCCCTCCGGTAAGTCTACCCAACCCAGACGGGGAACTCCCCGTGGCTGGTAGAAGCGCCGCCGGTTGGTGCCCTCAATCGGCTCGTGCCGCAGCATCACCTGCAGCACCAGGCACGGTATGGCAGCACCATCTGGCACAGTGTGGCAGCAAGCGCAGCAGCTTTCCAGGTCCCTGCATCAGCGGGGAAGGGTGTGTGTGCACCTTTACTGCAGCAGCAGCTGCAGGAGCAGCAGCAGCAGCAGGTCCATGACAACATCACAAAGGCTTGGCCACACACGGTTGCAGGCATACTGTCACTCCCACGCTTCACCACATGTGCAAGCTTGATGCCTTGTTAGGGCAACTAATGTTCCAAGGCTGCATGCTGCGCACGAACACCCCTGTTGGTGGCAGGTTTCTAGCGCAGGCCTCAGGCCAAAGTTTATAGAAGGCAATGATGCATGCTGCCCAACACCCGCCAGGCAACCACACTCAAAACGTGCAAATCACCGGCTGCAAGGCAGTTGTAATCGAAACGCGCAAAACTCACCGGCCGCTAGGCAGTTAGAATCAAAACGCGCAAGACTCACTGGCTGCTAGGCAGTTGCAATCAAAAAGCGCGAAACTCACTGGTCGCTAGGCAGTTGCAATCAGAATGCGCAAAACTCACCAGTTTCAATCAAAATGCGCAAATCTTACCGGCTGCTAGGCGGTTGCAATCGAAAAGCACAAAACTCACTAGATGCTAGGCAGTTGCCATCAAAACGCGCGAAACTCACCGGCTGCTAGGCAGTTAAATCAAATCCCGCAAAACTCACCGGCCGCATCTGGCGGGCAAAATGGTTGGGATTGCCGTGTCCCCAAAGCCTGTCGCCCCGGCCAAAGTTGACGTCCTTGTTGACCTGCGTGGTGTGCTCATGGCATGTCAGACAAGCACAGGCCTGAAGACAGTTGGGGAACATCTTAGGCATGTCGCGTCAGCACAGGCCAACAGACAACAGGGGGAGAGACCATACATGCTTGCTTGGCACTGCTCGACTGCAGAAGCCATGTGCCCCCCCTGTGCCATCCATCACAGCGGCAGACGGCCACGGCTCACCATCTCCCGCTTTTGGTTGCATATGGCATCAAAAAGGCAAAAGGCCATGCAGGGTTTGCATGGCCTGCAGGTAATGTGCAGCATTAAGGGCATGGCGGGCAAGTGCTTCCAACAGCGATGGCTAAATGCAAGATACAGGGCTCGCTATGCGCATATGGAGGCACCCCAAATGCCCTTAAACAAAGGAAGCCGCTCCACTTTCGCCCTGCTCAGCCCAGGGCTACACCAACAGCCGGTCCAGTACCTTCTTGTGCTGCATACTTGAACTTTCCATGCCTGTGCCAGATCTCTTGTTTCATGGACACCATCATGCCTCCTCTTTGGCATTCTCACCCATCTCCAATGATTTATGTTCAACTTGCAGGCCTTGTGTGCATGCATTGGTTGATCTGCCCCCGTTTGGCAGGTACGGGCCAAATCTACCCGTTTGACCTCTTTGACTTTGACTTTGACTCAAAGGTCAAAGGCCTCCTGACTTCTAAAGTATTTGCCTTGCCTCAGCCTATGGCTCTCGAGCATGCACGGGAGTGACCAAACCTGCAGCTCTGAGTTTCTCCCCCCACTCTCCTTTGTGTAGCTTATTCATGTGCTTATGTGCGCACCTCAAGCCACACAGCATCCTGGCAGTTGCTGTGCAACGATGACCAGGTGGTGTTTGTAAGCATTGGGTTCCATAAGGAAGGGTCTGACCAACTTTCTTCCTTGAGGCCACCAGAGGTTGAGTCTGCTCGCTCCTGCACACAGACCAGAAAAGTATTCTTTCTGCCTAGCAGACGCACACCCTTGTTATGAAAAGCTGCGCACAGTGCAGCCGTTGCTGGGGCTGGACCTTTCATGACTATCCGAGCTTGTCCTACCCAGCATCTGATTGACACTTGACTCGGGTACCTAACAGTTTATGGTTCCCCAAGGAAAGCAATTCCTTAAAACAGATGGCTGGTGCCCAAGTTGGTTTTGACAGCCTGTCCAGTGCACTGCACACACTGCATGTGCCACATGTTGCTGGAGCTCTGACAACATGCCGCCATCATGGCACTTTGGGACCCTGGATTGGCCCAGCTCATGGATTTCTATCTTGCGTGCAGTAGAGCAGACAACAAAGTGCTTGATGAGGCTGCTGTTGCAAGTTCACACAAAGCCACAAGTACCTGCTTCCTGCTCACAGTGTGTTTTCACCGTTGTTCTCATGCCAAGTGCGCATCAGTGCGCTCACATTCCTTCAACTGTAACAAACAATTTGCTCTTGCGTTGATCCAATCAGCACGCCACCCCCTCCCCCTTTCCTGTCTCTGCCCTCCCCTATCCCCCACTGGTTACGAATTTTGCCACGGACCTTTGATCTCAAGCGCAGCCCTGCGTCCACATTGGCCACCACCTCTTCCCAGGTGAACACGGGCTTGCCACCCACAGTGGAGCTGCAGTGAGGCACAGAGTCACACATCAGCACACGCAAAAAAATGGCATGTCTCTGCCTGGGCAAACACCAGCTTATGCTGTGAGATTACTTTTGGTACGTGAACCAGCACAGCATCTTGATTGAGGCATCCATGTGACCAAAGGAGACAAACAAGCTTCCACATCCTGTTCACAGGCTTACCTATATCACCTGCATCACAAGCGAGTACGACACAATAATGCAAGCAACCACAACACCACGCCTTCTTCATCTTCTTACTCGTGCACATAAAAGATGTTGACACCCTTCTCGTCCACTGCAACAGGTACATAGCCGTAGTAGCCTGTGAGCCGATTCAGGGCAACAGCCGATGCTCCAAAGTCTGTGGGAGCAGGCGAGAAACGCGGAGCTTGTGGGAGGCGTTTGAGAGACATTAACAATTAACAACAAGTTGCTTTAGACTTTATCGTGACCATCCTAAGGCCACGGTCACACACACGCGCGCACACACATGCTTTCAATATTCTTTTACTTTGAGTGAAAATCTTGTTTGCATTCACACTGGAATTAGGAATTTTCATGAAGTTTTTCTTTAAATTTTTATATTCCACCTGCACTACTCCCTCATGACCTCCCCTCTCTTCCAGCATTAATATTGGATACAACACTCTCATGTTTTCTAGCTCCTTAAGACCAGCAATAGGATTCAAAAAGCTTTTTGCGATAGGTCCTCAAGCTGTAAGGAGGCAGCAACACGACACAGACTGCACTGTTCATAAGGAGCCTGCAAAGCTGCAGATGCCCTTAAGCACTCGGCTCATGGCCTGCAAGGTCTTGCATGGCAGTCGATTGACCCTGAGCCATCAGGGTAGAGTGCCAGGACAGAATGCTGGAAAGTTTGCAGAGCGTGGATGCTGCGGTCGGCGCGCACATGGAAACTTCTTTTCCCCTGTGCATGTGGCCATAGCGCATCAGTCCTTGCCTTTATTTGAGAGTGTCCTCACGCATGCAAAGAAAGCCTTTTTTGCGCGGAAGTGCTCCTCAAATTGACAGTCTTAAGGCCCAGGAAATGTCAGCGATGACTATCCATATCATTTTCTATTTACCTGACATTCTTCACCACATTTGGCACCCCACAAGTGTAAGCCTGGCTAACACATACATAAGACATCATCTCCGTGCACTGTCGGCCTGGAGAATCATAACCAGCTAGTGCTGCAGCTGCATAAATTACGTGTATGAAACACGTAGGGAAGCCTTGTCTCCTCAGATATCCTCCCAAGGTAAATGTTCTTTCCTACACACAAAATCCCGAACAAGGGGTTTCTAAGGGTCTTGCACGATTGGGACCCTCCCTGGGGGCCTCCTGAGACCACCCCCCAATCTCGCCCAAAGTGAAATAAGTGCACTTTGGGGGTTTAGATTAAAAAGAGAAAATTTTTCAATTTTTCTTGCGACCGCCATTTTGTTTTTTGAGAAAATAGAAAAGTAAACAATGAAAAAGGTGAAAAAAGTGTGTGTGACTGCGACCTTAGGATGGTCACAAAGGAAATTGCTAGAAATAAAAGCCCAGCATTCATGAAATACGGCATCCCCTGACACATGCAGTCACCATCTCTCTCATCGTTATTTGAGCAGCCGGTCAAGCTCAAGACAAACCTCAACCCTCAGAGCACCCCTACGTCAATGTCAGCTACGCGTCAGCTAAACCCTACCATCCCCAACCGGCAGCGGTGATGAATGGTAGGGTTTGGTCATTCGGTCATTCCACCTTAAATTCGTCAAAACTAAATTCGTCCCCACCACTGGGTCACCCCTTTCTTAGGCAAACCTGGCAAAAAAAGCCTCTCAAGGCATAAATTTGCAGCCACCATACTGTTTCTTGACTTGAGCACACCATTGGATAGCTCATATTTTTCCATATGATATTTTTCTGGTGGTGCTCTTGGGGTTGAAGTTGGTGCCGTAAGTGGAAGGCTATTTCGGAATTAAAATATGTTGGAAACGTTTTGGCCCGCCCCTTTCCACCCACACCTTTGATTGGCCTCAATTCTGGTTCATTAGATACTTCTTTTTCTCCCACAAACCTCAGACTTGGTCAGGCTTGAGAGCATGCAGAGGTTGCATAGTATCGCATCTTCTGTATTGGCACCCACCTCCGGTCGCGACAGGGTCACCCACGGAACACGTCTTACTGACCCCCTCCCCCAAATCTGACTTTGCGGCATCAAATCATTATGCAAGAGCAGCTTAAGTTCTGGAAAGCGGCAGGTTTGGAGCAAGTTTGGGGATGAACCATTTTCCTACCAAAAGGTGCAAAATGACAAAACGGTGCCAGAATGGCCAATGGCGCGCACACTGCGCCCTCACCTCGCATTTTCTCACACAGCCTGACTTTTTACGACAAATATACATGTTGTGCATGGTTGGGTCTGGAAATGGGGCAAGCAAGTGGGCGGAAATGCTAATTGGCCATGTTTGGGGGGTTCAGTGGTGGGGACGACCCATACTATACGGTCGCTTTTTTGTTCAGTTTGGGGGATTGGCCCAGGAGGGCCCTCTCCCTGGCAATTTCACCCAGCTTTGGTCCCCCTCCCTCTGTTTATGCAGTCTACACAATCTGACTTCATGAAAAGTTGCAGCAAGAAGGAGAATGGCAGGTTGGAGCTTTTTTGCTGGAACATGCATGATACATCGCAAAGGTTGGGAAGCAGAAGGATTGCCTGAAAATGACAGTGTAAATACCGTCATTTTCATTTCTTGCTAACTATGGAAATAAGTCCTCAACCTTCTTCCTGAAAAGCGCGAACGTTCCGATAACAACAAAAGTAATAAAATAACAATACGTAAAAAAGGAACGACCCATCCTAAAATTTGGACGTTTTAAACTCAGATGCCAAACCTCTTGAACTCAATCCCATGCCTAGCCCAAGACAGCTCCACTGGTGCTGGGGAAACCTTTGCAGCTGCTGCTCTCATTTTGAGGGTTGTAAATCCGTACAGCCCTAGGATTAATGCAAATGATTTTAAAAAGGCATTCAAACTGTTGCGTTCTTGAAACGACTTGGAAATAACTTTGCAAGGCTTCATGAAGTGTCCAGACGTTAAACGGCTGTTAGAAGGATAGGGTTATGCACTTCCATGCTGTAAAGACGCAAATGTGAACTTTGGTGTGGATCAACGCTCTGAACGGCCAGCGGGCACCCCAGGGAGCATCGTTATCACCTCAATATAAGCATTGCACGTCAGGCAGAGGAGCACAACAGGCATCTGGCCGCAGCGACAGTGCAGTAAGAGCTCGTGGAAGGGGCCTTGCGAACACCCAATGCTCTTCAGAAAATTTATGAACTTATTCAGAACCTCACTAGAAGTAGGACTTACGACTCTTAAGTGGTACAGTACTGTATAAATTCAAAAAATCATCGTTTGTTTCTATTGTAGGTACAGTAGATTTTCCAGGAGGGGGCGAGTTATGTAACCTGTTCACCGTGCATAAAATTTGCTCCACACATGCACGGTAAGTCTAATATGTACAAAATTTCAAATTTAAGAACGAGCAAGTTGGGTAGCCGGCTTATCAAAAGTGCCAAAGCCTCAGTGACCCTCACTTCACTGGAACAACACTCCTCCTAACATTTCAGATAAATTTAATGTTACTCAGTCATTTGAACATGCCCACAGCAATTGCGATGATGATGAGGGGGATGCAACCATAGCAGATGTGGGGTGTAGATGCCTCGGCTTAAAGAGCTTTGCTGGGCAGGATGAAGAGATGGCAGTTGCCGTTTTCAAAAGAGTGAGAAGCAAGAAGGCCAAAGGGAAGTCTAGGTGGTGGCAATGCATGAGTGTGGTGCTTGTCACTGAGTGCAGACCTCGTCCTTAGCAAACTACAGTGCAAGCTGTGCAAGCAACTGCTCAGCCCATCCTAACCCCCTGATGCTTGCAAGACGCATCCTAAAAGCTGTGCAAGGGTCATCACTTGGGAGTGAAAGAGCGTCTGATTCGCAAAAAGCAGTAGCATCGGGCAGCAGCAGCTCCAGGCAGACAGGAGGCAGCAATAGTAGCATGAGCTTCAAACGCCAAGCCACGCTGCCACAAGGTCAGCTGCACAGTTGGGAGGAGACGCAGGCCCTTCCCTCAAGAAGGAGCTCAGGTGAGAAAGGAGGCTTGCACATGAACGGAATTTGTATGCGTAAATGTGCATGTGCATGTGTGCTGCATGCGCATTTAGACAAGTGAAAGGGTGTGTGTATATGCATCTTTACCAAGTGGCTGTTTTAGGCATGTTATAGCCAAGGAGGGTGTCGTGCGGGCCGTGCAGGCGTGCCAAGCTGACGCCCTATGGGGAAAACTTGAGTGAGCTGGCCGCTGGGCTCCTCCCTAAAAGAAGATGGCAGTTTGCCACCCATCATTGATCATGTCAACTTCTCACGCTTGTGGGAAGAGGAGCTTCCCAGCTTGGGCAGGAGTAGCAGTGCGCTTGCTGTGGCATGCACTCATTAGCCTGTGCACACGCCAACGCAACTGGTCAGCTTAGGGGCTGATGTACAGCAAAATTCGATCTAGGCTCACTCTAGTGTGCACAGAATCTAATCTATGAGCGTTGCACCAGCAGGCAGTGCAGCAAGAGCGCAGAGGCAGACCTGCAGGCAGCTGGCAAGCACCCTGCTGCTCTTCAAGGCGGACAACCAGGAATCAGCAAAAAATGTGAAATTTTGGCTAAAAAGCGATGTTCAGTGGGGTAGCTTGGGGGATGGGCGGGTGGGGGTGCTGACCAGGTGCTCGAGTTTCTCCTGACTCTAGTTTCTCCTGACTGATTCTGGTCTCCAGGAGGGCAGGTCCAACCAAGAATATTTGTTTTAGTATTCAAAATCAAATGAAGTCTCAGGGCATTTGAGTTTGTCTGCAGTTTTCTGACAACATGAGGCCCTCTATGTAGGCCGAGGCTCTGCAGAGGCTTGACCAGCCTCTTTGGAATTTTGAGACACCCATCCTTAGAAATGAGTAGTTCTGGGGGAGCCCACGCCATTCCCAAGTCAACTTATGTCATAGAACGGATTACTAGCAATTTTAGGAACATTGCAAAATTACCATTCCCTATTATACAACATTTTCAGCAAATAATACTGGTCTTGGATTGGGCCAAGAAGCTGGCCTATAACCGCAGCAACAGTGACAGCGGGGGTACAAGCGAGGAAGAAGAGCTTGCTCTGTCCCTTGCAGACAGTATTTGAGGATGAGCAAGAGGTGGAAGAGTGAAGTAAGGAGAAAGAGAGGGTGTCAGTGATGAGCAGGGAGTAGTAAATGAGTTTCACCAGAACGACTGCATTTGGCAGCACTTATGGGTAAGGATGGGTAAATAGGGTGGTCCAGTTTGCCAAAGAGACTTGGCAAGACTCGCTGTAGATGGATAGGGCCTATATGGGAGAGTATCATTAGAATACTGCTTTTCATGGGCGCGTCTTTTGGTCCTGAGAATTTTCATGGAACTTCAATATAATTAAAAACATATAATTTTAACAGGTTCGGGCATTCCAGAGGCCGGGATGAGTCACAGGCTGTTCCGTCCTCTCCCCCCCTGTTCCTCCCCCCTCAATTCCACCCTTATCAACCTAGCTGCTCAATCCTTGGCATTTTATTAATCTTGTTAGGCAAGAAGCTGCAGGCTGGACTCCAGGTCGCCCACAGATAAGTCCTTGTGTTGCAGCAGATGTAGATCAGCTTCCGTGCGCGCGCCAAAGCAAGCCTTGAGCTGTGCTTGGTGCACATCTGGCCCCAAACTGACTAGTTACGCTCCCAGACACAAGCTGTGGGAGCATGCATAGCAGCTGCACTGTGGCAAGGGTGGGGGAGCCATGCTTGGAAGTCCACAGGCGCAAGAAGTTGACACACTGAATGGTGGGGTCTGAAGTACCTGCTGCTGCCAAGTGCTTTCCTTCCCTCTCTCCTTCTTATCTTTCACACGTTTGAAGACGCATTGGCAGGGGTGCTAGCTCTCTGGAAGGATTGGTAGCCCATTACCCTGTCAGTCATGTCCAAGCTCATCACATCATCACGCTCCTCATTGTCCCACACCACCTCGTCTCTCATTGCAAATTTATCTTAAAATGTCATTAAAGGCTTGGGATAATTTGAGGGTTTTCTAGCACATTTTTTGCACAATAACGGCGTTTTCCAGTCAAATAGGTGACACTCGTTGGTGACGTTGGTCCCCCCCATCCCCCAAAGAGACTCGGCTAGTATCAAGAGTTTCATCATCGGCGAGTCTCGGCGAGACCCCTGCCCAACCTTACTTATGGGTTACCGGCCACGAGACACGAGTTTATACTGTACTTTGTTTTTATCAAACTTTGACAGGCCACTACATTTTGTGAATGAGTTTGCAAAAAGAGAATAAAAGTTGGCTGTACGCTCTCTGCTCTTCAATAGCTACAAATTGACCCATTTGATAGTCTGATTGGAGGATTTGTGGTATATAAAATTTCTACAGTTACGGGATACACTCGTACAGTATGCTAGTTCTAAAAATTCAATTACTTATTTTCCAGAGCAGGGGCTCATTGCAAGGAGATGTAAGCGGTTTTTAAATTTTGGGCACACTTTTGGGCAGGTTCAGCGATGCGTTCCAAGATGCTGGGCACACTGCTGTAAATTAAATACTTTGCATTCTGGCTCGCCTTGCCAAAAGCCGCATGATGTGGGTTGAAGTTTAGAATTGGAGCCTCCCAGGCCCACATTTCTGTCTTCCAAACCAACTTAGGGTTGCATGTGGATCCACAATGATGCATGATTGGTGCAACAAGGCCACCTGTTGGGGCTGCTTGAGCCATGCCTGCATGCAAGAAGTACAGCTTCCGCCAGCTTCCAGCCTTCTTGTCTACGACCTAGGGCACAGTTTTTGCCAAATTTTTGTTCAAGGATGTACTTGCAAAAAAATAGCAGCTAGAGAACAAATTTTGCTGCTATCAGGCCCCTAAAAACTTCCAGCAAAAGAAATCCCCATTATGATCTTGTTGCATCCCCCCAGGCTGATCGGACATGCCCCTCAAAGCACCAACCATTGCAAGTTTGACCCACGGCAGCCACTCACAGCAATTAGCTCGCATGCTCTTCTCCGTAGTGTCTTCGCCCACATCGTCAATCTGCCAGTTCTCCCTGCAAGCAAACATGGACATGTGCATGCCGTAGAGAAGCACCCGGCAGCTGGCTTCCTTTTGGTCACCATGGCAGAGCACTGTCAAGCTAAAGCTTGCAAACAATACAATGCAACAATTTAAATGGCAAACAATGGTGAACCTCCAGCTTGGCAGGAGCGGCTTGCAGAACAGACATGCCCGCAAACATCACCCAGGGTTGCTCCAGTAAGCAGTTTTGCACTTGCAAGCAGCGTCCATTGCCATTGCAGCATGAAGCTAAAAGCATTTGCGATCTTCTCCTTGCCAGCTTTGATAGTAGCCGCTCAGACATGTTAAAGGCGACATGCCCCAGCTGCATCCACATGGATCCAAATGTTGATGGAGGAAAACAACTTTTCAAAGCAGCACCCAACTCAGCAAAGACTTGGGCACTCACTTGGGCATGTAGACGGAGACAAATGGTAAGTCTGGACCTAGGTTGCGGTTGAACTCGACTGTGAGGCTCCTGCACATGCACCGAGCCACATCTGTGGATCAGGGATACCCACACAGGTACACATTTGGCCCTTGTCCAGCTGGATTAAGCAGGCATCCACTGCACAGACACCGCTTTGCCCAGAAACTTTGCCACAGGCGCCTGCTGAGATCCAGGGCAAGGGCAAGTCCAAGGGAAGGTCTAAGGAAAGGTTTCAGGGTGCCTTCTGGGATGGCTTGTGCATCCTGGGATGGTACACAGCAAGCCCCTAGGGCTGGGTCTGGCTTGTGCGGCCCCCGGATTATCGATCATCCCTACTTGGGCTTGCAGGATCCAATGCCCAGACGACAGTGTAGAGCAGAAACACTTGCGGGATCTGATGCACAGTCCCCTGATTAAAGCTTTCGAACACCTTGCTGGGCGGGGCTGACCCCGGCTTTAGGCAGGCTCAACAAGCTGGCTGGGCCCATTCTCACCTGGGCCTGTAGCCTGCCTGCAGGATCTCGCGCAGCACCCAAAACGTGTTCAGGTCGATGTCTACAGTGAGCTGGTCCAGCCGAATGGGGACCTGAGATTGCAAGCGGGCATTGTGGTTCACCTGCGTGAGGCTTTTGTGCCAGAGTGCGGATGCGGTGGGGCATGCATGGAAAATGCGAGCTACCTGCCGTGCAACTACCCGCCCAGCTGGGTGAAATGCGGACAGCAGATGAGCCTCTGCCTAAAAGCAAGGAAAAGGCTCCTTTGATTCAGAGTCGAAAGGAGCTGATTCCTTGCTTTGAAACCCTTATTTTTGGAATCCCACCTCTTCACCTGGCCCCAGCGACCCTCCCCCTCATGCCCTGGCTCGCACCTACCCTGATACGCTGGTTGTGCACAACGAGTCACCCTTAATTGATTCGCCTGCCCCTGGATTCCCAGCTCACTTGACCCTTGCCCTTTTACCCACTCTTGCTGCTCAGAAAATCTGCCTGGCCACAGAGCTGCAACCCACCTGGCTCTGGCCCAGCGAGGCCAGGTGCTGCTCCTGCAGCCGGAGCTGCTCCTCCCGAACCTGGTCTGCCTGCCGCTGCCGCTCCTCCTGCGTCATGGACGCCTGCTGCTGCTCTTGCTGGTCTTGATGCTGCTCTCCCTCTGCAGCACCCCCGTCATCATCTATCAGTTGAAGCAAGCGCCGGCGAGCGACCACCTGTTCACCCAGGCCACCTTCCTCACCTGTCACCCCATCAGTCCATTGCTGCTGCTGTGTCTGCTGCACCTCTTGCTGTTGCTGCAGCAATTGCTGCTGAACTACTTGCTGCTGCTGGGCTTGCTGCTGCTCCTGCTGCTGATCACCTGCTAACACCTGTTGTGTCAGTTGCAACGGTTGCTGTTGTTGCTGCTGCCGCTGCCGCTGCTGCTGTTGCTGCTGCTGCTGCTGCTGGTCACCCGCTAGCTCCTGTTGTGCCAATTGTAACGGTTGCTGCAGCTGCTGCTGGTCACCTGCTAGGACCTGTTGTGTCAAATGAAACGGTTGCTTCTGCTCCTGCTGCTGCTGCTGCTGCTGCTGCTGCTGCTGCTGGTCACCTGCTAGCGCCTGTTGTGTCAATTGTAACGATTGCTGCTGCTGCAGCTGCTGCTGGTCACCTGCTAGCACCTGCTGTGCCCCTCGGGCTCGCTCCAACTGCGCTTGCATCTGCTGTTCCTGTTGCAAGCCTTGATGCAGCAGCGCCTGCACTCTAGCACTGGTTGCGGCACCTGCACCTTGGCTGGCCTGATCCACGGAATGCTGGCCTGTTGCTTCCTGCACGACAGCCTGACCCGCATTCTGCTGCCCAGCTGCTTGCTGTCCTGCGGTCTGGTCAACCAGTTGCCGTCCTGCATCCTGCGCCCCTAATGAATGCCCTGCTGCCTGCCCCAGCACTCCCTGCCCCACGGCATGCCCCAGCACTCCCTGCCCCGCAGCATGCCCCAGCACTCCCTGCCCTGCAGCCTGCCCCAGCACTCCCTGCCCAACTGCTTGCCCCACCGATTGTTGCCTGGCTGCCTGCCCCATGACCTGCTGCTCAACTGCCTGCCCTACCACTTGTTGCCCGGCTGCCTGCCCCATCACTCCCTGCCCGGCTGCCTGACCCATCAATTGCTGCCCGGCTGCCTGCCCCACCACTTGCTGCCCTGCAACCGCATTCTGCACTTGCTGCTGTGCTGCCTGGCTACCTGCGCCCTGCTGGCCTAACAGCTGCTGTTGACGAAGGAACTCCTGCGGCACAAAACGACAAAACTTCTCACAGTCACCGCCTCAGCTTCAGAACAAGGCAGATGCCAGCGCCACACTTAAGCTGCCATTTGCACCCTCGTGCCCTTGAGCACAGCCATCTGGTGTGCTTCTGGTGCTGTTAGCAGCCAGCGCCGTACATCTGGCCACAGCCAATTAATCTTAAAACGCGCGTGCATGCATAGGCACCATCATGAGAGGCAGGCGCACGCTCAAAGAAACACGCGCACGCACATACCTGGTGGAGCTGCTGCTGCCGCAGCTGCTCCTGGGGGTCCATGCGCTGAAGAGTGCCCTGCGTAGACATGGTGCAGGTAAGCTTTGAGCAGGTGCACCAGCCCTAACTGGAGCCATCCTCATCAAGGTGTGCGCGGGCCTGCAGGTGCAACACGCCTCGGGAGGCACCAAACCAACAGGCTATAGGACCGGCAGGCAAGCACATTGCCATGGCCCTTGTCACCCAGCACACACTGGCATGGGCCAACCTACACCTGCACCACCCGCCAAGCTAACAACCAGGCGGCTGCTGAGCAGCTGTCAGCAGTTTGCACACCACCAAGGTCAATGCACAGAGCTCACCTGCTGAATCTGCTTGCGGACCAGGAGAGGTTTGGGCACAGCGTACTTCTCAAACAGCTCCACGATGTTCTCTGCAGTGATAACCTCCTGGCGCAGGTTGCGCTCTGGGATACTGCAAGCCCAGCAGGAAGCACCGGATGTGAGTGCCCCTTTCCTAGCAGGTCTATGCACACATAAGAATCTCTACTAGCCTCTACAAAGCGCAGCATGCAGCGATGCACTGAATGTGCATGCTCTCAGAACATGCGCTCGCACACATATGCCTGTGCTCAGCGTGTTGTTCTTGGTGTACATATGCAGTAGGCTAGAGACACTTAGCTTTCTGCAGCGATTCAGAGAAACTGCATGCCATTTTATCAGCAGAGGGTTGCAGGGCATGTGCAGGAAGCAGCTTGCTTGGCACCCTTCCATCAAGGGGCAGAATGAGGTCATCGAAGCATACTGCATCTTCTTGCCAACGGCCCACTACAGATGCACGACCAGCTGGTGACATGGTGCTTACGAGAGACCAACCTGTAGCCACCATCAAGTAATAAGCCAGTCCAGCCCTTCTCTTCCCGGAGCAAACGCGTTGAGCACTGCGCCCCATCCTCTGCAGAGCACATATTTTAAGTTTGAAAGCAAGTGAACGGAACCACCTCCGAGAAAACAATGCACATGGTCAGTCTGTGCTGAGCTTAACCAAACACTCTTTGGTATCCACCTCCACTCGTCCTGCCAGCACAACTCAGGCCAGGGATACCTGGAGATGTGCCACAAGGCACCGTGCAAGCAAGAATTGTTTAAGGTTGGGGGTGCAATTGCAGCAGGATAAGCAATCTTCGGGAGCCAGGTTCCTCCTCATGTAACGCATGCACATGCACTTGTAATGGGGTGGGGCAGCATCGTGTCACTGCAGTTCCTGCATCCTGCACTGCTGTCAGTGAGTATCTTGAACACTCCAAGCTTTATAATAAGGAAAAAGCTGTCCTCTGCGTTATCTGAACTGATCCTACCCTGTACCTGTGCCAAACTCTACATAGTACTTAGATCGTGCTCCAATACAGCCGAAGATGGTTTCAAGGATACCATCTTCGCCCACTTGGCTGTACCTGCAAGATCAACAAGCGCAGACCTATGAGGCGTCAGAGCATGTATGCCATACTGAACTCATCTGTCACTACATAGTCTCAAAACATGCTCTTAAACTTCAGCAAACCATGCTCACGGGTGCATACTCGCTATAATTTCCAATGAGCGCAAGGATTGCTTCACAAAGCATCTGTGCAATGCACAAGCGTTTCTTTGAGAATGTTCATTGTAGAGGAGGATAAAGGAAAGCTGTTCTCATTGGGCGTGTGCATCCATAGGCACCAAAAGCATGATCACAACCAACATTTTTGTGCGCAGATGCACAAGCTCAAGCAACCCAAACACACTGCTCATCACGGTCTTGGTCTTGCCTAGTCTGACATGCTTTCCATGCAAGCACATGAGCTGGGTTGTAACGGGACAGAGACCCCCCAGCATTACTACTTACACAGATCTATCCTTCAGTCCGGAAGTGAAAGCAGCCCTCAGGCAGGCATTGGGATTGATGGCCTGAAGCTGCTGCATCCCTGCATCGACGAAACCCGCTGCATGCCCGATGGCGCACACAAGGACGACAGCCAGGAGTGCCAGGAGCGCTAGCCTGGGCATTCTACTCAGGCCCTTCGTTTGTGTGCTTGACGGTAACCCATGCTTTGTGCCCCTCGTCAAGACAGCGTGCATGCAGGAGCGCGCATTGGAGTTTATTTTGAAGGTAAAAAGTTATGCTCGATCGCGTATAGAGCACTACGGGATTAATTTAACTCAGAATTTAGTCCTGTCTTACATTTACAACATGGGATTACCGGTACGTATAGAAGTTTCAAATCACCAGCCTTCTCAGGGTCGATTGATTAAAAAGGGATTGAATTAAATTTCCCCGGGTCATAGTTCCGTCCACTTTGAATCCTTCCCCGCCCTCGGACGATCAAATCGCAAGCAGCGGTGCAGACCGTCGTCTCAATCGAGCCTGCAATGCAAGCTATGGGCCCTCTTGGAGTTCGGGCACCGTTGCCCTAGGCCAATGGACCTACTTTCACCCAAGTGAGAGCTCTTGCTTCTGTATGTAGCTGTGCAAGTGTTGACCAAACTCAGAGAGGGCACTCGAGTGCACACTCGCATGCGAGTGCTTGCCTATCTGTGCACCGCTTCAGCAGCTGCTCAGCCAGCCACTGCAGCAGCAGCTCCAACATGAACAGCAGCAGCAGCAGCAGTGCTGCAAGACCTCGTCTGGATTGGCCTCACCCTTAAAAGAGAAACTCACAACTCGCACCAAGAGGCTGGGGTCAGGCATGCCTTTGCACAACATTTTCGTTTGCGTGCCAATACCCTAAGAGTTGAAACCGGTTGTTGGCAAATCCACAATAGGCTCTGTGACAAATGTGACTTGCATGATGTCCAGGACGAAAAGCATGTCCTTTTTTTAAGCCCTTGCTTAGAAATGTGCTATCTGAGAAGGAGATTCAAAGAACAATTCGCTGATTGTACCGATAGGACTTACATTGGAGACACAGGCGCTTTTTATTTTAACAACATTGGAGCTGAGGATGTGAAATCGTTTCTCTTGAAGCCCCCCACTAATGACCTTCTTCCTCGTTTGATGGTGGAAGTTTGCCTGGTACTTGCACCAGATGTAAACTTCTTTCTTAATTCACGCTGACAGGGGTTACCTTGTTGGTGTAGTCTTTCCTCTTCTTCTCTTCTCTTGAAGCATACAAATCATTCCGTTTTTCTTTCTGAGACTATGGATATTTTTTGTCGGGTTGGCAGTATCCAGCAAGCCCAGCAGTCAACCCATCTGGCTGAAGGTCTAAACCCATTGTAACTTAACTTTGCACAACAGCTCCACCTCCATGATTTCCTCCGTCTTGGAATCCAACATTTTTCCGTCTCTGAGCTCTTTCCTCAAATTTTCATTAATATCCCCATCACAAACGCTAGGGTTTATCTAGCTTGCCTTTTTGAGTGACTTTGAACTACTGTTGCATGAGCAAACGATCCGAGAATGGGAAGATCTGGATCAGATTCACCCACATGATGCACATGCATCCAGCAGAATCATGAGGACTTCTCACATCCATTTTGGAGTGCTCATAGGGAGTCAGCCTGGCTGGTGGGACGACCAGAAACGCGCAACCAAACCAACTCTGCCTTCATACCTACGACACAATATTCCTAATCATTTTTCGCGTTGTAACGGTCTGACAGACCTGGCCAAAAGGGTCCGACCAACTCCGGCGGTGGATGCCACTTTGGCACCTTCCTACTCCTTTGAAAGGGCAGGGGGACTTGCACCCCAACCCTTTTTGGCCCCTCGCGGCTGGCACCGGTTAGCAATTGCAACCACCTGTTGCAATGATCATATCCTTACATTCACCCGTCGCCTATGAAGCTTGGTCCCTCAAGCTTGGCGGGGCTACCATGGTGCCACATTCCCAAGGCCGCGGATCTGCAGATCTAGAAAGTCTGTACCCTGTCGGACTTGAACTGGGGACCTCTGCTTCGATACCAAATGTAACGGTCTGACAGACCTGGCCAAAAGGGTCCGACCAACTCCGGTGGTGGATGCCACTTTGGCACCTTCCTATTCATGAAGGAGCGGGGGGATTTGCACCCCAACCCTTTTTGGCCCCTCGCGGCTGGCACCGGTTAGCAATTGCAACCACCTGTTGCAATGATCATATCCTTACCCGCGTGCTCTTTCCAGATTCAGACTCTCTGGTCACAACATGAATGTCGAGCGTCTCCGGTAACAACAACACAGTTCCTTACGAGCTTAGCATCTGCACTAAATGCAACTGGCACTGTGTGCAAGATGAAGAGCATGTCCTCTTAGATTGCCCGAGTGCTGACTTGGCAGAACTGCGCATCAAGCACCATCAACTGTTCCGCTCCCCCTCTAGAAACTCAAACAAGCTAAGAGACTTTATTAGCCAAGCAGACACCAAAGGCCTGGCCTTGTACGCGCATGAGTAAGGATGGGTACCCAACTCGC
>LKMJ01000331.1_pt1 | contig 34211 bp, 32 predicted proteins | sample 643391 | NCBI WGS metagenome assembly LKMJ01 (sample SAMN04112250, study PRJNA286221) | soda lake metagenome | biome: soda lake; feature: Kulunda Steppe; material: water; isolation source: sample PL-Br10 brine of Picturesque Lake | place: Russia: Kulunda steppe | collected 2010-07 | reverse complement strand
TAATCTACGTGCGTTGTAACAGCAGGAACAGCAGCAAGAATGCAGAGGCAGACCTGGCAAGCAGCCTGCAGCTCTTTGAGGAAGACAACCAGGAGGCAGCGTAAACGAAATGTGGAATTTCAGACTGAGCAGCGATGTGTTGTGAGGACGCTTGGGGGATGGGCGGGCGGGGTTGCTAACCAGCTGTTCGGGTTTCACCTGACTCAGTCCGGCCTCCAGGAGGGCCGGTCCAACTAAAAATATTTGTTTTTAATATTGTCAAACCTATATGAAAAGTTTCAGGGCGTTTGAGTGCGTCTGTGAAAAGCAGTTTTCTAACGATAATGCACCACTGAGGCCCTCTCTACATAGGCCGAGGCTCTGCAGAGGCTCGAGGAGCCTCTTTGGGATTTTGAGACACCCTATTTACCCATGCTTATATGTATGCAATCTGGCAACAAATTAACAAGGTTCATATGAAATGCCCACGATTGTTTGCGTTAGACCATAGAAAAGTTAAGAGCAAGGTAATACGTCCACTTGCTGGTAACTATGCGCGTATGATACAAACTATGCGCGTGATTGACATCAATTTATCTGCATTCAAGTGTCAAAAATGAGTTTGGAGATTGGGTGGTAGGGGGGAGCTAGAGAACCCTCAGCTGCCTCCTCTGCTACTTTTAACCACTCCTTGCATGTACATGTGTGTTTTTTTTGTATTTTAAGTGCCAAGGATATAAGCAGAATTGATTGCTCTCCTTCCTGCACAGCAAAAGCCGGAGACACTTAACTTCATCCCTTTCGTGCAACTGGTGCCGCTGTATAACAGCATGCACGTCGCTGAACGCACTCAGGCCCTGGAGCAGGGGGCTCAGGCATCAGCATGAAAGTTCACCAACAACGAGGAGAAATTGGGCAGTTATCCGGAGCAAGGATATAAACATTGACGGTTTGGGAGGTCCCCAACGTTTAAATTCGTGTACAATTCGCACATTTTATGTATATTTTGTTGTATTGACCTGGCAAAATAGAACCAAGGCCAGGGGGGTCAAGGGAAGCCCGACTACCCCCCCAACTGCCCTCCAACTGACATACGTGGCCAATTCACATTAAATGCCTCCATCTAAGGGCCCTGAATGGGACCAGGTCATCATTCTAGTCCCTTGTACGGGACTAGGTTGAAGGGGGGTTGCTGCTTGCACAACTTCACTGAAGGTGCCTCCCACATAAGGGACCACTACGTGTACTCCACCCTTGCCTGTGGTTTCAACCAGTGTGAGGAAGTGCCAGCAAACGTGTTAGTACTGATGCAAAGAGGGTGAAGAAGGAGCAGGAGTCAGTAGCAAAGCGAGCTCTGGAAATGGCGACCTGTTCAACAGCAGCAGCAGCAGCAGCAGCAGCAGCAGCAGGAGCATGTGGCAGCAAGAAGCAGAAGACAAAGAATGACCTAAGAAGCTTGTCAGCATCAGCATCTGGGTGTGAGCAGAACTGGAGCAGCTTCGGCTACGTGCACAATGATCACAGTCATGACAGCCAAAACCGCCTGACCACCAAGCATGCCTCTGTCTTGGTGTGGTTGTAAAGCAACCTGCTTGGCAAAGCACACACAGTCTCTAGAACAGCAGGACATGGCCCAGCCCTGGGTAGAATCACAGAGGAGGAGGAGGAGGAGGAGGAGGAGGAGGGGTCCAGCAGTGGGGGGGACTTCAGTGATGAAGATTAGAGTAGAGTGCAGCAGGAAAAATGCTGAACTGCATTGAAGTACATAATTTCTATGGCGGCAAAGCAAACTGGCCGTATTTGTTGGGGTCCAATGGCGAAGACAACCTTATGCGTTAGTTACCAAGGAGGGAAATGAGCGGGAATGCGCGGGTGGGGTGGGGGATACATTGGACGCATGGGAGTTCTTAATGAACAATATTTTGCAATCTTTAAACAATGCGCACAATGCAATATAACACATGACCAGGGTTATGAATCCACGCCGTCCTGACCGTCTAAACGGGACGGTGACAGTACAGTTCACTTACAATCGTAAAAACACGGTCAGGAGGGAGAGACGGTGGCAAATCGACCAGTACGGAGGCACCGTCTGCCAGCTTGGCCCTGCCAGCATGCTTGCAAGGGCTTGCAGCTTCAATTTCAATTGCTTCAAGCATATATTACAAAAAGATATTATTGATGCAAAACAGTGGAGAATAAGCACGGCAGGCTTTGGCGGGGTCGAGCCTGCCCTCCCCAAGTAGCCTGCAGGTCAGCTGACAGCCTGCAGGCCCTTCCCCATCGGCCAAGCCTGAGGACTTCCCCCACATCAGTCCTCGGCATAGGCCTACCCACATACACACGAGCAAGAACCTGTAGACAACACCGGGGTGAAGCAAGGGTGAGGGAGCACGGCGCGTATGCTTATGCGCATGCTAGTGAGGCAACTCCTGCCATCCAGGGGCGTCCCTTGGCTCCTGCAGCTTGGCATGGCACCATGTAGAGGGCACTGGTGCTTGTGCTGTGCATGGTGCAGCAGGGGGGGGCAATTGCTGTCGAGAAAGGGGTGCACAGGCTGCTTTTGGTACAGGCCTCAAATCCCAGGATTGAACCGTACACTGAACCGTTTTTCACCGTCTAGATGGTCAAAAATTAAAGAATACAATAAAAATCAAAGGACAGTGCCGTCCCGTTCTAATCGTACAGCGAACCGTCTACCGTACTTTCACATCCCTGCACATGACCCAACCCTGGTAAAAATGCCAAAAATACATGGTGTTGCATGTGCATAGACTGTTCAAAGAATGGACCTGAGGCTGAGGGAAGGGTGAGGGAGGACAACTTAAGGCATAAAAAAGCCAGTATTCTTTGTGGATTATGCGTGTCATCAAAAGAAGCATGCATCAGAAATTCTCTGGTCTTAGTAGAAACAGAAGTCTGGTTGATATTGAAAGGAGAAAACACGACAGCAGAGCACTAAGGGGATTTGTGAGAGTATTGGATGGGATGCAATGCAGTTTGGAGAATCACCTGCCCTCAAGAGACACACTTGACCCAATGTCATTGAAAATTAGTGCCAGGTCGGTCGATTTGATATGTATGAAATCAGAAGGGCTATAAGTTGCACCTATGAGCGCTCTTTTCTATAATGCAATTTGGCTCAAACAAGCTTATGCATTTAATGAAGGTTGATTTATAATATTTCCATACACTACATTATACAAAGACGATGCAGCTGTCACTAGTACAACATAAATTTTGCTCCTGGATCAAGGCAATATTTTGCTGTTGATGTAAATACGTGTATCAAAATTCTTATCCTAGAACAATCTGGAAAGTACCTCGTATTGGGATTTTATAGGATATTGGCAATCGTGGTGAAGTAGAAGTAAAAGGAAAAAGAACAAGAAGATGATGGTGATGATGCATCAATCCCAGATGGCGCAGATGCATTGCATGAGCCGCGCTCATTGCAGCTCTGTGCAGAGGCAATTCACTCTAGCTGGTGCATCCTAGATGAGAGATTATTTTTGCAGGCGAGCCATTCCCTGGTGCTTGCTGCTGCAGCTCAAAGAAGGAGCCTTTGGGCAGAGGCTTTCAAAGGGGACACAGGATTCCTGAAGACCTGGGAACAACCAGACCGTTTGGGAAGACTCTTGGTGCAAGAGTAGGTGTCCTAGAGGTTCTTCCTGCTGCAAATAAGCACATATTGCTAGATGCTAGACCTCATGCTAAGCCACTTACTTAGAAAGCACACTGCCCCTGTAACGTTGTTTAAAAGAGAGCCACGTGCAGCCATTTCAGCTGGGTCTTTGATCAGGGGTGTATGTCGTGTGTGGAATGGAGAAGCTTGGCGTGCCTTACAAGCTACATAATTCATGTGTGATGGGGCGTTCCAACTAGCCTGCAATTACTTGGTGGCTTGCCATTCTAATTCAATTGCAGACAATGCTTTCTGAACTTACCCTGTAGCTTGTACAATTGAAGGCAGACATTCATTGCCTTTGGCCACTCCCCGCCCCTCCACAAATCTGTAAAAGACAGCCCTAGCATCCCTGAGAATATAAAGGTGCCCATGATAGGGCATGTCATCACGAAAGTGGGGGCCCTTGGCAGCACCTGTTGTGAATGAAAGTGACTAATTACACATTCCACCCACAGGACCTGGACCGTGCAAACCAGTTGAAGCACGTGGTATTTCCATTTGACAAACCACTTGAGACTGATGACAAGGATGACCCCACACACCAGCTGTATGTGCGCAGTCACCAAGCATATTTGCCTGGAGAGCAGCGCCGGTAGGTAGCTTGGTGAGACACAGCAAGTTGAGAATGCCTATGGGTAGCATATTGCAGTATGGAGATTGTGGAATACAAGCAAATGAGAGGTGACATCATTTAGCCATGGGCAGGTGGAAGCTTTTGGTGTCCTCGATGTTAGTATTGCCTGAGCATTAAGCAGTAGGTGACTGCGCAACCATGCCATTTTTGAATATTGTAAATTTATCAAAGGACTTGTGAGTGTACTTGCATTAGGAAGACCCGGCTCCTTGCCCTTTGCTGCTCTCACCATTAGCATGCTTGTCCAGCTCCTCTGCCTAGCTCCGAAGCATGGTTTGCGGGTTAGTTCAAAAATTATGAAGCTTTTATAAGGACATAAGGACAAGCTTTTACACAAGCTTTTATAAGAACATTACAGCGTTATGAGTTGATAAACATGAGCAGTGTGATGTTTTGTATATGCTTAGCATTGATGCATTAGTATTTGTGTGGTCCCTGAAATCTGAGCACTGCCAATGCTTGTTTTCCTGGCAGGCGGAACTACGAGTGGAAGACTGTGGATCCTGTCACACATGCCTTTGGGCTGAAAGACAGAGAGGATTTGCGGGATGGTGTTAAGCTGGCCCTGCAACCCGAGCTGGACCAAGGCAAGCCGGTGAGCATGAGGCTCAGGAAATAAATGATTATCTGCTTATATTTGCTCTGCCTGCCCTTAATCATGCCTCAATTTTTCCCCTAGTGTTCTCAGCCTGCAGTCTCAATAAATGTTTATGGCACTCAGCTAGGTTGGCATTTTCCAGTCAGCCCTGATAAGAAGCGCACTTGAGCACTTGCCTGACACACATTATCTTCATTTTTCTCTGTATTTTTCAGCGAATGCCAAAAATTGCGTCCAAGCTGCTGGAAGACCACCAGCTGGCAGTGAATGATAAGCTGGGTACTGCTCGCAAGATCGGCACAGGTGGGCTGTGATTTGTGCGCAAGCATGCCTTCTGCATACAGTGTTTCATAAGCATGCACTTGCAGATGTGGCAATGCTCACATGCAGCAAATACGTACAATGATTAGTTTCAAAGAGGTAGGTGATGAAAATCATTGGAAATCTACTTGCTGGATTCACATGCCCACCTGAATTTTACCAAAAAGGCAGTCTATAATGTTGATGTCCCATTCATTCGGCATTGACTCATCTTGCTTAAACTTGTGTAGCCAACATGGTTGGCAAGAGGAATCATTCTAGTGAAATTGACTCAGAAATTAGCTTGAGAAGATGGTGTAATCAGCTTGCCAAAGGCTGCAGCATGGGCAAAATAGCTGAAGACTGATTGTCCTGAACAGGGAGTTGGATACGTCTCCCTTGCAGCAGTAGCATGCCTCCTAGAAAACTTTTTAGAGACTTGAGCTTAATCTACCGGATTGAATGTTGTTCCCCTCCCTCCAGGCAATGCTTAACATTTAAATTTTTAAGGGTTGGGACATGTGTATTTTTAGGGACGTGATACACGGATTTGGGAGATTCCATTTGATAAGGTGTGAAAAATCCGTATGTTAAGATATGTTCATCGAAGTTTGGTGGTGAAAGCAGAAGCTTTGTTGGGGGGACCAGGACCGGCCCATAAACCCCCAAAGTAACCCCCCAACGGCTAAGGGCAAGGCCAGAAGCAATCATGCTTGGATACTAAGGTCCTGGACAGTACCAGGTCACCATGATAGACCCTGAGGGCACATATAAAGCCACGCAAAGCAAGTAGCTACCCACAAAAAACGAAATATGAAGCAGGAGAGGGAATTTAAAAGCAAGCCTGTGCCTGTCAGACACCCTGTAACGTTGAATGTGGACCTCCTAATGTAAACATCAAGTTGTTTATGCTAAAAATCGCCCATATGTTTCCATCTGAAAACTTGAAAAAATCTTGACTTTTACATCCCTGTGTATTTCTGTCGCATTTTATGCTTTGCTGAAGTTTGCGCGATGAAAAAGCACACTGCGTATAATGCACCCCCCTCCCCCCCCGGGGGGCACACGTTCCCCATGAACCAGTTCATTCCCTTATTTGTGTCTTTATTTTGGCATGAGCAAATCAGAAGGATCAAGGAAGTTATAAGCCAATAATCCCCGCTGCTGCTGCTCCGTCACTGCTCTGGATCTCCTCGTTGCCATAGAACTTCCGTTCTGATGCCTGAGCCCGTTGCTCTAGGTCCTGGGTGTGCTCCGATAAGGGCAGGTTACCGTAAAGCCACACCAGCTTACATGAAAGCGAGGAAGCAAGCGCGTTCCGTCAGTCGCTCTGCATAAAAGAAAGCACTCCACTTCTGCACACAGCTTAGTACATGTGAATGTATATGCATAAGTTTCTCCAAGCTGCGGGCAAAGCACGGCGGCATCTGCAGGCATGCGTCACCTTCACACACATCTTGTGTCACACTCCTGATAGCATTGAGCCTGACATTGAGGGAATTTCACGAAAACAAATGGGATGTTTTTATGTTCTTGACGCCCTACGGAAGAGTTTTGGGACCTGGGCTCCGCTGGACGGCGGATGGATAATCCATTTAGACCAGGACCGGCCTCTTGAGACTCCGCTCGAGATTGTGTCACTTGTACAAAATTAAGTCTAGCATTATGAATTTCATATCCGTGAATGCGGAATGCGTTGAGGTGCAATCACAAAGCTTTCGGTAGCAACCAAAGCTTTAGCACGGTACCTACACTGCTTGGAAAGCAATTCATATAAATTGAAGCAATGTTTTTTCTTAATCCACGGATCCTGGAATGTGCTGAAGTGCAATCACTGAGCTTCCAGGCGAAGCTTCAGCTCGGGACTTCCGTTGCGTTTAATCTGAACTTTAGAATATGACAAGTATATCAGTCCTTCCCGATGTAACATTATCCCATTTTCCCAAAACTGCTCTTCATTCGCTGAATCGTCTTCCTAAAATTCCATTTATATCCCCCCTTTTTTAGAATGGGATCCCAAGAAATGCTTGCATGATGCGCGAGCACGCATGCAGCACCTGCTTTGGACAGCGCGCTGTCTTTGACACAACCGCGGTTTGGCAGTGACGCTGGTTAAAGCTTTTTACTTATTTGTTTTGTTTCAGTTTGTCAGAGGGAAAGGGAATTGTATTTAGAATTGTTAACTTAGAGATAAGTTCTGGCCTTGCCCAGGATTTCTGAGGTCGATGTTTTATGTGTTTTTTAGGGAGAAAAAAGAAGGCTGCTGCTGGGGCTGGTGCCCAATGTCTACTGCAATGCAGGCGCAGGCGATTGAGGCACCATAAAAAACTTGTATGCCTCGACACAAGTCTGCTCCCCCTGAGGATTATTTTCCCATTTTGTCACCCTAGAAGATATAACTTTTAAGAACAATTGCCTGAATGATATTTAAAAGACAGTCTGGTCGTGGACACGCGGTACATGAAATTGCGTGAAGGTTGTTCAGAGGTAGCTCTAGATGCAGATGAGGGTCCACGGGCTCCTCTCCTACCCCCCGACCTCAACACTGATTTTTGCCCCTCAATGCGGACATAGGAACAGCGCGCTTAAAACTTACATGGGGTTAAGCATGGTAGTAAACCCATTATTTTATCCCTTTTTAATAATCCCCTTTAATCTAATCCCCTTGTGAGGGATGCGGCAGGTGTGACTGGTCCCTGTGGGGAAAAAAGAGAAATTTTCGTGAGGGATGCGGGAGGTGTGACCATCCCTGCCGCAAAAATAGAGAAATCCCTGGGCAGGGATTTGGACCCCCCCCAAATCCCTACCCGCCTGAAAATTTCAAAAATTGCCGGAAGAGCCCTGAGGCCTCTGCGGACGGTGTGCATCATAGGAATTTGCTTAGGGATTTTTTCCGCGGAGCTGGGCAGCGGAATTGGACATTTTTCTCAAGTCAACCATAAGATGATTACAGCATCACTAGCAGGGTCAAGAGGGGAGGTCAAAGGAGGAGTTGGGCCCCGAGCGCGTCTGGTCTGGTCTGGAATGGCGCTCAAGGATGCTTCGGCACCCCATCCGATACCAAATGTAAAAAGACAGAGCTCCGTCTTGGATACCGCGCTTGCCAATCGATAGGGATATGTATCGTTACACATCTGCATGGGTCTCAAGGTAGCCATAAAGCCAACTCCTGTATCTTCTCCAGCAGCTCTACACTCCTTCCTTGCAGGTCAGGCTGCTGAGTCTCAGGCACTCTGTCTATGGCACTAGGCAGCTAGAAATAATTTAGGTAGAGGTTCAGGTTGCAGGCCTGACAGGATTAAGCTAGACTGCCTTCGCTCAAATGGTACAACAATATACCGTAACCTACGGGAGAGGTGCCTCTGCTCCTGCTGCTGCCTTTGCTGCTGCTGCTGCTGCTGCTGCTGCTGCTGCTGCTCTGGCTGCGCAAACTCTCTCAAAATTGGAGGGTTTGCCGCGTTTGCGCTTCCCAAGCTGGGGCTGGATGCTTTGGGTGCTGCGCTTGTTTGGGCTTGCCTGTGGGGTGTGCTGGGTGTGTGCGTGATCCTGCTGTGAGGGGGAGTGTGTCAATGCATGCATGAAATTTGGGCCGGCACCCTGAGACTCCGTCTGAAACTGTGTCTCAAATACAACAATTTTAAGTCCAGCATTCAAATGTACATTATGTCCACGAATGCGGAATACGCTGTTATGACAATCGCGAAGCTTCTGGTCGAAGCTTCAGCACGGAACCAACGATGCTTGGAACGCATGCAATATGAACTAAAATCCATATTTTAAATTTTTATTATCCATGACCTCCGGAATACGCTGAAGTTTACAAAGTTCCAGTCAAAGTATCTGCACGGAACCTATGCTGCTTGAAACGCATGCAATATGATCCTTTCAAAAACAATTCTTAATCCTTGGAATACGGGATGCGCTGAAGTGCAATCGCAAAGCTTCCGGCCGGTTGAAGGTTCACAATTGAACCTACGTTATATGAACTCAAATAATTACTTAAATCTTTCAATATTTTCAAGGTAACATCGATCCTTTGTCCCAAAGTTGCACTTCATCCGCGCTGGATCAGCGACACTGACAGTGTGCTACTCAAATCCCTGTAACTGAATGTCCCTACTTCCGGTTATGGGACTTCAAGTTTGCCAGCATGCTGCTTAAGAAACCTGTCTTTGCGGCAAGCTTGTGCATGCATGCACCTGCAGCTGCCTCAGAAACCTGTCTATGAGGCCCGCGGCTTGGCACTGCGCCTATTTCAATCCCTTTTAGTATTTTAATCGACCCCTACCTCCCTGGGTTGGAAAAAGGCCGATTTAATCACGTCTTAATGAATTGAATTCCGAAAATTGATATAATCCCTATAAATGCGCCGTAACATAAATTGCGCGCATTGTTAGAAAAATAGAAACTAAAAGAAACTACAGCGTCTTCAAGTCGGCGCCTTCAGGCACGCCTGGGTCCCCAGAACTACAGCGCCCACAGCGCCTACAGGATTTCCTGGGAGATCTCTGGAACTACAGTGCCTACAGCGCCTACGGAATATTCTGAGGTCCCTTAAACCCTTACCCTTATAAACCAAGGAACATTTTGATAATATTTAGCAAGGTGCGCCCCCCCTGCACCCTCCTACTTTGCAATGGTTGTTTGGCGCAATTGTGCATAAGAATTATCAAGGATGTAAACAAGGCCGGTCTGGGAGGTTCACAGCGCCAAAACACGCGATTAGGGCTAATTCGTTGTTTTTCGTATAAAACGTCGAACTGACCTGGCAAAAACAGAAGCTGGGCCAGGGGGGGCTGGGGAAGCCCAACTACCCCCCCCCAACTGCCCTCCAACTGACCAATATGGCCGCACATCATAAAATGCCTCCATCTAAGGGCCCAGCCCTGGGTGGTGCTCGAGGAGGAGGAGGAGGAGGAGGAGGAGGGGTCCAGCAGTGGGGGGTACTTCAGTGATGAGGATTAGAGTGGACGTGCTAGAACTGCATTAAATTAATAGAATTTCTTTCTTAATCATGCAAAAAACGCAGCGACACTGAATAAGAGAGCGTCCCTGAGCGGGGCTGTAGTTAACCGTATCTTAAAGGAAAATTGTTCACAGCGCGAATTTAACCCATTTTGTTCACAGCGAAAAATTTCAAAAAATTCGTTGTTTACATCCTTGAGAATTATTGTTCTTCAATTGCTTATTATATGGGTTATCATAATTAAATTGTACGCTTCATGAATAGCTGCAGGGCGCAAGTTGCATAGGCAACATAGGTGTCATAGATGCGGGGTTGGAAGACGATCTGTAGGGGCTGTAGGCACTGTAGTATTTGACCTGCAAGTGCAAAACCCGTAGGCGCTGCAGGCACAATGTTATTATAATTGTGTCATATAATTTTGTAATTATGTATTGCATTTGTTTTCTTAATTTGTGATGGAAGAGCAGACGCCTACAAAATATATTATGGTGCCGTTAGTTGTAACTACAGGATAGCGACACTAAACGTTGCTTGTATCATATATGGTATCATATGCACATATAAATCCAAATACCAACCAAATAGACGCGTGATCCAACCCTGATATTCCTGTCAATTGCAAATTACACTTTGGTTTACTTTTTGAATATGAGGTAAAAGCCAGCTATATTTATGTATGACGCCATGTGCTCTTGAATTTCCATAGGAATGCAAATGTATGTGGACAAAAGTCTCAGGAATAGCTGCTTAAATCTCACAAAGCAAGTGAAGTATAAGTATGAAGGAAGGATGCAATTGATCGATGCAAGCACTATTCCTTATAGCATTCAAAGTTTCTGTTTTGATTAAATTCTGTGAAATGCTGTCGTTGAAGCCCAAACTTTAGGTTTCAAGGCATGGCAACTCACGGATCCCTTGATCTCGTAATTCTTTCAGGTGATCAGCATATTCCACCTGGCCATACATTTGGAATGCCCTCCTTGCGGCCTGGCTACAAGGTGCGGTTACATGCTGTTTGCTACTTCAGGAAAGCTATGCACAAAATATCTTTAGCATATGTATTGTATTTTTGCATCAAAGGCATCCTTCATAATCTTAGGCTCCTGTACAGCTCATGCATTCATGTCACAAGGACGTGCATTCATATCTTTGCGACTTCAATGGAACTTACATGTAAGCCTTCGTTTAAAGCCTTTAAAATTCTGAGCATGTGCTTATCTTTCATGATTCAGCCTTACCATCCCATTCTGGGCTTGAATGCTGCTCTAAAATAGCTGCACACAATGTGGTGCTGCCCCCTCCATTGAGCCTTGTTTTGTGGCCGGGTGAAATGCAGGAGCCAAGCGTGGGTGAACTCATGCTATACAGCTTATCGTCAGAACAGCAGCAGCCTGACGCAAACCTGGGGAAAAGTCTACGAGAGGTGAGCACACTGACGATTGGTTGCAGGATCATGCAATATCACAGTCATTGAAGCGGTGACCTGGGGCTCTTGTCCACTCTCCCTTTGAACATATATTTCATAACATGACCAATTGCTGTCAGTGAGGCCTTTTCTGTCATATCCTACAGACATGATAAGATATGTTGTTGCAAGCACACTCAAACCATATTTCCCTCGTGTCCATCAGCCCATTAGGTTCAAACTTGTATTTGAATTTGTATTTACAGTGGGTCTTAAATATATGGCACCTAAGCTGTTTGAAAAGGGTTATATCGGATTTGAAGAAGAGGTTGCTGCTAAGCTGCAGCCTGTACGCTCATGTTCATGGGCAGGGATGGCGTAACATTGCACCTGAAAGTCGGACCTTTGGAACTCCTACCATACGTCTTGACCGGCCTTTACCAGAAAAGCGCTCTTGTGCTTCAAGCGTGAACTACGGCAATGAGCCTGATGCCTTGCAGGTAAGTTAGGGGATCAGCAATATTGTGATCATTACAGGTGAAAACAGTCGCCATCAAGCCCAATAGACCAGCCTAGACCTTGGCCAAGTATGTGTGGCTTCAAGCTTGCTGGAGAAGGGAATCCATGCAGTCATGGGTTTATGCCAAGACTGCTGCTATCGCTGAATGATAAACTGTGTGTCTTGGAAGTGTAAAATATAAATGTTCTGAACATTTATACGAGGCTTGTCACTGTGCAAGACCGAAAAATGTGCCCCCTTCATTTTCTGATACAGCACATTGCTACCCCTGATACTGGGATTGAGACTAAATAGCGTGCAGTCCATCAGAGGATGTGTGCACAAGATGCTCTGCATGCATGCAAGTCACACTGTGGCTCACGCATGCTTCTTGGCTAGGTTGATGCCTGCATTTCTGGGTCAGAGCCTGTTGAAGTGTTCATCAGATGTAGCAGGGTGGGCTTAATTGCTCCAATCTATCAAAATATTTTGTGTGCTTCCAATACGCTTAGATTGCAATGAATTGTTTGCACTGATAAGCTTGTCGTATTTGTCGATTGAAAAGGTATGCAACCTGTACTCCCCAAATTCTGAAAAGCTACTTGGCAAAGTGCACTCATGACTTGATGCAAGTGCAGGCAATCCACAGGCATAGTGCAACATTTTGCATTGACATTGCATAAACTTGGTTGGCCGTGTACTTGCATGCACAGTTACTCCGGCCACCTAAGTATGTGGAGAGGGGAATCAACGAATCTCACTTCATACAGGTGGGTAACTGAATTAACAACTCAATCCTCTTATCTTGCCGTTTATTTTAGCCATTGAGCATGCCATCTTGCAGATGCTCAATCTGGCTATTGCAGCTAAAAAAATCCATCTGATCTATAGGTGTCAGTAGGGTTTAGGGTATTGGCTTGTAGTGCTACATAAGGCCACGGTCACACACAATTTTCACTTTTTCTACGCGGAAGTGAAAACACTTGCGAAATTTGCCTGAGCGGAAAATTTTTCACTTTCAGAAAGAATTTCAGAGTGAAAAACTTCTTTGCGGCCACACTGGAAATTGTTTTCCTAAACCAACTTACTTCTAAGCATACTAGATTTTTCACTCTGCCTGCACTTCCCTCCCACACCCACCCCTCTCTTCCAGCATTGCTGTTAAAAACCACAATCTTATGTTAAGTAGCTCCCCAAAACCAGCAATAGGATTGAAAAAGCTCTTTGCGACAGGTCCTCAAGCCGCAGTGAGGCAGCAAAATGACACAGACTGCATTGTTCGTACCGAGCCTGCAATGCTGCAGACGCCCTCGCTTAAGCAACCAGCTCATGGCCTGCAAGGTCTTGCATGACAGTCAATTGACCCTGAGCCATCAGGGTAAAGTGCCAGGACGGAACGCTGAAAAGTTTGCAGAGCATGATTACTGCGGCTGGCGCACACTTGAAAACTAATCATGTTCCTCTGTGCATGTGGCCATGGTGCATCAGTCCTTGTCTTCCGTTGAGGGTATGTCCTCACGCATGCAAAGAAAGCCTTTCTTGTACGCAAGTGCTCCTCAAAATAACAGTCTTAAGGCCCAGGAAATATCAGCGATGACTATCCATCTCCTTTTCTGTTTGTCTGACATTCTTCACCACAAAAAGCACCCACAAATGTAAGCCTGGCTAACACATACATGAAACATCATCTCAGTGCACTGTCGGCCTGGAGATCACCAGCCAGTGATGCAGCTGCATTAATCACGTGTGTAAACCATGTAGGGAAACATTGTCTCCTCAGATATCCTCCCAAGGTTAATGTTCTTTCCGACATACAAAACCCCAAACAAGGGGTTTCTAGGGGTCTTGCACGATTGGGACCCTCCCTGGGGGCCTCCCCCTCAAGTGATTAAAGTGAAAAGTGCACTTTGTGTCGGGTGAAGAAAAAGTGAAACGAGCATCAGTGACAAGCCACGGGTGCCTCAAAGACAGATTTCTAAAGCAGCTACAGGTGCATGAGTGCGCAAGCAGCATGCAGGTAATCTTGAAGCTTCGTCTCAAGTCCCATAGCCAGAACTGGGGTCATTCAATTATAATCACAGGGGTTTAAGTGGCACAGTCAGTGCCACTGATCCAGCGTGGATGAAGTGCAATTTGGAACAATGGATCAATGCTACATGAGAAAAAACTATAAGGCTCAAGCAATGGTTTAAGTTAGTATAAAAGCAACGAAGGTCGAATCGCGAACCTTCAACCTGCAGGAAGCCTCGCAATTGCACTTCAGCGCAATCCGGGATCCATGAATTAAGGAAATTCCCCTGGGAAAATTCTTTTGTATCGATCATATATCATGCGTTCTAAACAGCGTAGGTTCCGTGCTGAAGCTTTGACCGGAAGCCTTGCAATGCACTTCAGCGCATTCCAGGATCCATGAATTCCATGGATAATTGAAAAATGAAACATGCGTTATAAGCAGCGTCTATTCCGTGCTGAAGCTCTGACCAGAAGCTTCGCGATTGTCGTCTCAGCGTATTCCGTATTCGTGGACATGATTTGCACATGAATGCTGGACTTAAAAATGTTGTACTTATGACACGTTCTTAAGCAGTGTCTTGAAGTGCCGATCCGTGCATTATCCGTGGAATATCCGTCGTCCCGCAGAGCCCAGGTCCCGGACCTCTTCCAGGAGGCGTCAAAAATTAAATAATTTGTTTCCATGGAATTCTCGCGGCGTCAGGGCGCAGGGCTCTCCGGAATGTGAGAATCTGAGTGGTATAGTGACATATGCCTGGGGCCGTATGCCCGCGGCTTAGAAAACAATGTGTGCGACCGCGGCCTAAGGCTTTTAAGCGCTAAACATTTCAGGATATAAGATGTGCCAAAACTGTGTCCTGCTAATTTTTTCGGTTTGGGCTCCCCTCAAGGGAAGAGTTGGCCTGAATATATATTGTGTCAAGGTATAATAATTTTGTGTATGGGGAAAATACCTGCATTTGGCCAGGGCGCCTCAGGCTGTTCTGATGTTTGCCAACTAAGTCATGTCTGCAGCTGTGGTAGACAGGCTGGGCAAGCAGCACACAATGCCTTGGCCAGATGCAGTAGCTAGAGCTCAAGGCCAAGGAATGAGTGCAAGCAGCGCCAGGAGCAGCAAAGTGCAGCTTGAGCATGGCATCACGAGTGGTGCAGCTTTGCTGGCGCAGCATTCCCCTTCTCTCTCCCTCACCGGGGCAACCCTCCGCCTCACATATCATTAATGTACACAATGGCAACACTAGCGCACAAGCTATACTGGTATGTCTGCACACAAACACACATGCACGCACTAGTAATACTTACGCAGGCTTGCACACGCTTGCGCGGCTGTCCTATGGGCCCAAAAAGCGGTGACACATGTGTTCATGCCAGCAACAAGTGTGTAACCCATCCAGGAAGATAGCTGCCAAAATAGAGGTGCAGGGGTGCAGAGAGGATGGTGTACATGAGACACTTGGCCCTTACTGGCAGCACAGGTGCACCAAATATAGCACTGTATCGGACCTCACAACGCCATCAAACGCCACCAAGTGAATGTTTTCATTTTAATCTCTGAGGGGGTGCATACTCTATATCCCATCTGATGTTCAAGGTTGTTGATGAAGTTTGGGCTGGCAGGGGGTGATTCGGCATGCATAGCGCCTGAAATATAGTGCCTGCATGCTTGTGCGTGTGCGCGGGTCAAAAATGCCTTGGGAGACTCTATTATCATGATGCTGGGAGGTGTCAGGAGTTGACTAGTTAATAAAGTCTATAAAAGACTATGAATCGACCACCCACCCCCCTCGGCATGTAGGAAAAGTTTTATTTTGGCCGCAACCCACCAGGTTATGATTAAATAGCCTGGTCTTGTAAATGTTTAATCCAATCGAGCGCTGAATTTTAAATTGGAGCCTTTCATTTGGATTTTTTAATCAATTCCACCTTAACATTCTCCGCAGTTGCGCATAAAGGAGGATGTCCAGGCGCTGTGTGAGGAGGCTGAGATCCAGCTGTCCGGAGATCAATTTGATGCCATTTTTTCAATGGCTTCTGAGGCAGATGGTGAAGAGGGCAGATGCTGCATGGACACTTTTTTCAGGGCAAGGCACCGTTTTATTGAGAAGATGCCATAGGCTTGAACTTTGTTCTGGAAGTGTGGACTGAAAGAAGTCAAAGCAATTGTGAATATGCGCAACACAAGCGCTTTTTGTGTATAACGGAGTCAAACACACTAAATTGCTTGTCGTGTTGAAAGCAAGGTAGCCAAAAAAACTTTGTTTTGGCTTCTGGTGCAACACTGTGGCACCTATATATGTAGAACGGCAGAAGATAGCTGATTGAATGATAAAGCCAACTTTGAGATCCAGCGGCACTGCTCCGAGCATTGCACCCTGGAATGGCATTCCAGGGTGTCTATGTGCTGTTTCAAAAATATTGAAGCTGGCAAGCTTATGTGTCATGCACAGGTGCTCAAGAGGATTGGGCCACCGTCCAAGTAGGGAGTATTGCAATACAGATTCACCCTGCAAATGCTTGAAAGTGTTATGTAAATTCTGGCAGGGTTTACCACCAGCCTGGCCGTAAGGCTGATTGGTAGGTGGCTTGTCATCACCTGCCAAAAAGTTTTCCAGATGTCCAAAATGGAAATTTTGTTAATTTGCAAAAAAGTTGAAAGACAGCGTTAAGAAAAGATAAGACACCAAACAGGGACACCCCTGAGAGCAAACAGGCTGTCTGCGTGAAATAAGAAACTTCCGTCTTGAAGACTATTGTCACGCCAGACTATTGTCACGCCAGAGTCTGGCCAGATGCAGTGCCAGATTTATGCTGCATTATGAGCCGGAGGTTGGTTGAGTTAGTTGGAGGAGTATTTGATCCCTTGCTCAGTTCAGCTATAGCTGTATTTGAGCACGGCAAAGACGAACTCGCAGTTATACCTTGTTTGCTCCTAACGACCTTATAACATGTGCGCCAGGGAGTCGGCCCCCCTGGCCCTTTAGGGGCAACAGGCGTGGCAGCGCCCCGTCAGTCCAGTCCAGTCCAGTCCAGTTTTTTCGCCCTTGTCGGCCCGCACGTCGGGACCCCTGGTCTCAGTGACCGCAACTCGCCGTCAGCGGCAAACCAGGCACAGCCAAGCGTGCCAAAAAGCAAGTAAGTCGAGCACATGAGCGTAGAGATGAATGGAAAAAGGGGGAAGAAAGGGGCGCACCCAAAGGGTTAAGGCATCGACATCATGTCGATGATCGATTGCACCTTCATCTTGCACACACCCAGCCGGGCTGGTACGACTCCGTCCGTGCCTGTGCACTTGGGGATCTGCTTTACTCATTATGCTCTACTATGGGGCACCTATGCGTGATGAGGGGCAAGGCATATATTCGTTGCCGTCCTCATCAATTTGGCCCAACACTGCACCACCACCCAATTTGCTCAAATCAGTGTGTAGAATTATGGGCTTTTTTGGGTCAAAATATCTCAATGCTCTTCCTTCTGTGGCTAATTCTGCCTTCAGCCGGTCAAATGAATCTTAATCATCTTGCCCCCATTTCCAGGCTATATCATCCCTAAGGAGCTGGTTCAGAGGATAAGCAATGGTGCTGAATAAGGAAACATAGCACCTATAATAATTCAATAATCCCATTATGCTTTGCAGTTCGCTTAAACCCGTGGGTTCAGGCAATCCTCGTATGGCTAAGATTTGTTATGGCCATGCTGCGAGTCTAATTTGGATGCAGCAGTCTCTCGGCGTGACACTATCCCTCGGAGGAAAAAAATAGGTTCAAAATGGGACATTTTTGAGTCCAGTTTGATTTTGGGGGCAAGCCTGGAAAATCCCCCAGTCATGCGGATCGAATAACAGTCATGCAGATTGAATAACAATAATAATCAAGTAGGGACAAAAACCAAGAACCGCAACATCTGGAAAAACGCACAAGATTTGAATTGTGCGCAAAGCCTGCTCCGTTTAAAAACGTTTTTCAGGTCTCTCAATCATATTCCCGCCAGCTGCGCTGCAAAATTGAGGGAGTGACCGTGCTGGGCGTGACACTTTTGCTGTGAGCTTAAGAAGGGTGCAGGCAGGTTCCTCAGTAGTTGAAAAGTCCCTGCACTGCAAGCATATGGCATAGCTTCAAAACAGGGGTTTAGGGTTAGGGGGTGTACACAAAATGGGAAACCCCGCGCTGCCTGGGGTGGCGCGGGCCCCCCTCCCGCTGCGCTCCGTTCCCGCGCCTTGGAACAAGCTGTCACAAACAGATCAAAATGAAGGCATTAAATAAAACATGAATCGAAAATCTTGAGGTGCACACACACAATGAGAGAGTCATAAGATCAATGCATGAGCTGTTCTTAGGAAGCGGAGATGAAAGTAAAAGGCAGCGTTAGACATCTCCTGGCTCGGTTGAAGAGTGGCTGATAAGTGGCTAAGACAATGTCAGCCGCATTTAAGACGCATGCGGCTGAATCAGCCGCTATCAGTCGCATTCAGCCGCAGGTCGACCTGCAGAGTTGTCTTTTGAAGTACGTTCTTGCTTCTTAGTATGTTAGAGACACTGGCAGGCCTTCCTTCATCAATTTATAAATCACCCATCGCCGATCGATAGGTCCATGAAAAGAAAAGAAATCAAAAACAAAAACTACGCAAGCAGCAAAAAGCTCCTCACATCAATTAAGGAAAAGGGGCAACTTGGGAAGAAAAGCCCCTTCGCCAGAAAAGAAGAAAGCAGTCAGTGAGGATCAGGAGGGTTGCGGGAAATATTGGTATAGGTCCATCTAACCCTTTGCTAAGCTTATTATTCTAAATTAAGATATTTCTTCCTTACCAAACCGATTTCTAAAAGCATCAGAGTGGCATCAGGCATGCTGCATTATTTATTGGCTAACTGCTGAGCCTGAGGACTCCCAGAGCCTCTTAAGCTCCTGATCAGAAGCTCATGAGCTCTATCTGCTCAGCCTCGAGGCCCACAGAAATTGTTCATAAATAGCATTCGGAATACCATTCAAAAACACCAATTCAAAATACACCATCATAAATGGCTCACCAACTATACACAAGTCTAAGATAGTAGATTGATAGTATAATATGAAGGAAGAGGATCAGCGAATTGAACTTCATGGAGCTCTTGTCTTTTAAGCAAATGCACAATTTGGTCACAGATATACCAGAGTAACTCCTTAATTATAATGCATAGCTATATACATAGCTCTATTACAGTAGCAATAAAGTGCAAACAAACATTTTGAAATTTCACAAACAAGTGTTTGAATAGTCAGTAGATTGGCTGCAGCAGCATTCTTACACTTCCTGGTCTTCGTTTGAATGTCTTTCAACAGTTGCTCAGGCAGATCTTTAAATGGATCTGAAATCAAGTAAATGTTGACCTGATCAGTTTGATTATATGGGATGATTATATCATATTAGCCATGACTACTGCTCGTCATTCCAGTGATAATTCTCACATATGCTCATCATAACAAGCTTACTGATAGCATACTTAGCATTTAGATATAGTGATAAGCTGGAAATGAACCTGGCGTACATGTATGTTGTAAAGATATATCATAATGATATCATCATTACAATCATCGAAATTATGCAAGGGACGCATGTAATTACCTTATCATATATAAGGTATTACCTTATTGTATATATTATTACAATTGCCTTACTATAATAAGGCTGGTCCTTCTCAGAAAAAGCAGAAGCTGATGTTTCTTAGGAAGAACACATGTCTATGCCAGCTTCAAGAGGGCTTGCACACCATGCATAATCGTAATACAAGGGGAAGTCAGCGCATCACAGGTTAGTCTAAGTGTAAAAATACCTAGACTTCCTGTCTGTTATGACTACCAGACCTGTCTACCAGAACTGTTCAAGACCCTCAGACCTCCAGTACATATTATCCTGGAACAACGGTGCTTTTCAGCACCACTATCTGTTGGTTCTTCTACATTTTGGTATCGGAGCTGGGGCGTCCTCCGGCCCCACGCTCTCGCGCATTCATGATGCCTCCGAAGAGCCCGAGGGGGGCGACAGACCAGACGCAGCAGAATGCTGCAAGACAGACTCAGGCGCGGGAGCAGACCTGCCAGCAGCAGCAGCAGCAGCAGCAGCAGCAGCAGCAGCAAGAGACCGGCAGAGAGGCTGACCAGCAGAGACCTGCTCAGACTCCTGCTGGCAACTTGGGGGAAGGGCGTGCGCCCCTTCTACCAGAGGAGCAATTCGAAGCTTATCATTCAGACTTAGTGAGACGTATAGACTTGCTCAGCTCTGGAAAGACGGACTACTCCTAGAGATAGGGGGTTCAATCCCTGAATCACAACGATAGACTTGTGCATCTGGGGCTTCTTGCGCAGCATGTGCGGGGAACAAAGCTGAGCCCCGGCAATATCCAGCGGCTGCGGCATGCGTTCGGACCAGACCTTCCCGTTCGCGGGGCCTGTCCGCATATCCTGGTCACAGACCAGGACCAGACAGACATCGAGGCACTCCTAGACCCGGTCCTGCCCAATGGAGAGGACCTGGACCAGGAAATGACTGACCAGCAGCTGGCAGAAGCTACCCACGAGGAACTCAACCAGCCTGCAGCTGCTCAGACAGACTCACAGACTCAAGCACCACCTTTAGGCACAAGTGCTCCGGCGTTTTGAGACGCCGTGCTTTAGGCTCTTAAGCAGTGCTACCTACGCTCACATCAATGCACAGTCAAGGTAGGCTCCCCCCTGTGCAGACACGTGCAAGACAAGACGTGCTGGGTTTGCGCGGTTCTCCTGCGCTTGACCTATGTGCTCCTTCTCCTAGACATGTCCAGACAAATAGACCCATTACTGCTTCACCCAGACCTGCCCTGAGACCACTGCGCGTTTTGCTGAGAACCCACAAAATGCGTAAGACTCACGACTCAGACCTGCAATGTGCACTGACAAGATCTGGTCTAGACTTCACATGCACCTGCTCCTCCACTCACAGCGGTGGTCTCCCTGGCATTCAATACCACCCCTTCTCCCTCAGACACGCCTGGCTTTACAGCTGAGCGCTGGCTGCACAACGTCAGACCAACATTAGACAAGGCAGCTCGGGCACAGAGTTTAGGCACGTTCCTGAGCGTTGTGCTCAAGGGCGAAGCGTTTCTCTGGTTGTACGACCTGCCAGGAGAGCCAGAGCTAGACCTTCAGACATTCCAAAACCTCTTCCTGGAACGCTGGGGAAACATGGTGCGTTTCAAGCCTCATGAGGCCAGACAAGCCTTTCTAGAAAAGAAGGTTGTGCAGAAAAGAACAGACAATTTGGCAAAATATTATGGGCAATCTATGAGTATGGTGAAGCGGGCAGAAGACATGTCCATGACAGACCACATCACATAGTTCATTGACGGTTTGCACCCAGACCTTATCAGGACTTGTGCAGTGCAGCCCAATGGTCAACCATGGCAGAATGTGACAAACTTGGCACACTTTGCCTTGGGAGAAGAAGCACGCATGAAGGCTACGCGCACAGCGTCTCATCGTGCGTCTATTGCACGCATTTCATGCTCGCAGCGGCCTCGGGACAGACAGGGGGGAGGGGGACCTCCGTCACTCCAGGAGACGCGCAGCAGACAAGACTCAAGGGCAACCTGCCAAGACACAGAAGACGTTCAAGACCTCAGTGCAGGGCCCACATACATCCAGACAGTTTGCGCCTGATCGCTTTGGGCCTCCCCAAGCGCGCGACCCCAGGTTCCCGCATCTCACAGAGGTAGCTCCAGGTTCCCGCACCTCACGGAGGTAGCTGTGTGCTACAACAACCAGGAGTGCCTAGACTGTAGACAGCGCGCAGATAGACATAGACCAGGGTGCTTGAGGGACCCTCGCAATCATAAGGAATAGGAACTTGCCTGCTGTGCACGTGGTGGCTGTGGCTGTAGGAGCAAACAGACTAATTTGAGCCAACAAGACCGCAACAGATCAGCAGCACGATGTAAGAGAGCTGCTTCACTATGGTTCCCTTTAGACCAATGCACCAGACATGCACAGCAGAATTAATTCTGCTGAACTTGCTGCTATACAAGATACGCTAGGCGTCCAATTCACATTGGATGCTTATTGCGAATTTGCAGAGTCTTCAAAGACTCTGGCTCAAATAGACTTTGCCACCAGTGTTGTTCACCAAGCAGACCATTTCAAATACAAGACGCAGCAGGAGAGGCTACTTGGATGCATCCTCCCTATTTGCACGTATCCCAAGCTCAGGCTCTCCGCCAAGCTCTAAAGGTGGTCGGAGTGCTCTGCTGCGGCCCTGCTGATGTCAAACCTTCGGGCGCAAGCGCCCTCCACCGGCATCCCCGGCAACAATTTGTAAGGTCTAGGGTGAGTCAGAGCATGGTAGACATGCAGGGCTCCTCGACGAGGAAGCTCCTCTTTTTTATAGGCCTGCGTTGTCTCTTCTGGCAACTCAAGTCTCTTCCGCATGAGCGGTGCAAGGTGTGACATTTCAGACTATGTAAAGACCGTAATCCCCAGACATGCACCTGCATGTTATTAGCCTACCTAGAATTCACAGTGCCCCTTGGTCTAGATATCTGGAAGGGATGCAGTGCATACAAGAATTCGCCACAGGCAGCAGTCCTCGTACACTGCTAAATTCAGACAGACAAGACATACAGACAAGACACCCTTGCAAGCGTGGTTTGAGGGACCAGGTCCACCTGGACCTCCTCCTTTGTGAGCCAGCATGCACCCTACAAACATGTTCTTTGATGCGCGCGTAGATGGTGCACAGAAAATTGCAATGATGGACTCTGGATCCTCACAAGTGTTTATTAGCAGAGCTCTTGCAAAACAGCTCAAGCTGCAGACCACCCAATTGCGCTTGCAAGTCCGTGCTGCTAATATTAGATTAATGGTGAACCAACAACTGCTCTTCCAGTTGCAGGCCGCATAACAGTTTCCATGGACGGCATAGACACTCAGGCAAACGCATATGTGTTACCGACTCTTATGGAAGGTGTGAACATCATATTGGGTGAGTCATGGCTGATGCATAGAGCACAACTTGACTGTATTGCCATGCACTGCACATTACTGGCACCAGAATGGGCAATCAGACACATCAGACCAGTGCCACATCTCGGCGCTGGGCATGCGCTCTCACCAGCCGCAGTAATTTCAGACACCAGGAGGATTGAGGTTATTTCTGCGAGGCAAGCAAACAAGCTTTGCTCACAAGGTTGCAATTTTTTTGAAATCATGGTGCGCGCTGGCCACACGCAACCACCATTTACTGCTGCCCATGCCTATGAGCATGCCGTCAGCAAAGACCAGACCAATGCCGGCAAAACTCAGACAAGACACAGACCAGACCCAAGACAAGACAGAAAATCCAGATCTGGTAGACTCAGACACTGCAACCTCTCCTCAACATAACCTCATTCCTGAAGACAGACTGCGCGCGCTTATAGACCAAAACAAAGACACACTTGTAGACGAATTACCTCCTGGTTTCCCACCAGACAGAGACGTGCCACACACATTATTCACAGAGCCTGACAAAGCCCCTCCATGCAGACCCATGTACAGGTTGAGCCCCAATGAAATAAAAGTAGTCCAGCGCCAGGTAACAGAGATGCTGGCCCGCAGCTGCATAACACTAAGCACATCACCCTATGGTGCACCTGTGCTTTTTGTGCAAAAGGAAGACGGCTCCCTACGCATGGTAATAGATTATCGGGCCCTCAATAAACAGACAATTACAAACCGCTATCCAATCCCCCGTATTGATGACTCATTAGACAAAATGCAGGGTTGTAATGTATTTTCAACCCTAGACCTTTATGCGAGGTATAACATCAAATCAGAATCAGACCTGAGGATTGCCCAAAGACCGCCTTTAGAACTCCCTTTGATCATTATGAGTTCAAGGTGCTTCCATTTGGTTTGGCAAATGCCCCTGCCACTTTCCAAGGGCTCATGAACAGAGTTCTGGCCCCTATCAAAAACTTTGCTGAGGCATATACGGACGATTTCATTGTCCACTCTAAAGACGCTCAGCAACATGAAGACCATCTGTGGCAATTGTTTGATTTGATGCGCCAACACTGACTTTTTGCCAAGCTCACCAAATGCACATTTAACAGACCTTAAGTTCATTGTTTGGGGCATGTAGTTGGCAGACATGGACTTTAAGTAGACCCAACTAAAATTCAGACAGTGGCAGGGTGGCCAACACCAACAGTCGTTCACAAAGTGCTCCAATTTTTTGGCCTGGCAAATTATTTTAGAAATTCATACATCATTATGCAGACATGGCTGCGCCACTGCAGCTACTGACAAATAAAGGCCAATTCTTCATTTGGGGCGAAGACCAAGGACCAGGGTATTTCACAAGCTCAAAGCTGCACTCTATGCTGCACCTGTGCTTGCGATCCCAGACCTAAACAAACCCTTTGAGGTTCTCAGTGACGCGTCGCTCTTGGGCATAGGTGCAGTGCTTATGCAAGACTGTAGACCCTGTGCATACACCTCCAAGAAGTTCTCTCCCGCTGAGAAAACTTACCATACAACAGACCAATAATTTCTGGGTGTTTACAGAGCCCTCTCTGAGCGGCGGTGCTACTAAGAAGGTACAGACTGCACAGTTGTCACAGACCATAATGCCCTTAATTCATTTGCCGAAGCAGCCCCGACTGAACAGACGCCAGGTACGATGGCTCGAATGTTTATCAAGGTTTGAACCTGGCCTAAAATGGCGCTACAGACCTGGCAAGACGTTGGTCTAGACCCTATCAGCAGAAATCCTGCTCTGGGCTTTGTATACAGCATACGTATGCTTCTGTTGCAAGACATTTTGCTGCCCCATGTGCCCCTAAAATATTATTATTGTGGTGCCAAGACGAGACTTACATCAGACAATCAGACAGACCTATGCCATAGACCCTGGACTAGGGCCAACAAGTCCAAATTCCGTAGACAACAAGACATGTACACAGTTGCAGATGAAATTGTGGTACCAGACAACAAAGACAAAAAGGCGCAGATTATTTTTCTGCACCATGCAACACCATATGTGGGGCACAGAGGCAGGAAAAAGACGCTTGGAGCAATTGAGCAGACATTCTGGTGGCCTTAAATGCACCTAGACGTGAAGCGCTATGTAGACACATGTGACGCTTGCCAGTGCAACAAGCACACCAATATGAAGCCCGCAGGACTGCTGCAACCGTTACAGCCACTAAGCAGACGTTGGGAGCATGTGACAATGGACTTTATAACTCATCTGCCAAAGTCCTCCAGACACCATGATGCAATTATGGTATTTGTTGACAAGCTCTCAAAATTTGTGCGCTTTGCTCCCACGACCACAGTCGTGTCCTCAGTGGATGCAGCCCACATATTTGCAGACAAATACCAATGTCTTCAACTGTCAAATACCAATACAAATGTCTTTTTACACTAAGGCACATGCAATGCTATTTCAAAGTGCTGTTTGAAGTTCCTGTTGCATACCAGCACTGCTATGGTATGGCATAGTAAAAATGCATGGTTCATAAAAAAAATGGGGTTGGATACTTTAATAGAAAGTGATATTTTTTAGGCATGCTGTAGCATAGCTGCAGCGTGCAACCCTGGAAAACGCCTGCTTACTGCAGATGCATAATGCAGCATAAGCTAATCATCAGGGTAGATTAAAATGCAAGGATTGGTTTTTTTGCTGTGCGCAGGATTAAGAAGACATTCTGGAAATGTGTTTAATGCTGCTTAATTACTCTTCTGTTGCTGCAATGTCCCTTTGCTGCTGGATGAAGTTGACTTAGATCTCGAGGTTGACTTATGCCTGTTTTATATAAAGATTTTCATTGAGGTCATGCACCCACAAGCCTGAAGAATAGTGATGCAGGAGGAGAGTGCATGGACCTCACCTCTGGTAACAGGGATACCCTTTCCTTTTTGAAATCTCTTATCTTCAAGATGTTTGGCACTGGCACCACAGTTGTTCTGATCTCCCGGCTGGAGTCTGAGCAACTTGCTGCTGGTCAGCGTCACTGCCGGTATTTTGCTGCTGCTGCTGCTGCTGCTGCTGCTGCTGCTGCTGCTCATGACTGCAGCTGTCTTGGAGTACTATGCCACGTCTGTTTTGTCATTTCTTCAGGATCTTTGGGGGCATTTTGCACGTGAGCGTGCGGCATGAGGACGCCCCATATTCATGCCAAGAATCCAACAATTGGTGGTGCTTAGAAGCATCGCTGGTCCAGTGTGATATGTGCTGGAGGTCTGAAGGGTCTTGGTCTGGTAGACGGATCTGGTAGTTATGACAAACAGGAAGTTTTTGTTTTGTTACACTGTCCGTTGAAGAGTTTAAAGGCGAATAAAACACTACCTAAACACATGGAAACAAAAGCAGGCCCCTGATCCGTCAAAAACAAGGATAATGAGAAGGACAATGGCTTTACTCCTTACTCATGAATCAGGCTGCTTTTCACAAATGTACACGTTATTGAGCAAGTAAACGTCCACAGGCCTTGATGAAGTGATCACCACATCACTCACTCACTGAGTGAAGTCCTAAGCATGCTCTCATTAATTGCCAGCCAAACTGTACACAAGCTCTTTACAATCATGCGATCCCCCGGATTTAACCCAGAAGCCTGGAGACAAGCAGACTGCCTCTCAAGAGAGGAAAGGGGGATAAAATTTGTTCTTAAGGAACTGTAGGTCTGGCCATTACTCTGTATAAGCTCTGAACATGCATGGTGACAATCACTGTATCATTACACAAGCATAGAATTAAACTGCCAACTCAGTACCAGCAAGGCAGGCTTAAGAATATAGAAGCTTACGGTACACCAACTTTAGAATACCATAGCGGTTCTAGAAAATGTTAAATTTTCCAGACAGGATAGGTGCAGGCTGAAAGTGGACTTCACCTCTGCGTTCAAAACAACAGCCTGAGACCATGATAGGATCATGTATGCCCTGGGCTTCCACACAGATGCCATAGAGGTATTTAAGGACCTGTACCAGAGTGCCACAACCCAGGTCAGCGTGCCCTAGGGAGGACAAAAGGCTGTTGGAAGAGAATTTCAAGGAAATTTTTGGTCCCTTGTTCTCTCCCTCATGTACAAGGAACAGCTTTGGAGGTGGCTCCAAGCGGAAGGATGTGTCTTAAGCCATGCCTGCCTTATTGCTCTGTGAGCCTAGAAAACAAAACATCACTGAACCATAAACTAAGCAATAGCTTTCTTTTCAAAGAACCTCCTACAAATCCTTCAAAGGTTATGCAAGCTGAACAAAGTCAAGCTATGCAGATTGGCAGGAAACATTAAAGCCCACCTTTAAGCTGTTTAAGGATTGTGTGCCTAATTCATAAAAAGCTCAGCTCCTTTTTTTAGATATTGACACTGTCTTGTGCTTGTCTTTGTGCTCTGAGGAGCACCCAGCAAGTAGCATACTCCCTCCCCGGCGACCCATGGCCCAAGTAGGCTGGCCTTGGCTGCCTGGCGAGCTTGGCCAGGCTGACCTCCCATCTTTCATTACATGCCTCTCTATTCTAAATCAAATGTATCATTAAAACAGCCATAATGCCTAGCCCAGCTTTAATCTGAAAACAGGAGGCTGCGTCAAGCAAAACAATGGTGTAGACAGGGCCAATTCCACAGCTCTTATCAGAGAACGCATATAAACTAATTCGGTGCTTTTCTGTGAGTGTGGAATACTATATATGTTGTGCTGAGGCACTGATAAACAGCCAGAATCATACTACTTGAACACATATAAAGATGACCAAGGCACTACCGTTAAACAAATTTAAAGAACTTGGTAGCTGCCGCCAGTCCAAAAAATGGTTAGACTGTAAGCTGAGCGTGCACTAGTTGCTGAGCAAATATATATCAAAACTACACAACTTTCTGGGGAAATGAGGATTTCACAAACAAGCTTAAAAAATATTGCTGCTTAGAGCAAAAAATGGCAAGAGCAATCAAACAGCAATGTTGATTGCACACTTGATCTGCAATTCCTCATATTGAGCTTAAATACTTTCCTTGTTGGAGTCATGGGGACCATCTACCAATGTCATATCGAGCTATCCCCCAGCAAACTTGACCTGGACCGGCGGGAAGTAAAAACAACTAAAATAGACCTTGACACCCATTCAGTTCAATACGTAGCAAGTCATACTTACAAGTAGAAGAATGAAGCAACATTCTGACATGGACTTTCTCTTGCGTTTTGAATCTGTGCGTCAGGGCGTTTATCATGACTATACTTGATCAGGTGCACCAGTCTGCATCGACCCAAGCCTATCTAAGCAGTATTGAATCCGTGAGCCTTCTGTGGACAGTTCTTGATTCTCCTTATAGGTTGTGCAAACGTGCCTTCTCGCATCCCTGTAACCTTAAAATCCGTTTGAGCTTGCTAGAAGTGTGTTCTCCAGCTTATTTACACTGTGCACCAAGACACCATAACTGGCAAAATGCATCGAAGACAGGTCAACCAGTATTGCTTGTAAACTGTCTAGTGCCCCACCATTACAAGCTGATAAGGCCACACATCTAGAATTCCTTCTGAGAGTTACACTTAAATGAAGAGGGGGCGCCAATGATGAGGTGAGGCTGCATCTGCCAATGGAGGTCAGCTTTGCTGGCACCAAACAATTGTTTGCAAATAAACAAGGTGCAAGTGCTTAAGAAGCAAGGAGATCTTCTTAAACTTTCAGCACAGCAGGCCAAGTACTCATGTACAAAAATAGCTTTTTAGCTTTGTTTGTGTACTGCTGTTGTGCCTGACTTCTAACTCTGGGTCAGCTTGTAAATTGGGTCGAGGGTAAAAGCTGATTTGCATGCATGTAAATTCCTGTAAGGTCGGGCCCGAGGCTTTGTGCTTTGCATGGGGGTGCTAGGCCATGTGGTGATGTCACGCTCGCCCGGACATCTACAGCATCAATCTAGCGAGCAAACACACTCTTAAACAGATCATTCTTGAAAAGGCCTTGCAGACAACCTCGCACAAGGGCGCTCTATGGGGCTTTGAAAGCTGTAAGTCATGTCCCAAGCCCCGAAAAGGTTTGCATTTTGCTTGCTCCCCGCGTAGAAATGCTATAAATGGTATTTTTTTTTAATCTAAACAAGCTTGTTTCAAAAGATAGATACAACTTGTTTATTTTTAAAACGGTTTTATATCTGCAGCATGCGTGCATAAGCTGCTGTGGTATCAAACCTGGATTAAACAGCCACTAACCCACTCCAGATTATTTACCATCAAAACACATGATTCTTTTTCAAAGTTTGTGGATCATGAAGCAATTTTTTGGATCATGAAACTTTGCAGGTAAAGGATTCAGTGGCTGAGGTTCAGTGACCACGGTTGGTGAGATGACAAATTTCCATTCCTAATCCCCAGTCACGCTAGGCCAATTCACCCCCCTGCAACTCAATTTCTGGGACCCCCCCCCCCAAAAAAGGCAAGCCGCATGTACGCGTGCATCAGTCACAAACCGATCCTCTTGAAACAGGGAAGTCTAAACCAGGATTGCTTTTTAGGTATGGTGATATTGAGGACCAATGTTTCATTTTTTTACAAGCCCAAAATATTTACATCAACGAAGACTGTGCACCTTAAGGTACAAGCTTGTGCGGTATCCCCACGAGCGAATTTATTCTGCGTCTGTCTGGTAGGGGGGCCTGGGACAAAAGTGTGGTAGGGGAGTACAACATTGGGAAGGTTCAGCAGGACGACCCCGCCCATACGCGTGCCTGTTGGAAGTCCCTCTTTTGACAGCAGTGCTTTTGGGGGCTGTGCTCAATGCAATTTTATAGGTGCTCATAATGAAACACATAATGAACACAATGAAACATAGGACACATGGGCTTCGCTGTGAGGGAAGTGGCGGGGGCACGTTCATCGTGCTGACTGATAAATATTAGTCCATATATGTCCAAGCCATGGATGTGTGTCTCTTTTAAGTGATTGCAACAGTAGAGATGTTCTCCTCGGAGTAGGAGAGTTGTATTCAAACATTACTAAGTAGAAAACAAGGTGCATTGCATGAGGTACAACCACATAAGCTACAAGCTGCGCTCCTTGTGCATGCATGTGCTCTTCCACTTCCACACGCATCATCACGGACATTCCCCAATTAGCAGTGGTCCGCAAACTCTCCAAGCACTAACCCACCCTCGACACTCTAATGTGGGACAACAGGAAAGGCAACTTGTCAGCACAACTGGACAGGCAACCTTGGATTTTGCAGGCCTGCAGCTGCTGGCACGACACTGGTGCCCCCAAATGCTGTGCCCCCTACAAAGATACAAAAGGAGACACAGTTGACTCATTTATTTGCAATCAACTGCAGGCGGTACAGCTGCGGCTGTCCTTCCAACCACACGCATGCCGCCCACACTTAGTTCCAAGCACCTTGCACTCGCTACTTCCATGGATCAACATACAAATGCCCATCCAGGCTAAAGAGATCATCCAGTACTAGAGAAGGACTGCATCCAGGATCATTAAATGAATGGATTATTATAAGAAATATTTTGAGAAATCGTCCAGCTTTGTTGCATCTGCGATGTGCTGACCGTAAATGTATGCTGTAGATCTGTTCTTCCCTACTCGGGGATCAGGTTGCAGCCTTTACATTGCCGTGGTGCTGTCCCTGGCCCATACCATTTCAACAGTCAACGCTAGGGACAGTCAGCACGTACCAGAAACAAGGGGGGCCTCGCGTGTTTCTCTCATTGTGAACACTGGCCAATTGTTGCAGAGCCATCAGCATGGTGTGGGAGGTGAATGGCCCTGTCCAGAGACCCTCTTGTCGACCAGCCATGGCAGACACCTCCTGGGCAGTCACAGAGTTGCAGGCGTGGGCGTGGGCATCTTTGTGTTCTTCCTGTTCCTGTGAGTTCCTACACAAATATTTACCACTTCTTGTCACTGCACGTGTTGAAGGCTGCCTCATGCAATGTACAGCAGTCCCGATCAGCTGCACCTGTGCATGCTTTGCATCAACTGTTGTACTTATCATGCGCAGGCAAGCTACTTACAGATACTTGCCTGTTGCAGTCCAACTGCTTAAAATTGTGTCTGACTGTCACCTGTACGAAGGGCATTTTGCGTGGTGCTCTGTCTGGTAGGCACAAGAACAAAAATGCCATGGTGAGTGCAACAAATTTCATGATGCGCAAGTGGTGAGTAACATACATACATATAACATGGAAGCAGCCTGGCACTGCTGATAACTGGTAATTTTATTGTAAGGATGAAGGATTAAACATTGAAGTAAGTGACTTTTCCACCAGGCACAGATGCTGGCAACTTGTGCTTAGTTGCCTGTTGAGGCCCAGCACCAGGCTAGTTGAGGGAATTCTCGAAGAATGGTAAATCACATTGTCTTTAAGCTTAATGGCTGTGGATAGATTGCTAATTCTTCGTTATTGACCGCAGAGCAGTAACTGCTGGTCGTCCCCACCACTGGGTCACCCCTTTCTTAGGCAAACGTGGCCAAATAGGCCTCTCAAGGCACAATTTTGTATCCAACACCGTTTCCTGACCTAAGCACACCATTGGATAGCTTATATTTTTCTGGTTCTGATGGTGGTCTTGGGGTCGAAATTGGTGCGGTGAATGGAAGGCAATTTCGGAAAAATGGTATGTAAAGTTGGAAGAGTGCGCGCTGTTTCCCACTCCAAGCCCCAAACTCTGAGCTTGAGATGCCTGCAGATGTGTAAAATTGGGCCGCACATCCTGTGTGGATTTGGGCTCTCGGAAGCTCTCCCGTTGAGCTGTGCACTCAAAAGAGGCAGATGTAATGCAACGTTTTGGCCCGCCGCTTTCCACCCACACCCTCGATCGGCTCCATTTTAAATTTTTTTTTAGGTTTGATTTAATTGGCCGCAACCCTCAGACTTGGTCTGGCTTGAAAGCATGCATGTGTTGCGGAGTTATTGCATTTCCTGTGTTTGGACCCTTATCCGGTTGCGACAGGGTCACCCACGGAACACACCTTCCCGACCGCCTGCGCCTACTCCAACTTCGCAGCATCAAATCATCATGCAAGAGCAGCCAAAGTCCTGGAAAGCGGCTGGATTGAAGCGAGTTTGGGGATGCATTTGCCTGCCAAAAGGGTGCAAAATGGTGCCAGAATGACCAAAGGCGCGCACGCCGCGCCCCACCTCGCATTTTCTCATACAGCCTGACTTTTTATGACGTATGTACATGTTGTGCATGGTTGGGTCGGGAAATGGGGCCAGCAAGTGGGCGGAAATGCTAATTGGCCATGTTTGGGGGGATTCAGTGGTGGGGACGACCTGCTAAAATTCAGGACTGTTTTATTTATGCAACCTTTGTCAAAATAAACATGCCTGTTTGCCTGCAGGGTTGTATTCTCTGTATCGACAACAATCTTGGTGATTGTTGTCCTTGCGCTTTTTGCATCACCTCGAGGGGAGGCTCCTGAGCCCCCAGACACGGTGGGTCTCCTAAAATATATCAGCAATTTCACACTCCATATATCACCCATCGGCAAACATTTTAAACCCTTGCTCATCCATTAAAGTTGGGTATACTGAACTCAGTTGCTGGGACGTGCAGGTCTATGATAGTTCAGCCCGAACATTGTTTTGCAGGGTATACTTGGTGTTAAGTTGGAGCAACACAGGGCGCTCTTCAGTCATTGTTCCTTTTTTTGGTTTGTTGATACTGTGCTTACATTGAAAATGACTCTCCACAGTTGATTGTAATTTTTAATGGGCAGTTTCTGTACGTCAAATGGCGAGAAAAGTATGAATAATGTTTTGAATTGTTTTATGTGTGTGTAGGCCAAATTGCTTATCAGTCAAGAGCTGATGATTCAGCATGACAGATAGCGCCTGCTTTCATGCAATTAAGGAGGAACATTGGGTTTTGGTAAATATTCAGTCTTTTGCATGTCTTATTTTGCTGCGGGTACGTTCTGCAATACAATCTTGTTTAGGGGATAGCTTCCCTGCACTCCAACTACATGTTCACTTGAGCTTGGCTAACAATGGGCCATTCTCTCTTCCTTTCAGGTGTGCCATGCCTGCTTTGCCATGCTCATCATGTGCTATCACGTTTAAGTCCCATGCCTCAGGCCTGCATACTTATGCTTGGTTGCAGGGGTACGACCAGACAATCGGCGGCTTGATCACAGTCATGGTGCTCTTGTGTGTGGGGATATTAGTAGCAGGGATTGGCGTCCTTGCCCTTGTAGCCTCTGAACAGCACTTTGCCCGTCCGCTGTCATACCATCTTGACATAGACCAACGATACCAGTGAAAGGTGGAGAGAGAGTTCCAAGCTAGGTCTCATGGCAGCAGGTTATGTGCAGCTTTTTCCCCATGTCATTTTCTTTGCCTTGCCACTTTGTACTGACAAAATTACCATAGCAAGGCTTGTATCTGAGCTTGAGGCAGACACAACAGACAGAACAGCATTTAGTGAGGGGTTGAAGGGGCCTCTGAGGGTCGAAGCTGGAAGGAAGTCAAAAAGAGATCTGACAGGTAGTCCTCTACATAAGCTCTGGGGCTGTGTGAATTATATGCACTTCTAAATACAGCTGCAAAACATGAAGCCAAATGCACTTGTGTCGTAACAGGCAGCTGTTACTTGCTCCTGCTCACAGATAAGGAGATAAATACAAGGGGTGTGTAACAGGGGGAGTGCAATAAGTGTCTGGAACTTTTTGGGCAGCCTGAGGTTCCCCAGTAATACCCAGGATGCCGGGAACACAGAAGGAAAGCTAAAAAGCATAACACCTTGCATCCTGACTAGCCGCTTCATGCCATGGAATTTGGCCTCATCATGCAAGGTGGAATCGGATTGTAAATCTAGGAATATCGACGTTGTGGATCACACAGAGCACAAAACTTTTTTTATTTGTTTGAAATTTAGCACTGGAAATTTAGCGCTGGAAAAAGAATGGGATGTAAGGGTGCAGAGTTGGGAAGACGTGCATTTTGGTCGTGCAGAGTTAAAGCTGGCCCCTTTCAGACCCTTGTATCATTCTCTTGAACTTACTTAGGGTTACCTGTAAGTTTAAAGTTTAAAAGGGTTAACCGCCAGCCAGATCGTTAGGCTGATTGGTTTGTTGCTGGTCTTCGCCAGCCAAAAAATAGTCCATAATGTCCGAAATGAAATGGCAGAGTCTATTGTGCCGT
>LKMJ01000330.1_pt1 | contig 34246 bp, 32 predicted proteins | sample 643391 | NCBI WGS metagenome assembly LKMJ01 (sample SAMN04112250, study PRJNA286221) | soda lake metagenome | biome: soda lake; feature: Kulunda Steppe; material: water; isolation source: sample PL-Br10 brine of Picturesque Lake | place: Russia: Kulunda steppe | collected 2010-07 | reverse complement strand
GAACCCCCACGGCGCGTTGAATCCGGTCTACACGATCGGGTGGCAGCTCCGTGAGGCCCTGCGGCTCCACGGCGACGACTCACGGGAGGCGATCGACCGGCGTGCGGTCGAGCTGCTCGAGCGCGTCGGGCTTCCCGAGCCCGCCGCTCGCCTCCGTGAGTACCCTCACGAGCTCTCCGGCGGGCAGATCCAGCGCGTCCTGATCGCCATCGCGCTCGCGTGTGGTTCCGACCTCCTGATCGCCGACGAGCCGACGACCGCGCTCGACGTCACCATTCAGGCACAGCTACTCGATCTGCTCGCGGAGCTCCAACGCGATCGGGAGATGGCGATGCTCTTCATCACGCACGACCTCGGGGTCGTTGCCGAGGTGGCCGACCGCGTCGTCGTCATGTACGCCGGCAACGTGATGGAGCGGGGTCCGGCCGACCGCGTGCTCTCGGATCCGGCCCACCCGTACACCCGAGCGCTCCTCCGGTGTCTCCCGGGCGGACCCGACATCCGCGGAATCCCCGGCGACCTCCCCGATCCGCGGTCCCCGCCGCCCGGCTGCCGGTTCGAGCCGCGCTGTCCCCACGCGATCGACGCCTGCTCGACCGGCGACCGGCCGGCGTTTCACGGCGCGAGCAGCGACGTCGACGCGGATCACGCCGTCTCGTGTGTCCACTACGATCGGTCACGGTCCGGCGGGGCGTCGTCGCCGTTGGCGAACGACGAGGGGACGGAAACCGGAGGGGGTGGTCGATGATCGAGCGAGACGGACGCCGGCCAGGGGATGACGATCCCCTCCTCTCCGTGCGCGATCTGGAGAAGCACTATCCGGTCACCAGCGGCGCGCTCGCGACCGAGGTCGGGCGGGTTCATGCGGTCGACGGGGTGAGCTTCGAGGTCCGGCGCGGGGAGACGTTCGGGATCGTCGGCGAGTCGGGCTGTGGAAAGTCCACGCTCGCGCGGACGCTGCTCCGGCTCGACGAGCCGACCGCCGGCGGGATCCGGTTCGACGGCGACGACCTCCTCGCGTACGACGCCGCGGCGCTGCGGCGGTTCCGCCGACGCGCACAGCTGCTCTTTCAGGACCCCGACGCCAGCTTCGACCCGCGGATGCCCGTCGGCGACTCGGTCGCGGAGCCGCTCGTCGTACAGGGGTTGACCGACCGCGAGCGTCGGGAGGCGATCGTCGCGGATCTCCTCGAGCGGGTCGGGCTCGACCCCGACGAGCGGAACCGCTACCCGCACGAGTTCTCCGGCGGGCAGAAACGGCGGCTCGGGCTCGCCCGGGCGCTCACGCTCAACCCGGACCTGCTCGTCGCCGACGAGCCGACGAGCGCGCTCGACGTCTCCGTACAGGCGACGGTGCTCGACCTGCTCGTCGGCTTCCAGCGGGACCTCGGCGTGACCGTCGTGATCATCAGCCACGACATGGGCGTGATCCGGCAGGTGTGTGACCGCGTCGCCGTCATGTACCTCGGCGAGTTCGTCGAGGTCGGCTCCACCGAGGACGTCTTCACCGACCCGAAACACCCCTACACGCGGGCGTTGCTCTCGGCGATCCCGACCCCGGATCCGGGCGATCGCGGACTCGGCGTCGAGCTGACCGGCACCGTTCCGGATCCGGCCGACCCGCCCACGGGCTGTCGGTTCCACACCCGCTGTCCCGAGGTGATCCCGCCCGAGGGCGTCGACCTGTCCCGGGAGACCTGGCGCGCCCTGCTCACCTTCCGGACGCGCGTCGAAGGTGGGGCCGTCGATCTCGACCGGATCGCCGAGGCGGGCGTCCTCCGGGAGCCGAACGCTTCTCTCGGCGTCGATGGCGTCGACGGCGACGCTCCCGACCCCGTCGACGTGGCCGATACCGATCTGAAACGGTGGATTCGCGAGGCGCACGACCTCCCCGAGCGGATCGGCGATCCCGCGATCGAGGTCACCCTCGACGACGCGCTTGACGCGCTCGTTCGTGACGACCCCGAGGCGGCCGCGGCGACGCTCGCCGAGCCACTCTCCACGGTCTGTGAGCGGGAGGTACCCGCGTTTCGCGTCGCGGACGACCACTGGGCGGCCTGTCATCTCCTGGAGAAGGGGCTCGGTCGCGTCGACGACGCGGAACCGGCGAAGTCGAAACCGACGGGTGCGGAGTCGACGGGTGCGGAGTCGACGGGTGCGGAGCCGGACGACGGTTCCGCCGCGGAGTCGGGAGAGGGAACCGATCGCGACGCGTTCGCCGACCGGATCGACGTCGACGCCTTCCGCGATCGGGTCGAGCGCGGATGAGAGGGATCGACGGCGACGAGCCGCACGCGAGCGATGACCGCGGCCGGGAACGCGACCCGACCCGTCCCGCGGCGCTGTGCGGTCGTCTCGGCGTGGTCCTCGCGTTCGCGGGGCTCGCCCTCGCGGTGGTCGGGATCGGCGCCGCCGCAGTCGGCCTCGACGGGCTCGGAATCGCGGCGATGACCGTCGGGCTGGCGGTCGCGGTCGTCGCGATGGCCCTCGCGGCCGTCTACGAGGCGTCAGCTCGCGACCTCGATGACCTCGTCTCCTGATCGGACGGCGCCGCCATCTTTCGAAATCCTTTTGTCCGGATTCGGCATTGGTCGAAACGCGAGCCGCCTTAGCTCAGACTGGGAGAGCACTCGACTGAAGATCGAGCTGTCCCCCGTTCAAATCGGGGAGGCGGCATTAGACCTGGAGTTCAAATGCCTGCGATGCTGCGCGGGCGATTTTCCTGGGTTTCTTGGAACCGAATCACCGACCGCGAGCTTCGACTCTAGTCGCACTTCGATCCACACAGGTGTTACTGCGTAGAGGATTCGAATACGTATTCAGGGATGTACTCATGTACAGATCCAGGTACACGAGTAACCACCTGACTTCTGGTGTTGCTCAGAACTCACCAAAATGTGGATCTACTCACTTACAGAAGCCGCGGAATCGAGTCCGACGGGTCGTCCCTCCTCCCACTCGACCGCGAGGACCACGTCTCGAAGCGAGGTGAGTCTGCGCTCGACGACATCCAGGGGATGGGAGTCGATGAACTGCGCTGGTTCGTGCGCGACGGATGTTGCGCCGTCGTTCACCTGCAGATGAACTGGGTCGAGGTCGTCGTGTGTGTCGTCCTGGTGCCAGCCCACCAGCAGACTTCGGTCCGGCTCGATCCAGTTGAACCAGTAGTACTCGTGTGACTTCCCAGTCTGTAATTGAAACCCGATCTCGACCCGCGCAGTCGTTACCGGGTACTCGCCGTCATCGAGGAACTGGCGTGGGTTCACATCGCCGACGACCCGGGACGGACCGGCTTCACGCGGTTCAGCACGTCGCCGCCGAACGTTCTCGAACTCACCGCTGAACCGGTTCTGGATGCGGTCGTGGAGGTGCTTGGTCTGCAAGTTCGCTCGGTTAGCGAGGAAAGCGACCATCAGGCGAATGTCGAGGGAGAGTCAGTCCGCGGTGACGAGAGTTCCACGACGTCATCGTACAGCTGGAGGGCGTGCTTGACGAGTCCGAGTTCCGTGTTGATTGCCTCCCACGTGGCGATCACGTTGCGACGCTCACGAAGTTCCTCAGCCGAGAATTCCTCGTCCGCGAGTTGCTCCCGGAACTCGTTAAGCGAACTGACGCCGTACTCGGCAGCCAGCTCTTCTTGTTCCTCCTTCAGCTCCGTGAGCTTGTTCTCCAGTTCGTTACGCGAGTGAGCCTCAATCAGGTCGGTCACCTCGTCGAAGAGCATCCGCACGGGGTTCAGATCGTAGGCTTTCGTCCCGTCAACAGTCGTTTCCGTGACCCAGTCGTCGCTCTCCAGTCGCTGGAGTTCGTCGTCGGCTGTCGCGCGCGCGACATCTGCTCGGTCAGCGATCTCCCGTACCGGCGTTGGTTCGTCCAGCAACTCCACGACGTGCCGGACGCGTTCGCGCCCGCTCGTTGTCTCCGTCCACGACCCCGAGTTCGATTCAGCCATTCGATCAGGTCTTGGACCGTCCAGTTCAAATAATTTGTCTTGATTCAGATATTCAGAGGAGGCGTGGTTCGTCCTTCGGTGGAAGGCGATTCAGATGCCGGGAGGCGGCATTCCTCTTCGGCCCGCTTCGCGCCCGTGAGCCTCGACTGAGGATCGAGTCGTCCGCCTCCCCACGAACGAGGCGGGTGGAGGCTCGGAAGACGGGCATCGCGGGACGTTCCGGCGATTCCGATCCGATCCGGACGTGGGTCTCCATCCGGATCACCGGAGCGGAGATCAGAGTCGCTCGAGCGACTCGACCGCCTCGTCGTCCCAGTCGTAGAACCGTCCGTCGGTCCGCTTGAGGGTCTCGACGCAGTCGTTGTACTGCTCACGAGCGCGGTCGACGACGGGATCGTCCGGGTTCTCCTCTATCCACTCGCGCAGTTCGGCCAGCGCTCGCGGCGAGTAGGTATCGATGCCGTCCTGCGTCTCGAGCAGCTCGACCTTCTCCCCCTCCTGGCGGAGCGTTCGGACGAGCGCCACTCCGGCGACTCCCCAGAACGCGAGCAACGTGAACGCGAGCATTCCGAGCACCTCGGGCGTGAGCGGCATCAGTCGTCACCTCCCGGGGCTTCGACCGCTTCGGCCGGATCGTCCCGGCCGTCGACGACGGACATGAGGACGTAGCCGATGATCGGGAACGTCACCAGTACGACCATCCCGCCGATCATCTCCGGCGTGCCGCGCTCCTGGTAGGCAAACACGGCCATGATGAACAGCATCACGCCGGGGATCACGAACTTGATCACCGGATTCCACCAGCGCCCGACGAAGAGGCCGGCGTTCTGGTTGACCGAGAGCAGCCGCAGCCGCTCGGGACCGAACTTCCAGCCGATGGCTCCGATTATCGCCAACGTCGCCAGCGGTAATCCCCAATTACCGAACACGAAATCGAGGTAATCGAGCAGCTCGACCGAGTACGCGCTCGGAATGCCGAGCAGCCAGATGGCACCGCAGACGCCCAACACCGTCTGGGTGCGGTCGAATCGCGTCTCCTCCTCGATCGAGGTCACGCTCACCTCCGTAATGAGGAGCCCGGAGGTGAACGTCGCCAGGAAGAAGCCGACGAAAAACAGGATCGCCACGAGCGCTCCGAGCGGGATCTCGGTGAACACCTGTGCCAGCGACACGAACGCGAGCCCCGCGCCGGCGTCGGGGGAAACCCCGACGGCGAAGACGATCGGGAATATCGCCAGCGCGGCCAGAATACCGACGCTGGACTCGCCGACGGCGGTGAACACGCCCCCGCCGAGCGGGACGTCGTCGTACTCCCGCAGGTAGCTCCCCACGGTCAACGCGATCCCCCAGCCGAGCCCCGTCGAGAACAGCGCCTGGCCGAGCGCGGTTATCCACATGTCGCCCGTGGTGAGGTGTGCCCAGTCGACGGTGAACGCGAACGCGATCCCCTCGCTTGCCCCGGGTAACGTGAGCCCGCGGATCGTCATGACGACCAGCGAGAAGACGAGCGCCGGCACGGCGTACACGACGATGCGCTCGACGCCGTCACGGATGCCGAGCACGAGGATCGTTGCGATGGCCGCCATCACCGCCGTGTGAAGCCCGATCATGAGCAACGAATCGCCGAACATCCCGTTCATGAACGGTTCGGCCTCGAAGCCCGCGGCGGTGAACGTGAACAGCAGCGAGTGGATGGCGTAGTACAGCGTCCACCCGACGACCGGGGAGTAGTACGACATCAACGCGACGTTCACGAGCAACACGACGACGCCGAGCCCGACGAGTCCTCCGGATCCGGTTATCTCGCGAAACGCACCGATGACGCCCTTTCCCGAGTACCGTCCCAGCGCGACCTCGGCCATCAATCCGGGAACGGCGAGCAGGAACAACAGAAAGAGAAACGCCACGATGAACGCCCCACCCCACTCGCCCATGACGAACGGGAACCGCCAGATGTTGCCCGCGCCGACCATGGCGCCGATCATCGCCATCAGAAACCCGAATCGGGATCCCCACTGGGCACGGGCCGTCTTGGCTGCCGTTTCGTCCATGGGCGTCGCTCCCGACCATGTCGTTTAGTTAGCCACGCGTTTTTCCGGCCGTGGTCGTGGGTCGTCGGCTTCCCTCGGACTTGGGCATCTCCCTCCGCCCCGTACTCGTTCCCGCATCCGTACTGGCTCACAGTCGACTCGTCGACGATCGGCCTCTCGGCCGGAATCCGAGTCCGTCTCCGCCAGCGCTCCTCGCCCGTCGCCGCGTCGACGGCGTAGATCCGGCCGTCGAAACTCGAGGCGTAGAAGACGCCGTCCGCGACGGCGACTGGCCCCTCGAACGCGCCGACGCGTAAGAGACAGGACTTCAGTCGTGGGTCGATGACTCAGAACACAGTATCCACAGCAACGCTCCGGCGGAAGCCGAGGGAGCAACATCGTGATATTAGACGCCGAGCGTCTCAGCCAACTCGTAGAACGTCTCGATGGTGAGATCGGGATCGGGACCGAAGGGCTCCCACGGTGTTGATTTGCGGTCCACCCAGGCGGCCTGCATTCCGGCGTGTTGAGCGCCCATGACGTCGAACCAACCGGCAGTCACGTGGACGATCTCGTCGATCGGCGTTCCGGTGCGTGCGGCCGCGTGTCGATAGATCTCCGCGGCGGGTTTGAACGTCCGGACCTCGTCGGCGCTGATCGTGTCCTCGATGATATCGTCGATCTCGGCGTGGTCGACCATCGACTCCAACATCTCCGGATTGCCGTTCGACACGACGTAGCAGTCGTATCCGCCGTCACGGAGCCGCTCGATGCCATCCCGGACGTCGTCGAACACGTCGAGTTCGTGGTAGACCGCGAGGATCTCGTCGCGCTCCGACGTGGAGATGTCCACGCCATACACCTCAAGCGCGTACCGGAGCGCGTCCCGATTCATTTCGTAGAACGGTTGGTACGCACCGATCGCGTTGGCGACGAACGTATACTCGAGTGAGCGCGCACGCCAGAGCTTCGAGACCGGCTGGGGATCGTCGACACGCGCGGCGAGTGCTCTCTCCGCGGCGTCGACGTCCACGAGCGTGCTATACGAGTCGAAGGTAACCGTCGAGACCTGATCGGGATCGAAGCCCATGTCGCCCCTCATGTGGGTCAATAGCATAACGCTCGGGGAAGAGACTGTGTTGGCGCGCTGGATCGTTCGAGGAGCCCGGATCGATGGCGGCCGATCGACACGCGTTCGAAATACGACCGGTGTCGGGGCTACGACGTCCGGGCCGTGCTTCCGTCGGGACGTGAGAGGTGGCTCCGCTCCCACCGCAGTCAGATGAACTCGGAGTTCCGTGGTCCGTTGGTAACGTGGACCTCGAACGGCTGGGTACTGATGTCGTCCCGTTCGACGAGGTGCCAGTAGGTCTCGGCCATCTCGTCGGGATCGAGGAACGTCTCGTCCTCCCGGTCGGGGAACCGGTCACGAACGCCCGGCGCGTCGATCTGTCCGTCGATGACGACGTGCGCGACGTGAACGCCTTCGGGACCGAACTCCTGGGCCATGTCCATCGCCATCCCGCGGGCAGCGAACTTCGCGGCCGTGAACCCGATCGCGCCGCCGAGGCTCCGTACCGCGGAGGTGGCGCCGGTGAAGATGACGGTCCCGCCGCCCGTCTCGAGCATGTCGCCGACGGCTTCCTGCGAGCAGACGAACGCCCCTCGTCCGTTGACCGCCCACGCCCGCTCGAACTCCGCAACGTCCACGTCCATGAGCCCCTTCCATGAGGCGGCACTGGCGTGGTTGACGAGGACGTCGACCGAACCGAACGCCTCGCGAACCGCCTCGAACCCGTCTCGAATCTGCTCCACGTCGGTGAGATCGGTTCGGACGGCAAGCCCCTCACCGGGATCCGGAAGATCCTCGGCGAGTGCGTCGATGTGGTCCTCCGACCGAGCGAACAGGGCGACCTGACAGCCCTCGGTTGCAAACTTTCGGGCGAGCGACTCACCGAGACCCGGACCGACGCCTGCGATGACTGCCGTGCGAGTCATGGTGCAGTCTACGAACCGGACCGGCAAAGTCGTGATGACCGCCGCATCCGTTCTCAAGAGGGAACCGATCGCTAACCCGGCGTACCTCCTCGAGGCCGCCGCACGGAACGCATATGCCGGGTGGGAGACTACGGAACGGTAATGGACGATCCTCCCTCCGCACGGACGCAGTCCCGCATCTACACGGCGCCACGAACGGACGTCTCACAGAATCAGGGGAAGTTCCGGATCCACTTCAACTTCCCCGGTCGGGCTGTACCCGATCACGAAGACCACGGCTACGGCCCGCTTGCGACGGTCGTCGAGTCATTCATGGATCCGGGAACCCTGATTCGGATGCACCAACACCGCAACGAGGAGATCATCTCGTGGGTGCCCGACGGCGTGATGCGCCACGACGACCGCCAGGGCAACGAACTCGTCACCGACCCCGACCACCTGATGGTGATGAACGCCGGCAGCGGCTTCTGGCATTCCGAGGAGACGCTCGCGGACGACCCGCCGCTGCGGATGCTGCAGATCTTCGTCCGCCCGCACGGCCTCGATCTCGAACCGTGCATCCAGCACGAGCCGATTCCCGGCCCGGTCGCCGGCGAGTGGCGCCACCTGTTCGGTCCCGAGGGGACCGACGCACCCCTCCACGTCCGCAACGACGTCGACTTCTACGACTGCCGACTCGCCGTCGGGACCACGACCACGCTCCCGTCGCGACCGGGCTGGCATACCTACCTGTACGTCTTCGATGGTGCAGTCGAGATCGGCGGGGAGTCCGTGGGGTACACCGAAAGCGCGCTCGTGACCGGCTACGACGTGGCCGTTACTGCTACCGAGGACGCCACCCTCGTCGCGTTTAGCATCGATCCCGACGCGTCGATCACGCGCCAGGGCACCATCGGTCGTTGAGGTACCGGCGCACCGACTGTGGGTGATCTTTTGTTCCTCTGAGAGGGTGAGAGTTTCCGCGGAAGTCCTCGCAGTCACGTGATATCAGAGAGTCACCGACGGTACTCGCGGCTGGATCCGACACGGTCCGACGCCGGATCGGCCCGGCGACGACGCGCTCGGCTCCCGTCTGCGGCGACCACTCACCTCGACTCCTCACTGCGGCGACCACTCGCAGGCATCTCCCGCGGTCAGATCGTTCTCGTCGACGTACGCCGACAGACACGCGTGGTTACGGAGAATCGAGGAGAAAGCCTCGCGCTTTAGCGCGGGGATGAATCCGACACTACCCTTCACAGTCCACCGTTCGATGCCACGGCTGGATATTCCACGCTGCCCCAATACACACTTTCAAGTAATTTTGTCTACATAGGTTACATATGGCGAAACGGGTCGTCACTCGCACCTACACTGCGTCCATACGGAACCAGTCGCGGGTGCAAGACGACCTCGATTCGCTCGGGTTTGCCGCCTCGAAACTCTGGAACGTCGGTCGGTGGACGTGCAGTCGGATCTGGGACGAAATCGATCACATTCCCAACCACAACGAACTCACCACGTACCTCAAAACCCACGAACGCTATGATGACTTACATTCTCAGTCAAGTCAGCGAGTCCTTCAAGAACTCGCTGAGGCGTTCAACGGCTGGTACGGCAAACGGCGCAATGGAGATGCGAGAGCGAACCCGCCCGGCTACCGCAAACACGGCGACGACCACCCGCGTTCCACAGTCACATTCAAGCAGAAAGGCTTCAAACTCGACACCCAGTACGACCGCGTTCGACTTTCAAAAGGCTCGAACCTCAAGGAGTATTGGTCGGACTTCATCCTCTGTAAGTACCAAACTCGCCCCGACGTTGACCTCTCCGCCGTGGAGAACGTCCAACAAGTCAAGATCGTGTGGACGGGCGACGAGTGGGAACTCCACTTCGTCTGTAAGATCGAAATCGACGTGGCTGAAGCCCCCGGCGAGAAGACTGTGGGCGTTGATCTCGGGATCAACAACTTCGCCGCGCTCGCCTACGAAGACGGTCACAGCGAGTTGTATCCGCTCAATTGCTTGAAACAGGACGACTACTACTTCAGCAAGCAAATCGCTCGGTGTGACGCCTCGGACTCCGAGCAGGCTACCCGGCTGAATCAGAAGAAGTCGGCCCGCCGCACCCACTACTTCCACACTCTCTCGAAACACATCGTCCAGCGGTGTGTTGAGGAGGAAATTGGAACGGTCGTGGTGGGCGATCTCTCAGGCATCCGTGAGGATGAGGAGAACGACGAGTCAACAAACTGGGGCACGCACGGTAATCTTGACCTCCACTCGTGGGCGTTCGACCGGTTCACAGACCTGCTCGAATACAAAGCCGAGATGGAAGGGATAACGGTTGAACGAGCGTCTGAGCGGGATACCTCGAAGTCGTGTTCGTGCTGTGGCCGGAAGCGTGAGGCGAACCGTGTGGAACGTGGACTGTACGTCTGCGATGAGTGCGGGACAGTGGCGAACGCGGATGTGAACGGTGCTGAGAACATTCGGCAGAAAGTATCTCCAAGTTCACCGAATCTCTCGGTGAATAGGAGTAACGGCTGGTTGGCACAGCCATCGACGTTCTTGTTTGACACGGAAACTGGTGCGTTCGCACCTCAAGAACAGGTCACGTCGTAAACCACAATATCCCAACCCAGCGGTGCGGTGCCGCGGGAATCCTCGCGCTTCAGCGCGGGGAGGATGTCAAAGAAGTACGTCGGTGACCCACAGTCGGCGGTGCAGTCGCGCACACAGACGGGGTCGTGGTCGAAGACGCGCGAGCCACAGTACGCGCACGCCTCGTCAGCCCCGGGCGTCTCGATGGTCGTTGCCATACGTCGCGTGAGGCGGGCGTCCCGCAAGTCGGTGTCGCGCGTGGGAGCGGGACGCGCACGGTCGATGAACCCGGGGAGCTCTCGCTCATTCCTCGTCCCCGAGCCGTTTCGAGAGCCGGTCGAGTCGCTCCTGGGCAGCGTGTCGGCGTGATTCCTCCATCTCGGGCAGTTGCCGGACCGCATCGATCGAGAGGGTCACCTCGACCTCGACGACCGCGCCCTCGCGGCGACCGTCCTCCGGCAGCGAATCGACCGGAACGTCGAGCTGCTCGACGGTCGTCCCGTCCCGCTCGAGCAGGAGGACGGCCGTCGTCCCGTCCTCGATGCGGTCGACGACGCCGACGTACGTCCGCGTCGTGCTCACGGCGCCACCTCCACGTTCGGTGACGGCGCGACCTCGGCGGCGGTCCCGATCGAGTTCGCCCCGTCGTCGTCTCTCGGCTTCCGCTCCAGCAGCACGGCGGGGTCGGTTGGCGCATCCTCGCTGGTCGTCACGTCGAGCGACTCGCCGTCGGTCGTCATCACGACGTCGCCGTGGACGCCCGTCCAGTAGGTCTCGACGTCACGGTCGGCAAAGCGCTCGAGCACCTCGTCGTGCGGATGGCCGTACTGGCTCTCGAAGCCGCTCGAGATCACGGCGATCTCCGGGTCCACGACGTCCATGAACGCCGGCGTCGACGAGGTCGAGGAGCCGTGGTGGCCCGCCTGATAGACGTCCGCGTCGAGTTCGCTTCCTCGTTGCTCGGCCATGCGCTGCTCGGCTGCTCGCTCCGCATCGCCGGTCGTGAGGTACGTGACGTCGCCGAAGTCGAGCGTGAGCGTGACGCTGTTCTCGTGGAGGTCGCTTCCGGAGTCACCGGAGGGCGGGTTGTGGACGGTCGCGGCAACCGTCGCGTCCGCGAGCGGCAGTTCGTCGTCCGCCTCGACGACGAACAGCTCCACGTCGTAGTCCTCGATCGCGCCGAGGTAGTTGCCGTACGTTTGTGAGGTGTGGGCGACGCCGGAGTCGTATGCGGCGCCGATCCCGTCCAGTTCGGTCTCGTAGTGCTCGATGATCGCGGCGTGCCCGCCGATGTGGTCGGCGTGTCCGTGCGTCGCGACGAGGTGGTCGATCCGGTCGACGTCGTGTGCCTCCAGGTACGCGATGACGCCCGCGCCGTCCTGTCGCCAGTCGCCCGTGTCGACGAGGATCGTCTCGTCCGCCGGGGTGATCACGAGCGTGGCATCCGCTTGCCCCACGTCGATGTGGTGTATCTCCAACTCCCCGTCGGCGTCCACGCGGTCGTTCCCGTCGCCCTCGCCGTCGCTTTCACCGCCGACCCCATCGTCGGCTTCGATCGGCGTCCCCGCGTCGTCGGTCTCGATGCCGGCGTCGACTTCCTCGATGATATCGGTGCAGCCGGCGGTGAGAACGAGCGCGCCGACGACGAGCGCGAGCAGCGCGTGACGCATGTACTTCACCCTCGTCGTGAGTCGGTTTGTACCTGTGGGTGATCCCCACGGCGCCACCGTCGTCTGCGTTCGATCGCGTTCACCACGCGTCCGACGTCGGGCGTACCCGACCGATCCGTCGCCACGTTCCCCCCTCGGTGCGGACCGCGGTGAGCGCGGTGTCCTCCACCGTGACGAGCACCCGATCGCCCTCCCGAATCGACGGGAGCCTCGTCCGTGCCACGTCGTACTGTGCGACGACCTCGTCGCGAGCCTCGACGAGCAGCACGACGTGGTCGCCGTCGACGATCCGATCGACCGTGGCGGGGTAGCGACCCTCGGCGGTACGCGCTCCGTCCGGCTCCGTCGTCGCCCGCCCGGAGCGCGTACCGCCGTGCAGGCTCAGCGTCACGGCCACGCCGACGGCGGCGAGAAGCGATCGGCGGCTGGTCGAGGCGAGTGATTTCATCGGCGGGACTGGCCGCGTCATCCGGAATAAATCCGAGGGCGACTCGGGAGCCGACCTCGGCAGTTTACTTAAATACTTTGTCGTTGATACGTCAACGAACCTATTGGACCGAGGCTCGCGGTGACTCGACGGGACTCGCGGTCGACGTCCCCGTGGAGGTGACGCGTCCGTCGATCGGTGGTGGACACCAATGAAGGGACCTTCCCGGAAGCGTGGGGGATCCGCCCGCACCGTATCCGTGGCACTGGCCGCTTGATTTCGCCGCGACCGGATTGGCCGGCGGCGTCCTGTTGTTCCTGGGTTTCCGACGAGCGGCGGAGCTGACGCGGGCGGCGCCGTCGAGACGCCGCGGCTCTGGTTGAACGCCGGGCTTCCCGACGAGGAGTGGGCCGGTCGCGGCCTGACGATCCACTTCGGGGACAACGTGATGGGGCTGTGGGACGCCGACGACCTGGAGGAGACGATCGGCAAGTCGACCGTCGACCAACACGAGGGTCAGAACATCGCGGCCCGGTTCGACTACCCCGGACTCGGGATGCTCCAGACGGTCGGCACGACGCCCGGCGTCGGCGCGATCCTCGGCTTCGGCGCGAGCGCCTCGGGGTTCACCTTCCAACACGACACCGCGGACGCGCTCTGGGACACGACGGGCCGGCTCGCCGGCCCGGAGCTCAAGCGGCTCCTCTCGGGGTACCGCCGGATGCTGCAGGTGCTCGTCGTCAGCGACGACCGACCGTTGAAACGGAACGGCGTAACCGTCCAGAACGGCGCGGAGGACGAACACGGCCCCATTCCGCTCGTCAACTACGTGCCGAGCGAGGCCGACCGCAAGCGTCGCGACGGGCTGGCGGAAATCGCGGCGGAGATCCTCTGTGAGGCCGGCGCATCACACGTCCACCGCTCGGATTCGCCGCCGACCGCGCTGCACCTCCACAGCACGATGGGGAAGGTCGTCGACGAGGCGTGCGAGGCCTACGCGGTCGACCGCCTGTTCGTCGCGGACCACAGCGCGCTCGCCAACGGCGTCGGCGGGCCGAACCCGACCAACACGGGACAGGCGCTGGCGGCCCGAACCGGCGAGAGGATCGTGGAGCGATACTTCTGAACGCGTCGGATCGGGAGGGGAGTTCAGTACCCCTCGAAGGACTCGTCGACCTCCGTCGCCGCCTCGACGAGCACGTCGGCGTTCTCCTCGAACAGCTTCACGACCGCACACGCGTCCTGCTCGCCGTATCCGCGTGCGCTGGCCTCCTTGTGGAGTTCGTGGACGAGGCTCGTGACGGCCATCGGATAGTCGATGTCGTCGGCGGTCCCGAGCGCCAGCCGGACGTCCTTTTTGGTGAGATCGACGGTGAACGTCGGTTCGAAGTTCCGGTTCAACACGCGCGGCACGCGCTTTTCGAACTGGTTCGAGGAGCCGCTCGAGCTGGCGATGACCTCGAAGAGCCGCTCGGGGCCGACCCCCTGTGCGACGCCGAGCGCCATCGCCTCCATCGCGAGCACCCGGTGGCCCGCCGTCAGGACGTTGTTCACGAGCTTCGTCGTGTGACCTGCGCCAACGTCGCCGAGATAGAACGCCTTCGCGGCGAGCGCCTCCACGACCGCCGTCGCCTCCCCGTCGAGTCCGCCCTCCTCGGCGCCGATCATGAGCGTCAGGCTACCGCCGCGAGCGCCGCTCGTCCCGCCGCTTACGGGCGCGTCGACGACGCGGATCCCCTCCTCGCGACCGACTTCCGCGAGCGCCCGCGTCGTGTCGGGGGTGCTCGTGCTCGTGTCGAGAACCGTGAGTCGCTCGACGTCGGCCGTCAAGATGCCGTCCTCGCCGGCGAGGACCGCCTCGACGACCTCGGGGTTCGGCAGGCTGGTCACGACGACGTCGGCCGCCTCGGCGACCGCCGCGGGCGACGCCGCTCCCTCGCCGCCGGCTTCGCGAAGGCGGTCGACCGCCTCGTCCCGGACGTCGCTACCGATCACGTCGAACCCGGTCTCCAACAGCCGCTCGGCCATTCGGCTTCCCATTCGACCCAGCCCGATGACGCCGACGGTGAACCCGTCCGTTTGCGTGTCTCCGGTGGACATGTCCGTCCGTGGGTCGGCTCCCCTCAAAGCCGTTCGTGAAGGGGCGACCCGCGCTCGGACCGGTCGAACCACGGATCGCCGGACCACGGATCGTCGAACCACGGATCGCCGGTCGGCTGCCCGCGGTCAGGGGCGTCAGTGTCCCCGATCGCCCTCGACGAACTCCGCGGCGGTGCGCTCGCCGGCGGCGAACTCGGCCGCCCGGTCGTCGATCCGATCGGCGTCGAGGACGTCGTGGTCAAGGAGCAGGCGTTCGAGCGCCTCCCCCCACTGCTCGTAGTAGATCCGTTCGGCCTCGCTGCCGGCGTCATCGGCGGCAGCGGCGTCGATGAGTTCGTCGTCGGTTGCGCCGTCATCGATGGCGTCGACGCCCGTCCCGTCGTCGACGCCGGATGGCGTCTGCTCGACGGCCGCGATCAGTCGCCGTTGGAAGGCCGACCAGTCGAATCCGGTCCCGCCGTCGTAGAGCGCGACGGCGACGCCGAACGCGCGGGCCTGCCACGGCGCGCGGAACGTCGGCTCCGCGTCGACGCCGAGCAGGTCCGCGAACGCGCCCGTCGGATCGGCGGTGCCGCCGTCGGCGGTCGCGGATGCATCGCCGTCGCCCGCCCCCGGCGCGGTGAGGCGTTCGACGCCGATCATCGCGTCGCGGGTGACGAGGTCGGCCAGCTCCTCCTCGGAGAGGTCCTCGGTCCCCTCGGGACGGCGCGGGAGGACCATGTATCGGATCTCGGAACTGGAGTCCCAGACGTCGACGGCGACGTCGTCGTCCAGCTCCAGCCCGAACTCCGCGAGCACGGACCGGGGCTCCCGGACGGTTCGTGACCGGTACTCGGGCGTCTTGTACCAGGTCGGCGGGAGCCCCAGCAAGGACCACGGATAACACGAACAGAGCGTGCAGACGACGACGTTGTGGACGTCCTCGGTGTTCTCCTTCACCCGCATGTGCTGGGTGCCCACCTCGAAATCGAACTCGCCGATCGCGGCCTCCGGGTCCGCGAGCAGCCGTTGCTTGTAGTCGGGATCGGTCCACGCGCGGGCGACGACCCGTGCCCCGTTTCGCGGGCCGATGTCCGTCTCGTAGGCGTGGATGGCCTCGTCGATCGAGTCGGTGGAGACCAGCCCCTCCTCGACGAGCAGCGACTGGATCGCCCGCACGCGAGGTCGTGGATCGGCGAAAGTCTCGTGGTCGTGCGGATGGTCGTGATCGCCGTGGTCGTCGTGGTTGTGGTCGTGGTCGTGATCGCCGTGGTCGTCACTCATCGTCGTCACCCCCCGTGGTCGCCTCGGGTCGCAGATACGGCTCCCAGAGGTCGACGTGGATCGTGTCCTCGGGATCCTCGGCGTCCGGCCCCCAGACGTTCCGGGCGTCGAACGCGACCGTGTACAGCGGCGCCGCGCGCTCCTCGCCGTGCGCGCTCGCGTCCGGCAGGACGTGGTTCCCGTGGACCGAGACCACCTCCCCCGACGTCCGGCGGACGTACCGCGGACAGCGCGTATGTCCCTCCGGGTGCGCGTTCCGAACGCGGACGCGATCGCCGACCGCGAAGGCGGGGTCGTCGCCGTCGCGCTCGAAGTCGGCGTCGGCCTCGAACGCCGCCCGCACGCCGGCGGCCAGCTCCGGATCGTGCCGGTCGGACACGACGTCGGCGGGGTCGTCGGCCGCGAGCGCGCGCTCGTGTGCCGCCTCGATCTCCTCGGCGGAGAGCACGTCCGCCTCGATCAGGTTGCGCTCGAGGCTCGCGAGCCAGCGCTCGAAGTAGCTCGCCGCGAGGTACGCCGCCGGATCCATCCGCTCGATGCCGTGCCGGCTCCGATCGATGTTGTAGACGCCCTGCGGGCGGATCCCCTTCACCATCGCGAAGACGACCCGCTCCCAGTCGGCGTGAAACCGTGCGTCGTCCGCGACGGGCACGGGGCCGAACCCGTGCATGCCGCCCATGTCGTGAATTCCGTTCATCGGCGGATGCCCTCGCTCGCGCGTTTCTCGCGTGGCTGATCCTCGCTCGTCCGGTCCTCGTTCATAGGTGACGATACGCAAGCACGCCGAAATAGCTACCGTCCGCGGAAGCACCGACTCATCCGAACTCCGGACCCGTTCGGGCTCCGTCGCCGTGCCAAGGTTCATGTTCCGCCCACACCCACCTCCACGGGACCACCGACACATGCCATCGTTCGACACCATCACGCTCACCGGCTCCCCAGAGGAGCGAGGAGTTGCCCACGGGGAGGCGGTCGCCGACGGCGTCGCCGCGAACGTCGACGCCTACCTCGACCGGTTCGAACACGAGGGCGTCTCCCGGGTGACGGTTCGTGAACAGGCGGAGACGTTTCTGGAACTCATCGAGAACGAGAATCCTGCCTACGCGGCGGAGATGCGCGGGATCTCGGAGGGAAGCGGCGTCCCGCTCGTCGACGTGACCGTTCTCAACGTCAGATGGGAGGTGATCTACACCGCGTGGAAGGAGGGCGTCGAGGCGGACGACCCCGACCTCGAAGCCGCCACTGACGTCGGGACGGATCCCCCACCGGCGGACGGCTGTACGAGCTTCGGTGTGACGCCGCCGGCGACCGCGGACGGCCGGACGTACGTCGGACAGAACTGGGACTGGCTCGCGTCGATCGCCGACGACCTCCTTTTAACGCGGGTCGAACGCGAGGGGAAGCCCGACTTCCTGACGATGACGGAGGCGGGGATCGTCGGCGGGAAGATCGGCGTCAACGAGGCGGGGATCGGCATGGCGGTGAACGGGCTCGTCTCGGCCGCCGACGGCGAGCATCCGTATCGGACGCCCTACCACGTCCGGTTCCGCGAGGTCATGGACGCCGAGCGGTTCGACGAGGCGCTCGATCCGCTCGTGGGGAGCCCGCGAGCCTGCTCGGCGAACGTCCTGCTCGGCCACGCCGACGGGGTCGCGATCGACCTCGAGTTCTCCCCCGAGCACGTGAACCATCTGCACCCGAACGACGGGGTCATCACGCACGCGAACCACTTCGAGAGCGACGCGGTCGAGACGCCGACCGCGATGGACGGCCCGAGCACGCTCTATCGCGGGCGACGCCTCCGTGACCACCTCGCCGCCCACGTCGGCGGGATCGATCCCGACGTGGTTCGCGACGGGCTTCAGGACCACTTCTCCGCGCCCGCGAGCGTCTGCAAACACGTCGACGAGTCGCTCCCGGAGATCGAACACGGCCGGACGAACGCCAGCTTCGTGATCGACCTCGAGGGTCGACGGATCTGGGGAACCCGGGGTCCGCCCTGTGAGAGCGAGTATCGCGAATACCGGCTGAGCGGTTGAGCCGACTCGGTGGCGTACCGCGGCCCGATCGCGGCCCGATCGCGGCCCGATCGCGAACCGAGAACCCACGGACCGCGTACGGGTGTGCTCTCGCCGGGCACACCCGCGGCACGATTATCCCCGCTGGATGTGGGTAGATAGCATGGCTGATGAGATGTCCTGTCCGGAGTGTGGCGCCGACGTGGAGACGACCGACGACCTCGAGGAGGCCGGCACGGTCGAGGAGCTGGAGCCGAAGGCGGACGGCACCTTCGAGTTCTACGGAAACAAACGCAACCTGTTCCTCTGTGCCGACTGCCGGAAGCCGCTGGGGGTCGGCCACTCGCGGCGGTAGGACACGCTAGGTCGCCCCCACTTTCTACTCGAACGGGAAGGAGACGCCGGTTGCCTCGGCGGAGTACGCCCAGAGCCGCCTGGCGTCCTCGCGGTCGTAGGAGGCCTCGTTCGAGCGCATGACGGTCGGGGAGCCGCGCATGTTCAGGAGTCCGCCGGGACCGACGTAGGCGCCGCCGTCGACGTCGGCGGTCGCCGCGTACAGAAGCGGCCACGCCCCCCGTTCCGCGTCCTGTGCGAACAGCGCGTTCCCCAGCTTCGCGCCGATCGTCACCAACGGATTCCCGCTCTCGCGGGCCATCCGTCCCTGTAACCCGGTATCGGCGTACCCCGGGTGACACGCGACGCTTTTCACCCCGTCCTCGTCGTGCTCCTCCAGCCGCCGCTGCAGTTCGTAGGCGAACAGCAGATTCGCGAGCTTGCTGCGACCGTACGCCCGCCACTTTCCGTAGGAGCGCTCCCAGTTGAGGTCGGTGAAATCCATCTCTCCCTGCTCGTGGGCGGCCGACGAGTGAGTGACGATCCGCCCCTCGCCGTCGGCGGCACGAAGCAGCGGGAACAGTCGCCCGGTGAGCGCGAAGTGGCCGAGGTGGTTGACGCCGAACTGCGTCTCGAAGCCGTCCTCGGTCTCCGAGCGCGGGATCGCCATCACGCCCGCGTTGTTACAGAGGACGTCGATCGCGTCGTAGTCGGCGGCGACCTCCTCGGCGAACGAGCGTGTCGACGCGAGCGACGCGAGGTCACACTCGCGGACGTCCAGCGCCGCCTCCGGGACGGCATCGAGTCCCTCCACGTGACGGATCTCCGCCGCGGCTCGGTCGCCCCGGTCGACGCTCCGGCAGGCCATGACGACGGTCGCACCCCTCCGGGCGAACACGCGCGTCGCCTCGTAGCCCAGTCCGCCGTTCGCTCCGGTGATCACGACGATGCGTCCGTCCATCGACGGCACGTCCGCGTCGGTCCACTCGCTCATACGATCCCCTGGGGGCCCGGCGACGGAAAGCTGTCGGCGGGCGGGGCGTCGTGACGGCGCCCCCCATCGACGACCGTTCACCACGATTAATATGCAATGGCGACACGATCCGTCACCGTGACTGCAGGATTCTCACTCGGCACCGCCTATCTCCTCTGGCATCTCCTCTCGGCGCTCGTCACGGCGAGTATCGGCTACTGGGTGTTCACTCGGACGGAGGTCCTCGGTCGACGCGTCTTCGTCGCCCTGATGGCGTTCGACACGCTGTGGGCGCTCTCCGCGGCGGTGGAGATCGCGTCGACCGGCCGGGTCCCGCTCGCCGCGATGTACGTCCGCGAGTTCTCGGCGGTGACCGTCACCGTCGTCTGGTTCGGCTTCGCGACCGTCTACACCGGCCGCTCGACGTCGCTTCGGCGACCTCTCAACGCGGCCGTCGTGATCGGGTACGTCCTGCTCGCCGGGTCGCTCCTGACGAACCCGCTTCACGGTGCCTACTGGGAGTCCGCCGTCCTCCGGGAGACTCCCTTCGTCTTTTATGAGGTCGCCACCGGCCCGCTCGGCTGGGCGGCCATGACGTTCGCCGGCGCCGCCGTCTCGATCGGGATCTACTACGTGCTCCGCCGGTTCGTTCGCTCGCGTCATCGGCCGAGCCTCGCCGTCCTCGCGCTCGGGCTGGGCGCCGTCGGTGCGACGCTCCCGTTCCTGTTCACGCTCCTCGGGTTCGTGCCCGTCCCCGGCTGGAACCACTCGTCGATCGGGATCATCCCGTTCGTGCTCGGCGCCACGGTCGCCGTCTTCCGGCTCGGGATCTTCGACGTCGTGCCGCTCGCCAGGCACGCGCTCGTCGACGAACTCGAGGACGTCGTCCTCGTGCTCGATCCGGCACGCCGGATCCTCGATTACAACCGATCCGCCGCCGCACTCGCGCCCGCGTTCAGGGAACGGGATCCTTCGGGCCAGTCGCTCTCGTCGGTGCTCCCCGCTTTCGCCGACGACCTCTCGGTCGCGCTCGAGGAGGGCGACGTCGACGACGAAGCCACCGCTGCCCGTGTACCGCCCGGCGACGGTGATACCGGCGCTGTCGACCTCGGCGGGTCCGTATCGGGCTCGACGAACTTCGCGACGGAGCCGGTCGCCGACCCGGACGGCTCCTCGGCACGGACCACGTTCGCCGGCTCGTACGGCGACGACGGTCGCCATCACTCCGTCCGGGTCTCGCCGATCGTCGAGGGGGGCCGGTCGGTCGGGTGGCTCGTCATCGTCCGTGACGTGACGCCGCTCGTCACCTCTCGGCGCCGGCTCGAACGGCAGAACGAGCGGTTGGAGACGTTCGCCGACACGGTCTCTCACGACCTTCGAAACCCGCTCAACGTCGCCCAGGGTCGACTCGCTCTCGTCCGCGAGGAGCGTGACAGCGAGCATCTCGACCCGATCGAGGACGCACACGAACGGATGCACGCGATCATCGACGACGTGCTCGCCGCCGCCAAGGAGGGACGTACCGTCCCCGACCCCGAGCCGGTCGCGCTCGACGAGGCCGCGCGACGGGCGTGGGATGCGGTCTCCACCGGAAACGGAACGCTCGTCGTCGAGAGCGACCGGACGCTCCACGCCGACCCGTCGAGCCTCGATCGGCTGCTTGCGAACCTCTTCCGGAACAGCGTGGAGCACGGCCCCACTGGCAGTCAGGTGGGACCTGACGACAGCGTGGAGCACGGCCCCACTGGCAGTCAGGTGGGACCTGACGACAGCGTGGAGCACGGCCACACGACCGTCGACGAATCGACCGTGACGGTCGCCGTCGGATCGACGGCGGACGGCTTCTACGTCGAGGACGACGGCGTCGGCATCGACCGGGCCGACCGGGCCGCCGTCCTCGAGGCCGGTTACTCCACGAACGCGGAGGGGACCGGGCTCGGGCTCGACATCGTTCGACGGATCGCGACCGCACACGACTGGGAGATCCGCATCGACGAGGCGACTGGCGGCGGCGCACGCTTCGTGTTTACCGTCGTCGACGACGGCTCGTAGCACCATCGGAGCGACGTTCACCGCCGACGCCGACGCGATCCACCAGCACGGCTTTCCGCCCGCCGACCGTAGTCCCGGACGAATGGCGACTCACGATCGTGGCTCCGCGTCCGTGCTCGACGACCTCCCGGCGTTCGATCCCGCGGCCTTCGACGCGCTCGCCGAACGCGTCCCCGGGGACGGTAGCTCCACGGCCGGATCGAGCGCGTCCCGGACGGGTGCTTCCGGCGCGACCGCTCCCGACCGCCTCCGCGTGACGGCACCCGCCACGAACGAACCGATCGGGTCCGTGCCCGCCTGCGACGAGAGCGACGTCGACCGGGCCGTCGAACGCGCTCGAACGGCCGCCGCGGCGTGGGCCGAGACGCCCGTCCGGGAGCGGGCGGCGATCATCGATCGCTTCGGGGACCTCGTTCGCGACCGTCGGGAACCCCTGCTGGATCTCCTCCAGCTGGAGACCGGCAAGTCGCGGACGACCGCGGTCGAGGAGCTGCTCGACGTCCCGATGGCCTGCGCGTACGCCGCCGACCACGGTCCCGCGGCGCTCGCCGAAAAACGCCGCGGTCCCGCGCTCCCGCTCGTGACGACCGCGACCGTCACCTACGACCCCGTCGGCGTGGTCGGCGTCATCTCCCCGTGGAACTACCCGCTCACGCTGGCGGTCGCGGACGCGATCCCCGCGCTGCTCGCCGGCAACGCGGTCGTCTTAAAACCCGACGAGAAGACCCCGTTCGGCGCGCTCTACCTCGCCGAGCTCCTCGAACTCGCCGGACTCCCCGACGACGTCCTGACCGTGGTCACCGGCGAGGGCCCCGTCGTCGGACCCGCGCTGATCGATCGAGTCGACTACGTCTCGTTCACCGGAAGCACCGAGACGGGCCGGATCGTCGCCGAGCGTGCCGGCCGCAATCTGATCGACTGCTCGCTGGAGCTCGGCGGGAACAACCCAATGGTCGTGCTCGCGGACGCGGACGTCGAGGCGACCGCCCGCGGCGCGGTGCAGGCCTGCTTCTCGAACGCCGGTCAGCTCTGTCTCGCAGCCGAGCGGATCTACGTCGAGGAGCCCGCGTTCGAGCCGTTCCGGGACGCGTTTCTCGCCGCAACTCGGGAGCTGACGCTCGGGACGGGGTTCGACTACGACGCCGACCTTGGCTCGCTCATCGACGCCGACCAGCTCGCCCGCGTGGAGGCACACGTCGCGGACGCCCGCGAGACGGGTGCAACCGTGCTGACCGGCGGCCGCGCCCGCCCGGACGTCGCGCCGTACTGCTATGAACCCACGATCCTGTCGGACGTCGACCCCGGCTCGACGGTCGCCTGCGAGGAGACGTTCGGCCCCGTCGTCTCGGTGACGCCGGTTCCGGACGCCGCGACCGCCGTCGAGCGCGCCAACGACTCGCCGTACGGGCTCAACGCCTCGGTCTGGACCGGGGACCGGAAGCGGGGCGAGGCGATCGCCCGCGAGATCGACTGCGGGACCGTCTGCGTCAACGACGCCTTCCTCGCCGGCTGGGGGGCCGTCGACGCGCCGATGGGCGGGGTCGGCGATTCGGGGGTCGGCCGTCGACACGGTCCGGAGGGGATCCGCCGATACGTCGAGTCGCGGACGGTGGGGGTCTCGCGGGTCGGTCCACTGACCTTTCCCGAGCGCATTTCACGCAAACACTTCGTTCGCGGCGCGTTCGCGCTCTCGGGGGCGGGGCGCCGGCTCGAACGCGTGCTCCGCGGGCTTCGGCGTCGGATCGGTCGTTGAGGCGGTCCGGGTTCTCACCGTCCCGTCCGGATTCCCGCTCCCCTGTTCCGCTCAGTCGCCGTCGGGGAACGGCACCTCGATCCGGTGCCCGTCGTCGGGGACGAAACAGTCGCCATCGAACGTCTCACGGGCGTCCCGCAGGATCGGCGAAGCGTCGCCAGCGTACCGCGAGGACACGTGTACGAGCGCCAGCCGTTTTACGTTCGCTCGCTCGGCGATCGATCCGGCCTCGCGCCCGGTCGAGTGGGCGGTCTGCCGGGCGCGATCGGCCATGTCGTCCGCGAAGGTCGCGTCGTGGACGAGCAGGTCGGCGTCGCGGGCGACCTCGACGGTCCGCTCGCGCGGCCGGGTGTCGGCCGTGTAGACCACCTTGCGCCCGGGTCGCGGCGGACCGACCACCTGATCGGAGTCGACGATCGATCCGTCCTCGGCCTCGACCGACTCGCCAGCGTGCAGGCGACCGAACTTCGGGCCGACCGGCACGCCGAGTTCCTCGGCCTTCGGGCGGTCGAACCGACCGGGGCGGTCGTTCTCCGCCAGGACGTAGCCCTGTGAGCGCGTGTGGTGTTCCGTCTCGAACGCCCGCACCTCGTAGTCGTCGCCCGCGAGCGCGACCTCGCCGGGGGCGACGACGTCGAACGTGACCCGAAAGCCGGGGTCGTGACCGACGGCGTGAACGAGGTCGTCGAGGTCAGCGCGGGTGTTCGGCGGACAGTGGATCGTGAGCGGGTCGTCGCGCTCGTTGAAATCGAGCGTCTGGATCAGCCCGGGGATCCCGAGCACGTGATCGCCGTGGAGGTGTGAGACGAACAGGTGGTCGATCGAAAAGCCCGTGCCGAACCGCATCATCTGCCGCTGGGTGCCTTCCGCACAGTCGAAGAGCAACCGGTCACCCTCGCGGTTGACGAAGAGGGCACTCGGCGCACGCTCGGTCGTGGGGACGGCGCCGCCCGTCCCGAGGAAGGTGACGCGAAGGGACATACGTCCACTCCGAACGGCGTTTGTAAACCGGTGTCGATGCGGCGGGCGAAGATCGACCGTTTAACCCGGCAGGCCGCCCGATAGACACGCATGCACGACGCGATCGCCGAACTCGTGAAGCGTGAGGGGTGGCGGGCGGAGGGCGCGGCCGCCCGCGTCCACTACGAGGGCGCCGGTGACCGATTCGCGGTGGAGTACTACGCGCCGACGAACGTCGTGATCTACTGGTCGGTCCCGATGGACGCCGAGGGCGCCGGTGTCGGCCGCCGCGATGCTGACGCCCGGGACGGTGATGCCCCGTCGACCGCGACGCCGATCCCCCGCGACGACGTCCCGAACCCGCTTCGAAAACGGATCCGAAACGATCTGTCCGCGGCGGGCGTCGCCCCCGAGACGGAGCGGCGACCGCTCTGAAGCCGTCGCAAGCCCCCTACAAGATGGAGATGATACGTTTCCTAGAGCGATTACTACGGAGATGTCAACCGACGATATAACTTCGTGAAACTAGCTCCGAGATGCGTCTCTGTGCAGATTGATACGGGTGCCGAGTATATATCTCGTCTTCGCTTTAATGGATATAATCTAACAGACGAACAGCTAATGTCAATTAATATATTATGAAAATCTAAGTTTTTAATGTCGTGTGGTATCAAGGAACATCTCCCGTTAAACAAGCGGGGTGGGTGATCGATGACACGCAAATCGATTTCATCACGACGGCGACGAACCGTTTTGAAAACGGTCGGCGCCTTCGGCGTTGTCGGAGGTGCCGGTGGTATTGTATCGGCAAATGGAAACGGAAATGGCAACCATGACGAGGTCCGCGATCCACGGATGGAGCTGGTCGGCCACTCGCTACTCGGAATTCGTGACGGTGCCAATACGCACGCCGCCGTCAACGAAGACCTCGATCTCGCGGCGGTTGGGTCGTTCCTATCGGTCGACCCCGAGGTGCGCATCGTCGACGTCTCGGACCCCACGGAGCCGGAGATGACAGGGGTGGCCGAAGTGGGTCCCGGTGGCGACGTTCGAAACTCGGACATCCACCCGACGGAACCGTACGTCTTCACCGCCAACGAAGGCGGAGAAGACGCCGGATGGGCCATCGTCGATGCGAGCGACAAAGGGGACCCTGAGCTCGTCTCACACACCAACGTCGCGAATGTAGATAGCGGGGTCCACAACATCCAGACTTTCGGCGACGACTACGTCATCTGTGCGATGCAGGCTCCCGACCGCGGAATCGTCGTCTACGACATCTCCGATCCTGAAGAGCCCGAAGAGGTCTCCGAATATCAAAAGGATGGTGAACGCGAAGGCGGCGAGTTGCTGATCCACGCCGCTCATGTCCGCGATGAGTACGTCTTCCTCGCTCACTGGGATTCGGGGTTGGTGATCCTCGATATGAGCGACCCCGAAGACCCCAAAGAGGTCGGGTCGTTCGACTATCAGGAACGTGCGGATGAGGCCGATGTCCCGCTCCGGAACTGCCACCACGCCGTTCCACATCCCTCTAAAGACCTCGTTCTGCTGGGCGAGGAGGTCGGTACTGGTGAACCGGGATACAAGCATATCGTTGAGTTTGACCTCGACGAAGACGGGGAAGACGCAACCGAACTGTTGTCGTCATTCCAGTTTCCCCAGCACGCCAACCAGCCGACCGGCCGCCAAGGCTTCTGGTGGACGGGCCACTTCTCGGATTGGGGAGTCGGCGATCAAGAGGACGTCGTCTTCAGCGGCGATTACAAGGCTGGTATCCAGGCCTTCGACATAGAGGACCCGGAAGACCCCGTCCGTATCGACCAGTACATGCCTACCGAAGGGGTTGGCGAAGTTCGGCGTGAAGACCCGGAACGGCTGGACTTGCTGGATCACGTTCCCTTCTCCTGGGGCGCCGAGAGCCAACTCGCCGGCGACAGCGGACGTGTCTATGTGGCTGACGCCACGACCGGCCTCTACGTCGTCGAACTCACGGGCTACTGACGATACACCGCCGTCAGTTGCTCCCATTTTTTGCCGCCTGCGGTGTGGATGGATGTCACCGACTGGTGGCTGGGCACATCGCTCTGAACAATAACATGATTCTCGGATCGAACGAACACCTCCTTTACCGATCGAATCATCTTCCCTGCGATATTCGCGCCCTGCATCTTGCACGCATCATGAAAAACATTCGAAATCAACCATGCACATCGGCCGATTGCCCACTCACACGTTCACGATTGACGGGCCGGTCAGTCACGTCTGACCGCGATCCCGGAGTAGCCACAGCCGTCACACGAGAGCGTCTTCCGCGTTCCGAACGCGTACACGGAGAGCGAGGCCCCGCAACGCGGACAGGGATCGCCGGCACCGGGCGTCGGCGCGTACCGGACGTCGGCGACGACGATCCGGACGGCGAGTCCGTCGTCGACGGACTCGTCGACCGTCCCGCCCCAGATGACGTTCGCGTCCGTCGCGACTCGCTCGCGGACGGCCGCGATCGCGTCGGTCGTCGCGGTGAGGCTGGTGTACGGGTCGACGACGACGTCGACGAGCACGGCGCTCGCGGTCGTCGGGTCGACCTCGCTCGGGAGACGGTCGAACGCGGTCGCGACCGCGTCCGTCGGCACGTCGCGGGCGGCCGTCCCCGTACCCATCGCCGCGACGCCCGACGAGAGCACCGTTCTGGCGTCGGCCAGGTCCAGATTGGCGAAGCCGGGATCCCGAACCATTGCGAGAAACGTCCGGATCGCGCCGGCGGTCTCGGCAGCTACGTCGTCCTCGGCGGTTGAGGCCGCGTTGCCCTCGGCGGTTGAGGCCGCGTTGCCCTCGGCGGTCGGCGTGGCGCGATCGCCACCCACGAGCATCACCGCGTCGACGATCTCGGCGATCGCCGAGAGCCGGGCCGCGTCCCCGTCGCTCCCGTGGACGGTCGCGACGGTGAATGCCGGCGTCGACGCCAGCCGTCGGAGCGTGTCGGTCGGGCTGGCGGCGCCCGAATCCTCGACGTCGGTCACGTCCACGCCGACCACGACCGCCGCGACGGACGGCGTGCGTTCTCGGCAGATCTCCGGGACGGTCCGGACCGGGACGTCCGCCGGCATCGCGTCCGGGAGGGCGCCGGCGACGCTGCCGACTCCGCAGACGACGATGGAGCCGTCGAGGGCGGCCGCCGTCGTCTCGAGATCGTCCCGTGAGGCCATCAGTGAGGGAAGCTACCGCCCCGGCGGACTAAACGTCTTCTCACGTGGGTCGACCCGTCCTTTCACATCGGTCGACCGATCGCGACCTGATCGAGCACGAGCGTCTCGCCGACCTCGATTCCCGGCGGATCCGTGGGCGAGAGGAACCCCTATGCCGCTCGGTCCCCGAGGGACGAACGAATGAGCGGCGTCGACTGGGAGGAGGACGATCCCTTCGAGGAGCAGCGCGAGGAGATCGAGAACCCCATGCGCCGGCTCTTCGTCACCTACGGCGTGCCGAACTGGTTCTCGCTGGTCGTCGGGATCATCGGCAGCGTCTTCGCGCGCGTCCTCGACCTGCTTCCGCCGCTGCTTCTCGGCATCGCCATCGACACGGTCTTCCTCGGCGACCGGCCGTTCGCGCTCCCGCTCGTCCCCGACGCGTGGCTCCCGGCCGACTCCGACGGGCAGTTCTTTCTGATCGTCGGGATCATCGCGGGCTCGTTCGTCTTCGGCGCCCTCTTCCACTGGGTGCGAAACTGGGGGTTCAACGCCTTCGCACAGGACATCCAACACGAGGTTCGGACCGACACCTACGATCGAATGCAGCGGCTGAACATGGAGTTCTTCGCCGACAAACAGACCGGCGAGATGATGTCCATCCTCTCGAACGACGTCAACCAGCTCGAACGATTCCTCAACGACGGGCTCAACTCCTTCTTCCGGCTCTCGGTGATGATCGTCGGCATCGCCGGTCTCCTGATCTACCTCAACCCACAGCTCGCGTTGGTCTCGCTGTTGCCCGTCCCGCTCATCGCGGGGTTCACCTACATCTTCATCAAGGTGATCCAGCCGAAGTACGCCGCGGTTCGGTCCTCGGTGGGCACGCTCAACTCCCGGCTCGAGAACAATCTCGGCGGCATCCAGGTGATCAAGGCGTCGAACACCGAGGACTACGAGTCGGGTCGCGTCGACGACGTCTCCCGCGAGTACTTCGACGCGAACTGGGGGGCGATCGACGTCCGGATCAAGTTCTTCCCCGGACTCCAGCTGCTCTCCGGGTTCGGCTTCGTGCTCACCTTCCTCGTCGGCGGCTACTGGGTCTCGACGGGTACCGCCCCGGGGCCGTTCACGGGGACGCTCGGCGTCGGCACCTTCGTCACGTTCATCCTCTACACCCAGCAGTTCGTCTGGCCCATGGCGCAGTTCGGTCAGATAATCAATATGTACCAGCGTGCCCGCGCCTCCTCTGCGCGGATCTTCGGGCTGATGGACGAGACGACCCGTCTCGGCGAGCAGGACGGCGCCGAGGAGCTGGTCGTGACCGACGGCGAGGTGGTCTACGATGACGTCTCCTTCGGCTACGGCGGCGACGAGGGAGAATCCGTCATCTCCGACGTCGAGTTCACGGTCGAGGGCGGCGAGACGCTCGCGCTCGTCGGCCCCACGGGCGCCGGCAAGTCCACGCTCCTCAAGTTGCTCTTGCGGATGTACGACGTCGATGAGGGCGCGATCCGGATCGACGGCCACGACGTCCGGGACGTTACCCTCCGCTCGCTCCGGGAGTCGGTCGGGTACGTCGGACAGTCCTCGTACCTCTTTTACGGGACCGTCGAGGAGAACATCGCGTACGGCGCGTTCGACGCGACCGACGAGGAGATCCGCGAGGCCGCCAAGGCCGCCGAGGCCCACGAGTTCATCGAGAACCTCCCGGACGGCTACGACACGATGGTCGGCGAGCGCGGCGTGAAGCTCTCGGGCGGCCAGCGCCAGCGGGTCACCATCGCGCGGGCGGTGTTGAAGGAGCCGGAGATCCTCGTCTTAGACGAGGCGACCTCCGACGTCGACACCGAGACGGAGATGCTGATCCAGCGGTCGCTCGACCGCCTCACGGCCGACCGAACCACCTTCGCCATCGCTCACCGGCTCTCGACGATCAAGGACGCGGACACGATCCTCGTGTTGGAGGGCGGGCGCGTGGTCGAGCGCGGCACCCACGAGGAGCTGATCGCGGCGGACGGTCTCTATGCACACCTCTGGGGCGTCCAGGCCGGCGAGATCGACGAGCTTCCCCAGGAGTTCATCGAGCGTGCCCAGCGCCGGACGGCTCGGATCGTCGACGAGGCGGAGACGGACGACGACTGATCGCGTCCGGTCACCGGCCTCACACCGAAAGTCGGCTCCAGTCACCCGCCGCGGGGGACAGTTCCGTCGACGCGTCGCCGTAGGCCTCCCCGGCAGCGAGCCCGGCGAGCACGGCGTCTCGGACGTCCGCCGGCTTCCGAAACGTCGTCTCCTCGACGCGCGTTAATGTGGGCTCCAGACGATCGACCCCCTTCGGTCCCTCGAACTCGAAGCTGCCGTACATCTCGATCAGCTCGGCCGTCGTCACCGGATACTGGTGTTCTCGAAGCGCCTCCCGCAGCGCGCCGAACTCGACGAGTTCACTCATCGTCGCCTCGCTGCCGCTCGCCTCACGTCGCCCTGTGTCACTCCCACCCATATCCGGCCGTTCGACGGGCCACAAGTTAACTTCCGGGGCTGCGCCTGGCACGGCGTGAGGCGTCCGCCAACTGCGTTCCGCATCTCCGATCCGCCACGGAAACGGAGCGGAGCACCGCTTCGGCGACCTCCGGCCCACAGCTATTTTTATGTACGTGCTAATTCGTCGAACATGTCCGACGGGGAAGTCCCGGTTCTCGGTGAGACGGGCACACTCGGTGACCTCGAGATCGTCGTTGAGCGACCGGCTGAGAACCTCCCCACGACGGCGTCGATCTCCGACGCGTGTCTGCAGTTGGACGGCGACTCAGTACGTGGATATACCGGGCTCGGCATGTCGCTGGTACGGATTACTGCCCGAAACGTTGGAAGCTCTCCGGTCGACGTCGGCCGCATCGACCTCCGGTTGACGGATCGTTCCCATTTCGACCGAGATGCGGCCGAGGAGAGCGATTTTACCTACCGTGGCGAACCGAGAACCTCGTTTCTTCGTGTCTTGATGGGAGGAGAGCAGCTCGCCCCCGACGATGAGATCTCGGGACTCGTGACGCATACGTCGATACCCTTTCGGGATCCGGATCCGGGACGGTTGGTGCTGAAGATGCGTGGATCGGACGCCGACGAACCACGACGCGCGGAGTGGCTCCTCACGACGAACGGGGACGGTGATACCTCGTCCGTGGAGAGGACGCCGGACGATTCGGACGCGTTCGAACCGGAACCGCCGGGCGACGATCACGATGACGCGAACGACGTGACGTTCTGTACCCATTGTGGGACGGAACTCACCCGTTACGATGACGTTCAGTACTGTCCGGCATGTGGAGAGCAACGGTCGATCGTCCACTCCTCGGGGGAAGATGAGCCCGGAGACTCCGATTACGGTCTGTGTGCAAACTGCTATGTCAGCCTCTCAGGATACGGCGATCTGGAGTTCTGCCCGTCCTGTGGCCTGCGACCGTTGGCCGACGCCGAGAAGACCGAGGCAGCGACGATCTTGGGAAAGATAGCGTTCGACGATATCACCAACTCGATACGACTTGACGAACTCGTGACGATCGTCGAACTACTCGATAGTGCTGATCAACAGTTCCGTTTCTATGCGGTACAGGCGCTCAGTACGGTGAACTGCGGTATGGACGTTAGTGGATCTTCGAAGAGATCCGAAGAGGTGCTCATTGAAGCGCTTCCCACGCTGATCGATCTCCTTGATTCGGCATCGTACGACGATTCGTTCGGAGGCGGTACGGCGGGTCACGTGCCAAAGGTCTCCGGTGTTTCGGCCGCGATCACTAACGTTCTTGAGACCATCACGAGCGGCGTTCACCGGCCAAATCGGGGCGAGCTACGGGGGGATCGTCTCGTGAAGATCGCCACGAAACAGCTTCAGAAGACGATCGAATTGGAGACGCAAAACTATCCGTCCGACGAGACCCAGATCCATTTACAATCGCATCTGATCGATCTTCTGTCGGTCCTGGTCCGTATCGACCCTGACCTACTGACGAAGCAAGCGCTTGAACAGACGAGTCACGTGTTGGAAAACGTGCTCGTTGGCGACTTGGATCTAGCGACGAATACAGGTTCGGCCGTGGAGCCGAGCAACCAGTGCCCCGTCTGTGAGATGAAATGGGGTATTACTCCACAAGAATGCATCCTGTCCTGTGTTAATATTCTCACTCCGTTCGCGGAATCACGCCCGACTATCGTGGAACGGATCGCCCCGACCGTTCTGAACGCTTTGGAGGAACCATACGGATCTGGGTTGATCAACGGGAAACTAATCGAGCTTCTGTTGCCGATCGCGGAGTCGTCTCCCGAGCCATTCGTAACGAACCTCGAGACGTTGACTCAACTCGCGTCGTATGGGATGTTACCGATCGAACCGGAATCCACGGCGATCCAACCGACAACCTCCACGGTCCGTGAGAACGTGGCTACGATACTCGCTATGCTGATCGTTGATCGGCAGATCGACGCATCGGTCGTGGTCGACGGACTCGAATCGGACGACGAGGTGTACGTCGAAACGATGGTACAGGCGGTCGAGCGGGTTGCCTCACGGGATCCGGAGGTCGTTGAGGATGCCGGCACGTCCCTGTTGCCGCTCGTGGACGACGATTTCCATTACAGCATCCGTGCAGCGGCGGCCGGAGCAATCGGTCATCTGGGGATGTCCTCCGCGTGTGAACTGCTTCTCGAACTCTATTTCGAGGCGGAAAGCTATGACTTGGGGGCAGATCGAATCATACGAGAGTCCGTGGCAAAGGCGCTTCACAAGCTGGATGGTGCACAAATAGTGACTGACGATGAGGACCATGATTGGAGGGTATCAAACATCTACTGTCTGCACTGTACGGAGCCGCTTGACACGTACGACGCGCCGCTGTTTTGTCCGAACTGTGGGATCTCGATCTGTACTGAGTGACGTCACCTCCCCGGCGACACCGTGCGTGCAGTGAGACGGACCGCGGATCGGGGTGGTTGCGGGCTCGTCGTCGACTGATCACGCTCCTCGGTTGCCGGCTACTACCGACCGCGCTTCCCGACCGCCGGCTATACGTCCCCGGCGCGCGGAGGGCGTCGCATGCGACTCGCGGACGCGACGTGGACGGACGTCCGGGACGCCGACGTCGACGTCGCCGTCGTCCCGGTCGGCAGCACCGAACAGCACGGCCCGCACGCCCCGCTCGGCACCGATACGCTCAACGCGGTCTCGGTCGCCGAGGCGGCGGCGGCGACCTACGAACGCGCGGCGGGGGCGGACGACGGCCCGTCCGACGACCGGGGAGCGATCGCCGTGACGCCGCCGATCCCGGTCGGCGTCGCCGAGGAACATCGCGCCTTCGACGGGACGATGTGGGTGACCCCCGATACCTTCCGCGCGTACGTCCGGGAGGCGGCCGCCTCGCTGCCCGCCCACGGGATCGACCGCGTCGTCCTCGCGAACGGCCACGGCGGCAACGTGGAGGCGCTCGCGGAGGTCGCCCGGCGGTTCTCGCGTGATCCCGACCACGACGGCTACGCGGTCGCGTTCACGTGGTTCGAGGCGGTCGGCGAGCACGCGGGCGACATGGGCCACGCCGGCCCGCTGGAGACGGCGCTGTTGCGTGCCACGCACCCCGAACTCGTCCGCGAGGATCGGCTGGCGGAGGCCCGCGAGGGGGCGGCCGACCGGTGGGGCGAGTGGGTCGCCGGCGTCAACCTCGCACACGACTCCGAGGAGTTCACCGCCAACGGGGTCGTTGGGGACCCCGCCGAGGGCGACGCCGACCGCGGTCGAGTCCTGCTCGAACTGGCGGGCGACGCGCTCGCGGAGCTGCTCGCGGCGGTCGTCGAACGGGAGCGGTGACGACGCGGGGCAGGTTCGTCGTCGACGATCACGCGGGGCATCCGTTGGCGATTCGGCAACTGCGAAGGCGTTCTGGAATCCACCACACGGATCCGTTCACTGCTGAGAGGGTGTAAGAGCCGTTCAGTGGCGGGTGCGGATGGGGCGGTTGGGCGCTCGTTTTGTTTATAAGAGTCGTCGAGGGATCGCGTGGCTGTTTATAAGCGACTGCGGCGATCAGGAGCATGCGGCGGAGCATCGACCGGGGATCGAACTCCCGCCACCGCACCCGCACCGCACCCGCACCGCAGCCTCACGCCTCCCCAGCCTCGTTCGGACGGGCTCGCCGGAAACCGCTCGGCGAGTCCGTCCGAACTCCCTCGCGCGCGTCGGAGTCGCGCGCGCCGACCGCCATGGGCTATTTATAACTGACGTGGTCATTCACCGAAATCATTTATAAGCGAACGACCGCTCTCGGTATCGCTCGCTGCGTCCCCCGTACTGAACGATGGACGGTGATGGCGAATCGGATACGCGAACCGTTCCATGACGCTCGAGAGGGTGGTTCACTCGAACTCGGTCAGTTCGGGTTCGACCTCGTGGTCGGCGTGCGTCTCCAGGTAGGCGTCGCGGTACCGCCAGATCTTCCGGAGCAGCAGGTACGCGAACAAGCCCTGAAAGGCGATCACGAAGAGGAACAGCGCGGGAACCTGCGGGATGCCGGTGAGCGCCGAAATTCCGGCCACAGCGGGGCCGACGACGCTGTTGTACAGCGCGTGGATCGTCGCGGCGATGAGCAGCCCCTTCACGATGATCGGGCCGCGATTCTCCGGGTTGAACTTCGCGAGCCCGAGGTAGTAGCCGGCGAACGCGGAGTAGACGACGTGACCCGGGCCGGCGAGCGCCCGGATCGCGGCGATGCCGTCGCCGGCCCCTAACGCCCCGACGGCGAACTCCAGCTCCTCGAGTTCGACGTTCTGGGCGATGTAGATGAAGTTCTCGATGACGACGAAGCCGAGCCCGGCGATGGCGCCGTAGACCGCGCCGTCAATGACCGCGTCGAACCGGTCGTCGTTGTAGGCGTACAGCCGCACGGCGAGCAGCTTCACCGTCTCCT
>LKMJ01000329.1_pt1 | contig 34266 bp, 34 predicted proteins | sample 643391 | NCBI WGS metagenome assembly LKMJ01 (sample SAMN04112250, study PRJNA286221) | soda lake metagenome | biome: soda lake; feature: Kulunda Steppe; material: water; isolation source: sample PL-Br10 brine of Picturesque Lake | place: Russia: Kulunda steppe | collected 2010-07 | reverse complement strand
GTACTTCCTGATCGGTGTCTGGGGCGGTCCACGCCGGAAGTACGCCGCGATCAAGTTCTTCGTCTACACCAACATCGCCGGGCTGGTGATGTTTATCGGCTTCATGATGTTGGTGTTCTCGCTGCCGGTCAACTCGTTCGGCCTGCCGGAGATCACCCAGTCGCTCGCTGCGGGTGAACTCGGTGACTTCTACTGGCTGCCGAGTGAGACGCTCGCGCTGGTTGCGTTTGTCGCGCTGTTTGTCGGGTTTGCGGTGAAGGTGCCGATTGTGCCACTCCATACGTGGCTGCCGGATGCTCACGTTGAGGCTCCAACCCCTGTTTCGGTGATGTTGGCCGGAGTGTCGCTGAAGATGGGGACGTACGCCCTGCTGCGGTTCAACTTCACGATGCTGCCGGATCAGGCGAGCTACTTTGCGATCCCGATTGCCATTATCGCCGTGATCTCGGTGATCTATGGCGCGATGCTCGCGTTGGCACAGACGGATCTCAAACGGATCGTGGCCTATTCGTCGGTTTCCTCAATGGGCTACGTCATCCTCGGGCTGATCGCCTTCACCGAGTTCGGTGTCGGTGGCGCGACGTTCCAGATGATCGCCCACGGCCTTATCTCGGGGCTGATGTTCATGGCGGTCGGCGTTATCTACAACGCGACCCATACCCGGATCGTCAGCGACATGTCCGGGCTCGCAGATCGGATGCCGATTGCGGTCTGGATTCTCGTCGCGGGCGCGTTTGCCTACATGGGCCTGCCACTGATGGCTGGCTTCGCCGGCGAGTTCTTCATCTTCGTCGGCTCCTTTGGCTCGGAGTTCCTGCCGTATGCGCCGATCTTCACCGCGCTGGCGATGTTCGGCATTGTCGTCGTCGCGGGGTACCTGCTGATGGCGATGCAACAGACGCTGTTCGGGCCGTTCCGAATCGAAACCGACTACGAGATCACGCGCGCACCAGCGCATGATATCGCACCGCTTGTCGTGCTGCTCGGGGCGATCATCCTGCTGGGTGTCGCACCCTCGTTGTTCTTCGATATGATACTCGATGCAACCGTTCCGATTCTTGAGACGGGAGGTGGGCTCTAATGAGCGTGCTCCTGTATGGTGAGCCGACAAACTGGCTGTGGGCGATTCAGTCGCTCGCACCAGTCGTCCTGCTCGCTGCGACCGCCCTGGCCGTATTAGCGATCAACAGCATTCGGCCACACGACCATGACAATGGCCTACTTGTCGGCACCTCGCTTGTCGGCACCCTCGCCGCACTCGGGGTGACAGTGTGGTATCTCGTCGGCGGCACCGGCCAAGAAACCCACGGCGGTGCGATCAGCCTGTTTAGCGATACGATTGTCGTCGACGGCATGGGGCTGTTCTTTATCGCCATTATCACCAGTGTCACCGCGCTGGTGGTCGTCGCCAGTTACGACTATCTCGACGGCGAGTACGACCCCGCTGCGTTCTACTCGCTTTTGTTGTTCGCCGCAACCGCCATGGCGTTGATGTCGGTCTCGAACTCGCTTGTGACCGTCTTTATCAGCCTCGAGATGGCTTCGCTGCCATCCTACGCGCTGGTTGCGTACCTCAAAAACGACAAAGGAAGCGTCGAAGCCGGTCTGAAATACTTCCTGATCGGTGCGGTCTCGGCAGCTGTCTTCGCGTTCGGTATCAGCCTCGTCTACGGGGCGACTGGCACGCTCTTGTTACCCGAGATTGCCGCCCAGATCGGTGATGTCGGAGAGCTCTCGGGCATTCTTGGCGTTGGCATCCTGATGATTGCCGGTGGCTTTGCGTTCAAGACCGCCTCGGTGCCGTTCCACTTCTGGGCACCAGAAGCTTACGAGGGCGCACCCGCACCAGTGAGTGCGTTCCTCTCGTCGGCCTCGAAGGCCGCTGGTTTCGTCGTGGCGTTCCGTGTGTTTGCCGAAGCGTTCATGCCGGCGCTCGATGTGGCGATTGACTGGGCGCTGTTGTTCGGTATTCTCGCAGTTGTTACGATGACACTCGGGAACTTCGCTGCGGCAACCCAAGAAAACGTCAAACGCATGCTTGCGTACTCTTCGATCGGACACGCGGGCTATGCGCTGATCGGCCTGGCGGCAATCTCTGCGGGCGCAACCGATTCGAACTCCGCAGTGATGGGCGCAGCAATGGCCCACTTGCTCGTCTACGGCTTTATGAACACGGGTGCGTTCCTGTTCATTGCTATGGTCGAATACTGGGGCGTCGGCCGTACGTTCGAAGACTACGCCGGTCTCGCAACGAAGGCGCCAATGGCGTGTGTCGCGATGACGGTGTTTATGTTCAGCCTGGCTGGCCTGCCAGTGTTCGGCGGATTCTTCTCGAAGTACTTCCTGTTCGCTGGTGCGGTCAACGCCGGCTTCTGGTGGCTTGCGGCGGTCGGTGCAGTCACTAGTGCGCTGTCGCTGTACTACTACAGCCGTGTCGTCAAGGCGCTGTGGATCGAAGAGCCAAACGGCAATCTCGATGCACTGGACAGCAAACCAGCCGGACTGTACGCTGCGGTAATTGCCGCTGGTCTGATCACTGTCTTGCTGTTGCCTGGCTTCGGGCCGGTCATCGCGACTGCTGAAGCGGCTGCTGCTGCAGTCTTTGCCTGAGCCGATAGCTGTTCGCTCGACGACGGCAGCGTTTTGCCGTTCGGTCTCGTTTTTATCGCTATGATTCGTCGGCTCGTTCTCGGAGACGGCACGCTGGGTCGACACCTTGTCACCCAACTTGATGACGTACCTGGTGAGTTGTATGTCGTCACTGCCGATACCGGCTGGGTGACGACACTTCGTGACGAATCGATCGCTGCGGTCGAAGGCGATCCAACCAACTCTCAGCACTATCCCTCTGTGGCCGATATTGTCGTTATCGCTGCTGAGACTGTCGATCAAACCGAATCGGTTGCCGAAACTGCCCGGGAGGTCTTTCCCGACGCCAGTCTGATCGCCGCTGTCGGCCTCGAGGCAAGCGACGACACCCGCCGCCGAGTCGCTGCGACCGTTGATCGACTGCTCGATCCACACGAAGAACTCGCAAATCGGCTACTTGATGCCACTGCTACCGACCCGGCTGGTGGGATGGGGCTGTTGCTTTCGACAATCCGGTCGCTGTCGAAACCGCTGGCAGTTGTCGCTCACGACAATCCTGATCCGGATGCGATTGCGAGTGCGTGCGGCCTTGTCGCAATCGCTGAGTTGGTCGGTGTGCCGGCGGATGCCTACTACTTCGGTGAGATTTCACACCAGGAAAACCGTGCGCTCGTCAACCTGCTTGATCTCTCGTTGTACCCCGTCGAGACAGAGAGCTTCGATCCCGACGAGTACGGGACGATTGCCCTGGTTGATCACGCACAAGCCGGGGTCAATGACAGTCTCCCACCGGAAACCGAAGTTGGGGTCGTCGTCGATCATCATCCGCCGCGGATGCCGATCGACAAAACCGACCGGTATGTCGATATCCGGCCGGCAGTCGGTTCGACCAGTACGATCATCACCGAGTATTTCCGACGGCTGGGGATGCGACCCGACCAACCGCTGGCGACTGCGCTGTTGTACGGCATTCAGACCGACACCAAAGGGTTTACCAGAGAGGTCTCGACAGCAGATTTCGAGGCTGCAAGCGAACTCTCAGAGCTCGCAAACAGTGATGATCTCAAACGGATCGAATCACCCAGCGTCTCGAGGTCAGTCGTCGACACCCTGGCGACGGCGATCAAGCGGCGAGATGTTCGTGGCTCAGCGCTTGCAAGCTGTGTTGGCCGGATTTCAGATCGGGATGCACTGGCACAGACGGCCGACGACCTGCTGAATATGGAGGGGATAACGACAGTCATCGTCTACGGCTATACTGACGAGATGATCTACGTCTCGGGACGCACTCGCGGGACGCCACTCGATTTGGGCGCAGTGTTTCGGGACGCACTCGACCAAATTGGGAGTGCAGGTGGACATGCTAACATGGCGGGCGCACAGCTTCCGTTGGGGATTATCCGCGATGTCGATAACACCGAAGATCTCACGACAGTCGTCCACGAACTCGTTGCCGAGCGCATCTTTTCGACACTCGATGTGGCCTCTGAGCCGGCAGTGTATATGATCAACCCACCACTGGATGGCTCGAGCAAGTAACACCCGACAGCAGCCTTTTGAGCGCGCTGGGTCTACACAGACGGTATGGAGCCAAAGCCACGGGTCAGCGAGTATATGACTCATGAGGTCTCGACAGTCTCGCCGGATGACTCGGTCAAAGCAGTCACAAACCGGATCCTCGAGAGCGATGGCCACAACGGTTATCCGGTCTGCCGAGGGCTCATTGTCGAGGGGTTTGTCACCGCCAGAGACCTCCTCGGTGCTGACGACCAACTGTCGATTTCGGCAGTCATGAGCGACGAGATTCTGGTTGCAGACCCCGAGATGGCCGTAACCGATGCGGCTCGAGTGATACTCCGCTATGGGATTCAGAAACTACCGGTCGTCGACGAACGCGGCCGCGTGGTCGGTATCCTCTCGAATACTGATGTCGTCCGAAGCCAAATCGAGCGTGTCACGCCCGAAAAAGTAGGCAAACTCCGACGCAGTCTCGGGTCGATCCACGACGGCGTCGAACTCACCGAACAGCGCCGAACCGTTCGGCTGGCCGACCTCACACCAACCCAAGAACGCGTGTATGCTGACGAACTGGCGGGTCGGCGCTACGAACTCGAGCGTGGGCTTGCCGAGCCGCTTGTTGTCATCGACAACACTGGCTCGGCCGACGACCCGGAGTTGTATCTGGCCGACGGCCATCACCGTGTGTTGGCTGCCGACAGTATGGATATCGAAGAGATGGAAGCCTACGTGATCGTCCTCAGCGAATCGGTCGAGCTTGGCATGGCCGAAACTGCCGCGGCCCACGAGCTGACTCGGATCGAAGACATCAGTGTTGTCGAGTATGCCCACCATCCGCTTGTCGAGACGACCGAAAAACTCCAGTGAGGTACCACTAAGTTGCTTGCAGACTGGATGAGCGTATGCAGCCACTCTTGACCCACAGTTGGTTCTTTGTCCACAGAGGTGCATGCCGGTGAACAATTCATCGGCGGCTCGCCCGGTCGTCGGCGTTGATGTCGGCGGCACGTTCACCGATATCGTGCTGCTGGCCGACGGCGAGATTACGACCGCGAAAGTACCCTCAACGGCCGACCAAAGCCGCGGCGTTATCGACGGCCTGCTCGAGGCTTGTGAGCGCGCCGAAATCGAGCCCACCGCTCTCGAGTCGTTCAGTCACGCGATGACGGTTTCGGTAAATGCCCTGCTGGAACAACAGGGTGCGACTACTGCAGTTGTGACAACCAAGGGGTTCGCGGATGTACTCGCCATTGGTCGGCAGGATCGCCCGTCACTCTATGATTTGAACGCCGAAAAGCCGACACCGCTGGTGCCGGCCGACCGCCGCTTTGAGATCGACGAACGTGCCACACCGGAGCGAATCGAACAGCCCATCGACACACAGCAAATAGAACGTCTCGCGACACAGATTGCCGACAGCGATGCCGAAAGCCTCGCGGTCTGTCTGCTCCATGCGTACGCCCATCCTGAGAACGAACGCCGACTCACTGCCGGCCTTCGAGAACGCCTCGAGATTCCCGTCTCGGCTTCTCATGAGGTTCTCGCGGAGTTCAGAGAGTACGAACGCACGGCGACGACAGTCGTCGATGCCTACGTCAGACCGCCGATCGACCGGTATCTCTCGCGCCTCGAAGAACGTGCGGCCGACGCCGGCATCCCAGTCCCGCGGATCATGCAGTCGAACGGTGGTATTGCCAAAGCCAAGACTGTGCGTGAACGGGCAGTCACCACCGTCCTGTCTGGCCCTGCGGCGGGCGTCATCAGTGCGGATGCCGTCGAGACAGCCCACGATGGGCTAATTACATTCGATATGGGTGGCACCTCGAGCGACGTGAGCCTTGTTACACAGGAGCCGGCGACTACGACAGACGCCACCATTGATGGCCGACCCATCGGAATTCCGATGGTCGATATTCACACAGTGGGCGCTGGCGGCGGTTCGATCGGCTGGGTTGATGCCGGCGGTGCGCTTCGAGTCGGCCCGGCATCCGCTGGGTCGAATCCCGGCCCGGCCTGTTATGGTCGAGGCGGCACCGACCCCACAGTCACCGATGCCGCAGTCGTACTGGGCTACATCGGCGACGCCGCGGAACTCGGTGGCGAACTCTCTGTTGTGCCAGAGGCTGCCTATGACGCACTCGCTGGAGTCGCCACGGAGGCCGGCCTCGAGGACGCACTGGCGGCTGCCCGTGGCGTCTACCGGGTTGCCAACGCCAACATGACGCGTGCGATTCGCGCGGTGACTGTTGATCGTGGCAAAGACCCACGACAGTTCGGCCTCTGTGCGTTCGGTGGAGCCGGGCCGATGTCTGCGGCAGCAATAGCCGACAAACTGGATATCGAAACGGTCGTCGTTCCGTATGCCAGCGGTGTCCGCTCGGCGTTCGGCCTGCTTTCGGCCGACGAGAAACACGATGCCTCGCGGACGATCCGAACCGAGTTGTCGGCTTTGTCGGCCGACACGCTCGACGACCACCTCTCGAGTCTTCGAGACGATGTTCTGTCTCGCGTTGGCGGCGGCCGCCGAATCGGCGAGCCAACAGTTGTGTATCGGGGTGATCTCCGCTATCGCGGCCAGAGTTTCGAACACACGGTTCGGATTCACCGGCCACTCGAGACGAGCGCACTCGCCGAGGCGTTCGGTTCGGCCCACGAGCAGGCGACGGGCTATCGGATGGACGACCCAGTCGAACTCGTGACACTTCGGGCGACCGCAGTGGCTCTTCGAGAGACGCCAGCGGTCACCTACGAACCCGACGGCCCAAGCCGAACCGGAACGCGTGAGGCGTTTTTCGACGGAGCCTTCTGTGAGACTGCAGTGTACAACCGCACCGGAATCGCAGTCGACACACCGCTTTCGGGCCCAGCGATCATCGAAGCCGACGAGTCGACGACGGTTGTTCCACCGGCCTGGACCGCACGAATCGACCACGACGGGACGCTTCGGCTCTTCCGGGAGGCACCCAGATGACCGAGATTGATCCCATCTCTTTGGAGATCATGCGCAACCAACTCGAGGCGGTTGCCGAAGAAATGGGCCAGGTGTTGATCCGCGGGGCCTACTCGCCGAACATCAAAGAACGGCGGGACTGTTCGACCGCCCTGTTCGATGCGGAGGGTCGGCTCATCGCACAGGCCGAACACATCCCGGTTCATCTGGGTGCGATGCCCGAGGCTGTCGCGGCAATCGGTGATCGTGACCCACAGTCGGGAGATGTCTGGTTGCTGAACGACCCATTTAGGGGCGGAACTCATCTGCCGGATCTGACGATGGTCTCGCCGATCACGATCAACGGAGACCGCTTTGGGTTTGCTGTCTCGCGGGCCCACCACGCCGATGTTGGCGGGATGACGCCGGGAAGCATGCCGGCCGGTGCGCGCGAAATCTACCAGGAAGGCCTACGGATTCCACCGCTCAGAATCGTTGCGGGCGGCGAACAGAACGAAGACATTCTCGAGTTGCTGTTAGCGAACGTCCGCAACCGCGCCGAGCGCGCCGCCGACCTACGGGCCCAGATCGCGGCCAACGAACGCGCCGAAACACGTCTAAGCGCTCTGCACGCCGACTACGGCACCGAACGTCTGCTGGCGGCGTTCGATGCTGTCGTCGAGTACTCGAAAAAACGCATGGAGAATGCTATCGACGAGCTTCCGACCGGCACGTTCGAAGCCCGCGATGTGCTCGAAGGCGATGGCATCTCCACCGAGGATATCCCGATTCAGGCGACTGTTACCATCGAAAACCGTTCTGTGACGGTATCGTTTGACGGCACCGCCTCACAGGTTGCTGGCAATCTCAATGCGCCGCGAGCGGTCACCAAGAGTGCGGTCTACTTCGTTATTCGTGCGGTGACAGATCCGGACATTCCGCCGAATCACGGCTGTTATCTGCCGGTCGACGTTTCGATTCCTGCCGGAAGTCTGCTCGATCCGAACCCGCCGGCGGCTGTTGTAGGCGGCAACGTCGAAACCAGCCAGCGAGTGACTGATACGGTGCTGTCGGCGTTCGCCAAAGCTGTCCCCGATCGGCTACCCGCCCAGAGTCAGGGAACGATGAACAACCTTACAATCGGCAGCCGCGACGGCGAGGCGTTCAGCTACTATGAGACCATCGGCGGTGGCTTCGGTGCGCGGCCGACCGCAGACGGGATGGACGGCGTCCAAGTCGGGATGACAAACACACTCAATACGCCAATTGAAGCTCTCGAGGCCGAGTATCCGCTTCGGGTTATGCGATATGCGCTGCGAGCCAAAAGCGGCGGTCGCGGTCAGTTCCGGGGCGGTGACGGCATCGAACGCCGACTCAAAATCGAGGTGCCGGCGACCGTCTCGCTGCTCACAGATCGCCGACGCCACCCCCCGGGTGGGGTTGCCGGCGGCGAAAACGGCGCGTGTGGAGAGAATCTGGTCGATGGTGAGCCAGTCGGAGCCAAAACAACCCTCGAGGTCGAAGTTGGGACGACAGTGACGGTTCGGACACCCGGTGGAGGTGGCCACGGCCCGCCGGCAGACGACCCAGACGCGGAGTCGAGTTAGTCGACCGGATCGTTCGTTTGCCAGTCGTCGACCACTTTTTCGGCGGCATCGCGTTCTGCGAGCACCTCGAAGGCATACCCACGCCCCTCGGCCGCCTGATGGAGTCGGTCGAACCGAACTGCAACCGAGCCGTCGGCGCGCTCACGCAGCCTGATGGTTGCGTGGCCGTCTTCGCGTGTCCACTCTGTGAGGTCGTCGTCTGCTGTCGTCTGTTCCCAGTCCATATGTGGGGGATGGCAAAGCGCCTGTTTGGCTCAATCGGTTTCGGCGTGGACTGCCCCGGTGCTGTCGGCGGGCGTCCGAATGAGCGTTCCGCAGTTCGGACAGATGGGATAGCCAAACTTGTCATACAGCGTTGCGTTGGGAATGGCACTACAGGAGGGACAGGGGGTTGTCGAAAGCCACTCAAAGACCATACCGAGCGTTTTGCTGTATTCCTACCTAAGTAATTACAGCCTACGGGCCTGTAGGATGCTTCTAGCTGGCGTTTGTGGATTCAATATCACGGCCGGTCGATGGCTATTTTGAGCAGCCGGCTGATATACCGGCATGTCACCGTATTCAGCGCGGCTCGAGGCGGCACAGCGGCGGCTCCAAGAGAGCAGCGCCGCGGCTGTCGTGTTGTTTCCAAGCCGAACCCTCGAGTATCTCACTGGCTTCGCCGAAGACCCAAGCGAGCGCGCACTGTTCGTCTTTCTGACCGCCGACCGCGAGCCGGTCTGTTTTGTGCCCGCGTTGGCTGCCGAGCAACTCCGAGAACAGACGCCACTCGAAGAGATACGAACGTGGACCGACACAGCGGGCCCAGCCGAGCCGCTTTCGGCGCTCCTCGATGAGCTACAACTTGATGGCCACCACCTGCTGGTAGATGGGACGATGTGGGCGCGGTTCACCCAACTGCTTGAGTCGCTGTTGCCGAACGCAACGTTCGGGCTGGCCACCAATCTCCTTTCGGCGCTTCGGATTCGGAAAGACGTCGTCGAACTCGAGGCGTTGGCTGCGGCTGCCGATGCGGCCGACCAGACAATGGATGCAATCGCCCGGCTTGGCAGCGATGCAGTCGGCATGACCGAAACAGCGCTTGCCGCCCGGATCGAGACCGAACTCGCTGCGGCCGGCGGCGAATCGCTGTCGTTTGAGCCAATCGTCGGCTCGGGGCCCAATGGCGCGATGCCCCACCACACCCACGGTGATCGCGAGATTGTAGCCGGCGAACCGGTCGTCCTCGATTTTGGCACCCGGATACAGGGGTATCCGTCGGATCAAACCCGGACGGTCGTTTTCGATGGCGAGCCAAGCGAGCGGTTCAAACAGGTTCACAACGTCGTCCGAAAAGCCCAACAGGCAGCTATCGAGACTGTTGAGCCAGGGGTCACCGCAGGCGAAATCGATGCAGCCGCCCGCCGGATTATCGAGCAGGCCGGCTACGGCGAAACGTTCATCCATCGCACCGGCCACGGTGTTGGCCTCGCTGTGCACGAAGCCCCTGATATTGTTGCGGGAAGCGACCGCCTGCTCGAGGCAAATATGGTGTTTTCGGTCGAACCCGGCGTCTATCTCCCCGGGGAGTTCGGCGTTAGAATAGAGGATCTCGTTGTCGTCACTGAGAACGGCTGTCGGCGGCTCAATACGACGCCGCTCGAGTGGCGAGTATAACATACTGCCTGCAGCGTTTGAACGCTACCGAAATTTTTGGAATCACTTCCAGCAGGGGGCTATGAAATAGTCACTTTTCGATTCTACGAATATAAAAACAATAATAGAATCAGTAGTAACTGACCGGTGCCAAGCTGTATATATTTAGTATCTGAGTCCAAGTAATACAAAATAAAACTAACATTTGGACAGATTTAGCTATTAAAATTTAGTGTATGTTTCTCTTTGAATTTCTGAAATTGATAATTTGGTGTAATAATTTATATACTGGTGTGTCAATCGAATCATGACCATGTCAGTAACCGAACGTCAGATTGACCGTTTCGACAAGCTGTTTGAGTTCATTCCTGACGGGAGTGCGATTGATACCGAAACGTGGATGCGTCGGCATCGGATCATGCTTGTTATTCTGGGGCTGCACGTGCCAGCTCTCGTCGGACTTGGATTACTTGAGGGCCCAGAGCCGATCTCAGGGGCAACGCTACCTGAGATAGCCATGGGCGAGTTACTGCTGTGGGTTGGAATTATCGCGGTGTTGACCGCCGTTGCGGCACTTCCGATGCTGCCACGGCGGGCGCGAACTGGAGCGGTGGCACTTGCGCTGACGTGGGCTTCAACGGTACTGGTCTCTTTTTCGGGTGGATTCATTGAAGCACACTTTCATTACTTTGTTGCTATCGTCTGGCTTGCCGTGTATGAAGATTGGGTGCCGTTAGCAATCGGTGTGGCTGTCGTCGCGGGAACCCACCAACTGTTTTCGCTCTTTGAGATGGGGATGATGTTCAACCACGAGCCGGCGATGGAAAACCACGGCTTCTGGGCGAACGTTCACGCGGTGTTCGTTCTCGCTGGAGTAGTTGGTGTCCTCCAGTTGTGGTCTTCGCTTGAGTCTTCACGCGCTGACATCGAAGAAAAACTCGCAGAGATCGCAACGAAGTCCGACGAGATAGACCAACTCGAAACAGACCGCGAACGGATTAAAAAAGCCCAGCAAGAAATCGAAGCACAAAAACAAGAGTTTAAATCGGCAAATGAGGAACTCGAGCGGAAGGCGACCGATTTCTCGGCGGTGATGACACAGGCTGCCGACGGAGACTTGACAGTACGCATGGACGCTGACACTGACGCCAAGGCGATGAAAAAGGTCGCAGAATCGGCGAATAACATGCTCGAAGATGTGGAACTGGTGGTCGCCGAGATGCAAGGAGTGGTGACAGCTGTCTCCGATGCAAGCGCCGAGACGGAAACTGGAACTGCCGAACTCCGTCGAGCGAGCGAAGATGTGAGTGTGTCGATCCAAGAGATTGCGGACGGCGCTGACGAGCAACGTGAGATGCTCAACAAGACGACAGACGATCTGACTGACCTCTCGGCGACAGTCGAGGAGATTGCGGCCTCGACTGAGCGCGTGAGCGACGTGTCGGCAGAGACATCCGAAGTAGCCGAAACGTCGGAAGCAACCGCTCAGGAAGCCATCAGTGAAGTTCGCCAAGCAGCAGCGGTTGTCAACGAGTCGGTGACTCAAAGCGAGAAACTAAACATGCGGATGACCGAAATAGCGGAGATAACAGACCTGATCGCTGGCATTGCTGACCAGACAAACCTACTCGCGTTGAACGCATCAATTGAGGCCGCACGGGCAAGTGGGACTGCCAGCGGAGAGACTGATGTCGGTGCTGGGTTCACTGTTGTGGCTGACGAGGTCAAACACCTGGCAGAAGAAACCCAAGAGTCAGTAGCAGAAATCGAAGACCTAATCAGCGAAACCCAAGCACAGACATCCGAGACAGTAGCAATCGCTGATGAAGCTCAAAACCGGATGGAAAGTGGCGTCAAAGCAACGGAAGAAGTGTTGACAGCATTGGACGTCGTCAAAGAAAATGCAAGACAAGCGGATGCAGGTGTCTCTGAGATTACGGATGCAACGAGTGACCAAGCAGAGGCAACTGAGGAGGTCTTGGCAGCCCTCGAGGGTGTCTCTGAAATCTCGGTTTCAAGTGCTGAGGAAGCCGGGACGGTATCGGCAGCCGCAGAAGAACAAGCCTCATCGATGACGCAACTCGAGGAGAACGCAGGCATGTTGGAATCACGTGCAGAACAACTCGATGAACTTACCGAGAAGTTCACCACGAAGGCCTTTGGGTCAGTGAGTGCTGAAACCGAAGCTACTGCGCGGAGAGTCACTACACCTGGGGATGACTAAAAAGACTGTGTTCGGCCGGGAACCGCGCCCTGTCTTGCGGTCTGTTTTCGACCGTGAGTGGTCGGGACTGACTGTTCGATGCCAATGCCTGCCCTTTTGCCTACGACTGTTCAGGTCAGATAGTAGACATGAAAGAGTATTTGAAAATATGCTTATCATCATAAGTTTTATGCGCAATCTCTGCGCGACATCTTGCACAGCACATTCTAACAGAACCCAGATGCGACTGTACGATATCTTCGCTGAGAAGTATTCTCGATTCGACTACTCGTCGTCCTCGTCAGCGAGCAACTCGTGTTCCTCGAGGACGGCCTCGAGTTCTTCGACCGAGTACTGCCGGTAGGCTTCGTCTTCGACGGTGATTGTTGCTAACCCGAGTCCGTCCGGCTTGAGCAACTCGTCGGTTGCATCAGACAGCGCCCGAAGTGCGAGTTCGATTCCATCCTCGAGGCTGATATCTTCGGTGTATCGCTCCTCGAGCGACTGGCGGATCTCCTTTCGGTTTTCACCGATAGCGAGTGCCTTCCACTCATAGGGAGTTCCCGATGGGTCGGTCTCGAACAGACGTGGTTCACCGTTTTCGATACCGCCAACGACAAGTGCGACACCGAACGGCCGTGCGCCACCAATCTGGGTGTACTGCTGGATGTAGTCGGTGACTGTTTTGGTCAGTGTCTCGACGCCCATCGCTTCGCCGTACCGCAGGCGGTTGACCTGAGCCTGTCGGCGTGCAAAGTCGATCAGTTGGCGGGCGTCGGCGACGTGACCGGCCGAGGCGATACCAACGTGGTCGTCGGCCTTATGAAGCTTTTCGATGCTTTCGGGCTCCATAAGCGGCGAGTGGCTGCGTTTGTCTGCGAGTAGTACAACTCCTTCCGCGGTTCGGACGCCAATGGAGGCCGACCCACGTTTGACTGCTTCGCGGGCATATTCGACCTGGTAGAGTCGACCGTCCGGCGAAAAGATGGTGATGCCGCGGTCGTACGCCTGTTGTTGGGCTTGTCCCTGCATATATTCTCACTCGAAATCGAGTTCCGTCGCACTCACGAATCCACTCGGCATCGAGATTTCGATCGCCTCGTCCCGCGAGACTGCCTGCCGAGTCGCATCCGCGAACACCACGTGTCTCTGTTCGAAATCTCCGGCCCCGCTTCGTAAATACCTTTCCTCACAGGCACGCACCGTCCCAGAAATCCCGCGGACAAAGACACCGACTGGTTCGCCGTCGATCGCACTCACACAGGCCACTGCCGCCCGTGCGGGGTCGGTTTCGCCTCGACGAACACGAACGATTGCCTCGCCGTGACCATCGGCGAACGAAAAGCTATAGACGGTAAGATCCGCCTCGGCACTCCCTGGGTCGCCCAACAGGTTACCGGCGGCATACCACAACTCACGCTGGAAGGCTCCGCGGTCGATTTCGGCCTCGGGCGTTGATTCGATTCCTACCGCAAGATATCGCCACCGTGGCCGGATATGTTTCGGGAGGTGTTTCATACTGAGTCCTCATAGCGGCCACAGCGTACGCCCGGTTCAACAAACGACTCTGCAGTACGTCTGTGGTTTCGGTCGGCGAGTCGGCCCCACTCGACGAGTCCGGCTTTGATCTGGCTGGCCGAAAATCCGATCTGTTTGCCGACTGCAATCAACTCTCGTGGCCCACGAAGCCATAGATGTCTGGTCGCACTCACCGAAACCACATAGGGTGTCTCGTAGTACTCGATGAGTTCTCGGAGCTTTCGGAGCCGATCTAGTGCTTGGACGCGGTTGCCACCGGTCTGGCGCAACACGGGGGCGAAATCGAACTCGACGCGGACGCCATGAGTGGCGGCCGCCCGTGCGAGGACGTGATTGAAATCGCCGTTACCGGCCATTGGCTGGGTGAGCACGTCGATTCGATCTGTCTCGACTGCATACCGGTTGCGAGCGTTCGTCCCACCACGAACTAAAAGCAGGGTGCATGCCTCCCGGAAGTTACCGACTGACCCCGCGATACTGTCGGGTGTTTCGGCGACGATTTCGATACCGGAGACAACGTCGATTCCGTAGGTCTTACTGATCGCTTCGGGGTCGTAGTCGGCCTGGCGTGTGCGAACGACAATTCCGTCATAGCCGTAGCTTGCGGCGGTTTGGGCATACCGACTGACGGTACTCGAGCCATCGGGGTAGGCGGTGACAGCCTCATAGTAGTCTGTCATTACTACTCCCGTCCTGGATTGTCGGCCGCTTGCTGGACATCGACGGCCGCCCGGTTTTCGGCCACGTCGTGGACGCGGACGATGTCGGCTCCTCGAGCGGCTGCCAGTGCGGTTGCGGCGACGGTTGCTTCGAGTCTGTCATCCGGTGTGCGCTCTATGTGTTCGAACATCGATTTGTGTGAGTGGCCGACCAACACCGGACAGCCCAGTGCGTCGAACTCCTCGAGGCGGCCCAACAACTCGAAGCTCTCTGCAGCAGTTTTGCCGAACCCAAGACCGGGATCAATAATAATCCGCTCGCGGGGGATGCCGGCTTTCTTTGCAAGCAAAACGCGTTCTTCGAGCGCCCGAATCACGTCTTCGACGACATCCTCGTAATCAATGTGGTTGTCCGGGACGACCGGCGTATCAATCGAGTGCATCACGATCACCGGCACCTCGCGGTCGGCGGCCACAAACCGCATTTCGGGATCCTCGAGTCCAGCGACATCGTTGAGAATGTCTGCTCCCGCATCCAGTGCGGCCTCGGCGACCGCCGCTTTACGAGTATCGACCGAAACCCAGACATCGAGTTCCGAGACAGCCTCGATAACGGGGATGACACGCTCGAGTTCTTCTGCAACGCTCACCGGATCAGCACCCGGACGGGTCGATTCGCCACCGATGTCGATGATGTCTGCACCCGCCTCGATGAGTTGTCTGGCACCGGCAATCGCAGCCTGACGGTCGAAAAACTCTCCGCCGTCGTGGAAGCTATCGGGCGTCACATTGAGAATCCCCATGACGGCGGTTCCGTTGTCCCACGGATAGGCGTGTTCTGTCGGTTGGGTCGCTTCGAGCCCAGCTGTTTCTGTTTCGAGTCCGACCTGCTGGCAGAGTTGGTTGGCAACTGCCGGGAGGCCGAACGGTTTGGCCTCGAGCGTCCCAATCAGCTGGCGGAACTGTGCGAGCGTTCCCGAACAGACTACATCGTGGAGCTCCCCCGCCGCGCTAACCGCGGAGACCGCACAATCGCCGCCAAGCGACCGGAGTTCGCGGTCAATGATTGTGGCCTGTCGCCCCTCGAGTTTGAGCCTGACCGTCCGGTGGACTGCACGTTCGGCGTGAGTTGTGCGGTCTGCGGCGTCGATATGGGCCGCCGAAAGCACGTTGTGGGCGGTTTGTGGACTCTCGAGGCGTTTCGGGACGGCCCGTCGAACCATCGTCGAACGGGCCTCGCCAACCGCGAACAACGACCCACAGACGACCACACAGTCGTCGTCGTCGGCTTGCTGGCGGGCCTGGGCGAACGCCGCAGCAACAGACGAGCCGGTGGTGACGGCCTCGCTGCCGGCTGTTTCGAACGCACGCGTGAGCACCGCTGGGTCTTCAGCACGCTCGAGGTTTGGCCGGCAGGTAATCACTGACTCTGCTTTCGGCAACCGCTCGATCATCTCGGTGTAGTTTTTATCGCCCATCACACCGAAGACGAGATGCAGTTTGTCGTAGCTAAACGTCTCGAGCGTCTCGGTTAGCGCCTCGATTGCGGCAGGGTTGTGCGCGCCATCGAACACTGTCAGCGGTTGTTGTGCCATGACTTCGAACCGCCCCGGCCAGTGGGCATTACGAAGCCCGCGAGTGATCGTGGTCGGCGAAACCTCGGCTTCGTCGGCGGCTTCGAGTGCATCGACCACCTCGCCAGCCAACAGCGTGGCAATGGCTGCGTTCCGGGCTTGGTGTTCACCAAGCAGCGGGAACCGAACCTCGAGTGTGTTCGTCTCGAGTCTCGACCACGGCTCGCGGTCGGCGAGTCGCTCGCCAAACGAGAAAGTTGCACTCGCCTCGGTGTGGTTGCTGCGGCCGCCGTAGCGTACTGTGCAGTCGGCCGCTGCATCCGTCTCTGCATCTACGCCACCGTCTGCATCTGCGTCTGTATCCGTGTTTACATCTGCGTTTTTCGCTGCCTCAGTGGCTGTCTCGACTGTCAGAAGCTCGCCAGCGTCCGCACCGATCGCCTCGCGTGCCGGGCCACTCGCGGCGGTTACGAGCGGACGGTCGGCGGGAGCGACTTTGGCTTTCGTTTCGGCAATCTCTTCGATTGTCTCGCCGAGCACATCGGTGTGTTCGAGTGTAACTGTTGTCACACAACTGGCAATGGGATCGACGACACTGGTGGCATCGAACTCGCCGCCCAGGCCAACCTCGAGGACGGCGACGTCGACGTCTTCGCGGTCGAAATACCAGATACCCATCATCGTGACGACCTCGAAAAACGTGAGCGGTGCGCCTGCGGCGGCGCGCTCGAGCAACCAGGGTTTGACCCGCTCGATGAACTCAGTGATCGCCGAGGCGGTAATCGGCCGGCCGTCGATCTGAATGCGTTCGTCGAGCGAACTGAGGTGCGGTGAGGTATACAGCCCGACCGACAGGCCCGCTTCTCGAAGGATTGACTCGAGCATTTTGGCCGTGCTGCCTTTGCCGTTCGAGCCTGCAATCTGGACGAACGGCAACTCCGAACCGGGCTCGTCGAGTTCCTCACGGAGGGCCGTGACCGACTCCGTACCGGGGCGAACCGAGAAACGGCGGAGATCGAAACAGAAGTCTGCCGCCTCGTGGTACTCCATACCCCGCATCCGTCGGCTGCGGTTTTATGCGTACCGAAGGGAACTGTCGACGCTCTCGGTGGGTAACGAACCACTTATTGGACTGAGAAGCCCCCTTCTATACATGGACTACGAGCAGGTTCGTGCGGTCGATTCGGCGGTTGCAGATGCCCTCGAGGGCGAAGATTCCCGACAGGAACACACACTGGCAATGATCGCCAGCGAAAACCACGTCAGCAAAGCCGTCCTCGAGGCCCAGGGCAGCGCACTGACCAACAAGTACGCCGAGGGCTATCCCGGCAAACGCTACTATGCCGGCTGTGAGTACGCCGACGACATCGAACAGCTCGCAATTGATCGGGCCAAAGAACTCTGGGGTGCCGAACACGTCAACGTTCAGCCGCATTCGGGCACCCAGGCAAATCAGTCGGTGTACTTTGCGACGCTCGAGCCGGGCGATAAAATCCTCTCGTTGGATCTCACTCATGGTGGGCACCTCAGCCACGGCCATCCCGCCAACTTCGTCGGCCAGTTCTACGAGGTCGAACAGTACGAAGTCGACCCCGAAACGGGCTACATTGACTACGAGGGCCTCGCCGAGATGGCTGCCGAATTCGAACCGGATATGATCGTTTCGGGCTACTCCGCGTATCCCCGCGAAGTCGAATGGGAGACGATTCAGGACGTCGCCGACGACGTCGGAGCCTACCATCTGGCCGACATCGCTCACATTACAGGACTTGTCGCCGCAGGCGTCCACCGCTCGCCGGTCGGCGTTGCGGACTTCGTCACCGGCTCGACACACAAAACAGTTCGAGCCGGCCGCGGCGGCATCGTGATGACCAGCGAGGAACACGCCGACGACATCGACAACGCTGTGTTCCCCGGTGGTCAGGGCGGTCCGCTCATGCACAACATCGCAGGCAAGGCCGTCGGCTTCGGCGAAGCACTCGAAGACGAGTTTACCGAGTACGCCCAGCAGGTCGTCGACAACGCCGCAGTGCTTGCCGAGACGTTCGCCGACCACGGCTTCGAAGTGGTTTCTGGTGGGACTGACACCCATCTCGTGTTGGTTGATCTCCGAGAGTCGCATCCTGAGCTGCCTGGTGGCGACGCCGAAGACGCCCTTGCAGAGGCCGGTATCGTACTCAACGCGAACACAGTTCCCGGCGAGACGCGCTCGCCGTTCAACCCCAGCGGGATCCGTGCCGGCACGCCCGGCCTCACGACTCGTGGCTTTGACGAAGACGCAATCGCCGAAGTCGGCGATCTGATTTACAAGGTGGTCGACAACCACGACGACGAAGACGTAATTGCCGAGGTTAGCGAACGAATTGACGAACTCTGCGCTGCGCACCCTCTCTACGAGTAACGTTACTGTCGCCGCTTCCGAATCCTTTTGCCGATTGCCGGCCGTCTTTCGCCTAATGACTGAGATTATTGACGGGAAAGCGGTGGCTGCGGATATTCGAAGTGAAATCACAGGCTGTGTCGAGACGCTCACAGCCGAAGGCATCACACCCGGTCTCGCTACGGTACTGATGAGCGACGATGCGGCCAGCGAAACGTACGTATCGATGAAACAGCGCGACTGCAAGGAGGTCGGCATCAACGGGATTCACCTCGAGATCGACCCCACCGCACCCGCCGAAGAGCTGTTCGAGACGATCGACGAACTCAACAATGCCCCTGAGGTTCACGGCATTCTCGTCCAACTCCCTGTGCCGGATCACGTTGAGAAACGCGAAGTCATCCGCGCGATTGATCCCGCTAAGGACGTCGACGGTTTTCACCCCGAAAACGTCGGTCGACTCGTCGCTGGTGACGCCCGATTTAAACCCTGTACCCCCCACGGTGTCCAGAAACTCTTGGAGTACTACGAGATCGAAACCGAAGGTATGGACGCGGTGGTTGTCGGTCGCTCGGATATTGTCGGCAAACCCCTTGCGAACCTTTTCATCCAGAAGGCTCCCCAGGGCAACGCGACAACAACGATCTGTCACTCCCGCACGGACGATTTGGCAGCAAAAACGGGAGACGCCGATATCGTCGTCGCCGCCGCGGGCGTCCCGGAGTTCATTGACGGCTCGATGATCCAAGACGGCGCGACCGTCATCGACGTGGGTGTCAACCGCGTCGACGCCGACAACGAGAAAGGATACAAACTGGTCGGCGATGTCGACTACGAGAGTGCCGAAGACGTTGCGGGCGCGATCACGCCAGTCCCCGGCGGCGTCGGCCCCATGACACGTGCGATGTTGCTGTACAACACCGTTAAAGCCGCAAGCGAGCAGGCTGGCGTTGAGATCGAACTTCCCTGAGTCGCTCAGTGTCTGAACAGATAGAGTGCATCGTCCTGATTTAGCAGACAGAAACTCGCCCCGTCGTTTTCCGGAAACGTCGTCCCGCGTTTTTTAGTTAGAAACAGCCGGTCGAACACGTTGCCACAGACCGGACACACCACGTCTTTCCGGTTGTCGTACAGCCCCGTCCGGCCGGTGTCTTTGAGCTGTTTCATCTCGTGGCGATGGTCATGAACGTCGAACGGTTCGGGCATATCTGATTGTCAAACACCCTGTCCTGTTGGTGTTTTCGGGCGCAAGTTATCCGAGTCGTTGGAGGCGATCTCGAGCAGCCCCCAGAGCGGTTTCGTCATCAGTGCGAAGATACTGCCCGATGCCGCGTGCCGCCGAGACGAGCCCGCTGGCGGTCCCGGGCGGGATATCCCCCTGAAGGGCCTCGGCGCGTTTGCACTGGTCTCGAAGCGACCCGAGTGTCGTCCGCACCTCGGGGTCTGGATGCTCTTCAAGCCAGGTTCGTAGCTCATTCCGGTAGGCCTCGAGCGCCTCGGCGACCGCGAGACCTCTGGCGGCTGTAAGCGACTTCGGGATCGTTGTCTCGGGTGGCCACTCGCCAGTTTCGGCCGCCTCGAGCAGCCCAAACACGTACAACTGTTCGGTCTCGGTCGGCTGGTGATGCCGGGCGAGGAGATCGACCACATGGAGTAACTCACAGGCAGCGAGATACCGGCTGTCGAGCGACTGGAGTTCGCCGCCCGAAATAAATCCCCGTTTGCGGATGTACGACCGAAGCTGGGTTTTGAACTCGTCGGCGACTACCTCGAGTGATTCGTCGCCCAGTCGTTGGCGAACGCCCTCGAGGGCCAACTCGGCCGGACCGTCGGTGTGTTCTTGGGGTGTCTCCTCGAGGCCGATACTTCGGAGCGACCCGCAGTTCGGACAACTTGGCGTGCCGGTTTCGTAGTACGACCACGTCGTCCCACACGATTGGCACTCACGCGTTCCTCGTACTTTCATACCAAAGGATTACCCTACCAACAGCAAAAAGTCGTTTGTGCTGGCCGCTGGTGGTCTGAACCGATCAGGTTTGATAACTGTATGAATGGGTTTATATCCTATCACTGAATAACTGTAGTTGACGCTTCGTCTTGGAGGGCCGGAGCGTCAGCGGGGACCACAATGGAACGAACGTGCACGTTTTCTGTGCCGCTACGTTCCCCTTTTGAACTATGCTGCGAACTCACAGAGATTATTCGATGCTGAGCGAGCCGTCTTTCCCGCTGTCCTCGCCGTTTTCGTCCCACTCAATCTCGAGTTCCAGCGAGCGTTCGGCGTTACCACCACTGCTGTCGGTTTCACGTTCGGCTTTTATCTCGAACGTCGGATGGGAGGGAATCTCCATCGTTTGCTGTTTGTCGCCGGCCGACAGCGTGAGTGGTTCACCGGCTGCGAGTTTGTCCGCAACTGCTCGCAGGTAGTTGGCGATCTCTTCGCGTGACTGTGTTGATTCCGATTCGAAAAGTACCTCTTCTGGCATAGTACACCAGTAGGCTGCAGAGATAATAAATGATTGTCATAGCCATAGACTACTGTTGTGACAAAACGATATGATAGAATCGCCAAGCGCCGCTTTCGCTGGCAACTACTGCTCGAGACGCCGTCGTGTACTGTGTCAGGTCGGTAAATTTATTTGTTTTAGAGAATAAACCGTAATCGGACATTACCGATGTACGATCTAACAGGATTCCAACGTGACCTGCTGTACGTTATCGCTGGTCTCGACGAACCGCACGGCCTGGCAATCAAAGAGGAACTCGAACAGTACTATGAAAAAGAGATCCACCACGGCCGACTGTATCCGAATCTCGATACGCTCGTCGAAAAAGGACTCGTCGAGAAAGGCCAGCGCGACCGTCGAACCAACTTCTATACGATGACTCGACGGGGTCGTCGTGAGATAGACGCCCGCTCAGATTGGGAAGAACAGTATCTGGTAGCCTAAGCGGTTCAGCCGGTCGCCTACTTTCTTTCGGGCCAATTCGTTGTCGGTGTATTCAAACCGCTTGCAATACAATGAGTAGCGAATGAACGGTCTCGCCCAGACGGGAACATTTGTCGGTCTCTCGTTCGAAGAGCCGGTGGTTCAACTTGCGCTGGCGGCCGTCTTGGGGCTGTTTCTCGGACTCGAACGCGAGTGGTCTGATAAACCCGCCGGCATTCGAACGTTTTCGCTTACCTGTCTGCTTGGTGCTGTGTTTGCGATTCTCTCGATTGACAGTCCATACGGCCCTGTTTTGCTTGGAGTTGGAGGACTGTTTGTGACCGTCCAGGGCATTTTGATTGGCATCCAGGGACTGTTGAGTGATACGCCAACCGCCTCACTGTCGCTGACGACAGCGGTGTCGCTGCTTGTGGCCTACGGTGTTGGAATCCTCGTCGCCTCTGGGTTTGTGCTCGAGGGTGTGACCGTTGCCATTCTTTCGTCGGCGCTGTTGGTGCTCAAACGCGAACTCCACGGGCTGGCAGGCGGACTCTCCAGAACGGAGATTCGGTCAGCCATTGAGTTTGCGATTTTGGCGTTCGTAGTGTATCCGCTGTTGCCATCGGGAGTGGTCGAAGTCGGCCCCGTGCCGTTCGAACCACGAATCGCTTGGCTAATGGTTGTCACCGTCGCCGGGATTGGAATCGTCAACTATGCGCTGGTTCGAACTTACGGCGGCCGCGGTATCGCTGTTACCGGCTTTTTCGGCGGGTTGGCCTCCTCAGCCGCAGTCGTCGGTGCGATGTTAGATCACGTTCGCCAACAGCAGGAGGCAGTCTCCTACGGCGTTGCTGCTGTCTTACTCGCCAACGCCGCAATGGCACTTCGGAATCTCGGGATTGCGGTCGTCTTTACGATCTCTGCGGGAACCGTGTTGGTGGATGTCATCGTACCGCTAGGTGTCCTCATTGTCGGCAGTTTTGTGATTGCGTGGTTTATTGCTGACTGGGATCAGCATGTTGAGATGACATTCAGCAGTCCGTTTTCGATCACAAACGCCCTGGCGTTCGGTTCGGTGTTTCTGTTCATTCTGGCCGGCAGTACGATTGCCCAAGCGGAGTTCGGTACCGCAGGACTGTACGTGAGTGCGCTGGTTTCAGGGTTGGTTTCTTCTGCGGGCGTGACCACTTCAGCGGTGCTGTTGTTCCGTGCGGGGACAATTGAGTCGCCCGAAACCGTGATTACGATCCTGTTGGCGACTGCGGCCAGCGTGCTGGTCAAAGTCGGCTTGTCTTTTGCTGGCCCACCCCGGTTTGGCCGGGCTGTCGGTCGCTGGAGCGGCGTGCTGTTGGTTGGCAGTGGGCTGGCTGCGATTGGTGTCGTCTATCTGTAACGTTTCGTCAAGCATTGTGAGTCCAAACAGCCGCTCTAGATGTTACAGTGTCTCGACAAACCAGTTTTCGAGCAGGAAGGCCCGCCTCGGCCAACTGTTCTTTTTCAAAAACATCACCGACGCCGAACGCTACCGGCGTGAACTCGAGGCTCAAAACCCCTGCCTCGAACAGTTCACCGGAATTGTTTCACACGATCTCAGAAAAACAGCCAGCCGGATTAAACGAGCATTTCTTCTTCGGCCTCGAGCAGCTCGTGGTACCGGTTTCGGATGGTAACTTCCGAGATGTCGGCGACCTCCGAGACTGCGGCCTGGGTTGTTTTTTCGTTGGTCAACAGTGCTGCAGCATACACCGCGGCCGCAGCGAGACCAACAGGAGATTTGCCGCTGTGGACGCCCTGTTGTTTGGCGTTTTTCAGCAGTTGTTTGGCGCGCATCTCGGATTCTTCGGAGAGATCCAGCGAGGAGGCAAACCGTGGGACGTACTGTTCGGGGTCGGCAGGTTTGACTTCCAAGGAGAGTTCACGAACCACATAGCGGTAGGTTCGGGCGATCTCGCTTTTTTCGACGCGTGAGACGTCAGCGATCTCATCGAGACTCCGGGGGACGCCAGCCATGCGGGCGGCAGCGTACACACACGACGTCGAGACGCCCTCGATCGACCGGCCCGGCAGCAGATCCTCGTTGAGCGCACGGCGGTAGATCACCGAGGCGGTCTCTCTGACGTTGTCCGGCAGCCCCAGGGCGCTTGCCATCCGGTCGATCTCGCCGAGTGCCTGTTTGAGGTTTCGTTCTTTCGAATCGCGGGTGCGGAACCGCTCGTTCCATTTGCGGAGTCGCTGCATCTTCTGGCGTTGGCGCGCACCCAGTGAACGCCCGTAGGCGTCTTTGTTTCGCCAGTCGATGTTGGTCGAAAGCCCTTTGTCGTGCATCGTGTTGGTGGTTGGTGCACCGACACGGGATTTCTGGTCTTTTTCGGCACTGTCGAACGCACGCCACTCAGGGCCGCGGTCGACGGAGTCTTCGGTGATTACGAGCCCGCAGTCATCACAGACGGTCTCGCCGTGTTCGTCGTCGGTGATGACGTTACCGCTGCATTCGGGACACTGCAGTCCATCGTGTTCGGTTTCGGTTTCTGTTTGTTTTGTACCCGTTCGGCTCTGTCGGTCTCGTGACCGCGAGCGGTTCGTCGTGGTGGTAAACGTTCGTTCACTCATTGTGTGGATGTCACGCCCGTTTTGCTGGATAAAAACACGGGCGCGGTCGTTGCAAAGAGGAAGACAGAATATTACTTAAGCAGTTTGGTATTGGCTCGAACGCCGCGAAAACAGGCTATTATCCGGTAAACGACCCTGATGGTTTGCCGTCAGCCGGCTGACAGCAACCGGGTTGTTTTCATTGCTCGAGGCCTCCAGCCGAGTATGGACTGTCCTCGAATCGTCTCGCTGGCTCCGTCGGCCACTGCTACCCTCTCGGCACTCGGCATCGAAGACCATATTGTTGGACTGACGAGTCACTGTGAACTCGAACGGCCCACTGTCGGTGGTTGGTTGAATCCCGACTACGACGGACTCGCTGGACTGTCGCCCGATTTAGTCTGTACGAGCGATGGGCTTCAGCGTGAGATCCGTGATGAACTCACCGACCGCGGGTACACAGTGTTTCACCACGAACCCAGCCGTCTCGAAGACGTCCTCGAGGGATTCGAATCGCTGGCTGCAGCAGTCGGTCTCGAGGACGCTGGGGCCGACCTTCGGCGGTCGGCCGAAGACCGACTTGCGGCTGTCGAACGCCGGGTTGAGGCCGAACTCGCCGACGGGGCAAACCAACCGACTGTCTACTGTGAGGAGTGGTCAGACCCGCCGATGGCTGCCGGCAACTGGGTGCCGGATGCAGTCGAGGCTGCTGGCGGTCTGTATCCGTTTGTCGAGGCTGGTGAGCGCTCACAGAAACTCGAGAAAGCGACCATCGAACAGATCAATCCAGATCATGTCGTATTGCATATCTGTGGCACCGGCTCGCAGGTCTCGGCCAACCGTATTCACGACCGCGAGTGGGCGATCGATCCAGAGGTTCACGTTTTCGACGACTCGCTTTTGAACCAGCCGAGTCCACATCTCATTCGAGGAATCGAACAGCTCTCGGGGCGGCTGTATCCATAATTCCTCACAGATTGTTCACTCGTTCGTCTCAGCTCGACCACTAACTACCCTTAGACCGTCCAGATCGATTCCTCGAGATCAAGCCACGTGACAATCACCACGTGCGGGGCAGTCATGACCGCAATCCCCACCAGATACAGTGCAAACACCCCCGAGTAGTCGGCGCTAAATGCCGGGGCCGTCAGACCGAGTGCGACAAACACGCCGAGCGAAACGACCGTCAGCGGTGCGGCCACCCAGCCGAACCGGCCGAGTGCGCCACCCATTGAGCCTTCGGCCAGCCGTGCGGCAGCTGTCTCATCGAGCAGCATCAGCCGGACAATGTGTCGCATCGCATGCCAGAAACAAAAGTAGATGCCGACGGCCAAAAGCGGCGGCACCGTCAGGAAAAACAGGCTCAAAAAGACGACCTCGCCGGCATCAATCGACCACGACCGTCGGCTCGGCGTGTGTAGATAGCTCACCGCCAGCGAGAAGACGAACAGCACGCCGAGTCCCGCGGCGACCGCCGTTCGGCCGGCCGGTGTAAACACCACTGCAAAAACACCCCATTCAGGAGTGGCAAACAGCCCGATAAGCTGTTCGGCAACCCACCGGTACTCGCCCGGAAACGCCACCAGCGGGACGACCATCGGTAGCGACCCACGGACGACGAGCGTCAAAATGCGGCTCGCTCGAGACCCCAGATGTCGAGCGTTGGCCACTCGAAGTAGTGGGTACAGCTCACCTTGCCCCCAGTGAAACCATGTCAACAGAATGAAAAAGACGAACGCCGCCAGCGGCGCGAGAAACCAGACGACTCCGTACGCAAGGCCAACAACAAAATACAGCCCACCGACGATCCCGAACCACCGCCAGCTTGGGGGTTCGTCTCGAGCCCACGGTGGGGTGAGATGATCGACCGCGCCGTGGGGAAGCCCAAACAGCACGACACTCGCTGCAAACGGTAGCAGTTGGATCTCCCGCGAGGGGGTTCCACCGATAACCACAGCAGCCATCGTCACCCCGAGTGCCACCCATGGTAACCAAAACGCAAGCTGGATGGCTGTTTTGGATGTTTGTGCTGATCGGTGCTTAGCGACTACTGGCCACGTCATCGTTCAATCAATACTGTACTAGTTGTGGTTGAGTACCAAACCGGTTCGGATTCGGAGGCGGTGACACTGCTCGAGTTGGCGATCCAAGAGCCAACTACTCCCCGGATCGTACAACCGCCGGCTCTCATAGCCGTGTCTCAGCAACCAAAAACAGGAGTCTGTGCTAGACTTACCGGCGAAGCCTGACGATCAGATCAGTCGCGATCCAGCCATCGCAGTTACCCTCTTCGGTGAATACGGTTCGATCCGGTGAGGCTGCGAGCGCCGAGACACACGGTGTAGTCTCGTCGTCCTCAGTTGTCACCGCGGCGCGGTCCGATACATCCATGTCTGAAGTTAGGTGAGCCTAAACGTATATGGGTTTTGGTTACCCTAAGAATCTGCCAGGCGATGCTGATAGTCACTCAAAGAAGTATTTCGGCAATACTCACCCCCGACGCTGAGTATGATCCCACTGGCTGGTTACGGTGTGGATCGTATCGTTCACAGCACCGCATGTTTATTCGACTTGCTCTCATAGATTCGGGTATGACTCAGTCTGGCAGTCGGCCGCGAGACCGCGAGGAACTCGAAGACCGACTCGACGAACTCGAATCGACACTGACCGAGTTGCGACGGGAACTCCGCGAGGAGTCGACTCGAGGCCCACCCAGGCCACCGCGTCTCAGCGAACTGCTCCGGTTTACCGAACAGTATACGATTCCGACGCTGATCGCCCTGCTCGAGGCGACCATTCAGTCTCTGGAGTTGCTCCGCCGGACGCTCCGGCTGGCTGATCCCGAACGCGCGGTTCGCGAAGAACGCACCGCTGCCCGCAGTCGGCTCGACTCGGTCGGCGCGGAGGCCTCCGGACAGCTTGCAGGTGCACTTGCGGAGCTTCGAGCCGCCCTTTCGGAGGCTGATCTGCCAGAAAACCCCGAATCCCGACGGTTGATCGATGACGCCCGTGAGCTTACTGGCGAAATCGAAACCCGCCTGCGGGATGCCGAAAAAGCAGTACGCGACCAACAGGACAGAACCCGACGCGACCGCAGCGAGGATCGACACACAGCGACCCAAGACCGCGGCGTTATGATCGACGTTACCGATGCGGCCGACGACTCGCCATCCCAGTCCGACCCCGAAGCCTCGGACGACGAGGGCCCACAGGTCGACGTTGAGTCGGAACTCGAATCAATCAAAGACGAACTCGAGCGCGCACAACAGACCGTTGAGAGAGATGAGAGCCAACAGACGGACGCCGATCAGACGGATACAGAATCCGACGACGAGTCGGATGGAACCTAACAGCGTCCGTCTCTACGGTCGTCAGTGAGCGGGTGGTTCGGTTCTGTCAGATCGGCGCGAAGCGATAACCATCCCACGACTGGCTTTCTGGTTCGCGGATGCCTGCGGTCGGCTCTCGGAGTTGTTCGACGTAGACGGGTTCGACCGTCTGGCCGATTTCGATATCGTCTGTGGTCAACTGACCGATCGCGCGTACTGGTTCACCTTCAACGTCGAACTCAACGATACCGATATGATTTGGCTCTCTGACACCTGGCGGGGTTGCCGTCGAGGTAGTCCAGGTGATAACTTCGGCGGTGTATTCGCTGAGATCGACTGTTTCGACGGGTGCGTTGCCGTCCGGGCCGACCGGATGGGAGGGATACAACAGGCTCCCGTCCGGATAGCGGGCGGCCTCCATGGGTGGTCTTTCGGTCATTGTGCTGCCTCCATGATCGTCGTGATCACACAGTTGCCAAAGCCACCGACGTTGCACGCCAGGCCAATGTCGGCTTCGACCTGTCGCGGGCCAGCAGTCCCCAGCAGTTGGTGATACACTTCGTAAATCTGGGCGACACCGCTCGCGCCGAGGGGGTGTCCCTTGGATTTCAGCCCGCCAGAGGTGTTGATCGGCAACTCGCCGTCCCGGTCTGTCAGACCGTTTTCGATTGCTTTCCAGCCTTCGCCTTTCTCGAAAAAGCCTAAACCCTCCGATTGGAGGAACTCGAGGATCGTAAACATATCGTGGAGTTCGGCCATATCGATGTCCTCGGGGCCGAGACTAGCCATCTCGTAGGCGATCTCGCTGGATTCGACGACGCCTGCCATCGTCGTTGGATCCATTCGTTCGTGAACGACGTGGGTGTCGGTCGCCCCACCAATTCCAGCAATCGTGACATAGTCGTCGGTGTACTGTTTGGCCAGCGACTCCGGACAGAACATGAGTGCGGCTGAGCCATCGGTGATCGGACAGAAATCATACAGCCGCAGTGGATCGGCAATAATGGGTGAATCCATCACTGTCTCGAGGTCGACTTCCTTTTGGAACTGTGCGTGTGGGTTGTCGAGGCCGTTTTTGTGGTTTTTCACAGCCACTTTGGCGAGGCTCTCACGTGGGGCATCGTGGACGTGGAGATACCGCCGGGCAGTGAGTCCCGCAAACGACGGCAACGTCAGTCCGTGTTTATACTCTGCAGGATGAGTCAGCGAGGCGATAACGTCAGTTGCTTCGGCCGTCGAGCGGTGAGTCATCTTTTCGCCCCCAATCAGCAGTGTCAGGTCGCTGGCACCGGAAGCGACTGACTGCCAGGCGGCATACACCCCTGCGCCGCCCGAGGAACTGGTCTGATCAATGCGGGCGGTGTAGGCCGGCAGTGCGTTCAGATCATGTGCGACAGCATTCGGGATGCCGGTTTGGCCTTCGAACTCGCCGCTTGCCATATTCGATACATACAGGTGATCAACTGCCGAGCCATCGACGCCAGCATCGTCCAGACAGGCCTGGCCGGCTTCAGCCAGTAGCTCACGAATCCAGGCCTCGCGTTGGCCGAACTGCGTCATCGACGCCCCAACGATTGCAACACGTTCCATACACCGATTGCCAACGGCCAGCCGCTTACCGATTTCCCTTCGGTGTGATACCAGTTGCTCGTGCCGAATACATCTCGGGCGATTTAATGCTGTCACGAGAAAACGGATTGTATGGACTACGATCGGCTGGCCCCGTATTTGGGGGCTGTTGGCTGTCTGCTGTTGGCCGGTGTAGCGTCGGCTCCGTTTGCGATTATCGACGAACAGAGCCAGTTCGTTGCGAGCTACTATGCTGCAGGCCCTCTCGGACTGACTGGTGTGGTCTTTCTTGCGATTCTTGGCGTCGTCATCTTCCTCTCGAGCGTCCGGGGACGGGCCGACGCCTCGCTTGTCGCCGGAATCATGCTTGTGGTCGGCCCGACAATTTTTGTCCTCTCCGGGCTGTGGGCTCTGAGCCTTGATCCTTCGCTCACAGAGCGGTTTGTTGTTGCCCATCCGTGGATCGCATACCACTCGTGGACAACTGTTGGACTCAGTGGCCTTGTCGCCGCCGCATCGGGGTTGTATGCGGCTGCTGTCTACTGATTCTTGCGGCGTGCGGAGACGAAAGGCCCTTAAGTTTGACCGGAGTACTCCCAGATGGACTAGGTCGGGCAGGTAGGCCCTGCCCCTCGCCCGTGAGATAGTCTTTAGCGGGGACCGAACGCCGAGGCTGTCGGGAAGACCGACACCGGCCTCGGACGCCAACGTCGAAACCTCGTCCACCGGGGACAGTGGATCGGTGTGCTCACCCGCAGGGGTGTCCCACACCGGCTTACCGGCGACAGTGGGTCAGGCGCGGAAGCGAGCAGCCCATCGCTGGACACCCGTCGCTCGTTGGATCGCGGGGTGGAGGAGGCAACCGGGATTCCCTGTGTTCGGAACCCTCGGCTCCCTCGGTTCGTCCACTATTCATATCGTATTTCGTCCGCTCGAGCGGTAGTGATACTCGATTCCTCGAGTCGCTCTGATAGCCAGCAGTAAGCACCAGACAGACGTACTGCTGTTCGTCAGTCGGATTCAGCAGTCTCGCCGGATTGGCTGATCTGGTATTTGTTTCAGAGCTTCATATGACTATACCAAGATAGGTTCTCATCGACCGCATTTTCGCCCATACATACCAGACCGACAGCTTCGATTAGGTGGCGCTCTTTTCACCGATATGGGAGAACACGGCAGTGATTCAGACGCTGAGTCGGCTGAGATCGACGCACAGTACTCCGAAACCGACGGCGAGCGTCGGCTCTCGTTCAGATACGCTGGTCGAGAGGCCAGTATCGCACAGAACATTGATGGTTATGCGATGGTCGCAGTTCGGGATGAGCGGGGCGAACGCGAGCGCTACTACGGCTTCGATATGGCATTAGATCACGCCGCCGAGCTGCTGGGTGTCGATCCAAATGCGTTGCCGGTTCCCGAACAGGCTGCCGATATGGGAATGTAGTTACGACCCACCGAACAGAAACCGAAGTCGGTCGCTGTCGAGGCCGTCCCGCCAGTAAAAGCGTGGGGCGAGTGTGAGATACGCGAGTGCCAAAAACAACAGCGCGAAGGCGAACACACGCCCATAGTAGCCCGACAGTACGATCGCCAACCCCTGTACGACAGCCATCACCATCGCATCCTGGGCGTGTAGATCCGGATACGTAATCGTCGAGACCATCAACAGTGCCAACAGGCCACTCAGTGTGACCAACAGCCACGGCTCGGTGTAGCCGGCCAACACTGCGGCGGCCACGATTGTTGCGGCCAGCGTCGTCTGGACACCTTCAGTCTCGCCGGTGCCGGTGTCGTAGGCGGTGTACATCCCAAGTCGGGTGACTGCCATGGCGACGAACACTGCAGGTACCAGAAAGCCGGCTACAACGAGTGGATTGCCTATCGCTGCAGTGGGTGTGCCAGCAGGTAGCCACGTCTCGATAACGACCGCAACGACGAGCACCGCAGGTGCGATGCCAAACGATGCCACATCCGCAAGCGAATCGAGATACTGACCGACCGGTGTTCCGCCTCGATAGCGTGCGACGATGCCATCCAGCCCGTCAGCAATCGCCCCGAGCAGGATGAGTCGGGCGGCCAACTCAATGTTGATGAACGCAACTGCAGTAGCCAGAAAGCCAAGAGCGGCATTCGTGACAGTCACGGCATCGGCGAGGCCCAAACAGCCGACAAACCGTGGTTTCATATCTTTCGGTCTGAGAGGGGCGGTTTAGACTTTTATATTCGCTGGTCGACGCCGCTCGACACACCAGAACCCAGCAGAGCGGCGAGTAAAACCGCACGTCTATATGCCATCTGGCCCTACTGTTAGATATGCAGGAGTCTCGTTCTCGTCGGCGAATGCTTGCTGCACTGGGCACCGCAACAGTCGTCGGGTTCGCCGGCTGTCTAGACGCCGGTTCGGATCGCGAAGTCGTCGGAATGACCGCGACGGATTACGTTCCTGAGACAGTCACTATTGCCGTTGGTGAGACCGTTGTCTGGGAAAATACCTCGAGCAGGCGACACACGGTCACGGCCACCAGTCAAGATTCACTTCCAGAGGGCGCGGAGTTTTTCGCCAGCGGTGGGTATGATTCCTACGAGGAAGCCGACGACGCCTGGCACGATGATTTTGGCGGCCAGATCGACACCGACGAAACTTACAGTCACACCTTCGAGGTTCCGGGGACGTATCCATACGTCTGTATTCCCCACGTCAAAGCCGGCATGGCCGGAACGGTCGTTGTCGAAGAAGACTAATTTACGAGGCGTTGATGTGACTGATAGCTCGCGGCGCTGTCGGATAGGACTCGAAATAAAATAAAATAAAAACTGTTCGGATCGGTTAGTCGTCGGCTACTTCATCAGCGACGTCGTCTTCGTCGACATCGACCGCGGTGGCTTCTTCTTCAGCCAACTCTTCCGGTCGTGCCTCGAGTTCGAACTTCTGGATTTCGACGCGTCGCAGCGGGTAGATCGTTTTGGCCTCTCCGTAGATGGCCGAAGACAAGCGGCCTTCGATGACGCTGTCGCCCAGCTCTTCGAAGGTTCGTTCTTTGGCGGCCTCGTTGACCAAATCGATCATGACACGGCGAATTGCGTGTTCCTGGCTGTTGTCGGCCTTTTTGGTTGTAAAGGCGACAGGCTGGATTTTCACGCGGTAGTCGTCAGTTGTGACGACCGTAATCGTTGCGGCGGCCTTGGAGGCACCGCGGCGAACCAGACTCCGGAGATAATCGCGGGCGAGTTCGTGTTTAATGAACTCGGTGTAGGCCGAATCCGAGCCCACGTCCGTGATCTTAAAGGTGAGTTTGGTGTTGTTTGCGCCGGCGTCGTTGTTGATGTCACCGAGCGTTGTTTCGACTGTCCGGCCGATTACTTGGTCGGGTTCCTCGGCAATCGTCTCGCCGAGCTCGGCGCGGTCGAACTGTTCTGGGGCGAAGATGGTGTACCATCGTTTGCCCTGCTTCTGTTTGGATACTGATCGTTCACTCATGGTCTGTGTTGTCTGTTGGTTGTTCGGATACGGTACGACTGGTGTTGTCCCCGACAGCCTCGATAACAGCTGTGGCGACGCCGAGATTGACGATGTAATCGTCGATTGTCGTCTGTACTCCACCCGTTGTCTCGCGTTCGATCCGTGTCTCGACGGCCGATTTTTTGGCTGCCGTCGACATCGAAGCAGTGTTGTCCGGTCGCACCGCGTTGGCAACCCACTCCGCGCGGGTTGGCGTGCGGTGGTCTGTCCGAAGGCTCGCCGTTCGTGGGCGTTCGGTCATCCGAGTGCCTCCCTGACAGCGGCGATGAGTTCGCTGTTCGAGACGTCGCCGTCGACCTGGATGGTTCCAGCAGTGGGCGTGCCACCTGCGCGACCACTGAACTCGGTTGCGACCGTCGCTGCAACTGTCTCGAGGCCTGCCGGCTCGCCTGCGGCGAGCGCCGCGTGTCGCTGGCCTTCGATGGGCGAGTCAGTCACGACGAGTACAACTGCCTCAGGCGAACGAAACTGTTCGGCAACTCGAGCGACCGTCGACAGCACTGCCGGTCGGTCTGTTTCGACGCGGATGACGACCACACCCTCATACCGACCTGTTTGGGCCCTCGAGAGCGCCCTGTGTGCGGCCGTCGCATGCTCGCGCCAGGTCGCAAGGGCAGCATCGCTGAGAGTCGCCCCGAGTGCGAGACTGACTGCAACTCCCGGCTGCTCGCGGGCGAGTACTGACAGCACGTCGGCGTAGCCACCAAGCGTCTCGAACGGCCCGCTTGGGGTCGCATACGGACGTAGGGCAGTCTCGATGTGGTCTGCGGCAGCCGGTGTGGCCGTCTCGGCGGTCGTCACTGCAACCGCAAGTGCCGAGGCTACTCGAGTTCGGGCGTCTTCGTCGAACTCGAGTGTCTCGTCTGGCAGCCCGAGGTCGTCTAAGACCGTCTGGGCAGCCTCGAGATCGCCGGAAAACGGTGCATCGACGAGCGTCGAGTGGGCGAGTCCATCGGCGATGTCGGCAGTTGGCACAGCTATACCGGCCCGCCGCTCAACGAGGCCAGCCTGTTCGGCCGTCTCGAGGAGCGCGCCGCTGCCGTCGGTACCAGGCAGTGAGCCACTGGCGATCACACCCGCAAGCCCGAGCAGTGGGTCGGGATCGACGCCGAGTTCGCGGCTGACCGCAGCCGCCACGACACTGGCCGGGCGACTGTCGGAAGCCGGTGGCAACCCACAGTCGGCGGCCGTTCGCTGGCCTGTTGTGACTGCCAGTGTGAGGCTGTCGTCGTCCGGGGTGCCATTGGCACTATCGCCGTCAGGATCGCCCGAAACATGTACCTGAAATGGGTCGGCCCGTTCGTTGAGCGCGAGTGCAATCAGCCCGGCGGCGGCGAGCGAATCACCGTCGGCATGCGCATAGAGCCGGACGAACGGCGCGCTTGCTATCTTGGCTGCGAGGCTCGCGGCGGCGTCTGGATCTGCGGGCTGGGTGTGTGTCTCCGACATCGGGTGGATACAGGAATTACTCGAGAAGTTCTTTGGCAGCCGTGTAGCTGTATTTGAACTCTTCGTCGAGTTTGTCGCCGCGGTAGTAGTTCACGAGGCGGCGAATCTTTGATTCGGTGTTCTGGAGTGCGCGTTTGTTTTGGTAGTCCTGGCCGTTTTTATCGACGTGCTCGCGGAGCCCGACGGCGCGCTCCATGAGCTTCTGTAGGTCTTCTGGGATCTCGGGGGCAACGTCGTTGTCCTCGAG
>LKMJ01000328.1_pt1 | contig 34283 bp, 31 predicted proteins | sample 643391 | NCBI WGS metagenome assembly LKMJ01 (sample SAMN04112250, study PRJNA286221) | soda lake metagenome | biome: soda lake; feature: Kulunda Steppe; material: water; isolation source: sample PL-Br10 brine of Picturesque Lake | place: Russia: Kulunda steppe | collected 2010-07 | reverse complement strand
GGCACGTCGCCCACCGCCGGCAGCACGGCGATGGTCAGGGCCACGCCGATGAACACCCGCACCTGCAACGGCACCATGTCGTTGCCGAACACCGGCGCCACCAGCGCCGCCGCTCCGATGCGCATCAGCGGGTACATGAAGGTACCCACCCAGGCGGCCGCCTCGGCGCTGCTGATCTCCATTCAGCGCAGGATCTCCGGGATGCTGCGGATGAGCCCCTCGGTGAAGTCGGTCAGGACCTGGGTCATCCACGGCGTGAGCAGGAACAGCACCACCGCCAAGCCGGCGAGCTTGGGCACGAAGGAGAGGGTCTGCTCGTTGATCTGCGTGGCCGCCTGGAACATGCCGACGATCAGGCCGATGATCAGCGCCGCCAGCAGGATCGGGCCAGCCAGCAGCGTGGCCACGGTGAGCGCATCGGTGCCCAGCTGAATCGCCCGCTCCGGTGTCATAGACAACCTCCATTAAAGGTTTGCCGCCGGCGGCCGGAACCGGCCGACCATCCTCCGCCAGAACGGCCAGTCGTTGCCGCTTTGCAGGCTTTCATTGCCGCCAGGCGGCAAGACTTTGCCGCCTGGCGGCGCACCCGGCCGGTCACAGGAAGAAACTGGACGCCAGGGTGCCCATCACCAGCGACCAACCATCGACCAGCACGAAGAGCATGATCTTGAACGGCAGCGAGATGATCATCGGCGAGAGCATCAGCATGCCCATGGACATGAGCGTGCTGGCCACCACCAGATCGATGACCAGGAACGGCAGATAGAGCACGAACCCAATGATAAAGGCGGTCTTCAGCTCGCTGGTCATGAACGCCGGGATCAGCACCGACATGGGGACGTCGTCCGGACTGTCCACCTCGCCGTAATCGGCGATGCGCAGGAACAGCGCGATATCGTCCTCGCGGGTCTGGCGGATCATGAACTCGCGCATCGGCTCACTGGCCTGCTCCAGCGCCTCCTCGGCCCCCATCTCCTCGGCCATGTAGGGCTGCAGCGCGGTCTCGTTGATCTCGTCGAAGACCGGCATCATCACGAACAGGGTCAGGAACAGCGCCAGGCCGATGAGGACCTGGTTCGAGGGTGTCGAGGCGGTGCCCAAGGCCTGGCGCAGGATGGCCAGGACGACGATGATCCGCGTGAACGCGGTCATCATCAGCACCATCGCCGGCAGCAGCGTCAGCAGGGTCATGAGGACGAGGACCTGGACGCTGAGGCTCCAGGTCTGCCCGTCCTCGGTCTCCTCGATGGTCAACGCCTCCAGCCCGGTCTGGCCATGGGCCAGCACCGGGCAGAGGAGCAACGCCACAAGAAGCAGGATACGGAATCGGGGCATGGATTACTGCTGATCGGATTGCTGCATCAAGCGACGCAGCCGCGCCGCGAACGGGCCGCCCTGCCCGCCATCGGCCTCACCGCCGACGCCGGTCACTGGGGTTTCCAGCACATGCAAGGTCTGTACCCGCCCAGGCGCTACACCGAGCAGCAGTTGGGTCTCTCCCACCTGAACCAGCACCACGCGCTCGCGCTGGCCCACCGGCAGCGAACCGAGCACCCGCATGGCGCCGCTTCCACCCGCCGCGCCGCCCCCGAAGCGACGCAGCAGCCACGAAAGCCCGACAATCACCGCCAGCACCACCAACAGGGCGACGATGACCCGAACGATGGCCTCGGCCTCGACCCCCGGCACCGACTCGGCCATAGCCGGGAGCGAAAACGCCAGCAGATTGACGCCCACGGCCAGCGCCGCCAGGCGCGGGCGTCGGAAAGACGTCACCCGGCTGGATGATCGCCAGCGCATCAGCGCAGCTTCTTCACCCGCTCGGCCGGGCTGATGACGTCGGTCAGGCGGATGCCGAAGCGCTCATTGACGACCACCACCTCACCGTGGGCGATCAGGGTGCCGTTGACCATCACATCCAGGGGCTCACCGGCCAGTCGGTCGAGCTCCACCACCGAGCCCTGGTTGAGCTGGAGCAGATGGCGGATGCTGATCTGCGTCCGCCCGATCTCCATGGAGAGTGTCACCGGGATGTCGAGGATGACATCGATGTTCTGGTCGTCTTCGCCGCCGGCACGGGTCGCCGCCGGGTCGAACTCATCCAGATCCACCGAGCGGCCGCCACCCTTACCGGCAGCACCGGCCTGGGAACTCTCCCGACCGCCGGCACCGGCCGCCTCGGTGGCCTCGCCCCCCTCCTCCATGGCAGCCGCCCACTCCTCGGCCAGGGCCTCGTCGTCGATGCCCTCGCCCTCCTGTTCGCCCTGCGCCTTCTGCTCGGCAAGGGCGTCGGCCCAGTCGTCGTCGGCCGACGGCCGGTCTTTCTCGTCACTCATGACTCATCCACCCTCTGGCTGCTCTGGGGGCGCTCCGGCGCCTCGTCGGGCTCCTCGGGGCCGCTACGCTGTTCGGCGGTCAGACGGTTGATCCGCTGCTGCACCGGCTCCTCGTCCCGCTCGCGCTCCTCGCGGCGGACCTGGTCGCGCTCGGGCAGCAGCGTCTCGCGCTCCGGCGCCTGCACCTTCTCGTCAATGCGCAGCGCCGCATGGCCCTCGCACACCCCGTAGGTACCGTAGAAGACCGGCACGTCCTCGACCTCGACCACCACCCGCTCCGGCATCTCGATCGGGATGACATCGCCGGCCTTGAGATGCATCAGGTCGCGCAGGGTGATCTCCGAGCGCGCCAGGGTACTGTGCATGGTCACCGGCGCGGTCTTCATCTCCTCGCGCAGCGCCCTGGCCCAGCGGTCGTCGACGTCGTTGCGGTCGGACTGCACGCCGGCGTCGAGGATCTCGCGGATCGGCTCGACCATGGTGTACGGCAGGGTGACGTGGATGTCGCCCCCGCCGCCGTCGAGCTCGACATGGAACTTGCTCACCACCACCACCTCGGTGGGGCTGACGATGTTGGCGAACTGCGGGTTGACCTCCATGTTCACGTACTCGAAGTCGACCCCGAGCACCGGGTTCCACGCCTCGCGCAGGTCGTCGAAGGCCTGATCGAGCATCAGACGGATGACCCGCTGCTCGGTGGGCGTGAACTCGCGACCCTCCACCTTGAGGTAGAAGTGCCCGCCGCCACCGAAGAAGTTGTCCACCACCAGGAAGACCAGCTTGGGGTCGATGACGAACAGCCCCGAGCCGCGCAGCGGCGGAACACGGATGATGTTCAGGCTGGTGGGGACGAACAGGGTGTGGACGTACTCGCCGAACTTCATCATCTCCACGCCGGTGACCGAGACCTCCGGCGTGCGGCGCAGCATGTTGAACAGCCCGATGCGAAAGAGCCGCCCGAAGCGCTCGTTGATCATCTCCAGGGTCGGCATCCGCCCCCGGACGATGCGCTCCTCGGCGGTAAAGGTATACGGCCGTAGTTCGCCGGTATCCTCTTCGTCTTCGGTCTCGACGTCGCCGTCGTCGATCCCGTGGAGGAGCGCGTCGATCTCGTCCTGGCTGAGGATATCCTGCTGCGACATGACGAGCGCCCGCTACTGCATCACGAAACTGGTGAAGTAGACCGCCTCGATCTCCCCATCGACCCCACGCTCATCCAGGATGCCGTTGATCTCCTCGAGCGAGGCGTGCCGCAGATCCTCGCGCCCGGAGCGGGTGTTCAGGTCCTCGAAGCTTTGATCGGCGAAGAGCATCAGCAGGTTGTTGCGGATCACCGGCATGTGGCGCTCGACACCGGAGAGCGCCTCATCGGTGCGCGCCATGACCTCGACCTCGGCCTGCAGGTAACTGATCCGCTGGCCCCGCTCGAAGTTGACGGTCAGCGGCGGCTCCAGCTTGAGGTACTGCGGATCCCCCAGGTCGGGCTCTGCATCCGCATGCATGCCCGGCGGCGTGATGTAGCCGAGCGCCAGGGCCCCTACCGTGCCCATGGTCACGACCATCATCAACGCCATGACCCCCATGAATATGTAGACAATCTTCGGCACTGGCATGCCTCCCCGTGCCCTTTTGATGCACTGACTGTGCCGTGACGCCGGCGCCGTTGCTGCCGACTCCCCATGCTACCGCATAACCCGGCAGCACTGCCTCTTGACGCTGCACTGCATGTGCAACTAGATTGCATTACCTGCCGGACAAGCCAAGCTATCTCCCAATCTATCGGCCGCCACCACCGGGCACTTGACCATGGAGACGGCGGCGGCCTGCACAACCGCCCGGCGCATCACGCAACCCAGGGGAGCCCGATCATGTCACGATACCATGCCCACCAGCGCCAACCGGCCCTGCTGGCCGCGGGGCTGGGCAGCGCAGCCCTGCTGTTTGGCAGCGCCCACGCCCAGTCGCCCACCGAGGAGCCCACCGTTGAGCAGGGACCGGAACCCACGGTCAGCGCCGAGCCCGGCCCGATGCAGCGGGCCAGCGCCTCCAGCGAGCAGATCGGCGCCGGCACGCTGATGAACCCGTCCATCTCCGTGATCCTGGATGGGGTCTACGGCAACGAGTTCTCCGGCCACGTGGGGGATCCCGGCGGCTTCGGCATGGGTCACAGCCACGGGCACGGTCATGGCCACGACCACGCCCACGGCATCGAGGACGGCTTCCAGCTGCGCGAGACCGAGATCGCCTTCGAGGCCTCGGTGGACCCCTACTTCGACGCCTTCGCCATGCTGGTCATCGAGGGCACCGACCACATCGACCTGGAGGAGGCGTACTTCACCACCCGCAGCCTGCCCTGGGGCCTGCAGGTGAAGGCCGGCCGCTTCCTCTCCGACGTCGGCTACATCAACAGCCAGCACCCCCACGAGTGGGACTTCGTCGACCGCCCGCTGGTCAGCGAGCACCTCTTCGGCGATCACGGCATCCAGGAGACCGGCGTGCAGCTCAACTGGCTGGCGCCCACCCGGACCTACCTGAAGTTCGGTGCCGAGATCCTCGAGGGGGAGACGAGCGGGATTGCGAACTATGAGGGGTCGGGCAGTCACACTGTAACTAGTTACGGGGATGCAGGCGGCGACCCGGGCGGCGATCGCAAGCGCGCTGAGGTCGACTACGGCCTGGACGACCGCAAAGGCCCGCGCCTGGGCACCCTCTTTGCCAAGTGGGGACCGGATCTTGGTTTCAACCACGCCGCTCAGTTCGGCGTATCAGCCGGGTATGCGGACGCCTGGCAGCGGGTCGAGGAGCACGGCAGCGGCCGCGTAGACGTCTGGGACGGTGACGCCTGGTTCGCCGGCCTGGATGCGGTCTACAAGTTCGACCCGCCGGGCAGCTACCAGGGCGCCGGCCAGCTCACCCTGCAGGGCGAGTACTTCTACCGGGATATCGATGTGGATTACGAGAACCGCGTGCCTGATGACTGGGGGGACGCGGGAGAAAGCCCCAACACAACATTTGATGTGGCCAACGCGGAAAGTGATCGCTTCCGCCAGGACGGCCTCTACGTCCAGGCCGTGTACGGGATTGCGCCGCGCTGGCGGACGGGCCTCCGCGCCGAGGCCTTGGGCATCGCCAAGAACCAGGTCGTGGCAGGCAGGGATGGGGTCCAGGATCTAGACACCTCCTACCGCTACTCGGCCAATGTGACCTTCTACCCGTCGCACTTCTCCTACATCCGAGCCCAGGTCAATTACTCGGATTTCGCTGCCGATTCGCCGGGTGGATCCGGGGAAGACGCCTGGCAGGCGATGCTCCAGTACAACCTGAGCCTCGGCGCCCACGGCGCCCATCCGTTCTGAGCGCGCCCCGCCGCAATCGCAAAGGGAGTCGAATGATGTTCAAGCGCATCCTTGCCACCGCGGTCCTCGCCACCGCCCTCGCCGCCGGCCCCGCCGCGGCGGAGCGGCTGCAGGTGGCCGCGACCACCACCAACATGGCCATGATCACCCAGCAGGTCGGCGGCGAGCACGTGGAGGTCACCACCATGGCCCCGCCGGATCGCGACGCCCACTACCTGGAGGCACGGCCGTCGATGATGGCCGCCCTGCGCGGGGCCGACCTGGTGGTCTCGGTGGGCGCCGAGCTGGAGGAGGGCTGGCTGCCCGCCGCCATCCGCGGCGCCAACAACCCGGACGTGCAGATCGGCCAGGACGGCTACTTCGAGGCCGCCGCCCAGGTGGAGCTGATCGGCCAGACCGGCCACGCCGACCGCGCCCGGGGTGATGTCCACCCGGCGGGCAACCCCCACGTCTACCTGGACCCCGTGCGCATGGCCGAGGTGGGCCAGGCCCTGGCCTCGCGCCTGGCTGACCTGGCCCCGGAGCACGCCGAGCACTTCTACAGCAACGCCGATGACTTCCAGGCCGCTGTCGAGGAGCGGCTGCCCGGCTGGGAGGAGCGCGTCGCCGACGCCCCCGGGGTGCTGCTCTTCCACGAGGACATCGACTACCTGCTCCACCGCCTGGACGTGTCCCTGCACGGCTACCTGGAACCGCTGCCCGGCGTGCCGCCCACGGCCCGCCATCTGCGGCGGCTGGTCAGCGAGCTGGAGGACGAGCAGGGCGTGACCCTGTTCACCGACTTCCAGCCGGCGGACGGGGCGCGCTTTATCGAGCGGCAACTGGGCTGGTCCTACTACAGCCTGCCCACCCAGGTCCCGGAAGGTGGCGACGCCGAGGCGTACTTCCAGGTCATCGACGACCTGGTGGAGGCCATCGCCTCCCCGTCCTCCTGACCCCCCTGGCGCGGTGCCGGCTGGCCAGTCGGTACCGCGCCCCTTACCATGGCGCAACCCGGGCAGGGCGCAGCCCCGCCGCCGTCTGTCGTTTGCACGCAAAGGATCTATCGTGGCGCAACCGCTTCTCGAGATCGAGCAGCTGCGGGCCGGCTATGCCGAGCCAGTGGTCGGCCCCGTCTCTGTGCAGGTCCACCCCGGCGAAGTGATTGGTCTAGCCGGCCCCAACGGCTGCGGCAAGAGCACGGTCCTCAGCGTCCTCACCGGCCAGGCCCGGCGTTTTAGCGGACAGGTGCGGACCGACAGCGAGGCCGGCATCGCCTGCCAGTCCCAGGCCCCGTACCAGGGCGGCGAGCTACCGCTGCGCGGCGACGAACTCCTGGCGCTGATGGGCGCCGACCCCGCCACCCTGCCCGAGCCGCTGCAGCCGCTGCTGCGCCGGCGCATCGACCGGCTCAGCGGCGGGCAGCGCCAGAGCCTGCTGGTCTGGTCCGTCCTCGGCCACCCCGGGGCCCTGGTGCTGCTCGATGAACCCACCAACAACCTGGACGCCCGCGGCCGGCAGCTGCTCATCGAGGGGCTGACCCACCTGCGCCCTGGACGGGGTGCGCTGGTGATCAGCCACGACGCCGACTTCATCCGCCAGGTCTGCCACCGGGTCGTCACCCTGGAACCGGGCGGGCATCTGCGCGGAACCGAGAGGGCCGCGTAATGGAACTGCTCTTCGACCCCCTGTTCCGTCTGCCGTTCTTCGCCGGGCTGACCGCCGCCGTGGCGGTGGCGGTGATCGGGCTCTACCTACGCCTGCGCGGCGAGTGGCTGGCCGCCCTGGGCTTTGCCCATCTGGCCGGCGCCGGCGGCGTGGCGGGGCTGCTCCTTGGCGCCCCGCCGCTGGCCGCCGCGCTGACCGCCAGCGCCGTGGCGGTGGCGATCAAGGGCGCGCTGCAGCGCAGTGGCAATGACGTCTACGCCTGGATGATCCTCTTCGGCTGGGCGGCGATGATGCTCGGCGCCACGATGACCTACCACGCCAAGCTGCTGGGCGAGAACCTGATCGAGGGGCAGCTCTACTTCGTCGGCGCCGAGGAACTGTGGGCAACATTGATCGTCGCCGGTGCCGCCGCGCTGCTGCTGCCGATGATCTCGCGCCGGCTGCTGCGCCACGAGCTCTTCCCCGGCCATGACGCCGCCAACGGCAAGCCGCTGTGGCCGGTAACCCTCGGGTTCGATCTGATCGCCGCGGCGGTGGTGGCGATCACCGCGCTGGTGATGGGGGTGATGGCCGCCTTCGCCCTGGTCTTCATCCCGGCGTGGCTGGCCTTCGCCCTGGCCGGTGGGTGGCGGCGCGCCGTGGCCTGGACGGCGGGGCTGGCCGCGGCGATCTACACCGCGGCGTTCGTCACCGCCATGGCCCTGGATCTGCCCTTCGCCACCGTACTGGTCGGCATCGCCGCGGCCCTGGCGCCCCTGCGCCTGCTGGCCGGGCGACTGGGCGGACGGCGTCAGGCGTAGTGATCGACCAGGCCGCGGCCGCTACTGCCGGCTGTGGCGGCCTCCCCGGCCTCCTCGCCTTCTGATTCGGCGGCCTGCAGCGCCTCGCCGCCGTCGGGATCGGTCTCGTCGTCACCGCCCTCACCCTGGGAGATGTTCACCTCCACCTCGCCCTGCCCCTGATCGGCAAGCAGCTGCCGAAGCCGCTCCAGGTCCTGTTCCAGCGCCTCGCGGGTGGCGGCATTATGGGCGGTGATGTTCACCGTGGTGCGCTCGTCACCGACGTTGACCTGGATATCCAGCGGGCCGAGGCCGGGCGGGTTGAGCTGCAGCCGCGCCTGCTGGACGTTCTCGTTGACCATCCACATCACCCGCTCGCCGACGGCGGGGGTGAAGTTCGGCTGGCCCACCGGCTGCGGCACCGTGAACTGCATGCCACCACCACGCTGGCTGCCGTCCAGCCCCTGAGCGGCAGCCAGGAGCCCGCTGAACTCGCCCCGGGCTGCTGCACCCTCATCGCTGCCGCGCTGCCCCGGCTGCAGGGCCTGGAGCAGCGCCTCGGCAGCCGGGCTACGCTCGCCGCTGCCACTCTGCCCGCCCTGGCTGCCGGTCTGCCCGCCGGTCAGATCCAGCCCGCCCACGGGGGCATTGAGCAGGCCGCCGGCCCGCAGCTCGCGGGCGATCTGATCGCCCAGCGCGCTCCCGCGCCCGGCATCGGCCTCATCGCCGGGTGCGCTGCCGATCAGAGCCGAGGCGCTGGCGGCGATGGCGGTCAGCCCGCCCTGTTCGGCGCCCTCCCCGGCCGAGTCACCAACCAGCTCGGGATCATCAAGGTGGGCCAGGCGCTCCTGCAGCGCGGCCACCAACTCCTTGCCCGAGAGCCCCTCGTCCTCCAGTTCGGCCAGCGCCTGGAGAACCTCGGCGCGTTCAGCGGCCAGCTGCCGCTGCCCCTCCAACCACGCCTCAAGGCGCTCAAGCTTTCCGGTCTCCCCCTCCAGCAACGCCTTGAGCTTGCCGGAGAGCTCCTGCGGGTCGGCCTCTTCCAACCCCTCGAGCAGCGCCGGGTCGAGTCCGGCCAGGGCCTGCTCGGCGTCCCCCTCGCCCATCCCGGCCAGGGCGTCCATGACGGCCTGCAGCTTCTCGGAGAGCTCATCCAGATCCGGGGCCACTTCCTCCAGTTCGGCCGGCAGCGCCTCGCCGTCCAGCGGCAGGCCCTCGCCGCCTAGCTTGCCGCCGAGGGCGTCGAGGAGTCCCTTGAGGTCGGTCTCGTCGATGCCCGCCTCCTTGAGCGCCGGCGTATCGAGCAGGGCCTCGAGGAACCCGCCGGCCTCGCCCTGACCGCCCGGCGCCGCCTCCGATGCACGCTTGCGCCCGCTGGCATCGAGATCGAGGGCGGTGAGGTCAAGAAGGGGCATGCGGTTTCCTCCAGCGTTGGCGACGGGCCGGTGCCCGATCTTCTGCAAGATCCGGACCGGAGGGAGAACGGGGCGCCGGCGGCTACCCGCCCTGGCCGGGCAGATCCCCGCGCTGGACGGCCTGATAGAGCATGCGCGCCACCTCGTCGGACTCCTGGCGCTCACGCCGCTCGAAGGCCGCCTGCTCGATCTCGACGCGCCGCTCGACGACCTTCTCGATGGTGCGGTGCTCCCCCCAGCGCTGCAGCCACTCCTTGTGCAGCTGGGTCACCCGCCGTTGCTGCTGGGCGATCTGCTGGCGCTGCTGGACGATGGCCTCATCGAGCCGGGTGAGAAAGGCGTTGAAATCGCGCAGGCGGGCGGCCTCGATGGCGTTGTCTTCGGTCAGCTGGCGGCGGTATTCCTGGCGCATCTCGAGGATCTCTTCCAGGCGCGCCTCGCCCTGGCGCAGCTCCCCCTCGGCCCGCGCCAGCTGGTTGGCGGCCTGCTCCTTGCGCTGATCGGTCAGCCGCTCCACCGGGCGCAGTCGCTCGGCCCCCTTGCTCATCCGCTCACCTCACCGGTCAGTCGCCCCAGCGATGCCAGGGACTCGTCAAAATCCACCGCCTCGCTGACATCCTGCTGCAGGAATGCGCGCAGCCGCGGCTGGTACTGGATGGCCTGATCGACCAGCGGGTCGGAGCCGCGCTGGTAGGCGCCGACACTGATCAGATCCTCGTTCTGGCGGTAGGCGGTGTAGAGCTCCCGGAAGCGCTGCGCCGCCTTCTGGTGGGCGCCGTTGGTGATGGCCATCATGGCGCGGCTGATCGAGGCCTCGACATCCACCGCCGGGTAGACGCCGGAGTCGGCCAGGCTCCGCGAGAGCACCAGGTGGCCGTCGAGGATCGCCCGCGCCGAGTCGGCGATGGGCTCCTGCTGGTCATCGCCCTCGACCAGCACGGTGTAGAAGGCTGTGATCGAGCCGCCACCATCAGCGCCGTTGCCGGCGCGCTCGACCAGCCGCGGCAGCAGCCCGAAGACCGACGGCGGGTACCCCTTGGTGGTGGGCGGCTCGCCGATGGCCAGGCCGATCTCGCGCTGCGCCTGGGCGTAGCGAGTCAGCGAGTCCATCAGCAGCAGGACGTTGTAGCCCTGATCACGGAAGTACTCGGCGATGCTGGTCGCGCGCATGGCCCCATGGAGTCGGAACAGCGGCGAGGTGTCGGCCGGTGCCGCGACCACCACCGCCCGCGCCAGGCCGTGGCGGCCGAGGATCTCGGTGATGAACTCGCGCACCTCGCGCCCCCGCTCACCGATCAGCCCGACCACCACCACGTCGGCGGTGGTGTAGCGGGTCATCATGCCCAGCAGCACGCTCTTGCCCACCCCGGAACCGGCGAACAGGCCCATGCGCTGGCCCCGGCCAACGGTGAACAGGGCGTTGATCGAGCGCACCCCGACATCCAGCGGCGCGGCGATGGGGGCGCGCTCAAGCGGGTTGATCGGCTCGGCCATCAGCGGCGTTCGCTCGCGGGCCTTGAGCGGGCCGGCGCCGTCGATGGGCTGCCCACCGCCGTCGATAACCCGGCCGAGGAGCTCTTCGCCGACCCGGGCCTGGGCACCGCTGCCCCGGGGCACGACCCGGGCATTGGGCATGACACCGCGCAGATCGCCGGTGGGCATGAGGTAGAGACGATCGCCGGCGAAACCCACCACCTCGGCCTCGACTCCGCCCTGGCCGTCCTCGATGGTGCAGCGCGCCCCGAGCGGCGCCCGACACCCCTCGGCCTCCAGGGTCAGACCGACCATGCGCCGCAGCACCCCCTCGACCGGAGGCCGGACGGGCTCGACGTGATCGACCCGTCGGCGCACCCGGGCGGTCCAGTCCCGGCCCAGTCCGGCGGGGACGTTCATCGCTCCCCCCCACCACCGGCCTGGCCGTCGGCGGCCCTGGTACCCTCGGCATCGGGCTCATCATCCTCCGCCGCCCCCGGGGCGCGCCCGCGGTAGCTGCGCTGGACCGCCTCATCGGCCTCGCCGGCGTGGGCATCGCCGAGCAGCTGCTCGGCGACGGCATCGAGACGCCGCTCGACGGTGGCATCCACCCGCGAGGTCTCGGTGGTGACGATACAACCCCCGGGGGTGAGGTGGGCGTCCGCGACCACCGACCACCCCTTGTCGCCCACCTCGGTGCCGAGCTGCTCGGTGATGAAGCCGTGCTCGTCGGGGTGGACCTGGATGGTCAGGCGGCGCTCCTGGGCCGGCAGCTCACCCAACGCCTGGCGCACGGCGGCCAGGGCGTGCTCCGGGTCGGTGCGCAGCTCTTCAAGGGCCAGCCGCCGGGCCACGGCGAAGACCAGGTGCAGGAGTTCGTCCTCGGCATCCCGGTCGAGCTGCTCCAGGGGGCGCCCCAGGGTATCGAGCAGGACCCGCAGCCGGCGCACCAGCACCGCACCCGCCCGCCGGCCGTCGCTCTGCCCGGCCTGCAGACCCTCCGGATAGCCGGCCTGATAGCCCTCGTGGCGACCGGCCTCGTAGCCCTCCTGGTGGCCCTGGCGCCGGGCGGTGGCGCGGATCTCCTCGATCTCCTCGACACTCGGCAGCGAGCGGCGCGCCTCGTCCTCCAGGCGCAGGCGCTCGGCCACCGCCTGGCGCCGGCGCTCGCGGCGACGCCGGCGCTTCTCGCGCTCGATGCGCCGCGCCTGCTCCTGCTCGGCCTGCCGCTGGCGGTCGATCTCGGGCTGGTCGAAGTCGGGCGTCTCCCACGCCTCGGCCGTCTCGGCGAACTCTCCGGGGATGATCCGCAGGCGTCGATCGCCACTGTCCATCCGCGCCCTCCCGGCTGCGACAACACCCCGGGCTCAAAGGCGCCGGGGATGGGATTCAGACGTACTGGTCGGAGCTGCTGACCAGGTTGATGGTGCCCTCTTCGGACATGCGCTTGGCCACGGCGAGGACCTCCTTCTGCGCGGCCTCGACGTCGGACAGGCGCGCCGGCCCCATGGCCTCCAGATCTTCCTGGAGCATCTCGCCGGCGCGGCGCGAGAGGTTGTTCATGAACTTGGCCTGCAGCTCCTCGCTGGCACCCTTCAGGGCCAGGGTCAGCGAGCCGGTGTCGATCTCGCGCAGGACCTGCTGCATGGAGCGATCGTCCATCTGCTTGAGGTCCTCGAAGACGAACATCAGCTCCTGGATGCGGTCGGCGAGCTCCTCGTCGAGCTCCTTGACGTTGTCCAGGATGGCCGTCTCGGTCTGCCCATCCATGTTGTTGAGGATGTTCGCCGCCGACTGCAGGCCGCCGATGGTCGAGGACTTCAGGCGCTGCTGACCGGAGAACTGCTTCTCCATGATCTCGTCGAGCTCCTGCAGGGCCCGCGGCTGGATGCCCTCGAGGGTGGCCACGCGCATGACGATGTCGTGGCGGATGCGTTCGGGCATCTCGGCGAGCACCAGCCCGGCCTGATCGGCCTCCAGGTAGGAGAGCACGATGGCGATGATCTGCGGGTGCTCGAGGCGGATCATCTCGGCGATGGTCCGCGGATCCAGCCACTTGAGCTGATCCAGGCCACGGGTGGTGCCGCCCATGACGATGCGGTCGATGATCGAGCCGGCCTTCTCCTCGCCCAGGGCCTTGACCAGGGTGCTGCGGATGAAGTCTGTGGAACCGATCCCCAGGGAGGTCTGCTCGGCGGCGGTCTGGATGAACTCGTCGAGGACCTCGTCGACCTGCTCGCGGCTGACATTGCCGATCTGCGTCATGCCCAGGCCGAGCTTCTGCACCTCGCGCGGGCCGAGGTAGCGCATGATCTCGGCGGCGGCGTCCTCGCCGAGGGTGAGCATGAGGACCGCGGCGCGGTCGGTACCCTTCATCATCGCCATCCGCCCCTAGCCCTTGCGCTTGTCGTCTTCATCGAGCCAGGCCTTGACGGCGTTGGCCGCCAGCTCCGGCTCGTTCTCGACGAGCTCGAGCACCGCCTGGAGCTTGGCCTCGTAGGGGCGCTCGCGCATATCGCTGAGCTGCTCGCCGCTGATCCCGGCCAGACGCAGCGCCGCCTGGCTCTCCTCGGCGCCGCCGGGCCCTTCCAGACCCTCGCCCGCGGGCCGCTCCAGCCCCTCGGTCTCGGCGCCGCCGCGCTCCTCTTCCAATTCGTCCTCACCCCCGAGCATGCGGTTGACGATCGGCCGGATGGCGACGATGTAGATCAGCAGCCCGATGGCAGCAAAGACCGCCAGGCGGATCAAGTCGCGCACCCACTCCTGCTCCCAGACCTCCTCGGGCGGATCCGGTGGCTCGACGATCTCGGCGAAGGGTACCGTCGCCACACTGACCGCATCGCCGCGGTCGGCGTCATAGCCCACGGCGTCCTGGACCAGATTCTCCAGGGTCTGGATCTCCTCATCGGAGAGCGCCTCGCGGACCACCTCGCCGTCCTCGTTCTCGACATAGCGATGGTCCACCAGGACGCCGACGGTCAGCCGGTCGATCACGCCGATGGCCGGCTGCACCTCGCTCAGCGTGCGGCCCACCTCCCAGTTGCGGGTCTCATCGGAGCTGAACGGCATGCCGCCACCGCCCTCGGGCTCCTCGCCATCGAGACTGCCCGGGCCCGGCGGTTGGTTGGTCAGCGCACCGGGGATACCGATGGGCCACTGCCCGCCCCCGCCGCTGCGCTCACCCATCTGCTCGCTGCGGATGGCACTGCTCTCCGGGTCGAAGAGCTCCTCCATCTGCCGCCGCTCGTCGAAGTTGAGCCGGGCACTGACCTGGGCCCGGACCCGATCCGGGCCGATGATCGGCTCGACCATGTCCTCGACCCGGCGCTGGACACGCTCCTCCAGCCGCCGGGTGAGCTCGAACTGCTGGGCCGAGCGGGTCGCCTCGGTGGGCTCGTCCTCGGCGGTGAGCAGACGACCGCGGTGGTCGACGACACTGACGTTGCCGTGCTCGAGATCGGAGACGGCGCTCGCCACCAGGTGGATAATGCCCTCCACCTGCCGGTCGCCCAGCTGTCGGTCCTGATCGAGCTCGAGGACCACGGAGGCCTTGGCGTCGCGGCGGTCGCGGACGAAGACCGACTCCTGCGGGTCGTCCAGGTGCACGCGGGCGCTGACGACACCGCGCAGGCTCTCGATGGAGCGGGCCAGCTCGGTCTCCAGGGCGCGATCGAAGCGGGCGTGCTCCATGAACTCGCTGACGCCGAATCCGGGGTCCTCCTCGAGCATCTCATAGCCGAACCCGGTCCCCCGCGGCAGCCCCTCGGAGGCGAGGAAGATGCGCGCCCGGTGGACGGCGCCTTCCGGGACCTTGATGTCCCCGGTGCGCTCGTCGAACTCCACTTGAACGCCCTGCTCCTCGAGGGCGTTGATGACCTCGGCGGCGTCGTCCGAGGAGAGATCGGCGTAGAGGGTGCGCAGCTCGGCGGGCTCCTGGGCCCAGAAGAAGATCGCCACACCGAGCCCGGCGACCGCCAGCAGCCCGGCCCCCAGGCCGAGCTTGCGCAGCGGGTTGTCACCGAGCAGGCGGGTCAGCTGCTCACGCCAATCCTCCGGGATGAACCGGCCGACGCCGGCAAACCCACCCGCCTCGGCCCCCGCACCGCCCGAGCCGCCGGCATCCAGCGGCGAGGGCGGCGAGGCGCCGCTCGATTCGGTCATGGCCTGGCTATCCGCCATGGCGACCCCTCACGCGTTACACCTGCATGTTGGCGATTTCCTGGTAGGCCTCCAGGAGCTGATTGCGGACTTCCTTCATGGCCTCGAAGGAGACGTCCGCCTTCTGCACGGACATCATCACATCGGTGAGCTGCACGTCCTCGCCGTTCATGAACGCGTCGGTCATCCCCTTGGCGTCAACTTGGTTGTCGTTGACCTGCTCCACCGCGTGGCGCAGGAGATCGGAGAACTCCTCCACCGGCGGCGTGTCCTGCTGCGGCTGCTGCACCGACTGGCCGCCGATGGCGCGCATCTCAGCCAGGGCTTGTTCGGTTCGGAAATCCGACATGGCGTGACCTCAGTTGCCGTAGGCGTAGAGCAACCCGGAGCGCTCCGGGATCTCGACGCCCTCCTGGCGCATGCGCGCGAGCTTGTAGCGCAGCGTGCGACTGCTGATCCCCAGCCGCGCCGCCGCCTCTTTGCGATTGCCGCCGACCCGGTCAAGCGTCTCGAGGATGCGGCGGTACTCACGGCTCTTGAGATCTTCCTCAAGCGTCGTCGCGCCGTCCTGCCCGCCGGCGGCCTCTGCGGCCACGGCCGGGGCCGGGGCCGGCGCCCCCGACGTCGCAGCGCCCGAACCTGACGACACCGGCGCCTGACCGTTGCCCCCGGCGCTGACGGTCACCGGCTCGAAGCGGATCGCATCGGCATCGATGGCGCTGCCCTCGGCGAGGATCAGCGCCCGCTGGACGACGTTCTCCAACTCGCGGACGTTGCCCGGCCAGGGGTGCTGGATGAGCAGCCGTTCCGCATCGGGGGTAAAGTCTGCGCCGCAGCCGCCGCCAAGCTGGGCGTACTTGTGGGCGAAGGAGCGGGCCAGCGGGATAATGTCGGCGGCACGCTCGCGCAGGGGCGGCAGATGGATGGGGAAGACATGCAGCCGGTAGAAGAGGTCTTCGCGGAAGCGCCCGTCGCGCACGGCCTCGCGCAGATCGCGGTTGCTGCTGGCGAGCACGCGGACGTCGAGCGGGATCGGGGTCTGCCCGCAGAGGCGCTCGATCTCCCGCTCCTGCAAGGCACGCAGCAGCTTGGCCTGCAGGCCCGGCTCGATCTCGGAGACCTCATCAAGGAGCAGGGTCCCCCCCTGGGCCTGCTCGAACTTGCCGGCGTGGGCGCGGTTGGCCCCGGTGAAGGCGCCCTTCTCGAAGCCGAAGAGCAGGGCCTCGAGCATGTTCTCGGGGATCGCCGCGCAGTTGACGGCGATGAACGGGCCATCGGCACGGGGCGAACGCTCGTGGATATAGCGGGCAAAGATCTCCTTGCCGGTCCCGGACTCACCGGTGAGCAGGACGGTGACGTCCTTGCCGGCGACCCGCTGGGCGAGCGCCATCAACTGCCGACTGCTGCGATCCTCGGCCACCAGTTCCGGCCCGGCATCGGTGACCCGGGCCACGGCGGCGGCCAACTCGCTGCCGGGGGCATCCTCGGCGACGTAGTCAGCGGCCCCGTCGCGCATGGCCGCCACGGCGCCGCTGACCTCGGCGCGGGCGGAGATGACGATCACGGGCGGCGCCATTGGGTGGCGGGTGAGCACCCGCCAGTTCTCCCCGTCGCGGTCGTCTTCGAAGCAGACGACCGCGGCGATGCCGCCCTGCTCCAGGAGCTCGTGGGCGGAACCGCTGTCCTCCACCTCGGCGGTCGCGAAACCGGCATCGTCCAGTCGCCGGCGCTGCTCGCTGCGGCGGCCGGGCTCGCGGGCCACCACGAGCACGCGTTGCTGACCCATATGGATTGTCCCCCTCAGCGCAAATCCGCACCGCAGGGCTGCCCCGCGGCGGCCCTAAGTGAAGCAAAGGCCATGCCAGAGGCGGGCTGATGGTCTAAGCGCCGGATTCCGCATGCCCGGCCAGGCGCTGCCGCCGGGGCGGCGGGGGGCGGCAGTCAAAGTTCTGGCGACCGGCAAGGGTGGCAATCGTTTGCCGCTTGACGGTCCGCGCTTGCCGTTGGACGGCTCGTGCGTGCCGGCTCAGGCGGGTCGCTCGACGTCGAGCCGGCGCAGCTTTTCGACCAGGGTGGTGCGACGCAGACCGAGCAGTCGTGCCGCCCGTCCCACCACGCCCTCGGTGGCTTCTAGGGCCTGGCGGATCAGCTCCTGCTCCACTTCGGTCAGGTGGCCCTTGAGGTCGATCCCCTCCGACCAGTCCACCGCCGGCAGGGCCAACCCGCCCTGCCCCGGCACGGCCTCGGGCCCCGCCGGCGCGCCACGATCCAGTTCCTCGCGGGCGGCCTCGCGGATCTTCTTGGGCAGGTCGTCCACCCCCACCTCGCCGTAGGGGCAGAGGATGGCGAGGCGCTCGACCACGTTGGCCAGCTCGCGCACGTTCCCCGGCCAGTGGTAGGCCGACAGGCAGGACATGGCCGCCGGGCTGACCCGCACCGAGCCCCGCCCCTCGTCCTCGATCCGGCGGATCATCTCCTCGACCAGCACGGGAATGTCCCCGGGACGCTCGCGCAGGGCCGGGATCTCGATGGGGAAGACGTTGAGTCGGTAGAACAGATCCTCGCGGAAGCTGCCGTCGCGGATCCCGGTATCGAGATTGCGGTGGGTGGCGGCGATGACCCGGACGTCGGCGTGGATCGGCTTGTTGGAACCGACCCGCTCGAAGGTGCGCTCCTGGAGCACGCGCAGCAGTTTGACCTGCATGTGCATGCTCATATCCCCGATCTCGTCGAGGAAGACCGTCCCGCCCTGGGCCATCTCGAAGCGCCCCTGCCGGGCACTGATCGCACCGGTGAACGCCCCCTTCTCGTGACCGAACAGCTCGCTCTCAAGCAGCTCGGCGGGGATGGCGCCACAGTTGATCGGCACGAACGGCCGCGAGCGGCGCGACGAGCCGGCGTGGATGTTGCGCGCCACCACTTCCTTGCCGGTCCCCGACTCGCCGAGGACGAGCACACTCGCATCGGTATCGGCGACCTGCTCGATGAGGGCGGTGACCCGCTGGACACCACGGCTCTCTCCGGCCAGGCGCGGGGTACGCGCCGCCGAGCCGTGCTCGCGGTGGCGGACGTTGTGGCTCAGGGCCTGGCGCAGGGCGGCAGTGAGCTGGCCCTGGCGTAGAGGCAGGTCGAGCACGCCAAGGACACCGTGCTGGAGATCGCCACCGCGCCGACGCGCATCGGCGTCCGGGGCGACCAGGAAGACGGGCAGCTCGGGGCGGTGGTCGATGAGCCGCTGCAGACAGCCACGCTCCTGGCCATCGATGCCCACCAGGGCCATGGCCAGACCGCTGTGACCGACCGCCACCTGGCCGGCATCGGCGGCCTCGGCGGGGATGGGCTCGTGTTCGAGGAACTGCAGGACGGTCTCGATGCTGGACCGGCGCTCCGCGTCGCTATCGACCACCAGGACCTGGACCAACACTCCCCTCCGATGCCGGATCACCTTTCTGCAAAGGGGCGAGTTTACGCGGGGGACGGGAGGCCGTCAAAAAAACGACACACTTTGCGGCAAGGGATTGCCTACCCGGAGTAACGGCTGTAGGTGTCGTGCGCCTCGCGCTGGTGCTGCTCATCCCGGGAGGCGGCGCCGAGGCGATCCCGCTCGGCCTCCATCAGGGCCCGGACCGCGCGGTCGCACTCGAGTGATTCGGCAAGGGCCTGGCGGGCCAGATCGGCCGCGGGGTGATCCGGGGCATCGGGCAGCTGGCGGGCCTGCGCCTGGCGCAGCTCGTTGCGCTCCATGACCCCATCCCAGTCCCCGCTCTCGGCGCAGCGGCGCATTTGCCGGGACAACTCGCGCAGGCGACGGGCGGCCAACGCCACCGTCGCCCGCGCCTCGCTGTCTTCCCCGGCACCCACGCCCGGGCCTCCTATTCGCCCCGGGCGGCGGCGGCCTCGGCGGCGTCGCGACTGCGCACCTCCGGCGGGATGGCGTCCCAGGCGCTCTTGATCTCGCGCATCAGCGAGGCGACCTCGTCGAGGTACTGCACCTCGTTCCGCGCGTTCGCCTCCACCAGGCGGCGCTGCATGTAGGTGTAGAGTTCTTCCAGATTGCCGGCGATCTCCGCACCGCGCTCGTGGTCGAGACCGGAACGCAGGCCATCGAGGATCGAGATGGACTTGCTGATCAGCTCGCCCTTAAGGGCAATCTCCTGGCGCTCCATGGCGCCACGGGCCTGGGCGACGCGATCCAGAAACCCGTCCATGAGCAGCTGCACCAACCGATAGGGGTCGGCGTAGGCCGCGCTGGAGTAGGTCCCGACTTGTTGGTATTGGTTTATGCCGCGATGCATGCTCATATCCCGTTCCTACTCTTGGGGGTAGTCTTTTCGCGCTCTTTCCTGTTAGCGGCTGCTACCCATGATCCTTGAGGGCGGAAACTCCGTTCCGGAAATTGCGGACCGCTCAGTCGCTGCTGTTCATGGCAGCCAGACGCTGCTCGAGGAACTCCGAGGTCTGGTTGAGCTCCGCCACCCGAGAGTCCATGCGCGAGAACTGATTGCGCAGCTGCTCCTCGCGCCGCTCCATACGCCGGTCCAGCCGTTCGCGGTCATCGGCGATGCGATCGAGCCGGCTCTCGATCCCGTCGGTGCGCATATCGATGACGCTGTCGCTGCCCAGGGCGTTGTCGAGGACCCCGTCGAGCCGCGACATCACCCCGCTCTCCGGGTCGGTCATCATGCGCGTGACCAGCTCGCCATGCTCGCTGACCATCTGCTGGAGCCGCTCGCCGTCGAGCTCCACGGTGCCGTCCCGGTTGGTGCGCACACCGAGATCGCCCAACGATGAGATCGGCGCCCCTTCCAGGGCCTCGACGGGCTCATTCAGGGCGCGACTGAGCTGAGAGAGCAAGTTGCGCAGGGTGTGGTCCCCCTGCAGCGGACCGGCCTTCTCGGTCTCGGGGTCGTAATCCGAGAGCTGGTTGAGCTGGGCCCGCACCTGGTTGAACGAGTCGACCAGACGCTGGATGTTCTCCTCGGCCAACCCGGTCTGCTGTTCGATGGAGACGCGACTGCGCCCCTCGTCCTTGAGGCTGATGGTGGCCCCCTCGATGGCACCCTCGATGCGGTTCTCAGGGCGGGTGACGCGCATGCCGTCGATGGTCACCACGGCATCGGTGGCCGGGCGGATCTCCTGGAAGGCACCGGCAGGCTCGCCGCTCTGGGGATCCGCCACGTTGTACTGCAGGGCCGAGAGATCGCCCTGATCCGCCTCGGGATCCTGCTCGGCGCGGATCTGGGCAATGGCGTTGGCCTGGCCGGTCTGTTCGGTGGCCAGGGCCAGCCGCGGCCCGGCACCGTCATCGACCACCGACGCGCGCACCCCTTCGGCCTGGGCGTTGATGGCGTCGCGGATACCGAGCAGGGTGGACGATTCCTCGTCGATGGTGACCGCCTGCTCCGTGCCCTCACCGTCGGTGATCACCAGACGGCCGGTGCCGATCGGATCAGCGCTGTCCTCAAACGCCCCGCTGGCGGTGGCGATGCGCTGGGTCCGCGCCAGCTGCTCCACCTCGACGTCGTACTGGCCGGGACGCGCCTCTTCGCTGGCCGACACCCCGGCCACGCCGGTATTGCTCGACTCCGCCTCGATGCCCGAATAGGCGCTGGGGTCGCCCAGCCCCTGCACGGCCTCCTGGAGCTCGCCAATGCTCCCGCGCATCTGCCCGATGGCCTCGAGCTTCTGCTGCAGCTCCTTCTCCCGCCGACCCAGGCGCTCCTCGGTCGGCGCCCGCTCGGCCTGGACCAGGTCCTGGACCATCTTGTTGGTATCGATGCCGGAGCCGACGTCCATCTGGCTCGGCATGTTCGGCATCTGATCCAGCGGTGAGACCATATCGGGTCGCCTCTTGCGGTGTCGCTACGGCTCCTGCCCGGTAGACCGTGCCGGCGGCACGTCTGTTCCGGCCCCGCTCAGGCCTCCCCGTTGAAGAGCAGCCCCTGCACCTCGCGCATGCGCGCGGCGATGGCCAGCATCTCTTCCGGGGGGATCTGGCGGACCACGTCATCGGTGCCGCGGACGTAGACGGTCACCACCGTCTTGCCGGTGGTGTCATCGACCCGGAACTCCAGGTCCCGGCCGACACGCTGCATGAACTGCTCCATGCGCTCCACCGCCTGGGCGAGCGCCTGGGGATCCTCCGCCTTGAAGTGCTCCAGCGGCTCGAGCTCGGACAAAGGCACGCGGGAACGCTCCTCCGTCTCGGCAGCAGGGATGGGGGCTGCCGGACCCTGTTCAGGACCGAGGCGTCGCCCATCCTCGTGCTCCGCCGGCCGCGACCAGGTGATGCTGTTGGCCACGGAGCTCACCTTGTGCATTTCACTCATACAGCCTCCCGACCGGCCCTGCTACCAGGCCCCTGGGCCGGGTTCCGGAAGGCTTCCCGGAGGTCCCGGCCGTCGTTACTGCTGCAACAGCTGTGCCACTTGCTGCGGGATCTCGTTGGCCTGACCCAGCACCGAGGTTCCCGCCTGTTGCAGGATCTGCGTCCGTGTCATCTCGGCCGTCTCCTCGGCGAAGTCGGCATCCAGAATCCGCGAGCGGGACGCGCTCAGGTTCTCCGAGGAGATGTTCAGGTTGTTGATGGTGGCATCGAACCGGCTTTGGATGGCGCCGAGATCGGCCCGCGTGTTGTTGATCTGCTGCAGGGCAAAGTCCACCGCCACGATGGTATCGGAGGCGGTCTCGCGGGTGCGCACGTCCACCGGATCGACGCCACCGATGGTGTACTCCTCAGCCTGCAGGTCGACGTAGTCGCCACCTTCCTGCCAGTGCTTCAGGCCGATCGCACCCAGGTCGGCGTCCTCCTCGCCGTCCATCGGATCGACCCGCAGCTCACCACCGATCTCGGTGGAGAGCGTGATCCCCCGCTCGACGATCAGCCCGTTGCTGTCTTCATCACTGCGATCCAGCCCTTGGCCGATCTCGGTGCCGCCGACGGAGATCGCCCCCTCGGCATCCTCCGAGATGTACTCCAGCTCGAAATCGCTGTTGGAGACGAAGGACCAGCCGTTCTCGCCGTTTTCCAGCCGCACACCGGTCTCCGAGGCCTGGTCATTGACCCGGACGGCGAGCTCGCTCATGTCCGTGACCTCCTCATCGAGCTCGATGGCGCGGTCGTTGATGCGCAGCTGGCCGCGCTCACCCTCGCCCAGGCCGTCAAACTCCACCGCCTGGGTCTCGGCCCGGTCGGCGCGCATGGCGGACACACCGGTCTCGGCCTGGCGCTCGTTGACCTCCCGAGCCACATCGTTGAGGTCACGGGCATCGCCGAGGTCGATCTCCTGGCCGTTGACTTGCAGCCCGCCCGGGATCTGCACGCCGTCTCCGCCAGCGGTCTGGTGCACAGCCCGCCCCTCGGCGACGTTGGCCCCCAGGTTCTCGGCGCGCACATCGACGCCGCTGGCGTTGATGGTCTGGCCGCGGTTCGCCCCGACCTGGAAGACCAGCTCGCGCAGGGTGCCATTGAGCACATTCTGCTGGTTGAACTGGGTGCTCTCGGCGATCCGGCCAATCTCCTGCACGGCGGCCTGGACCTCACGGTCGAGCGCGGCGCGGTCCGACGGCGAGTTGGTGTCGTTGGCCGACTGCACCGCCAGCTCGCGGACCCGCTGGAGCAGGTTGCTCATCTCTTCCATGGCGCCTTCCGCGGTCTGGGCGAACGAGATGCCGTCGTTCGCGTTGCGCGCGGCCTGATCCATGCCGTTGATCTGGCCGGTGAAGCGCTCGCTGATCGCCAGCCCGGCCGCGTCGTCCCGGGCGCTGTTGATACGCAGCCCCGAGGAGAGCCGCTCCAGAGCCACCTCTTGGTCGCCCCGGGAAGAATTCAAGTGCCGTTGCGCGTTCAGCGATGCAACGTTGGTGTTGATCACCTGTGCCATGACCCGTCTCCTCACGTCTGACGCCGCAGCGGCGCCGTTTCGCTGACCCCAGCGCGAGCGGCCCTGTTCGCTTGGGCTCGCGTCTCGCGCTCTTGCCCAAACGTATCGGCGCCCCCTGGCGAAGCTTTAACGGTTCCGTTGTTCACCAACGGTCACCGTCGGGATCAGCCCTCGTGGGCTCAGGTCATGGTCCGGATTCGCACCTCCTCTCTAGCCCTGTCCGTCCGAAAGAAATCGTTCACTTGCGGGTCATGGCACCGGGCTCGGGGTCAGCGAGCCAATGGCGGAGCCCGGGGGGTCAAGCCGGGCTCCGCCTCGGGTCCCGCTTACTGCAGCAGCGTCAGGACGTTCTGCGGGGTCTCGTTGGCCTGGGCCAGGACCGAGGTACCCGCCTGCTGCAGCACCTGGGCACGGGTCATGGCGGCGGTCTCGGCCGCGAAGTCCGCATCCAGGATCCGAGAACGGGAGGCCTCCATGTTCTCGGAGACGTTCTGCAGGTTGCTGGTGGTCGACTCGAAGCGGTTCTGCACCGCACCCAGATCGGCCCGGACGTCGTTGATCTGCCCCAGCGCGAAATCCACCGTGCGGATGGCGTCATCGGCGTCGGTCCGGGTGGCCACACTCAGTGCATCCGGCCCGCTGACCCGGTGACGGCTCTCCTCCATCTGCTCTTCGCCCATGCCGAGAGCCGACAGGGTGTCGTCGTCACCATTGACGTCGATGCGCTGCCCCAGGTCCGTGGCGAGCTGGATACCACGCTCGAAGCGCACGCCAGACTCACCGTCGCCGAGCTCACCGATGGGACTGCCCTCACCCGCCTCGATGCGGAAGTCCGACTCGGAGACGAAGCGGACCTGATCGTCACCAACCATCTCGGCACGCACACCGGTGTTGCCGGAAGCGGCGTTCACCTCGTCGACGAACTCACCGACGCCGGCGCCCTCACCAACACTGATGGTGGTGCCGTTGATCTCCAGGCTGCCGCCCTCGCCCTCATCCAGATCGAAGTCGAAGGCCTCGGTGGTGGCCCGATCAGCCCGGAAGGCGCTCACGCCGGTGGCACGGGACTGCGCGTTGATGGCATCCATGGCGTCGGAGACGCTGCGCGAGCCACTGACGTCGATATCCAGGCCGTTGATGTTGACCGAGCCATCGAGATCGAGGTCGCTGTAGTTGCCATCGGCATCCAGGTCACGCTGCACCGCCTGTCCCTCAGCGATTTCGGCGCCGAGGTTGTGGCCACGCACATCCACACCACTGGTGTTGATGCTCTGCGCCCGGTTGGCACCCACCTGGAAGACCAGCTCATCCAGCGAGCCATCAAGAATGCTCTGGTTGTTGAACTGGGTGCTGGAGGCGATGCGGTCGATCTCCTGCACCGCCTGCTGTACCTCGGCCTCCAGGGCCTGACGGTCCTCGGCGGTGTTGGTGTCGTTGGCCGACTGCACCGCCAGCTCACGAACCCGCTGCAGGAGGTTGCCCATCTCCTCCATGGCGCCCTCGGCGGTCTGGGCGTAGGAGATGCCGTCGTTGGCGTTGCGCTCCGCCTGGTTCATGCCGCCGATCTGCGAGGTGAAGCGCTCGCTGATCGCCAGGCCGGCGGCGTCGTCGGCGGCGGAGTTGATCCGCTTGCCCGAGGAGAGCCGCTCCAGGGCCTGCTGCTGCTCACCCTGGCTGGCGCTCAGATGCCGCTGACCGGTGAGGGACGCAATGTTGGTGTTGATGACCTGTGCCATTGCCTTTGCTCCTTGTACTCCGCTGTTCGGAAGGCCCCGGCGGCCACTTGTTGCCGCTCGCCGGTACCCAGTCTTTGCCTTCACCCACCGTATCGGCGACCGGCGGCAAGGCTTTACCCCCAAAGCGGCAAAATTTTTCCAAACGCGGCAACGAGGCGGCAACGGGCGGCAAGCTTACGCCCACACCTGATAACGCACTGTTTGTACGCATGGTTGCGCCGGCGGGTCATTGCCACCCCACAACATAAGGGGCGATCCGGCGCGTCGCGGCGCCCCTGACCCCCCATGGCGCGGCATGCGCAGGCCGCCGCGCGGCCGGCAAGTGGTAGGCAAAAAAAAGCCGGGAAGGAAACCCTTCCCGGCAATCAGGCGCCGATCATTCGGCTGGAGGAAGCCGCCCTAGGCGGCAGGCATGAGCACCCAGCAAAGATGGGTGGCCCGTGACGCTGGGTCAGAAGTCGACGCGCATCCCCGCCCAGTAGGTCCGCGGCGCACCGGGCCGTGCCCCCGCCGGGCGGTGGTGGGCGACGTAGGTCTCGTCGGTGAGGTTCTCGATGCTGGCGAGCATCCGCACGTTGTCCATCAGCTGGTAGTGGGCGGAGAGATCAAACAGCCACCGGGAGTCGATCTTCAGGTCGCTGTAGTCGCGATCCGCCAGCGCGCGGGTCTCAGAGACGTAGTTGGCGTTCAAGCTGACGCGCCAGTCCGCCTGGCCCACGCCGGCGCTGAGGTTCAACTGGTGCTCGGGGATCTCCGGCAGACGGTCCCCCTCACGGGCGTTGGCCAGCTGATTGGGACCATCGTCGATATCCTGGCGGAACTCACTGTCGGTGAAGGTGTAGCCGACACTGAGGGGCACCTGGACGGGCAGGTCCTGGCTCTGCCCCAGATCGTGCATCCACAGCGCCTCCAGGCCCCAGATGTGGACCTCGCCGGCCGAGACCAGCTCGCCATCGGTCTGGCAGGCACCACCAACGTTGGTGCACTCGTAATTGATGTTGGAGTAGTCGTTGAAGAAGCCGATCACTTCTGCCTGGGTGTGCGCGTCGGTGAACCGGAAACCGGCCTCGTAGTTGACGCTGCGCTCCTCATCGGCCTGCGGGTCAGCACCCGACGGGGCGAAGCCGCGGTGAACCCCGCCCAGGACGCTCCACTGATCATCGATGGCGTAGGTGGCGCCCATGCCAGGGACCCAAACCCGATAGGTGTTGGAGTAGGAGCCGTCCGCATCGAGGTTGGCGCTGGCCCGCCCCGGGCCGTCCCACTGCTTGCGCTCCACATCGATGTTCTCGTAACGCACACCGGGGACCAGGGTCCACGGACCGCGCTCCATGGTGTTCTGCACGTGGAGGGCGTAAGCCTCGGCGGAGGTGACCCGGTTGGTGGTCTCACCCGGCTCCTCCTGGTCGTCCAGCACCATGTGGCCATCATCGGTCATCTCGAACGAGTCCTGCCACTGCTCGCGGTCCTCTTCGTCCTCGTGGTAGCGGAAGCCCACCTCCATGTCGTGGTCCCAGCCGAAGGCCTCGAAGAGATGGCCGGCCTGCACCTGGATGCCCTGGGCGTAATACTCCCGGTTGTTGGCGCGGACGTTGCCGCGGGCGTCGTCCTCAATGCTAAGCCCCGCGTCATAGGCGGTGTCGAAGCCACCGAGGATCCAGGCCAGCTCATCCTCGTGGTCACGGGGGTCGCGGAGGATGTCGGAGATGCCGGTAAACCCGTTTCCGTTACCATCATCCACCTCATGCAGCTTGTACCAGTTGCGCACGGTGTCGGTGCGGTAGAGCGTGGTGGTGACGTCGGTATCCACCGTGGGCTGGAAGTAGTGGCGGACCTGGTAGAGGTCGTTCTCGGTGTTGATCTCGTCGAGCTGCGAGCCGGCGTAACGCCGGTACGGGTTGTCGTCGAAGTCGTCGGGGAGCAGGCCCAGGTAGGTGTCGTGGACGGTCCGCCGGTCGCGGGCGTATTTGAACTCCACTTCCTGATAGACCTCAGCGGTGGGGTCGCTGGCCCACATCCCCTTGGCGACGAAGTTGTTGCGGTCGAAGCCGGTGTTCGGCACCGGGTTGTTGGGCTTGTTGGACTGATCCCCGGAGAGCGGATGGTCGAGTTCCTTGAAGCCGTCGCTCTGCTCCGTGTAGCTCTCCAGCAGCCAGCCGAACTGCCCCTCGCGGCCGCCGATGTGGGCGTGGGCGCGCCGCCCGTTGTCCGAGCCCAGGCGCCCCTCCACCTTGCCGGAGCGCTCCTGGGGGATCGGCGTGGAGGTCATGTTCAGCGCGCCGCCGACGGTGTAGGGGCCGTGCTTGATGGCGCTCGAGCCCTTGCGCACCTCGACGCTGTCCATCCGACCCATGGGCGGGAAATAGTAGGCCGCCGGGGCTGCATAGGGCGCGGGGGACGCCGTCAGCACCCCATCTTCCATGACCGTGATGCGCGCGTTTCGCTCCGGGTTCACTCCTCGCATGCTGATGTGCGGGAACTGACCGTAGCCCTCCTCATCGGCCACATTCACCCCGGGGATCTGGCGCAGGATGCGGTGCGGATCGGTGTACCCCTGCCGATCGATATCCTCCCGGCTGAGCACCTGCGCCGAGCCGGCGGTATCCTGCACCCGGTCCGGGCCACCGGTGATCATGATGCGATCAAGCAGACGCGCTTCGCCGTCGGTCTCTGCCTGGGCCGTCGCCAGGCCGCTCCCGCTCAAGACCGCGACCGCCGCGACTCCCCAAGGCGTCACCCCCTGTTTCATACCCCCCCTTGCTACACATGGCTGTAACACGTTATGCGCATCATAGTGAGAACGATTCGCGTTTACTATACTTCAAGCGGGACGACGCCATTGCTTTTTTCGATCGACGACCCCACCACTCATCGGGCGTGCAGCGCTAGGCCTCCTCTGCGCCTGCATAGGCCGGGGTGGCCGGCTGGTGCGCCGGGCGACCCGTCATCACACGGGGAGATCAGATGTAATCGAACAGGGAGAGGTTCTGCACACGGCCGAAGGTGGACTGCGCCGCTTCGAGCCCGGTGAGCTCCTGGTTGAAGCGTCCGGTGGCCTCGGCGTAGTCCAGGTCGCGCTCGTCGGAGGTGGCCTGCTTGAGGTCGATGATTGCTGCCTCGTTGCTGGCCTTCTCGCTATCGAGGGTGGACAGGCGCGCGCCGATCTCCGAGCGGACCCGGTAGGTGTTTTCCATGGCCAGGTCCAGATCGCCGAGGGCCCGGTCCGCGGCGTTGTTGAAATCCGGGCCCTCGCCCTCCTTAAGGGCACCGATCAGCTCGTTGACCGTGGCGAAGATCGACTGGGACCGGCTGCCGGTGACCGTGAAGTGATCGCCGTCCTCGAAGCCCCCCTGGCCCGGATCGGGGTTGCCCTCAATCTTCACGCGCACACCGTCGTCCACCTCAATGGTCGCCCCCGGTTCGTAGAGCGGGGCGTCCTCCACCGCCGGCGGCTCGCCGTTCTCGCCACCCACCCACTCCCAGGCATTCTCATCCTCGGGGTTGTAGGTGCGCTGGATGGCGTAGCGGGTGTTGCCGTCCTCGTCCTCGGCGAAGCGCAGGCGGTACTGCTCCGCGTCCAGACCCCGAACCTTGCCGTCGACCACGCTGACCACACCGGTGCCGCGGTTCTCCTCGCCCTGGTAGGCCTGATACTGGCCGTTGCCGTCGGGGACCTTCATGAAGGCATCGAAGCCGGAGTGATCCACACCGATCTGCCGCCCGGGCCCGATGCGCACCTCGCGGCTGTTCTGATCGCCGTGGTAGGTGACGTGCCCATCGGTGCCCATGTTGAACGGCTGAGTGCGAGTGCGCGAGCCGGAGAAGAGATACTCCCCGTTGCCGTCACGGCTGTTGCCGAGCTCGACCAGCTGCTTGTAGCGCTCCTCGATCTCCGAGGCGATGTAGTTGCGCGTGCGTTGATCCTGGCTGCCATTGGCCGCCTGGACGGTGAGCTCGCGGATGCGCTGCAGCTCGTTGCCGGCATGCTCCAGGGCAGACTCCGACATGGACAGCCGGGTCCGCGCCAGGTCGCCATTGCGGTTGAATCGCTCCACCGACTCGGTGGCCCGCTTCAGATCCAGAGTGCGCGCCGCCGAGGTGGGGTCATCCGACGGACGCAGCACCCGACGCCCACTGGAGAGCTGCGTCTGGGTGTCGTTGATCTCGCCCTGCTGGCCGGTCATGTTCTGGACGGCCGTATTCTGCATGTGGCTCGTGGATACACGCACGGCTCACCCCCTTAGCGACGCACCGCGTTGAGCATCTCCTGGAAGACCTCATCGGCACTGGTGATGATCTGGGCGGCGGCCTGGTACGCCTGCTGATACTCCATCATGTTCGCCGCCTCTTCATCCAGGTTGACGCCGGCGAGCTCTTCCCACTGCTCCTGGGCCTGGTTGAGCAACGCCTCCTGGGCATCCCGGTTGGTCTGCACCCGCTGGCTGAAGCCGCCGAGTTCGCCGACCATGGCGCTGTAGGCCTCCTGGAAGGTGCTGTTGCCGTTGTCCATGACGGTCTCTTCCATGAGCTCGGCCATGCGCAGGGCGTTGGTGTTGTCGCCCACGCCCTCGTAGTTGCCGTAGAGACCGAAGCGATCCCCGTCATCGGGCACGCCGGAGATGCGCACGGAGATATCCAGTGCCGCCAGCGTCTCGGCCTCGGCTTCGCCGGCCGGCTCCACATCCTCGGCGAGGTTCACCACCTGGCCGCGCTCGATGTCTTCCGGGGCGTAATCGAAGGTGCCCACGTTCTCGCCACCGATGGACACGGTAAACGTGCCGTCATCGGCGTAGGTCATCTCGACCCCCTGCTGCAGGGCACCCCCCTCCTCCAGGGCTGCCATGACGCCTTCGGCCCGCCCCACGTCCGGCGGGCCGATCTGCGCACGCCCGGTGTTCTCCGTCTGGCCATCGGCACGCGGCGCCTCGCCGGTGACCACTGGTGCGGCCGCCGCCACCTGGGTTGGCCGCGAGAGCCGCCCCTCGATGCCCTGAGCCGCGTCCCGGGTGGGCTGGATCAGGAAGCGGTCGCCCTCCTCGACGTCACCGCCCTCTGGGTCAGGCGGATAGAGGATGAGCCCGTCGAAGCGGTAGCCGCCGTCGGCATCGGGCTGGATGTCCGCATCCTCCCCTTCGCCCAGGGTGCGGAGTTCGTTGGCGTCCTCGGTGGCTACCTGCCACTGCCCGTCGACGAAGCGCACCTGGTAATTCTCGCGGCGCAGTTCGCCGATGCGCTCCTCGTCGATGACCACCTGCGGCTGGCCCTCACCGGCATTGCCTCGGTGGGCCGAGACCCCGGCCTCGCGGGCGTAGTCGAAGAAGTCGTCACCGGCCTCGGGGTAACCGCTGTCGAACTGGATGCCGCTGCGATGCTGCTCGTTCATGGCCCCGGCCAGGGAGGTGGCCACCCGGCCGATCTCATCGCGGGTCTCGTCCAGCACGCCGTTGCGGAACTCCAGCAGCCCACCCAGCGAGCCGCCCTGGACCGCGTCGGTCACCTGGACGGTGCGATCGCCCCGGCGCACGGCCAGTTCCGGGCGCTCCGGTTCGAAGGGGTTGCGGGTCACTTCCAGGGTGTTCGCACGATCTCCGGTGACCAGCGGCTGGCCGTTGCCAATGCCCACATTCAGCGACCGGTCGTCCTGCTCGGTCACCCGCACCGTGACGTGCTCGGAGAGTTCACGGATCTTCTCATCGCGCTGGTCGAGCAGGTCGTTGGGCGGGCGCTGGGGGTTGGTCCAGCGGCTGCGGATCTCGGCGTTGAGCTCTGCGATGGACTCGGCCAGACCGTTGACCTTGTCGGTCTCGGCCCGCACCCGCTTGTTGACGTCCTCTTCCAGGGTCAGCAGCCGGCTATCGAGGGTATGGAAGCGATCGGCCAGGGCCTGCCCCTGGGTTAACAGTTGCTGCCGGGCGACGGTGTTCGAGGGGTCGTTGGCCACCTCCTCGACGGAGTCGAAGAATTGACGCAGCGCCGGGCTGAGCCCGGCGTCCTGGTCGGCGACCAGGTTGTCGATGCGCCCGGTCATCTCCGCGAGCCGATCCAGGCGCTCGTATTCGGCGTGGTTATTGCGCAGGGCGTCGACGCGATGGTCCTCGCTCAGGCGCTGGATGGTCTGCACCTGCGTGCCGGTGCCGATGGCGCCCCGGGAGTGGTAGTGCGGGATGCTGGTGTCCTGCTCCACCCGCTGGCGGCTGTAGCCATCGGTGTTGACGTTGGAGATGTTGTGCGACGTGGTCGCCAGTCCGCGCTGAGATGCGCGCAGACCGGAGATGCCCGTCTGCAGGATATCGACCATAGCCTCCGCCTCGCTCGGGTCCGCAGATCGACCCGGCCCTGCCTATCCTCTCGGCACGGAATCGGAAATCTTGAGGGTCTCGCCGCCGATTCGCACCCCCTGCCCGTCTTCACCAAGCTCCATGATCCGCTGCAGCTTGTCGGCATACTGCGGATCCGTGGCGTACCCGGCACGCTGCAGCGCCTCGACGTATTCCTGCGGATCGTCACCGACCTCCAATGCCTCGCGGTAGCGCGGATTGCGCTCAAGGAAGTCCGCGTAGTCGGCAAAGCTATCCGCCACCGAGTCGTAGGCACGGAAGTCGGCCATCTCGCGCTGCGGGATGCCATCCCGGTACTCCAGGGTGGGAACACGCACCGCATCGCCCTGCCAGTCCGCGGAGTGGGCCTTGATGTTGAACAGGTTGTTGGAACTGCGCCCGTCACCGTCGGCCACCATGTGCTGCCCCCAGCCGGTCTCCAGGGCTGCCTGTGCGACCAACGCCACCGCCGGCACACCGAGGCGCTCGGCGGTCTCCTTGGCGGCCGGGGTGATCTCCTCGACGAAGGCCTGCGGGCTCGACCAGCCGGCCCCCTTGCCGCCGAGGCCCGGATCTTTGCCCTCCTCGGACGCCGCGGCCTGCTCTTCGTCATCGGGCTGCACCGGTACCGCTGAGTGGCGGTAGTCGGAGATCTCCTGCGGCAGCCCCTGCATCCGATCGGTCTCGAAGCCCGCATTCTCGCGCAGCTGTTCCTCGATCATCGGGGCCAGCCCCAAGCCCTCGCCGTCGCGGGACATCTGCACCGCCATCTGGCGGTCGAAGAGGTCGCGGTATGTCTCCTCGGCATTGCCGCCGAAGATCTCATCGCCCGGGGTGGCCTGGCGCATCTGACCGAGCATCATCTCGACGAAAACCGCCTCGAACTGCCGTGCCACCTCGGCGAGGTCCTCCTCGCTGGGGTTGCGCGACATCGAGCGCAGCTGCTGCAGCCCCTGGGGCTCGAGGGCGTTGCCAAGGGCGCCGCCGCCGGCGTTGTGCATGATCGCCTCCCTAGATGATGGTCAGCTCGGCACGCAGGGCACCGGCACGCTTGAGGGCCTCGAGGATCGCCACCAGGTCGCCGGGGGCGGCGCCCACGGCGTTGATGGCGTCGACGATCTCGTTGAGATCGGCACCCGCCTCGAAGACGAAGGCCGGGTTCTCTCCCTCCAACTCATCCATATCCTCGTCGGGGACGACCAACGGCTCGTCCATGCCGAACGGATCCTCGGCGATCTGCTCGGGCCCACCGGCCCCGATGGCCACGGTCATGTTGCCGTGGCTGACCGCCGCCGGGCGGACGCGGACATTGGAGCCCATGACGATGGTCCCGGTGCGGGCGTTGACGATGACCTCCGCCGGCGCTTCACCGGGCTCGACGCGCAGCTCCTCGAGAAACGAGATGAAACTCACCCGCTGATCCGAATCCTGCGGCGCACGCACCCGCACCGAGCCGGCATCCTCGGCACGGGCGGTGTTCGGCCCGAGGTTGTGGTTGATGACCTCGGCCGTGCGGCGTGCGGTGGTGAAATCCGGCTCGTGGAGATTGAGCACCACCTCGTCCCGGTCCTGGAACCCGCTGTCGACGCGCCGCTCGACCATCGCGCCATTGGGGATGGAACCGCCGAGCTGGTTGTCCACGGGGATCTCGGTGTCCTCGGCACCGAAGCCACCAATCACCACGCGCCCCTGCGCCACGGCGTAGACCTCGCCATCGGCGGCACGCAGCGGCGTCATCAGGAGCTCGCCGCCCTGGAGGCTGTCGGCATCGCCCAGCGACGAGACACTGACGTCGATCTGCTGCCCGGGGCGGGTGAAGGCCGGCAGCTCGGCGGTGATCATCACCGCCGCGGTATTGTCCGCGTCCGGATCCACGTCGTGGGGAATGTTGACCCCCTGACTGGAGAGCATGGAGCGCACGCTCTGCTCGGTGAACGGCGTGTCGTCGCCGGTCCCGTCGAGACCCACCACCAGGCCGTAGCCGACCAGCTGGTTGCTGCGCACGCCCCCCACCGAGGCGATGTCCTTGATCCGCTCGGCAGCGGAGACACCGGCGGTCAGCAGTATCAGGAGCACCCCGGCCACCGCCTGGACCCAGCGCGTGTTGATCCTGCGCATCCTCATCACCTTGCGTCCTCCCGTGCGCGCCGCCCGATCGCGGCTGCGCCCACCGTTCAGTAGCGCCTCATCAGAAAGCGCGTCAGCCACCCCGGTTGGGCGGAGTCGCTGAGCGTCTCCTCGCCGGTGTAACCGACCTGCATGTTCGCCACCCGGTTGGACGACACCTCGTTGTTGGCCCCAACGTCGTCGGTGCGCACGATCCCGGAGATGCGCAGCGTCTCCTGGCCTTGGCTGACCCGCACGTTCTTCTCGCCCTGGATCACCAGGTGCCCGTTGGGGGTGGTGTCCACCACCACGGCGTTGACCGTGCCGGTGAGGTTCGTCTCCTGGTCCGCCGTCCCGCCACCCTCGAAGCTGGCCTCCCCCTCCTGCTCAAAGGCGAAGGGGCGACCGAAGATCTCCAGGTCCTCGCCACCGATCTGCGGAGCCGGCAGGTCCGCCTCCTGCTGACGCGCCATCTCGGAGTTGATCGAGCGATCGCCGGCCGTCTCCTCCTCGATGACCACGGTGATCAGATCCCCGGTGCGCCGCGCGCTGCGGTCCTCGAACAGCCGCATGCTGCGCTCCTCATCAAACACCGAACCGGTCCGGTCGTCCGCCTCATCGGGGATGTCAACCCGCGGTGCGGTGATCGGCGACGGGTCCGGCGCCTCCTCGGGCATCGGGGTGCACGCCGCTGCCGCCACCCCGGCCACCACGGCCGCGGCACCGCCGCGTAGCCACCGATGCCAGCGCATCATCTCAGCCGTCCTCAGACGTTCTGGTTGAGGAACTGGAGCATCTCGTCGGTGGTCGAGATCGCCCGGGTGTTGGTCTCGAAGCCGCGCTGGTTCTCGATCATGTTCACCAGCTCCTCGGCTATGTTCACGTTAGAGGTCTCCAGCGCCCCCTGCATGACATTACCCAGGGCGCCTTCCCCGGGAGCACCCACCTCCGGGGCGCCACTGGAGGCGGTCTCGAGGAACATGTTCTCGCCCACCGGCTCCAGACCGGAGGGGTTGATGAAGTCGGCGAGCTCGATCTGACCGATCTCCTCCGGCTCCTCATCGCCGGGGATCTTGG
>LKMJ01000327.1_pt1 | contig 34285 bp, 25 predicted proteins | sample 643391 | NCBI WGS metagenome assembly LKMJ01 (sample SAMN04112250, study PRJNA286221) | soda lake metagenome | biome: soda lake; feature: Kulunda Steppe; material: water; isolation source: sample PL-Br10 brine of Picturesque Lake | place: Russia: Kulunda steppe | collected 2010-07 | reverse complement strand
TCTGCACTTCGTCCGGCCGATTTTGCGGTTCGAATATCGCCGCGAACGCCGAGGCCGCCTCACGGAGATCCTGCACGTAGTGATCGATCTCCTCCTGAACATCCTCGAGGTCGCCCGCGCGGTAGCGCTCCCGCAACCGTGTTTTCAGGGTCTCGAAGCCCTGGAAATATTCGTCGGAGTCGTAGCCGTCGTACATCCCCCAGTGAAAGCGGAGAAAGCTGTCCTCGTCGAAATCGGAGACTCGCTCGTGTCCGGTGCTGAGGACGAAGAGTTCGCGGTAGATGCTTCCGAATCGGTCCTTGATCTTCTCTTCCAGTGCCCCCTCGTTGCTGGAGCGATCGTCCATGTACATCAGGAAACTCTTCGTTTTGTCCAGCGTCGAGAGCGGCCGTCCACGATCGTTCAGGCTCTCGAAGATCGAGGCGGCCTCCGATCCGTCGTCGATCTCGACGACGTTTACTCGGCAATCGTACCGGAGTTTCTCGGCCAGTTCCCGGACCGTCCCGTCGCCGTCCAGTTGCTCGAACTCGCGCTCGAAGAATTCGGAGGCTCTTTTGAGTCGCTCCTGGGACGGCGTCTGGGTGTCGATCGCAGCGGAACCGAGCAAGCAATCGCGGAAGTACTCCTTGTCCTGATCCTGCGGAAGCAAGCGCGGTCGTTCTGCGACCGGCGAAATGAGGTTGTCTTCGTCCAGGGTTTCGGCCACTGTCTCGTCGAACTGCGCTGCCACGTGAAGGAAGATAACGGCGGAGGTCAAGCGCTGTTGCCCGTCGACGACGTCGTACTTGTCGAATCGCCTGCCACGATCCGTTCGAAATTGCTCGCCTTGCTTGTCCAGGATGATGTTCCCAAAGAAGTGTGACTTGCCGTCCGGAAGGTACAACAGGTCCTCCAGCAGCTCTTGAAGTTGTAACTCTTCCCACGAGTAACTCCGCTGGTAGCCGGGGATATCGAACAACCCATCGGTTAACAGAGAGTCCAGGTGGACCGTTCGGGTCTCCATGAACGCGTTGACCAGTCACCCGGATATAATTTCTTCCCCTCCGTCACTGGTCCCCATTGACTTCCTCAAGCATCACCGGAATTCGGATCCACTGGTGAGCATGCTTGGCGTAGGTGTCGCACCGACCTCGACGAGGTAGGCGGATGACGAGGGTCGAAAACAGACAGCCAGATTTTATATAATACTCCCGTTCGTTGGTCGCGACCGATGGGAGAGCTAATTGGAGAGGAAGAGGAGTTCGACCGACTCCGCGAATTGACGGCCAGCCACATGGTCGACTTGGTCTACACATATAAAGCGTTCTTTAAGATGGCACGATGGTCGCACCTGATTTCAAAGGTTTTGGATACCCTCGTGATTATCGTTTCACTCGGGTTGGTGGGTTCCCTCGTGCAGGGGGCGCTCCCGGACACGTGGAATTTGTATCTCGCCGCATTCGTTGCGCTCGGCTCGGTCATCGACCGCGGATTCAATTTCAACAAGAAGGGACACCAGTTCGAACAAGCGGCCGACTCGTACAATTCCCTGTACAAGGAGATCAGGGAATTCCACCATCTTACGCTTCTCGATAAATCTGTGCCGACATCTCAGAAGAAAGAGCGACTCCAGCAGCTAACCGAACGGCATCGAGAACTCAACGAACTGACGCCGTCCACGTGGGATATCGCCTATCGGTTTCTCGATGAAGAGGATGTGCTGGGGAACGTCGAAATCACAGAAGAAGAACATGATCGCATACTCTAGATTTATACATCGCGCATAAAAATGGAGAGCACATAACATGTCTCCGTCGAATACAGACGAGGTCCAGTTGCTTGCCGTTGGCCCGTGTTACGTCGGTCGATCTAATATGGGTGCCGAGCGACGTGATGCCTTCAATTCGGCGGTCGATCGGGCCGTCACCATTGCGATTGACAACGACGTCGATGCCGTCGTCCAACTCGGGAATTTGTTTGGAACCCGCTCTCCAGACGCGGAGTTCGTAACCAAACTCCGGGAAAGTCTTTCGCGGTTACAGAGCGCAGGAATCCCGTTCCTGCACACACCCAGTGAACGCGACGCCGACATGACTCAGACGGAGACGCTCTACGAGTCGGAACTCCTCACGCCCCTCGATGCCTCACCGACCTGGGTTGGCGACGTGGTTGTTTACGGGACAGACCCAGGGCGAACGCTCGGCGCCCAGGCCGGCGAACTTTCCGTTCCCGATGAGGCGACCAGTGCAGTGTTGGCGAGTCATCATGCGGTGTCGCCACCCATCGAAGGAAATGGAGTAAATCTATCCACCGTCGAATCGCGACTTGATCCCGCGGTCGATACGCTGCTCGTCGGCGATAGCGAGCTAGCGAACACTCACACCGGACAAGTCAGAGCGGTCGCCCCGGGCTCACCCGAGCCGCGTCTGGGCAAGTGGCTGTTCAAAGACGAAGCCCGCGACCCGTACCCGGCCACCGTTACGGAACTCCGACTCGGCGAACAGTTCGTTGAGGTAACTGATCACGAACTTCCACATCGGCCGTTGCTTGCGATCGAACTCACAATCGATGAAGGCGCCGGAGTCGATGGCGTCTGGAGCGAAATTTCCGATCTGGACTACGAAGACGCCGCGGTTCTTCTCAATGGCTGGACCGTCGGCAACGATCCGGATCTCGTGGCTGCACTCGAAGAAAGGCTGGCCGAGGACGCCTTCGTCGTGAACACTTGGCACAAAGAGAGCGGCTATACGCCATCCAAGGGCTCCGTTGAGTCCACGGTGGATCGATACGAATTCGACCCGAATGTCGACGATCCGGCGTTGTCCGTCGATGTATACCGGTGCAGCAGGGATAGACGCTCTGAGACGCGTACCTGCCAGAACTGTCTTTCGGGGAAGTTGTTCGAAGACACCGAGCACCGCGATACGGCGACCGGAGATACGTTGGTCCTCTTCGATTACGATAAGGAGGTCAATCCGAATAGCCGCCGCCAGTGGATTTATGGCCCGTTCATCGCCCGTTCGGAAGCGAAACACGTGGCTCGTCCGGACGGGGGAGACGATAATCTCCCCTACCAGGTCGAAGTCGATTGGAATCAATTGTACCGTCTTCCGGCCGACGACTGTCCGGTCGACATAGAACAAACCAGAATCATCGGCGACGAGGCGGCAACGCTCCTCGATGTGCTCGAGGAAGACGGAGCAAAAATACGAGTCACGGATGGTGGGATTCCCGAGCCCATTGACTCGGAGCCTTCGGAAGGCGAAAATGAGCCTCAGGACGGGGAATCAGATGCTCCAGAAGGTGATCCGGATACCCCGGAAGGACAGAGAGACGTCATCAAGAAACCGGACCACGCCGACCTTACACCGACCACCGAAATGATCGAACAAGCCAGCCAACCGGGCGTTCCGATCCTTCATCACGCGGTTACCGGTGAGTTGCGCCCGGAACTGTATCGCGAGGCTCTCGTTCACCTCATTGCCGGGAAGAACGTTATTTTCTACGGTCCACCGGGGTCCGGAAAGACGCGGATCGCGAAACGGCTCTGTGGCGTCATCTGCCCGAACGTCCGGATCGCATCAGCGAACGCCGAATGGACATATCAGGACGTCGTCGGCGGGTACAAGCCACAGGGCAATGGGTTCGAACCCGAGCCCGGCGTGTTGACGAGCGCCGCCGCAGCCTGTGAACAGGCGCTCAAGAGCGAAGGCCGCCCGGAGTGGTTGATCATCGACGAGCTCAACCGCGCGAACCTCGACGAAGCATTCGGCGAGGTATTCACGCTGCTCGATGTCGCCCATCGGAGCGATGCGTCCATCACGTATGCGGATGACCGTCGTCAAACCGTTCCGCACGCGTTTCGCATCCTCGGAACGATGAACTCGGAAGATCAAGCACAACTGTTCGCCCTCGGATACGCGTTTAGACGGCGATTCGCGTTCGTCGAAGTGCCGGCGCTCTACGAGACGAGCGACGATGGTGGTCCCGTACGGCTCAATATCGACGCAGTCGACCTCGGTTCCGGATTCGAGCAGATGAACGTGATACTCCGCGAAGAGGCCACGGCCCAACTCACGACCGACGTCGGGAACAGCGACACCCCTCTCGGCATTCCGGTCCTCGAGACGGTATTTAATTCCGCCGGATTCTTCGAAGAGACGCGACGGTCGGTGCTCCCTCCCAACACCGACCTCAAATTCGATCGGGCAATCTTGGCGTTCGTTCAGTGTCTCGACGAATTAGACATCGCGCAAATCGGGCAGGGCCTGATTCTCGACGCGTACAAATACGTTCTCTCGCACTACGGGTTGTTCCCCGATGCAACCGACTGGACGACTGTCGACCAGGCAATCTGCGCGTATCTTCTCCCGCAATTGGAAGCGTACATGGGAGAACTCCGCCGGGCCGAAACAGTCGCGGCGGAGTCGACCGCCCTCGATGATTTCGAATCGGCGATTGAACGTGCTGATGAACTCGGATTCAGTCGCACCGCTGGCCGGATGCGAGACGCTCTGGATACGCACGAAATCTTCTGATGAAGGCCTATCGTTCGCAGACCCGGCAAGAACTCGGGATGTCACCTTCCGAGTGGAAAGAACTCGTCGCGTTCGTCGACGAGATCCGACCTCGACTCAACGAGGTTCGTCGCGAGACAGGGATCGAATCGCCCGCACCGTATTTCACCAACCGAGACGCAACGGATCGGCCCACAGAGTTCAATCCCGGCGGCTGGATCGGTACGTATCCGGGCGGGTTGCACGTCCATTCCGAGAAGCTTGATGAGTCGGAGCACCGGCACATCATCGAACGAGTCGCCGGTTGGTTGGAAATCTGGGACGTCCCGACCGCGGCAGCGGTTCTACCGTTGCAGTCTGCCGAGGCCCTCGAACCGCGGAGCATGCTTCTCGGATACAGTCAAGCATTGCTCACATTCACCGAAGAGGCGCTCGCCCATCGCCCACCAATCGACATCGGTTGGAAGCCGGAAACCGGCCCGGAGCCACGCGGACCGATCGACGTCGAACGAACGGCCCAACTCCGCACGAACGGCTCTCGGCAAATCGCTTTCAACCGATTGGAGTTCTCGCTCGATCACCCGCTGAATTTGCTGTTGCTTCGCTTCCACGCCGAACTGGGCGCCGAACTCTCGGAGTTGGCCGCCGACAGCGTGGTCATGACGTCTACGCTCACTCAACATCATCGCTACCACCACCAGTTCATCGAATCGGAGTTTCCCGAGGAATTGGTCAAACGAAGCCTGTCGACGGACTTCACCGATCCCGACGTGTTGGATCGTGCCCGGCGGCAGTCGCCGGCACACCTGACGGAATTGGTCGCACTTTGGGAGTCATACCTCCAGGACCAGGCGCTCAACGTCGCTTTCGAACACCAGCTCAACGTCGGCATCAAACCGATAGAAAAGCTCTACGAACTGTGGATACTCACCGTCCTGCTTGACATCCTTACAGAGATCGCCGGCGTCGAATCGGCGTTACCGGACGACGACCTTCGACGGTTCGACGTCGGAGCAGACCTCACCCTACATTACAACGCCCCGCTTCGGACCCACAGTCGGATCCTCGCACCGGCATTCGACACGCATCCCGGTCGCCCCGACTTCGCCCTCGAAGCGGACGGCGAGATTATGTGGATTGGCGATGCGAAATTCAGCCCCGCATCGAACATCGGGCTCGGGAGCTACCAGCGCCTGTTGAGCTATGCGGTAGACCTGATGGCGGCGAATGGCGCTGCGACCGCGTCGATTCTGTACGTCGGGGCAGCCGACGATTCGACAACGGCAGATACGGCCGAGTACACCATCGAGCAGATGTCCCTCCGGCCCCGACACCGCGACCGTCAGGAGGCGCTGCTCGAAACTCAACTCCAGCGATGCCTCTCTGGAACGAACTAATCGGTAAGTAAGATTATCAGGGCGGACTCGAGATGTACTCACCGATGCATCGAGTCCGCACTTCGGGAGTCGACGAATTCCACCTCCTCCCCAACCTCAAACACCTCGACCGATGGGTCTGCTGGCGCGAAGAACCGGACGAAGGCGGCACGCGAAAGGTTCCGGTGAACGTTGACTCGAGGTCTGGAAATTCCTACCGCATCTCGTACTTGAACCCGGACAACTGGTATACATATCACGAGGCGAAAGAAATCGTCAAAACGTATGATTCAGTCGATGGGTTGCAGGTCGTTATCGATGATAGCAAGGACGATTTCGTGATCGTCGATTTCGACAACTGCATCGACCCGAAGACCGGTCGCATCGACGGAGCTGCTAAGCAATATCTCAGGCAGTCAGATACGTATGCCGAACTTTCACCGTCCGGTACCGGGTTTCATCTCGTGTTCCGCGGAGATATTCCTCGTCAGGGCTGGACGGCCGAAACCGACACTATCGATCTCGAAGCGTACGACACGTATCTCCTCACGGTCACAGAGAATCATCTCGTCGGTAGTTCCTTCGAGGCCCGTCGAAACGACGATTTACTCGACCGTATCTTCACAGAAAACGACATCAGTTGGCGCGAACTGTTTTTCGACTCCTCGAAAACCGACACTCAACTCGGGGGTCCGATTGCAGATACCGGATGAATTCACACTCCAAAGCGCGGTCGAACGTCACGGCCAAAACTGCTGAGGGCCGAAGCAATCACTGATCGAGCGGCGGAAAGAACGTACTCGACGCTGAGCGGTCTTCCTTCCGGACGACGACCCCGATTCGGTCCGGCGTCTCGACGATCACTCCCTCGCCGCCGATCGTTCCCTGGTTCTTCCTGATCACGTTGCCGCAGACGACGTTCCCCTCCCGCGTGGGCTTCATTTGCTTCGTGTGTCCAACAACTTGCTTCGGCGCGTCTTCTGGCATGTGCCGGTAATCGAGCCAGAGGATGCCCGCACCGGGACCGCGTCCGCTCGCTCCACCCATCCCGAAGACCATGGGGAAGCGATCGACAAGCGATCGCTGTACCTCGCCTCGGTCGATCCGCGGTGCCGACCGGATCTCTTCGACCGCCGCTCGCAACGACTCGTTGCACGCCGCCGGATCGATCGGTTCCGGCGATCCAGCGTGACTGTACGTGTACTCGTACCCCTCGAACGCGACCGTCGCCCGACCGTCGAGGATCGCCTCGTAGAAGTCATTACTGACCGACGCTGGTTGCTGGCCGACGTACCACTGCGGCCAGTCCAAGACCGCCGGGAGCACCAGCGCCATCTCGTGGTTCCCCAGGTGGTATCGGACGTGACCCGGCGGCGCCTCACGTTGCAGTCGCCAGACGAGTTCGAGACACTCGTCGCTCGCCGGGCCCCGATCGACCACGTCGCCGTTAACGACGAGCACGTAGTCGTCACCTCCGACCCAGTGGAGCCGGTTTTCGGCGTCCAGTTCGACGATCGGATCGAACTCGTCGACCTCTCCGACGGCGAGGAGCGCGCTCTGGCCGTCTTCCAGATACCCGTGGATGTCGCTGATCTGGACGATCGTTGGGGGCTCGCCCGAGTCGTATGCGTCGAGATCTTCGATGGCGTCCACTCGTAACACGGTCTCGCCAGCCGTCTTCCCACCCCTTTCGCCAGCCGTCTGCTCGCTCCTCTCGTCGCCCGTCACTCTCGTCCACCTCCGTCTTCACTGGTGGACCACTCACCTAACGTCGCTTGCCCTCCGCCGACGGTACCAACGACGGTTTCGTCCGGTTCCGTGGGGAGTCGGACGTCTGCCTCCTCGTACCAGCGTCCGATCTCGGCCGCCGTCTCGACAGTAGTCGCCCCGTCGGCTGCGATCTCGGCGATACCCTCGCACGGTTGGACGCCGATCGTCGATGCCGGAACGAACACCTGTCGGTCCTGCCTGCTCGCGTCCTCGTACTGTGACGCCGTCCCGCCGGAACCGTCCGTCGCGACCACGACCAGCGCGGCACTGAGTGCCGAAAGCGTCCGGTTTCGCCGGAGGAAGCCCCCCCGGGACGGGCCAGCCGACGGTCGTCGGTGCGAGATCATCGCTCCGCCCGATTCGACGACTTCGTCGAACAGCGGCGCGTTAGACTCCGGATACGGCGTTTCTACACCGGTTCCGAGAACGACCACCGTCTCGCCGCCCGCTTTGAGCGCTCCCTCGTGGGCGGCCGTATCCGCTCCTTCCGCACCGCCACTGACGACGACGTAGCCGTCGTCGGCAAGTTCGCGAGCGGTCTCGCGTGTCCATGTGAGTCCGACGTCGTTCGTCTCGCGCGACCCCGAGAAGCTCACGGATCGCCGGGTGAGTACGTCGGGATCTCCGATCGCGAATATAACGAGTGGCGCATGGTGGTGCGTGAGCACCGGCGGATATCGGTCGTCCTCGATGCCGATCACGGCGATCCCGTCGTCGCGGTACCGCTCGAATCGACTTCTGGTGGCCTCGATCGTCTCGTCGAGCGATCGGAGGCGGTCATACGCGTCGTCGTCGACGTAATGGAACTCGGCGAACGCTGACTGCGAACTGTCGAGAATCGCGTCGATTTCCCCGAACGTTCGGTACAATTCCAGCGCCCGACTATCCCCGATACCGTCGATCTCGGTGAGCGCCACGAGTCCTGCGAGCGTCTCCGGGTTCATCGTTCGACCCCCGCGATGATCTCCGATGCGTATCCGTGAAGTGAGGTTATCTCTCTCGTTCCAGCCGTATCCCCAGGCGTGAGTGCCAGCGAGAGTGCGACGACACGGTCGGCTCCGGCCTCGCGAAGCGCGTGTGCGCCGGCCAGAAGCGAGCTCCCCGTCGTGCACACGTCGTCTAGTAAAACCACCGTCTCGCCGTCGAGGATCGATCGGCACCGAAGCGTCTCTTCTGGCGTTTGGGCCGCTTCGAGTCGCTCTTCGCGGGACTTCTCGCGCTGTCTCTCACGCGTCTCGGTCCGTTCGAGCAGCGGCGCGTAGACGATCGACGTGTCGACGACGGATTCTATCGCGATCTCTACCATCGGCTCGCTGAGACTCCCGGCTTCGTGGCCCGGGAAGACCGTGATATAGTCGTACTCCCAGTAATCCTGGAGAAATCGGCGGTTGATCAGATCCTGGAGGCGCGGGACGAAGAACTCGACCGGGTCGTGGGAGCCGAACTTCGCCACCTGTTGTACCTGCTGGAAGAACAGCTCCGGTGGTTGGTACCAGTCCAGTGCGAACGTCGGAACCGACCGGCGAATCGGCGAGCTCGCCGGCGGATCGACCCGTCTGAACAGGTGAGTAAGCTTCTCGCGATCCTTCAGGAACGTCTCGATCTCGTCCGCCGTCGTTGGCGTGGCCTCCGCGACCGCCCCCTCGAGCGGCTCGATCGGTCCCGATCCCGAGAGCGTGTCCACGTCCACGGTGTGCTCGTCGTTCAACTCGGCGAAGAGCCGTTGGTAGATCTCGCCGACCGGGATCGTCCGATCTACGGCTTCCGAGTCGTCCGGAACCGGCGGGTAGACCGGGAACAGTCCGAGTTCGGTGAGTGCTTCCGTTAGCTCCTCTGTCGATGTGACGACTTCGGGCAGCGGGTCGTCCGCTCCTGGCGGAACTGGCCGGACGAACACTCCGGGATCTTCGAACCCCCCTCGTTCACGCAACCAGGTATACGTCTCGGGCTGGAACGGTTCGACATCGATACGGCTGTACTCCGTAACCCAGGTTCCGTCACCGAACGCTCGACGGTACTCGGCGATGCTGAACTGGAGCCGACGCTGGTGTTGTGGGCCATAGCCGGCGAACGTCGTGTCTGGTCTCCCGAACGCGATGCAGGCGTCGAGAACCACGTAGTACTGGATAAGCGGGTCCGTCAGGTCGTCCGGCCGATACGGACTGTCCTCGGAAAGAATGACCGTCTCGAGGACTTTCCGGAGACTGCGGAACGCTTCGTAGTACTCGGATAACGCGTTCGCCGATACCGTCACGTCGCCGACGGTCACATCGTCCGTCTCATCACCGACGATCACGTCAACCGGCTCGTCACTGACGGCCGTCTCGCGAGCCCCGTTATCGACGGTCGTCTCGCCTGACTCGTCGCTCGTCGCCTCGCCTGCTGTCCCGGTCTCCTCGGCTCCGGGCTCGGTTTCCGGTTCGGAGCCGCCGACTCGATCGGTCGCCGCCTCGCGAATGAGCGCGGCGCGGCGATCCCGGATGCCGTCGAGGGCTCGGAGTTCCTCGAGAGGCGTTGCTGCCAGCGCATCGACCGTCGTGATGCCGACCCGTTCGAGCGCGTACCCCGTCATCGGACCGAGTCCGCGGACGGCGTATAGCCCGCTTCCCTGATCCATGTCGACGACGTACTGTCGGAGTATCTCGAGCGCCTCGTCCGTAGTCGCTCCCTGTTCGGCCAGTGATCGGACGTTCTGTTCGATCTGCGCCTCGTCGAAGTCGGAGTGTTCGAGGATCGACTCTCGCGTCGGCTTGATGGTGGACGCTTCCTTTTCGTCCGGCGACGCCCTCTCCGACTCGTCTGGCGCAGACATATCCGTCTCGGTCAATTCGCCGACGCCGAGTTCGGCCAATTCGTCGATACCGGCCATCACACCGTACAGCGGAAGCAATCGGACGAACGCGTTTCGAATGGTTCGGACGATCGTCGGATCCTCGCACACGTCGTCGAGGGTCAGGTCCAGCGTGAGGAGCAACCCTCGAGAGAGTTCGGTACCAACCTCACGTACGGTCTCCGGCGACGGGCTGTGGAGGGTTCGGTCGCCGACGTGGAGAACGTGATCGTCGTGCGCTTGAAGGTGGGCCGCGATCTCGTCCGCGTTCGCCTCGATCCGACGCGCGATCGCGCCCGCTACCGGGTCTTTCACCCACGATCCGAGATACAGTCCGCACAGGGCGGTTCGACCGAAGAATCCCTGTTTGTCTCCATCGGTCAGTCCGAACTCAAACTGGAGTCCTTTCGTCCTACCACCGACGGCCTCGTACTTTTCATGTGCCATCGAAAGCCACAGATACGCTGACTCCTCGGTAGGGCCGGTTCCGACCTCCACGTGTGGAGACCCGTTCGTCTCCCCCCAGACGAACTGGTCGAACCAGGGGTACTCTCCGAGAGACCCCTCAATTCGTTTGAAAATAGCGTGTGTCTTTCGTTCGATTTTGCCAGCAGAATCCCCAGTACAGCGTCCGGTACGGAGCAGTTTGACGTCCTCAGCGGTAAACGGTGCCGACGACTCGTTCGGTGAGCCTCCTCTTCGGGTCTGCTCCTGTTTTTCCATGTGAGTATTCGTTTGTGGATCATATAATGGTGTTTGGGCCGCCACGTGGGTTGATTTCGAAATGCCGGTGCGTCGTTAGGTTCCTATGCCGGGACGCAAGCAATTCCCGTTTCACTGCCGAGAAAGGCGAACAATCCCCTGTGGGATGTTCGCGAATCTGTCGGACTGGGAGGTGATGGGGCGCTCAGGTAACGCCTTCGCCTCTACTGCACGTTCGACACTCCGTGTTGATCACGCTCTGACTCGTGCGACATTCGCGCTATGGATTCAGCAGACGTTCGTCAAACTATCCAGAGATCGTCAGAACCGGCCTGCTGCATAGAGAGCATATAGTCACCAAGGTATTTTTATTTCAACGAACCAATTTCATTGTATGCCGTTTGAACTAAGCGAAGATAGTCCGCTTGAAACTTGGATAGATAATAGCAACGAGCTCAATGAGGACAATTACGAGTGGGCAAATGACGAAGATAACGTTCTAATCCGGGCATTAAGTACTGACGATGGTGATTTTTGGCAAGTTCATCTTTTTGATACCTCGACCGATGAACCCAATGTGGTTATGGATCATAGCTGGGAGTACACCGAAACCCTCCACCATTCAAACACGGCGAGAGCAGTAGCAGAAGAGTTCGCTGATAGTTATCAGGATATTCTTGATTAGTGGCTATATTCCTGCTGGATTCGCGCTGTGTATTCAGCAGGCTTATTAATAATCATCAAAAGAGAACTAATATCGAAAATTCTCTACTGATTACGCCCGAAATCGATCGGGAACCGCCTCGCCAGGACGGCGTCCGTCTCGGCGGTTCCCCAGTAGACGAACCGGTATTCGCCCGAGAGGAGCGGCCGGCGGTGAGTGACCTGCCCCTCGATTTCGAAGCCTCGCGGATGGATCGTGAGGTCCCACGCCACCGCGTCGTCGGGCTCGAGAGCGAACCGATCGGTGGGGACGAAGCCATCGGGGTTGCCGAAGAGCGTTACCCACTCCTTTTCGCCGACCCGCTGCTGTAGGGCAACTGGCTCCCAGCCCCGTATCTCGACGGACATTGACCCGTCGTTTCGCAGTCTGATCCGGCGGTCGGTGCGCAGCCCGTCCGGGTAGGTCGTCGTTTCAACGGTGAAACGCAGCGTTGAGCCGTCGATCTCCAACTCGTCTTCCTCAACTAGTTCATGATCGAAGCCGGGTCCCAGTCGATCGAACGCCCCGTTGCAGGCGTAACAGTAGTACTCGACGTAGTCGTCGAGGGGGCTTCGCGTCACATCGCTTTCGTCGTTACACCAGGGACAGGGCCACGACGGCGGATTGAACGCGTGATCGCACCGCGAGCAGTGATAGACGGCCGGCCGGTTCGTCGCGTTTACGTCGACGTGCGCTTCTGAGTAGCAGTTCGGACACGTTTCGTCGGTCACGTTGCGCTACGTTGTGAGGGGGGTGGCGTATTTGAACGCCTCGTCCGGAGGGTTCCATCTCGCTTTCGAGGACCGATGCACTCGTGATAGACGGTCCCCTGTCGCTATCGAGAACTCCTCTCGAATCGGCCACCGACGCCGTCTTGGCAGATCTCACGCCGCAGCATCGATATCGTCGCGGGGGAACGACTGCAGAAGGGAACTCGCGATCGAGAGCGACAAGTCGTTCGACTCGTCTCCCCCCGGACGGTCGATCACCGGAGAACACACCTTTAATAATTAACATTTCGTTGACCAACGAGAGGCAACTCACATGAGTGACGATGGAGCTCGAACGGAACCGTACGGGACCTGGCCGTCGCCGATCTCCGCCGACGTGGTCGCGAGCGACGCTCGCACGTTCGGGCACGTCGCGGTCGACGGCCAAGACGTGTACTGGCGCGAACAGCGTCCGGCGGAAGACGGCCGCGGCGTCATCGTTCGACACGACGGCGAGGTGATCGAGGACGTCACACCCGAGGGAGTCAACGTACGCACGCTCGTTCACGAGTACGGCGGCGGCGATTTCACCGTTCACGATGGCACCGTGTTCTTTGCTGCGTTCGACGACCAGCGCGTCTATCGCCAGCCCCCGAATGACGAGCCGATCGCCATCACGCCCGCACCGGAGAGTGAACGGGGACTGCGATACGCCGACTTCGAGGTGGCCCCGGACGGTCGCCACGTCTACTGCGTCAGGGAGAACCACGACGTGACGAGCGATGAGGACGGCGCCGAGGAGCCGATGAACGCGCTGGTTCGGCTCGCGGCAGACGGAAGCGAGGAACCGGAGGTGATCACATCGGGGCACGATTTCTACGCTGCGCCGCGACTCTCGCCCGACGGCGATCGACTCGCCTGGCTCACGTGGGATCACCCGCGAATGCCCTGGGACGGCACCGAGTTGCACGTCGCCACGGTGACGGACAACGGAACGCTCGACGACGAACGCGTGGTGCTCGGTGGGAACGCGGAGGCCGTCTTTCAGCCGACGTGGGCACCCGACGGCGACCTGTACGTCGCCTCCGATCGGAGCGGCTGGTGGAACCTCTATCGCGTTCCCCTCGACGGAAGCGCCCCCGAACCGGTGATCGAACGCGACGCCGAGTACGGAGCTCCGCTCTGGCAGTTCGGGATGGCGACGTTCGCCGTCCTCGACGACGGAACGATCGTTGCCATTGCCACCAAGGACGGCACGCAACGGGTGGAGCTTCTCGAGGGAGGTGATCGGAAGGTGGTAGACCTGCCCTTCGAGACCGTCTCCCCACGCATCAGGTCGAACGGCGAGACGGTGACCCTCGTCGCCGGCGGCCCGTGGACACCCACGAGCGTCGTCCGGTGCACGCCCGGAGCCGATCCGGAGGTCGTTCGCCGGAGCACGACCCTCGAGGTGGACGACGCGTACTTGGCGAAGCCGGAGCACGTCAGCTACGAGACCCGCGACGGCGAGGTGTCCCACGCGTACGTCTACCCGCCGACGAATCCCGAGGTCGAGGCGCCGGCAAACGAGCGTCCGCCGCTGGTGGTGTTCGCTCATGGTGGGCCGACCGGCGCGACGACCCCGGCGCTGAATCTCACGATCCAGTACTTCACCTCTCGCGGGTTCGCCGTCGCGGACGTCAACTATCGTGGATCGACGGGATACGGTCGCGAGTATCGGGAGGCGCTCTACGGCGAGTGGGGCACCACCGACGTCGAAGACACGGTCGACGCCGCGATCCACCTGGCCGAAACGGGTCGGGCCGATCCCGATCGGCTGGCCGTCCGCGGCGGGAGCGCCGGGGGTTTCGTCGTGCTGGCGGCGCTCGCGTTCCACGACGCGTTCGACGCCGGTGCGAGTTACTTCGGCGTCGCGGATCTCGCTCGCCTCGCGGAACTGACGCATAAATTCGAGTCACGCTATCTCGATCAACTGGTCGGCCCGTATCCCGAGGCGGCGGACACCTACCGTGAGCGCTCGCCCGTCGAACACGCCGATCGCATCGACGCACCCGTGCTCCTGTTGCAGGGCGAGGACGATCCCGTGGTCCCGCTCTCGCAGGCGGAGGCGATGGTTGACGCACTCGACGAGGACAGTGTCCCGCACTCGCTGCTCGTGTTCGACGACGAGCGCCACGGCTTCCGGCGGGCGGATTCCCGCAAACGTGCCACTGAATCGGAACTCGCGTTCTATGGCGAGGTGTTTGGGTTCGAACCGGTGGACGACCTGCCCCCAATCGATCCGTCGGCGGGCCACGACGCGTAAGTCGCCCCAGACCGAATTCACCCGCCGATGAACGGAAGCCGATGGTGATCGCCGGCTCACGCCTTTGCAGCGTCGGGTTGCGACCTCGGCTTAGAAGTCGAACGCGTCATCTATGTCGGAGGTGACAATCTCGGCGCGGAACTGCTGCCAGAGCGTCTCCTGAGGCCACTCCTCCGACCACTCCACGTTCCACTCGCCTGTCGGCGACACCGAGACCAGGACTGCCCCCTCGAGTTCGGGGAATGCGTGCTGGTAGGCCGTCGCCTGCATCCGGTGAGGCGTTCGTAGCGCCCCAGTCTTGATGTCCAGGGCGCGTACCTTGCCGCGGAGACCCGCGATCAGGTCGATCTGACCGCCGTAGCCCAGCGGCGGCCACTCGTCGCCATCGAGCAGGCGAGCGAACTTGAGTTCACCCCGGTACACGTCGCCATACCCCAGCCCGAGTTCGGGACGCACCTCCGTCCGCCAGAGGTGGGCGATGTCGAGTGCATCCCGCTCGGCGACGTCGAGGAGGGGATGGTCGGCGGGATACCGATCGTACGTCCACTCGTCGGTGCGCAGCGCGACGTCGTCGTAGTCGCGAACGGTCTCGTATAGTTCTCGCTTCGAGTGGGATCGGACGGCCTCGTCGGTGGGTTCAATCAACTCCGCCTTTGCCTCCGTGGTATCGTCGGGAGTGCTGACGTCCATCTGACTCGTGACCAAATGGTGTGCGAGGATGCCGACTTGCCGCTTGTACCATCTCTTTACCCACCAGCGGTCGGTGTGACGCTTCCACATCCGGAGCGGCCACGGACTCTCGTGTAAGGGATGGTCCTCCGGATAGGCACTGAAGTTGATGCGATCGACGATAGTGGTCGTGCTGGGGTGGCGCCGTCCCTGGTCGTCCTCGTAATAGCGATCGCCGGAGTCAGTCGTTCCGCGCTCGACCTCGCGCCGCTTGAATCGCGCTCGTAGCCAGTCCGCTCGGGGAATGTCCTCGGGCCCTTTCATTGCGGCGGATCCAACCCCGCGCTCTCTCATAAATGAGTCTTACCTGAAACTTTTGGTTCGTCTGGGGAACAGTCTAGCCCGTTTAATCGTCCGGTCGCGCAGAACGAGGGTTGAGAATCTGAATACTTTCCTAAAATGATTATTTGATAGAAATTCTTGCTGAATAGACAGCGAATAGTTGGTATTTGCCGACACTCACTCAGAGGGATGTGGCCAGCGTTCAGTACAAGACACGTATACAGTAGAAACGTTCTAAATAAAATGACAGTACGGATCAAGTTTATGTTCTATCGATAATATATCGACATATGGATTGGGAGAACCCGGCATATCCGATCAACAAGGGATTGCTCTATGAAGAAGATGGCCGCAGAAATCTTGAGACCGACGATGATGAGGCACTTTCAGTCTTTCTAACAGGGTGGTCAGACGCCAATAACCCGGATAGTGAAGATTTTGGTGAAAATGCTTTCAGGGAACTTTCTTGGCGCAACCTCGGATATCGACTTGGATTGCTTTTTGGTGAAACGCCAAGAGAACTGAAGGAGGAGTTATACTGTTGGTGTGTGGAACAAATGAATGCACAATCAGCAGTTCCAGACAGGTGAAAGAATATGCCAACGGACATTACTGATCTTGGAAAGGACCCTGTTGGTGCTCGCGTTGTTCGGGTCGATACGTGGAATTCAGCAAACCGCCATTGGGTCTACTATTTTAAGGAAAATCGTGATGGCGAACTTGAACTACATACTGGAGCTGTGACTCCATTTCACAATGACGAGCATGATTTTCTATCCGATTCCGAACGAAAAACAGCCATCCAAGCGATTCAGGAACACGAGGAGTTCACCTTGGCAGGACATGAACATTCAGATGACTAGAATGAAATAATATTATAGTACTTACGCCAGTCCATAGGCAAATCTACAGGATTATATCCAATTATATATTGAGTATTTCAACAGAGCCAACCTAAATACACAACGAGCGTCGGCCTTTGTCTCACTCTTCAGTTCCGGCCGATAGAGAATCGATCAGTCGGTGCGTCGATGTACATGGATGCAGACGTCATGATCACGATCATGTTCCCGTCCAGGGTGGCATCTCGCCGTACCACCGGTCAGAATGACGTCTCAAGCTGGGCACCTGCGTCGGCGTAGGCCCGAAACATCCGACGCAGATCCTCGTACTCGCGGCGGGTGAGCGTTGGTCCGGAGTTCGTCGGGGCGAACGCACGATGGCGTGCGGTCTCCTCGTACGGTGTTCCATCCAGTTCCGCTGCCATCTCGCGAATCTGATTGTTGGGGATGGTCGGCACGTACAGCGAGGTCTCGGTGACAGCGAAGAGCAGGTCGACGTACTCCTGTGCTCTGAACCACCCGTCGTCGAAGACGTACGCGTCCGGGAACAGCGGCGGGTCGAACTCGAGGACGATGGGGTCCTCGGTCCCAGGGGGTGATCCATTCGGCGTCCAGTAGGTGTCCAGTCCCATCGTCAATCACCGAGCGTCATCGTGTCCCATCTCGTTTTCGACGGGAGTATCGGTCGTCGTGCGGGAGCACGGTTGATCGCCGGCCTTGGTCGTGGCCGATCGGTGGAGAGGGTTCCGAGACCGCCATCTGGGGACGGCGTCGCGAACAGTTCATCGTCATCCAATCGCTCGTCTGGTTCCCGGTGTGGATCGGAGTCTTCTATTTCGTGCGTTGTCCTATCAATCACGCTGTACCCTGGGTAGCTCCACGGCCGGAATAAGACCGTCGTCCCAGGGGGTTTGATGGTGCTTCAAACCTCGTTTGCGTCGACCGGTTCGGTCTGTAGAGACGGCCCTGGTCGCAACAGGAGAATGCCCGTTTAGTCACCGGCCACAGTTGCAGACGCCACCTTCACGGATCTGGTCGGCGACGTGTCGGTGAATTTTACGAGCCAACTGATGCATTGTTTCGGCCTGCCGCTTCGTCGGATGGCGCCCACCGTAGTAGCTGTCCGTCCGATTGTCGCCGTACAGATCTTTGAGTTCGCGCGTCAACTCCCGGGTGAAGAGGCCGAACCGCGCCGCCCGGTCGTAGCAGCGGTCGTGTGAGTCCGTCTGGAAGTCGCGCAGTTCGTCACCACCTTCTGCGATGGCGAACGCCTCCAGCGACCGCTCGATGATGCCGAAGCACAGTTCGACGACGGCAGTGTAGTAGCCATCGCCCTCGATTTCGTCGACGACGGCGACGAGACGACATCCCTTGGTGAGTTGCGTCTTCCAGTCAGCGTCCGTGTCGATCTCCGGTTCTCGTATCGGAACGCCGTGGCCCTCCTCGTTGAAGGCGTCGACGGTCGCGTCGAGCGCCTCCCTGATGGCGGTCGGGTCACTCATCGGCGTCACCGTGCAGAATCATTCTGCGAACGGTGTCGAACTCGTCCGTTCGGTGAACTGCGATGCCGTCGCGGAGGATTTCCCGCAGTTCGTCCGCGTAGTTCGGGATGGCCTGCAGACCCTCCACGTCGATCTCGAAGGCATAGCGGTCGCCGTCGAACGCGTCGTCCTCTAGGGATTGCCTGACGTGATTCGCCCGCCGCTGGTTGCTCATCCTGTCCTCGCGCACCAGCACCCAGAGGTCGATGTCGCTGCGACGGTCGGCCTCGCCGCGGGCGACGCTCCCGTAGAGGACGACAGCGAGGACGCCTTCGAGTTCGTTCACAAGCGCCTCCGTCGCCGCCTTCACCGGGGCGTGGAACTCCGACTGCGGGATTTCGAGGTAGGGATCGCCCGGCAGAGTCAACCGATCGCGGTTGATCTGTACGACGCGGCGAGCCCCGTCGCGCTCTTCGACGACGAGGTCGTTGTTGGAGAGGACGTCGACCGTCTTGGTGATCGTCGGTCGCGTGTAGTCGACCGCCTCGGCGATCTCCGTCATCGAGAACGACTCGTTCCGATGGCGCGTTAAAAACAGAAGGATCTCGTCCGTTGCCTCGCCCGCGAACAGTCGGTCGTCTCGGAGGGGGACGTCGACCGATATTCGAGTTTTATCACCCAATTTACTGTTCGAGGTGGTTTCCATCGCAAAGGTTTCTTTTGCATAGGTACTTATACCTTATTACGAATAGGAGATTCTATTCATTACCTGCTGCGAGTACAGCAGACGTTGAAGTCGCGAAACTTCCACTACACATCTTCGCAGTATACAGTACCAGTTGTCACACCAACTCCGGTTTCGATCGCCCGCGTTCACCGCTCTCGAGAGAATGTGCTATCGCCGGGCACTAGGGAATGGGAGCTCCCATTCGGTGATGGATCCGCGAGCGCGTGGGGGCGCCGTCACGGATCGAACGCCTCGGCGTCGATCTGGTTGCACTCGGCCCGGAGGGCGTCCGCGTCCTCGGGCAGGAGCGCGACCACGACGTACTTGACGGCAAGTTCGTCGCGCACGTAGGTGAGCAGGCGATCGATGCGATTGCCGTCGAACTGCTCGATGGCGTCGAGCAGCAGGAAGGGCACGTCGTCCGCGACGTCGTGGGCGACGTAGCCGGCGAGGGCGACGACCAGGCCGACGAGCGCCCGCTCGGACCCTGACAGCGTCGTGACGTCGCGCTCCTCGATCACGTCGCCGTCGACACGCCGCTCGATCACCAGTTCGAACGCCGAGAGCAGGTGCGGGTCGTCGGGCGGATGGCGTTCGATCCGGATGTCTGCGAGGCGATCGTATTCGAGGCGATCGAGCAGGTTCGATGCGTGTCTCGATACCGCCCTCTGGACGCACGTCTCGCGATCGTTCACCAGCTTGCGTTGCTCGCGGATCGCCTCTTCAAGCGATCGTTTCTCCTCCCGGAGCTCTGGTTCGTCCTCAATGATCTCCTCGTGCTCGGCGAGGGCGGTCTCTACCCGGTCGAGTTCCGCCTCGGCGGCGGCTAACTCCATCTGCAAGTCCGCCACGTCGTCGTAGAGTTGACGCACCTCGCGGTCACGTCGCTCCTTGGCTCGCTCGACGCGATCCTCGAGATCCTCGATGGTCGCCTGGAGGTCCTCGCGTTCGGCCTCGAGCGTTTCGAGGGTTCGCTCGCGATCTTCGAGATCCTCTTCGAGCCGGGCGAGTTCGTTCTCGATTTCTCGACGACGCTCCCGCAGTTCCTCGAGTTCGAACCGTTGTGACCGCAGTTCATCGCGCTTCTCCTCGAGTCGATCGGCCTCCTCGCGGTACTCGGCGGCGAGCGAGCGCAGTCTCCCTCGACGGTTGGTCAGGGCGTCGCGATCGACGAGCAGGCCGCACGCCGGGCACTCTGTCCGTTCCTCGTCGGCCTCGCGGGGCGTCGTCACGTCGTCGCCCTCGAGGCGGGAGTCGTCGGGGAGAACGGGCGCCAGCGCGGCGGCCTCGGAAGCCGCCTCCGGTCGCAGCACGTCGCACGCGTGGTCGAGTTTCGAGAGGGCGGCGGCGACGCGATCCACTTGCATGGCTCGTTCCGAAAGGTCCTCGATGGCGGTCGAGTCCGGTTGGGTCGCCGCCTCTATTTCGGCGCGGACGTCCGACAGCTCCTCGCGGCTCTCGGCGATCGATTCCTCGATGCTTTCGACGTGTGTCTCCTCCTGTCGGATCGTCCGCTCGCACTCGCGACGTTGCTCTCTCGCGTCCCGCAACTCGTCGAACAGCGACGCTCCTCCATCATCGGTGTCGACCTCGAGGAGTCGGTTTCGCTTCGCCGACAGCGATTTCGTGATCGACTCGATCTGCTCCCGAAGCTCTCCCTGTTGATCGGTCAGGTCGGGAACCTCCGCTTTGGTGGTTGCGATCTCGTTAAGTCGTTGCTCGACATCGTCCTTGCGCTCTTGGCGACTCTCGATATCGGCCTGGATGGCATCGACGTCGATCGGTGCCATCAGGAGTTCGGCGAGTCGCTCGTCGATCTCGTCTTTGTCGGCTGTGGCGACGAGCCGACGAAGGGAGTTGTCCTCGAGCAAGGATGCAAAGAGGTCGACGGTGGCGGGGTCGTCGAGGTAGGCGCTCCCCTCTCGATAGACGACGTCGTCGTGCTCTACGAGTTTTCGTGCGTACTTTTTCCCGCTGACGACGAGTTCGACCCGTCCTTCGCCATCGCTACCGCGTCGAACCGACCCCATCGATCCGCCCAGCACCTCGTTGAGGGCGGTCAGAAACGACGTCCGGTTGGTGGCGTTCGCACCCGAGAGCGTCGTCAGTCCCGGTTCGATCGAAACATCGGAGCGATCGATCCCGCCTACGTCGGTTAGCGAAACCGAAGCTTCGTCAGGTATTGCTTTCGACTGGCTAGTCATATCCAGATCTCAGTCCCCGACGGCGGCAGTTAGGTGGTTGATACCGTTTACAAACTCATGCATGAATTACTCAGAATCATGAGTTCAGAAGAATACGCTTCCATATTCCCGTTGTTCGCGTCGAAAGCTAATCCAACATTGCTTCAGGATCGCTGACGCAGCACTTTTTAGCCACCGTCGGATCCCCAGATCTCGCAGCGATGCAACCTAACATCCCTCAGCAAGCGTGGACGTCAACGCCGACCTCATGGACGCGATCAATCTTCGGGGGGTCGCCTTGTGCCGACTCGATAGAAGGATGCGTTCGACACTGCTGCCGATCGCCGCTTCACGAACTCGAAACTGAGGATAAATCAATGCCACCTCTGGGATTTAGACGACAGAGCGATCTGTCAGGACGACGTTGGTCTCGCGATTCCACGGACTGGTCCGGTCAACTTCACTTGACAGCGCAGGTGGTGATCTGAGATGAAAAACCGAGATAAGTGGTATTTGTCTCCCGACGATTCTCGCGAATCGTGGTGCTTTCTGCTCGTAACTTCGTCGTCGACCGATGAAGGACGACGACTCACGGGCTGGATTCTCGGGACTGGAAATCCAGCGCGACTCGTGAGAACCGAGCAAATGCAGATCGACGACCTGTCGTCGGAGGATGATCTCCTTGAATCGCTGTGGGCTGAACTCGACGATCTGCGGTACGAAAAAACGACTCTCATTACTCCTCGATCTGACGCGACGAAGCTGATCCGGACCCGGTTCCTCGCCTCGACGGCCATAGAGAAGCCGTCGCTGAGAGGACTTCGGCATGTAGCGCTCGCGGATGTCATTGATAACTATTTTTCCGAACCTAAATCGAATCCCAGGCTCCGCCGCTGGACGAATTCGTCCGATCAGTGTTGGGGAACGAAAGAGGAATGCACTCAACTCATCGAAGAATTGTGGACGGTGCGAACCGAAATTGGTCGCCTAATCCCTGTTCGGGAGTTGCGCGGTGAGCCGCTCTAACAGACAGGTTTGACGATATTTTTCCTGTCGACGTTAACGGGCCCGACTTCGACATTATATTAATAATTTTGAATTCGTTCGCTATCAGCTGTGTTTCGAGACTATCATATATAATCAGCATCTCGGATCGGGACTGGTGAGAAACCGGTTATCCAAATATCACATGTGCGCACAAAATGTGCAACAGGGACCGCACAAGTATTATTTTGCTCTCTACAGTGCACACAAAATGCACACACGTTCCACATATCTAATAGGAAGGAACCTCTGTTCTCGAGAGAGGTAGAGTCAGCGAAATTGGGGTGGCTCACACGATCGGGTGGGGACGGAACGCGGCCGACACCAAATCTTCGTCAGTGCGGATCGGTTCGGAAGAAGGAGTTAGCGTCGCCGAAACGTCAGAATCGAGTTGAACCGCCCGAATTCACTGCCGATCGATCACATCGCAGGCCTGAATTTCTCTCGATACTCGGGGAATATGATACGCCCCTTTTTGCCGTAATCTTCGTGGACATTATTGCCGTCATCGCTGTGACCGAGGATAGCCATTCTGGTCGTTCTCGAAACTTCGTCTTCCACCATATGATACTTACACGTGTGCCGAAGCGTGTGCGCGGTGATACGATAATAGGTGGGACCCGATGACTCTCCTAACGCGTCCTGGTCTTCGGCCTCGTTCCCAGCCGATGCCCCTTCCAGCACGCCCTGAACTCCAGCGTCATTCGCGGCCTTCTTTACGATTTCGTTGAAAGCCTGATTACTCTTTAGATATTCACCCTTCTGTTTGGGGAAGAGGTAGTCACTCCGCACCGCGTGCGACATCGCGGGCCGCCCCGCCTTCACCCATCGATCGAGCCTGAAAGCCAAGTCCCGTAGGACGGGGACAGTTCGTAGTTTGTTTCCTTTCGCATTGCACACCTCGATACTCGACGCACCTTCCCGATATGTAAAATCGTCTACTTTCAGTGTCCGGATCTCTTCGTTGCGAAGACCGCACTCGTAGCCGATTCTCACCATCAACTTGTTTCGACCGGGTTCCACTTTATCGAGCAATTGAGACATCTCGTCCCTCTCGATGCCTCCGATGACGAGATCTGGCGGTGTATCGGGCCCGGGAACGAATTCGATGGACGGGAGGGCGCTCCTCGATATGTTCGGTGTGACGAACTCGTCGAACCACTTGAGAATGTGGTCGTGGATGACTCTGAGTACCGCCTGTTCGAGATTCATCGTTCCCTCTCGACATCCTTCCTTTCCGCGATCCCTGAGGTAGGCATTCGCATCCCACTTCGTGGCCCGAAGTAGCGACGTCTCCCGCTCGTCGGACAAATAGTCGAGGTACTTATCCAAAATTCTGGAGTAGGTTTCGAGGGTTCCGTCCGATCGCCTTCGTTCGTGGAACGCGATATAGTGTCGAACAAACGGGTCGTCGAACCAGTCGATGTACGTTTTGAGTTGCTCGTTCTCGACCGTATCGACGGCCTCTTCGCTGATACTCTCCACTTTATCCATCAGCGTCCATCCCTCGTGATCCGGGGGCAGCGGGATCACCTCGACGCTATAGCCAGGATGATTATCGAGAAGTGTCACCAACTCGTGGAGTGTCTCGGGATCCGATAGGATCGAGTCGAACCGGGAATTGGCTGTATCGGAATTTTGTGGGCCGTCGTGGCCCTGAACAACTGGTCGGTATGGGTCAAACTGTTTCATGTTTTTCTGAATCGCGGTGGTGCGTCCGAATTCGGTTCTTCGCGTTGGATTTGATTGGTCTCCTCTAGGTCGTGGACCAACTCCGATACGAGCACCGCGGGTAGACCCGTGTCGTCGCTGATCTCACGGACTCGCTTTGATCCGTTCCCGATGGAGTCCAAGACCGCTATGAGGTGAGAGGTCTCCGTTCGGTCCTCTTCGGCAGTGGGGAGCGCCGCCCCTCGATCGAGTCCCTGCACTGAACTTTTGACGAAATCGAGTTCTCCAGCGGCTTCATCCAGACTTTCGCTGAGATCGGCGATATCTCGGCCGAGACGGTGTAGTACCGGGTCCGTGTTCTCGTCTTCGTCGGCCTCGTACTCGATGAACGCCTGTCGAAGGCATTGGGAGCGGCTGCCGCCGTGCCTCTCCTCTGCTAAGTCGTCGAGGCGTTCGGCCAGTGGCTTAATCCACCGCATGTGAATCCGGTCGGCTCCGATCGACTCAGTCTCGGGTTCCGTCTCGGGATCCGTCTCGGGTTCCGTCTCGGGATCCGTCTCGGGGTCCGTCTCGGGTTCCGTCGAGTCACTCATCTTCGGACCCCCATACGAAACGGTTCAACCTCATGGATTCATCCCATTGCGCAGTCCCCGGATAGTGCGGAATCGACCGATCCTCGAGATCCGCATCTTTCAACGCGCGCCTAACTACACGACGGACCTGCTTTGTGTGTAATCGGTTTCCACGGATATTGGTGAAGAGTGGTGAGGAGTCCAAATCCTCATCATGCTCTCGACTCATCGGCCGTCCCACCCCTCGAGATCGGAGGCGAGATCTTTCGGAAGGGAAACCTTCTGATCCCTTCCCTTGGCTCTGATGTGGAGCGTGCCGGTCTCCGGGTCGAAGTCTTTCCTGTCGAGAAATGTGATCTCGTTGGACCGCAATCCAACTTCGAAGGCCAGACGAAGAATCAACCGCTCACGAGAGGATGAGGCAACATCGAACAGACGCTGGAGTTCCTCCCGATTCAGCGGGACTTTCCGCTTGGTTTCGCCATCAGGATTCACCTTGTCCCTTCCGCGATCGCACGAATCGACCGACCCGGCTCGCTCCTTTGGGCCGGTTTCGGATTCTGCCACCTGAGCTTCCGGGACGACCGCTCCTGCTTCTCGTACTATCCCGCAAATCTGACCGACGGATAGCCGTCTCCCCGTCACGTCGGGGATGAGGTACTTGTCGTTTCCACTGGCAGCGTAGCCAGGTCTATGATTTTCGAGCCACGTTCGGACGTCTTGCGCCAGTTCGGGGGACATGCTTTCGACGCGGCATGGACGATCGCCAACTCGAATCTCACGAGACCCGAGATCGACGTCGTGAACCGTGAGTTCGCTTATTTCTTCCGGGTTTAGTCCAACGCCCGTGTGCAGTTGGATCGCGATCGCGTTGCGTTCGCAATCGGATTTTTCGATCGCCGTCTTCAGGTCGATAGCTCTGCCTTCGTTGAGGCTCTCTGTGGTGGGATCGTTTGTGTCGTCTTCTCGTACGGGGCGGTCGCGGTCTCCACGCGTGTGTGGGTCAGTATCGCCTGGATCCTCGCCTGCTTGGTAATCGTTGAGGCTTTCATCGTTTCTTGCGTGGGTTTGGTCTTTCCGGTCACCCATAGAGAGACGATCGTGCGGAGGGGATAAATACTATTTTCAGGAGTTTGCTTGAAATTAGATAAATTGCGAAATTTAAACCATCAGTGGCGAGGGTAATTCGGTTTTATGGATAGGTACGTAATCCTAATGACGGAGAATCACTAATATATTCCAATTTTGCTGGAATATATATTTAGCCCCAGTTCTTATTGAGGACTTATGCTAACCACAGGTATAAAGGTAGGGGGTAGTGGTCGATCAACCGGGAACGTGGTGTGGACTCAGTCTGACCGACGACCTCGGTCGGTTCCCCTGGAAATCGAACCGTGCCTCGGAATTCCTCCCGAAAGATCGAAATGAGTCGACGGGTATCGTGGATCATCGATGCCTCCAGAGCGACTCCGGTCTATCGTTCCGATGTTCGGTGGGGCGACGAACTACGTCGACACGTTCGACTCGATCGTCGATTACGTCGACGAACAGCGCCCCACGACGGACGAATTCGTCGGCTGGCACCGAGGACGATTCGACCGGGTTTCGAGTCGGGACTCGATTATGCGCCGCGTCGAGTACCTCGAAGACGTCGGGTTCCTCACGACCGATGGTGAGGCTTGGTTGCTCGGTCCCGAGGGGGAACGATACGTCGCCGATCGATCCACCGAAGTGCTCCTCGAGATCATGTGTCGGCGAAACGTTGGACTGCGAAGCCTTCTCTATGCACTGTCGGTTGGCCCGATGACGATCGAAGAAATCGGTCGACAACAACTCGACACGCATCCCGAACTGGGCTGGGATCCCGAGAACCCGGATATGGCACTGCAGCGCGTGAACTGGCTCCGAAGTCTCGACCTCGTCCGAAAAGATGCCGATCGGTATGCGCTCTCCGACGAGGGAAGGCAGTTCATCGAGAACGCCGTCGAGACCTGGGCTGACACTGGTCCGAGGGATTCCGACTCGACGGATTCGATGACTGCTGGGACCTACGAGACGGCGGTCGAAGCGAGAACTATCGATCCAGAGTTTCGAGCGACCGCGCTCGCGAGGTTCGATCGCGTTTGTCCGGTCTCGGGTGTCGACCATCCCGGTCTACTCGACGTGGCTCACGTGCTGTCGTGGCGCGACTACCCGGAGTACCGGGCCGATCTTGCGAACGTGTTACCGCTAAGCAAAACGCATCACGCTGCGTTCGATCGCGGACTATTCACGATCGATCGGGATTATCGGCTGCACGTAAATCCGGCGTTCGAAACTCAGAGCGATCTGCTGAAGCGGACGATCCTCAATCGCGCCGGTGAACGAGTGCCATTACCGGATGGATGTGTCGATACCAAATACGTTGCCCGGCACAATGCTGCTCTCGAATGGATATGAGTGGATCAGAAGGACGTAGCAGGATGGGATTTGGGGAATTACTACAGCCTTTCTGTTGATGGAGCTCTAAAAGTTGGGTAATCAAACACCCATTTTCGTCGGAGTCACTCCACGCTCAGGTTCATGTACCCGCCCTTGACGACGCGCTCGAAGCCTCGCTCGGCGACCATCGCATCCAGTTCATCGACGGAGTCGATCGCCTGCTCCATCGCCACCGTGCTCTGCGCCGGCCAGTTCGCCGTTCCGGCCTCGGGAACCGAGACGAGTCGGATGACGTAGGGTGCGTCGGAGTCGCGAACGAAGGCCTTGCATTGGCGATACTCGTTCGTCGTCAGCCGGAATCGGAACGGAGGTTCGGTCCCGTCAACCGCCTTCACTTCGACGGGAGCGAAGTCGAGGCCGAACGCGCTGTCAGATCGCGTCGACTCGAGGGGACCGAACGGGTCGATCACGTCGAAGCCCGGTCCGTGTTCCATCGTCACGTTGATCAGTTCGACGAGCGGGTGATCGGTCAGCGAGCCGTTTTCCTCGACCCACGACCGCCAGTCCACGATCATCGATTCCGTGAGTCCCTCCGGATCGTCCAGCAGCGGGAGGAGGCTCTCCTCCCAGACGCTGTCGAGATGCCAGCTGTACTCGGCGTTCCGCTGGTCTCGGTGCAACCGCTTGAAGCCGCTGCGCAGCTGTCGGAGAACGCCGCTCGGATTCTCCTCGAGCCAGTCGGCCGCTCGGTCGAGGACGCCGGCCATGACGAACGCCTCGGCCTGCTGGCCCCGACCGCGGAACTGTGAACTGCCACCGCCGCCGCGCTGCGATCCGCTCGAGACGTTGAGCGACGCGTCCCTGGCACCTAGGAGGTCGGTCGATCCCGAATCGCCGGACGGAACGAAATCCACGCCGCCGTCGGAGGTGACCGACGAGGTGAGATCCGCGAAGGCACGCTCCTGATGATCTGCCGCGCCGCGATCGGTCCCGGGATCGGGACGTTCACCGCGTTCGACGTACCCGCGCAGTGCGGCGAGAACGTCGGAGGCGTCGTCCTCGAGGCCGGACCCGATCTCGTCGAGAACCCTCTGTGTCACCGTGGTGAGACGCTCCCCGACCGCGAGGAAGAACAGGCGCGGCGGGCAGTCGACGGCCTCGGCGACCGACGGTTCCAGTTCCGACGTCCAGGCGACGTCGCGCTCGTCGCTCCGTAACTCCGCGATCCGGGTGGCCCACGTGTCAACGTCGTCGAGCCGGTCGCCGTCCGTCTGCTGCCAGACCCGTCGGACGACGAGAAGCCGAGCGTAGCGCTCCCGAACGTCCGGGTCGAACGGGTGCGAGTCGACGACTCGCCGGTGATCGTCGAGCCACCGAATGATCGCGATTTCTACGCTTGCGTCGCAGTCGGCTCGTTCGATCGCCGTCGGCCAGGCGACCTGACGGTCCCGGGATCCTAAGAGGTGATCGAGGACGAACTCGAGGTTGTCGGGGAGCCGGGTTCTGGCCTGCTCGACGAGCGAAGCGACCGCCGCTCCGGGATGACGGTCGGGATCGGGTTCGGTGCCAGTCGCAAGCCACGCCTCGGCCGCTTCACGAACCTCCGCGTCCGCATCCCCGATGGAGGTCACCGCCTCGTCGCGGTTGGCGAGCGGGTCGCCGGTCACGCGCTCGACGAGCGCCGAGAGCGCATCCACGCGTTCTTCGAACCGTCGCGTGTCGTGCGAGCCGAGCAGCGTCTTGACCGGCTGAATCGGGAAGGTGAGCTGCTCCCAGCGACGCTCGAGTTCCCGCACGTCGAGATCGGTCCGCAGGGCCTCCCTGAACGTCGCGACCTTCGTCGGTTGTTCGACCAGAAGCGCCACACCCATCGCGAGGTCGTCGAGCGTGGGATCGTCCGTCACGCTCTCGTCGAGGACCAGCGCCTCGGTTCCGCCGGCGGTGCGATACAATGCCGAGGTCGGATCAGACAGCTGGCGTCGCGCGCGATCCGGGAACTGCTCGACGACATCGAGGTCCCGGATGGCCGCGGTCAGGTCGGCCGCCGTCTCGGTAACCTCCGCTTCGTCCGTCCGCTCGGTCGAGGCGATCAGCAGATCGCGTCGCTCCAGCAGGTGCGTTCGCATCCCATCGAGTCGCTCGGTGTATCGATCGCCGACGAACTCGAGATCGTCTTCGCCCGGGTCGAGGATCAGCTTCGATGCGTCCACCTTCTCGACCCCCAGCGATTGCGCAAGACTGGCGAAGGCTCCCGCCGTCGGCTGCGGGAGGACGAAGAAGTCCTCCTTCTCCACCTCGTAGCGCTCCCACGGCTTGGGCGACCGATCCTGGTAGTAGCGGATCTGCTCGTCTGCGTGCCTGGTGATCCAATCGATGGGTGCGGCCACCCATCGCTTCCCCTCCCGCAGCGGAAGATGGGTGAGAAACGGCCAGTCCGCGGGCTCCTCGCCGTCTTCGTTCGATAACCGCTTGAGCAGGGGCTGGAGCAGCGCCGTGTAAGCCTGGCTCCAGTCGTTCGTCCGATCGGTCGGGATAGCCAGCCGAACGGGACGGTCGTCGCGGAGTTCGTCTTCAGCGAGGATCGAGAGGAGTTGCTGAAGGTGATCGGCCGCCTCCGTCGCGTTCAGCTCGTCCACCGGCTTGACGCCGAGCGCGTCGAGGACGTCGCCCGAGAACCGCTCCCTGGCGGACTCCGTGAGATGGGGGAACAGCCGTGCCGCCTGCGCGCCTCTGGTACTCTCGAGTCTAACCGCGTATCGGAGCCGCTCGGTTTCCTCTCCCCAGTCATCCCGTAGCCCCTCGTCGGTTTCCAGTAGCGCTCCCCAGATGCGCAGCTGTCGAAGCTGCCAGTTCAGAAGCGACGGGACGGGCCGGTCCCACGCCCGCCGTTTGTGGCCGTTATTGCACGACCACCCCGTCCGCAGGAGCGAGGAGACCAGCTGATCACCGTGGCGTCGAAGCAGTTCGATCAGGGTCTCGCCCGAGGCCTCGAACGCATCGACATCGTCTATCCACACCCACGAGGCAAGGATGACCTGATCGAGAGTGCGGTCGAGCTTGACCGAGCACTTCGAGGAGTGATCACCCGAGTCGGCCGGATGGTATTCCGGCGCCGTGAGCAATCGCTGGTACGCGCCGTCGTGCGAGGCCAACACGCCCTGCAGTGAGTCGACCGCCTCCGGGAGGCGTCCGTCGTACTGATCGCCGGTCCACTTTTGGGGATCCCACGGCGGCCTGGTGCGCGGTCTGGGGTGGTCGTTGCCGTACGCCCAGAGGATCCGCACGTTGGGCAGAGTCGACGCGCCCAGGAGGGAAATCGTCCGCGCGAGTTCATCGTCCGTGATCGACCGCTTGACTCGGCGGCGAATCGACTCCCACGCGTCGCTCTCTGGTGCATCCCACGTCGGGACCGGATAGTCATCGGCCGCGAGCGGGAGCCAGTCGTCCTCGTCGTCGACCTCTGGTTCGGCGCCCGGTTCCGGGTCGTCGTCGGGCTCCTTCGCCGCGCCCGAGCGAAGTCGCTGCCAGTCGTCACCGAGAACGCGCTCGGCGATCGCGTGCGCCTTGTCGTCCGATTCGAGGCGAAGTGCGCACTCGCGCAGGCCGACCCGGCGGTTGAGATCCGGTCGCTGCTCGGCCTTCGGCATCGCCCGTCGGAGCCGAGCGAGCGGGAAGAAATCGCCCTCGCCGGCCTGCAGGTCCGCCGAGTCCAGATCCAGTCGGTCGATGATGGCGACCAGGAACGCGAAGTCGATCGGATCGATGACGTCGCGCTCGCCGTCGGCGAACGTGTCGAGCAGGCTGCGGAAGTAGCTCGGGAAGCCGTCGTACGCTCTGAGGCCCCAGAGCCGACCCGACACCGAAAGCACCTGCAGCACGTTCGGCTCGTCCTGCACCGCCTCGTCGAGGAAGTAGACCGTGAAGTTCGTCTGCTCCGGCGGAATTGGTGGACGCTTCCGGGTTTCCGTCGCGGAATCGACGTCCCAGATGACCGTTCGCGTGCGGGTGCGTTCCCGGTGCCCGCCCTCGGGGCTTCGTCGCCGTTCGACCGCCGTGAGGAACAGCCGCTCGTCCGGGTCCTCGTCGCGAATCTTGCACGGAAGCAGGTAGACGCCGTCGACGATGTCGGCGAGTTCCTCGATCACGCCGTCCACCGACTCGTCGGCATCGACGCTGCCAACCAAGAGCTGCACCGTTCCGATCACCAACGATCGGGCCAGCGGCGCGGAACATGACACCGCCGGCGGGTCGTCCTCGCGGCGAGACAGGCCGGCGTCGAGCGTCCGCGCCCACTCGCGTGCCACCGCTCGCGTGGCGGACGCGTCGTCCTGCACCGCCAGCAGCGACCGGATGCGGTCCGACCAGCGGATCGTCGTCGGCAATCGCTCGAACGACGCGAGGGCGCGTTCCGCCGGCATCGGTCGCCGGTCGCCGGGTTCGTCGGCTCCCGGTTGCTCGCGACCGAACTCCTCGAGCACACCGAAGAACGCTCGTTGCCCTCGCAGAACCGTGCGATCCCAGTGCAGCAACGTTGCCGCGGGTGGCCGTGCACCGGCGTCGACGGTCGGTACGCAGGCCGTCTCCGCCAGACGGTCGAAGATGGCGGCGTCGAACCACTCGAGCAGTTCCGGCTGCGTCGAAGGATCCGTCACGCCGCCGTCCGTCGGCCGGGGCAGCAGTACCCACGGGTACAGATCGCCGTACGGCGTGGTCGCGTCTTCGGAGACGGCCGCCGTTTCTGTGGCAACGGCTTCGATGAGATCGAGCGCCTCCTCGAGGACCGCCCGGTTCGTCTCCAGGTTGTTGTTGCTCAGGTCCTTACGGTTCGTCTCCACGCGGAACCGGCCGTGGAGACAGAACGGGTATGCGGACGTTGAGGTCGTCGTGTTCTCGATCGGATAGTAGAGATACAGCTGGTAATCGCGGACGAGGGGGCTTCCGACGTCCCCGTCGACCGCGGAGGGCCCTCCGGTCGACGCTCGCTTGTTCACGACCAGCCGCGAGCCGTGTTCCCGCACGGTCGCGAACGCCCACTGGTCGAACGACCGGCGTACGATCGGCGCCGATTCGTCGTCGGTCGACACTTCGACGGTGACGTCCGAGTGAGCGAGGTCTTCGTGATCGACGGCGTCGGTCTCCGTCCGCGTGATCGTCCAGCGTTCGCTCACACCGCTCCCGGGGCCGTCGCCGGTGATGCGCTCGAGATGAAGGCGGTCGATGCCGCCCAGCTGGACGAGCGTCTCGGGCTCCAGACCGCGGTCCGACTCGCCGCGCGCGAGATAGCGCCAGATCTGTGCCGGCCGGTTCGCGGCCTCCCTGGTGCCTTCCTCGGGCATCGAGATTCCCCACTGCTCCAGGAGTCGGCGCCACGCGTCGTCTTCGTACCTGACGAACACGGCGGTTCGGAACGGGTCGCCCGCATGCTCGCCGTCGCCGGCTCCGTCTCCGTCCTGGAGCAACGCGTTCACCTTGTCGGCGATCAGGTCGCCTCTCGGACGCGCCGACTCGAGGTCAACCGGCACCGGGAAATTGAACAGCGGAAGCTTCGAGAGATCCGCCTTCAGCGACGGTGTCACCTCGACCGACGCATCGCGTTCGGGTTGTGTCATGATCCCCTGGAGGGCGTCGTCGCCCACGTCCGTGGCGAGTTCGGAGACGTCGATATCGCACCCGAGTCGCGCGAGCACCGACCCGATGAGGTAGGAGCGACTGAGTCGCACACCGAGGATCTCGTCGCTCGTTTTCTCGGGTCGAGTGTAAATCTCGAACGAGTCGCCGGTCGCGAGGATCGACTTCAACCCCACGCCCTTGTGGCCGATCGAGCGGTCGTCCTCCTCGTCTCCCTTGCCGGTCTCGCCGATCATCGTCACGGCCTTCTCGACCTGGGGGTCGAAGACGTCGAAGCGGCTGCCCGTGTTAGCGACCAGCACTCCCTCATCGTAGACCCCAACGTACACGCGTCCGGAATCGCCACTACCCTCGCGGATCGCGTCGCGAGCGTTTTGTAGCAGTTCGAGGATCTCGCGACCCTCGTGTCCGCCCGCGATACGCCGCTCTGCGTTTCCGATGGTGACCTTGTCCCGGAGTACGTCTTCGACCGATCCTTCGGCGGCCGCATCGTCGACGCGGTTGAGAAAGCCCTGCCAGCGATCTCGCCAGCGCGCTCGGAGTTCGGCCTCAGTCAGCACGTTTCCACCTGCGATCGACCGTTTGCTCCATGACCATGTGTTCACACGAGAGGCCACCTCGAAAACACTTCTGGCGGTTGATTTTTATGAAACACAAATATGTTCGGCGACTCCATTGGTCTCGTGCGTCAGACTTTGTACGTGCCTGTTCGCGATTCCGAAGCCGGTCGAGACTCAATTCGGGCCGACCAGTACGAGGTCGGAGCGTACACTTATTTGACCTGTCTGACATGGTGGTGGCATGGAGCGCGTCTGGATCACGAACGGAAGCACGACCATCGCACCGGTGGTCAACCCCTTGAATGCGGCCTGTCGCCAGGGGTATCGACCGACGGACGTGTACTTGCTGAACAACCCGATCATCGACGAGGTGACCGATGCGGTCTCCTCGATGGTCAAGACGACCGTCACCGCTCACGGCGGCGAGGAGCCCCGCGTCGCGATCGAAACGATCGATGACGAGCGGGACTTCGACGCCATCGTCGCCTACCTCCGCGCAGCCATCGAAGCCGGTCGAGATGCCGAGGCCGACGTCGCTATCGACGTCACGCCGGGTCGCAAATTTTGGTCGATCATCAGCTTTCGAGCGGGCCTCGAGTATGATGTCGACCACCTCTACTACGCGCACGTCGATGGCGACTACTTCGGGGAATGCGAACCGGTCATCCCGCGCACGGCGTTCGACCTCGTCGACTTCACGGAGGTGCTCTGATGCGGATCCAGCGCTCCCACTTGACGCTCCTGCTGAACCGGCTGTACGACCGCGGTGACGAGCGGTTCACCGTGAGTCATCCCTCGAGCGAAATCGATGAACTGCTCACGGTCGAACTCGGCGATCCGACCGACTGCACGATCCGCTTCCGGAAGCGTCGGGACGACTACGCGAGCGCCCGCGACGAGGTTCGTCGCACCCATCCTGAGTCGATCGCCGAGGATCTGCCGGCGCCGGATCAGTACGCGAAGGCGGCGGTCGCCAGCGGGATCGTTCCCCTCGAGAACGTCGACGAGATTCGCCGTCTCCTCGAACGCTACGGTGATCCTGACCTGCTGGCCGGCCATCCGCCGGTGTTCGCCGGGTTCGACACGAACCTCATGCCGTGGCGAATCGATCGCATCCTCGGCCTGCGCGACCACGACGAGGGTATCGGTTACATCAACGGCTTCGTGCTGGCTACGGGCGTGCGCGACGAACTCGACTGGGACTACAAGTGTCACAACACCCGTCCGTTCGTCGACGCGTTCGGCGAGGCGTA
>LKMJ01000325.1_pt1 | contig 34390 bp, 29 predicted proteins | sample 643391 | NCBI WGS metagenome assembly LKMJ01 (sample SAMN04112250, study PRJNA286221) | soda lake metagenome | biome: soda lake; feature: Kulunda Steppe; material: water; isolation source: sample PL-Br10 brine of Picturesque Lake | place: Russia: Kulunda steppe | collected 2010-07 | reverse complement strand
CTGTTGCGGGACTTGTATGCGATGGAATTCCCGTCGACATATCGCATGTCAGCGACGGGAAGGCCGCTCGCACCGCCTTATCCCGAAAATATCGTGCGTGCCTTCGAACAGCGCAACGACGTCACCTTACACCCTCTGCTTCGACAGTACCTGACAAAAGTGTCGAGTGATGCGTTCACCAGCGCGTACAGAGTGCACCTCGACATGTCTGGCAAGTGCGAGGGGACGAACCCTATAACCGAGCCCGATGTCTATGTGTATTCAGACCAAGACGAAGAGGAAGAAAACGCCGACCCCTACAACGGGGCGCTCTATTTTGCCGAGGGAGGGTGCACGTTCGACGGTTACGTCATCATCAGGGGACCTCTGAAAGGATGGGTCGTCGAGTGCACAGACGAAGACTGTGAGATTTTTCAATGTCTCGCCTCTGTGGCAACATCTTTTCAAGCCGTTTTTGCGGGCATAAACACAGTAAATATAGATATAAAGAATGGACAAGAGGAGACAACACACAGCACTAAAATGGGAAAGGTAGATCAGGCTACCGAGTTGTTGGCGCCGCGAGGACAGCGTGACGTTCTGCCGAGCCGCTTCCAGCACGTTGCCAAGGTCGGGCTGCATGATGGCAAGGGTATTTCATTTTTGAGGCGTCTGAACATTTACTATCCGCAAGAAGTCGGAGGGTGCCTCTCGCTCTCCTCGCACGACTTCTTGTGCGTGCCCTTCACCGGCCCCGTGCGGTACCCTTTGAATCACGTCATAAGGGGCGCCGATGTAAAAGACAACGTGGTATCCGCATATATCCACAACCAAGAGAAGCAGGGCATGGTGTACATCGGTTTCGAAAGCAGGCAGGACTTCGAAGACCTGCTGGACGATATGGAGCGTAGGCTAGCGGCCGAAAAGCCTGCGGATCACAAACTGTTTAAGCAGGATGCTATGGGACGGTGGTGCGACACGGGATCCTACTCGGAGCGTATCCCTGCGGCGTTTGTGGGGTACAATCACTTTCTGGACCGCATCACTAAGGACGTCCAAACCTTTCGCCGCAACAGGGCGATTTTGGCCAAGATGGGCGAGACCAACAAAAGCCTGAACTATCTGCTGTACGGACCACCCGGCACCGGCAAGACGACGCTGGTCATGACGTTTGCGAGCATGCACAACTATCCGGTGTATGTAGTAAACAGGAACACGCGCGAAGCGGTGTCCCTGTCGCCCAAGAACCCCATGTCGCCCGTGACCGTGCTTCTGTTCGAGGATTTTGACCGTTGTCTCACTCAGCGGCTCAAGGACAACGACATGAAGGGCGAGGGTTCGTCTTACATGTCCGACGTCCTCAACACGCTCGACGGAGTCAACAGCGGCGAAGGCATTGTGCGTTTCTTCACCGGCAACGACTGCGCCACCATCTTCGACACGCCGGCGCTCGTAAACCGCATGTCAGCGTGCTTTCACCTAGATTTCCCGACACGTGAAATGCTCGGCAATAAACTTGACTTCATGATGAAGGGAGCGGAGGAGGCGATCACGCAGGACGACTCTGAAGCCGCCATAGACGCACAGCGAATGCTTCGCGATAGGCTTCTGGATGCCGTCAAAGACAAGGTCACGCTCCGGCCCTTTTCCAACTTTGTGGCCCGTCACATATTTGATCACAATCCGCTTACGTGCATGCTGAAGAACGTCGAGGATGAGCTTCTACATGGCCATGTCCGTCGTGTCGACAACGTCGTGAACCTCCATATATAATTTGCATGGCCAGGATCAGCACCCTATGAATTTATCAACTTTTGATCGCACGGCATGGAGTTTTAGAGACGGCAGCTCCTTGGAGCTGATAAGTAGGCGTTCAAGTCGGTCGGCACCGTTCTTACAAGAAACATCCGTGTATAGGGTTTACGGTGCTCACCTGGGTCATCGATAAACGTCTACGCTCTCGAGGACGTCGGCTTCAGCGCCGAAGCTGTCGCACAGCATCTTGATCACGGACGCGTGACCGTTTGCAAACGCCTGACGCAGCGCAGCGTCGTCATCGGCATGGACGTCCGCACCGAAGCGCTCACACAGCATCATTACTACGGCAACATGTCCATTCTTTGCCGCGCAACTTAGAGCGCTGTCTCGACCTGCATGGACATCGGCGCCGAAGCGTGTGCACAGCATTTCGACCACTGACGCTCGGCCGTTTAAGGCCGCAACACTGAGTGCGGCGTCTTGAGCGTCATGTACGTCCGCGCCAAAGTGCGTGCACAGCATCTCGACCACGTGTGGATGACCGTTTGCACACGCTAAACACAGCGCATGGTTGCCGGAGGCATGGACATTCGCGCCGAAGCGCGCGCACAGCATCTCGACAACGGGCGCATGTCCATTCGCGGACGCCCAACGAAGAGCATAATCCTCCAGAGCGTGGACGTCTGCGCCGAAACGAGTGCATAGCATATCGACTACGGCTACATGACCGCAAGCTGCCGCCCAACGAAGTGCATAGTCCTCTATAGCGTGGACGTCCGCGCCGAAACGAGTGCATAGCATATCGACTACGGCTACATGACCGCAAGCTGCCGCCCAACGAAGTGCATAGTCCTCTATAGCGTGGACGTCCGCGCCGAATCGCGCGCACAGCATTTTGACCACGGGTGCATGGCCGTTTTCGGCGGCATAACGTAGCGCGAAGTCGTTAAGAGCATGAACGTCCGCACCAAAACGGGTACACAGCATTTCAACGACGGGCGCGTTACCGTTGGCTGCAGTCATTCGCAGCGCGTAGTCGTCAAGGGCGTGGACGTCCGCGCCGAAGCGTGCACACAGCAGCTCGACCATGTCAGGGTGGTCATTTATAGCTGCCCAACGCAGCGCGGAGTCGCCATCGGCATGGACGTCCGCACCAAAGCGCGTGCACAGCAGCTCGACGACCCCTACGAACCTGTCACCACGACCGTATTGACCGTCGCAGTCATTCCATATGCACGCTTGTATGAGAGCATCTTCGGGCGTACCGTACAAAGCGATGAGGACGCGGGCTGCGTTTAGTCGGCTATGCTCAGGGAGCATGTAACGGTATACAGACTTGCTCGTCGAGATCAGGTTCAAAAAGCTGCGCGTGTCGAGACCGGCCAACACTAAGGCTATCTCGAAGATGATATCGTATGGCAATACCGCCATCGTTTCACCAAAAGTATTGTCGCGGAAAGAAAAATGAAACGCCGTTATTTTGTTATTTTTATACGTTTGTATACACCGTATCGCCGTCTATCCGTCTATAGAACACCGACACTCACGTCATCTCTCGAAGGCTGTTCGAACGGCTCTTCGCTTCGCACGCGGTTCCTGGGAATCTCCGACAGCACCACGTGCACGGCCGAAACGTCGCGCCATGTCGCTCTCTTGCACCAGGGCGCCTGCTCCCACCAGGTCGACGGGGCGGCTCGCCATCGTTCCCCGGGAATCACGTACGTTTCCGGCGCGCCCGGCTCCAGCACAAAGTCCAGCGTGTCCATGCCGAGCCACCGCCTGCTGTAAGGGCGCACGTACGTGTGGCAAGCGTCTTTCCAGACGCCCGGCGGCAACGCGTCCCAACCCATTTCCGAAGGCAGCTTTTCCCATGACCCGTTCTCGTGATTGTTATTGTTTACGCTTACCTCTCTCTCCTCGATCTCCCAAGGCATCAGGTGGCCCATGTCCGAAAATATCGTAAGTCGCAGCTCTCTCGTCATCTTTCTTATCCCTGTTACCATTGTTTGTGACGATAAATTTCAGCGACGTAACGCGCACTGACGCATGAAGACATTGACGGACGAACAAACTTACGCAAACGCGTTGTAGAGGACTCGATGACACAATTTTCTTGGATGCACCAAACAAAATGCTTTGCTTTTCATGCGACGGACAAGAATTCTAAAACAAACGACATGTCCGACATTCTGGAGCACGTTGAGCGATTGTCACAAAGCATCAGACGTCAGCATGATCGGGACGTGTTCGATGATCCTTACGTGCGCCTGATCGAGACGTGCTTTCGACGGCACCCGTCTTCTCGTGCGACTGCAATGCAGTGGGGAGACGTGCGCGTTTGTCGTGGAGATGGGCATCATGGACCTCGCGTGTGCTTGAACACGATCGGCACGACTCCCGCGCCTCCGGGTCATCACACGATAAGTCTCTTCATTCAGAACGTGGTGCCGATCGAGGGACACGTGCGTGACCCCTCGGAATTCTTCGGCTTTGGGTCCGTCTCCATGTACTTAGAGCTGCCTGATGGGGCGCGTCTAACCACACATGATGCCAAGATGGCGGAGACCGCTCTACTGCAAAACCTGGAACAGGTAGAAGAAGAGGACAAAGGCGCCAGCCGGCTGCGCTACCCGGGCACGGTGGCGAACATTCATACTCTCGGTGTATCCTCACGCCCGGAGTACGCGGTGTTGAACGGGCGCGTGTATCCGGGACGCGATCCCGACTACGAAGACGTGGACGGGACCAGGGCGCTCCCTGAATCCGCGCTGCTATAGGCACCCAGTTTTACCTCCTTCTGGTTAAAAATGTGCGAAAATGAAGTTGTGTGTGCCGGCAACTTCGTCAGGAGATCCGTGACGGATTCTGAGACAAACACGCCCATTTCTGATGCGTTGGTTTTTGTCGCGCGAGTTTTTGTCCATCTTGGCACTACCTGTCATAGACAGTAATTGCGGGTGGACAAAACACCGGTGGATGCGGTATACAGTATACGTTTTCTATGTGATCCGTGTCGAAAATGCCACACATATCTTCGTCGTGACAATACAGATATATTTCGTTGACTTTTAGTGATGTGGGCCACTGCTCTTCAGGGACGTTGCGGACCTTTACGCGCTCAGATTTCTGGATGCAGTGTACCGGATGGTAACTAAAGTAATCGAACACGAAATCACCCGCCATGCTTCTCAAGATTTCAAGCCTTTTCTCGGGACATTCATGACTCAGAAAGAAAGCAACGGGGTCCAGAGCAAATGCAAGCTTTTGCGCTTTGTATCTGTAGAATACCCTCATTTTTCTTGTCACTCTATACGGTGTCCTTATAGCAATGTAATCGCTGGTGACGAACAGTTACGCATTATTTTATTTCCAAACGCGCTTATTCCGATGTTTCCCGGAAACCGGCGACCGGGAAGCGTGCAGTGTACCTGTTTTCACGCCTGCTTCAGCAGTTGTACTGGAACAGGCATGAAAACAGGCACTGGTCCTGGCGTTGCGTATCGACAGATGGCCATTCCACTTCATGATGGTTCATAGTTAGAGCGCGCGGCGGTATATATATATGAAGGGAAACTTGGCATTGAATCCATATCCACATTGCTCATTTTTTTGGAATAACGAAATTCGATCGTACGAGCGAGCGCCTCACTCCCTCGTCTATCATGGCATCCGACATGGCCGAAGCGATCCTGTCTCAAGCACGATCCTATCACCAAGAAGATTTGGCGAGGAGGCGCGCGGAGATCACGATTTACGTTCCTTTTTCCGACAAAGAATCCAACCCCCAAAATTACTATTCGATCGGTATAGAATTCAGCTTCGTCGAGCCTCACTTTACGCGGGCCAGGGTGAAGGAGTATGACGCACGCGCTCGTTGCACGGGGACTACTGAGAGCTCGGGAAGCGCGACAAAAGAGTTCGACGATAAGCTCCGTCTCGAGTTCAACCGAGAACACGTAGCCGTGAACACCGTGCTCCGAAGCACGTGCTCGACGCTGCTCCGGGTGGCCGTCACGAACGCAAAAAAACGCTTGCATCAGACCTTGCTGGATTTCGGAGAAGATCCGTTAGTGCCGGGCGCTATCCACAGGATCCCCGAGTGGGCGCAGAGCGTCGTGTCCGTCACGGGTTTCAGAAACGTTTCGTTGATGAAAGACGTCGGTGATCCGGATATCATGGCTGAAACGGGAGACTTGTGGAACTGGTGCACAGCCTTCTTGACTTCGATCTGAACGCGGTCCGATCGATCCGATTGCATTCAGCATATAATCTCATTTCAAATTCAAAGTCGAGTATATGTGGCTAGAAGTGAAAGACGTCGTCTATCGCCTATCTTGTTACTGTATTCGTCAAAACTGTCAAAACAGTCAAAACGACCACTACGACGACGAGATCAAGGACGTGCTCAACCTGGCTTCGAGTTGCGCCTCGGTTTGGGGAGCAAACGAAAAGGTGAACTTTCTGGCCGCTTGGTCAACGAACGATAACGACGTCGTTTACAGGCTCGAGCGCCTCGCTTATCTGGCCGCCAAAAACAACGACATCCACGTTTTGGAGTTCGTGCTCGCGAGACCCGAGTACATCGCGCACTTGAGACGGCTGTTCCCGGGTCCGCTCAAAAAGGACGCGTCGTTCTTGAAAGGCTGGGTCGAAAGGGTCTCGGCTCCGTTGGGGGTGGCAGCATCCGAAGGCAATTTGGAATCCGTCCGTATATTGCACACGTTCATCAAGAAGAACGTCTCCGTTTTTTACCCGATCGGCCAAGGGGTGTTTTGCCTTGTCTGCCATCTGTACAACGCCTTACAAAACGCCGCAATAAATGGCAGGCTTGACGTCGTTCGTTTTTTGGTGATGGAAGCCAAAACTCCGGTATCGGAATATGACGACAGGTGCATCAGGATCGCGCGACGGGCGGGTCATGTCCAAGTCGTTCGCTTTTTGATAGAAGATGCTACGAACGGGCGCGCGTACTCCCACACGCAGACCAATCTGGCCGCATACATTCAAGCGGTCTCAGACGACCACGACGACGTGATGCGCTATTTCGCACGGCGCTCTATCGAGAGGATGTCTCCCCAGGATCTCGCCATCAACAGGGCGCGAGCCAAAAAGCTCGGGCACACAACGATCGAAGAGCTGTTCATGGACAAAGCGTTGTTCAGATCATTTGTAGGGTTGGCCGATTCCGTATATTTCGACGACTAGGGTAAAAAGCTAAACCCTAATCATTTGTCAATATTTGACCATACCCAAGCCCGCCATATCATACACGCTCCACAATAGCGAAATCGCGGCTTCCTTCGACCCCGGGTCGTCGTATCCCATGAACAGTTGCGGATCGTCCAGCCTGTGCTTGTCGACAAAGTGGACGTAACGAATGGCGCCCCCTTTTTCGCTCAAGTCGTCCGCCGCCGCATCTTCGTAACACACCATGCTCAAAGACGAGCCTCTGCTCCACAGCATGAACGTGATCAACGCCGATATGCGCGCCGGATGGGTGCTTCCGAGCACGAAGTGCGCGCGATCTTTGACCGCGATGGGCCATACCCACGACGGTGGCTTAGGAACAACAACGTTCGTCTCGTTATCATCTTCGCTCTTCTGCTCGCTCTCCCCCTGCTCGCTATCCTCCTCTTCGACGGCGCTTTCGTATTGACTGTCAGATTCAGTTGATTCCGTTCTTTCGCTGGAGCTTCCGCTTCCGATCTCACCATCGCCGCCTTCGTATTCGTCTTCATCCTCTTCTTCATCTTCATCTTCGTCTTCGTCTTCGTCCTCGTCTCCGTATGGAATAGGGACAATCGCCTGACGGATGCGTTCGGGAAGGTTCGGTACCATGATGTCGTCGTCTCGATCAACAGTGGACGAAGTTGAATCACACGATTTAGGAGCAGGTCGAGACAGTGGACCGTCGTGAGACACGACCATCGCCCACCCCCGGGTGCCCAGCTGTTTCAGGGCGGCATGTATGATGTCGGGAAGCTCGAAAGAATACGGGGGCAAGTACTCTATAGGCCGCGCAAATTCGCGGTCAGCGACAGCGCACGTGATCGTAAACATGTTGTCGTCGTGCCACGCCTCCTTGGGCAACTGCACCAATTGTTCCGTGCTTTGATCCGAATCTTGAAGAGAACGAAGCACAAAAACGGACCCGTTTACGGGATTTCTCGGATGATATCCCGGCGGATCTCGTCCTCTCCGGCGGATCGATAAAGAAGCAGAGCACGATGAAGAACAGTTCAGGCAGTCCAGGTCGTAGACGTATATGAGGAGCGGCGGTTTCGGAACACGATCACGATAGGGTACATCGATATCTTGTTCTTTGTGATACTCATTGGAGCACGGTCCTTCGCACATCTTTTCGCACTTCTTCTCGCACGTTGCATCGTAATGTTCTTCAAACGTTGCATTCAACGCCTTTTGCATCTCGTCGCGCAAGCCGCGCAGCCTGGACTCGCGACGCTCATCATTTTTCGGCAAATAGCATCGGTGAAAATAGTCTCCCGCTCGGAGACATACCGCCGCTCGTCCGGAGAGCTTGGCGAGTACATCGTGGAATAACGTATCCATCGTACAATTTGTACAAATTCGTACACTTTGTATAGATAAAAGCCTTTTATGCGTAAGATTCCTCTTTGCCGTGCACACATTCGACGATGAATTTGGCGACAGAAATGGGGCACCTACACGTCTTCCAGCGGCTGCATCAGCACTCAGTCGATTCTTTCTTATAGTACAATGGAGCCTACTACTCAACTAGTAGTAGTACCGCGCTGAGTACGCCTGTGGGTGTTTCTGGAGCACGTGAAAAAAATTGAAGATGTTTCTTGATCACATGGACAAACAACATATGCCGATGTTCACAATATCCTTCGAAGAGTACGGTTCAACCGTGTTGCACTTGGCCGCCGAAATAGGGAACGAGGATTTAGTGCGCCAGCTGCTTCAAACTCCTGGACTGGACGTGAATGCACGTGATCCTCGTTACGGTAAGGGCGGTTGCACTGCGCTCCATAATGCAGCACTTTATGGACATTGTAATGTGGTTTCCATGCTACTCCAAATGCCCGGAATATGTGTCAATGTAACGGATTCGAATGACAATAATCCATTAGATTACGCGATCATGGGAGGGAGTCTAGAAGTCGTGCGCTTATTGCTTCAGGTGCCTGAAATTGACGTCAATAATATGTCTGAAGTATCCACCCTTATTGGAGCGATATCATATTGGTATCACGAGGAACACGGGGATCACGGGGAACACGGAGAACACGGAGAACACGGGCACCAAAGTTGTGGTCACGAACGAAAAGTCAGGGAAGAGATATTGTCATTGCTTATATGCGATGAAAGAACAGACTTGAATGATCTTTTGGACGATCGCCAGATGTGTAATAGGATTCTGCGAACCCTTGCACGCAATCGGATAACGTTCGTCGAAAACACAACAGCAACAACCAGTAACAAGCGACGGCGCATGGGTCCTAGAGATCAACAGATATGCGACAAACATGAAAAACAACAAATACAGGTATTCACGTTATCCTTCGAAGAATACGGTTCGGCTAAGTGCAATGAAGACTTGTTACACTTGGCCGCGGAAAAAGGAAACGAGGATTTGGTACGTCAGCTGCTTCAAACTCCTGGACTGGACGTGAATGCTCGTGATCTTCGTTACGGTTATGGCGGTTGCACTGCGCTCCATCATGCAGCATATCAGGGACATTGTAATGTGGTTTCCATGCTACTCCAAATGCCCGGAATATGTGTCAATGTAACGGATTCGGATGACAATAATCCATTAGATTGCGCGGTCATGGGAGGGAGTCTAGAAGTCGTGCGCTTATTGCTTCAGGTGCCTGAAATCGACGTCAATAATATGTCTGATGTCTCCACCCTTATCGGAGCGATATCACATATCACCTACCAAGGGAACCACGAACGAGAGGCCAAGGAGGAAATCTTGTCATTGCTTATATGCGACGAAAGAACAGACTTGAATGATCTTTTGGACGATCAGGATACGTGTCATATGCTGCTCCGAACCTTGGCACGCAATCGGAGAATGTTTGTTGAAAATACGACAACCAGTAACAAGCGACGACGTGTAGGTCCACAGATAGATGCAGAACCAATGGAAGTCCAAATGTTGGCCTGCTAATTTTGAGCCCCGCTCTACACCATTTTTTTTTCGAAACCACCTCGGCTCTAACACATTTGAATTATTCCGTTTTTACTACTGCATCCCCGATTCGCTGTTCGTGCAGCATTCTTATGATGAATTCAGTGACGCTCTCGCGACCCATCGAAGCGATGAGACTTTGCGCCCGATCTTCCACCGTGTCCTTTTCTATGTCTGTATCTGTTTCTGACGCGTTGGCAGGAGCGCGACACATCGCCTCGCGATACATCACTTCACGATACATCGCCTCGCGAAACGCCTGGATCAGCCTCCCCAATTCCACTCCGGACAATCCCGTCCGCTCTGCGACATCCTTTCCGGAAATGCAGGCTTTCGCCCGGCGCGTCAATTCGGCTTTTTTCGAGACACGGGCGCACATGTCATCGTACTGCCGCGTCTTTCCGAAATAATGCAGAGCGTCGTTCCTCGCACATCCATCGTCTCCGAAGCCACCGATACAGCTGATGCCGCGATTTACCTTGAGCCACTCTACGATGACGGACATATACGGCCTCGTAGCCGATTGGACGCGCTTTCTGTGGTTGGGCGCCAGGATGGACGCTGCGAGCGCCTGCAACGGCGCGTCTCCGTAACGTGTTCCTGTGCACAAGTACGTGCACATATCGTGCACGGAAATCATCGCGTCGTTCGAGCGCGATGGGAGTCCCAAAAACGTCGTCACGTCGCTCGCGGACGTAGTCAATAGCAGGTCCATCTTTTCTGCCGCACTCTCTTCCGACACCCGCGGTCTCGCGTAAAAGCCGGTGCTGGTGAGTTTCAGCCCGTTCTTACGCATCCAGGGGCCCAAAATGGCGGCGGTGTCAAATGCGGTTTCGAACAGCATCAGATCCCACAACTCCGTCCTCGTAGGGATGATGTCGACCTGAACGTCGCGAAACTCGAACGATAGGATTTCGCCGTTGCGCACGCATCCGCGGGATTGAATGAGCTCGTCGCGCGTCGGATCGAACATCTGGCCATCCTGCTTGTACGTCGCGAGCACGTCGATATCACCAAAGTCCTTCTTCTCGCGAAAATGCGGAACGCGTTCCGCTCTGTCGCAGTATCGAGACAGCAACGGTCGCAGCGCCTGCCACAACGCGTCGTACTCGGCCACCGAAGAGATGCGCCGGATGCCGTGCACGTGTTTCAGAGCTTTTCCGCCCATGGATATGATTGTGATGATGTGTGATAAGGCTGACGCCGTTATATACAGAATTTCACTAGAAATGTACGGCAACTCGCCATCTACACCTTTCGTTACAGCACTTTTTTCTTTTCTCAATATGACAAACATATGTTCGTTTGTATAAAAGTCGCATACGGTTGGTTCAGCGAAGTTTGCTCCTGGTGGATACGGAAGGGTGAGCGCACCGACGACGACTGCTTTTCGTTCTTGCCAGAGCCGTTTTCCGACGAGAGTGATAGACGAATTTCGTACGACGATGGTAGTGTTGAAACAAGTTTTTAATAAAAAGACACGAGAGACTCCGGACACCTGCTGTTGTTGTTTTTTGTTTAGTAAAGGTGGATTGCTCACGTGCAATAAATAAGCTGGCGGAACAACACCATTTTTAGGGTTTACCGAAAAAGGGTATAAGGACAAGAGATCCCATTATACCGATATAATCCAACCCTAACCATTTTCTATTGGAACGCTGCCCCACCCCCCAATGAATGTTGTTGACAAACAAAATGGACAGAGTGAAAGAGCAGCTAGACCGGGCGTCTTGCTACTACAATCATGGCCTGCAGACGTGCAACGAGGGCATGGTTGCAGAGAAAAGGCTCCAAGAAGTAAAGGATAAAGGAGATGAGCTGATGATGCGACACTATGAAGAGCTGCTCACTTTCCTGGATAAAGTTGCCTGCCATGACACGAACATGGTGCAACAGTGCGTGCGAGCTGCAGAAGAGCTGGCATATATACAAGATTCCCAAAGAGAGTGAGTAGCGGTGTCGTGTGCTGCATTGTCTCCTGTTCACACACACACCACCATCGTGTCCTCCATGTTCACCCTTGCTTTGGAGGAAAGAATTTGTGGATGCCTCTCCTGCTCCTGAGAGAAAGAATGTAAGGGGCTTGCTCTGGTGCGAATCCACCACAAGCAAGAGCAAGCGCTTCGTAAACCGCGATTTCAATGCAACGATGAACATCAGTCGGTGTTTTACAGGAGTGCGTCCGAAACAACTGACGCGTATCCGAGGAGGCGGATGTCTCAGTAAGACGATAGGTGTTCGAATAGCAGACAGTATGTTGCCGGAACGGAAAATATAGATGACGGGTGTCGAAACCTAAATCGGGAGAAACATGCTGAGAGGTAGGAAAGGACGCCTCTTATATAGGGTTGGCTGAAACCGTATATATACGCCGTATGTTGGAGGTTTCCGTGCAAACAGTACCGTACATATACGGTGAAACATACGGTTTCAGCCAACCCTACTCATACGCAAATGGTTCGGGTGTAACAGAATTCATTTGCACTGTATATGATGGAAGGCCCACGAACGCGATCATCCTGCTTGATCATGGTCAGGTATGTCAGGAAGGCCACAGGATAGGGCGTGGCCGCTATATGCAGTTATAATGCCGTCCGACGTATCAGCGGCATCGTTGTCTTCTTCACCCAACGCAGCGTGTTGGCTTCGCAGGCATGGATGTCCGCACCGAATCGCGCGTACAGCATCTCGACGATGGGCGCATGTCGGCGCACAGCCGCCCGACGCAGCGCGTCGTCGTTACAGGCACGGGCGTTCGCTCCGAAGCGCGTGCATAGCATCTCAACCACGGACAAATGCCCGCTATCTGCCGCCAGACGCACCGCGATATCGTCAGATGCATGAACGTTCGCATTAAAACGCGTGCACAGCAATTCGACGACGGGAACATGACCGTTGTGTACCGCCCGACGTAGCGCGTCGTCGTTACAGGCATGGACGTCCGCACCAAAACGCGTGCACAGCAATTCGACTACGTGCGCATGACCTCTACCTGCCGCCCGACGCAGCGCGTCGTCGTTACAGGCATGGACGTCCGCATTGAAACGCGTGCACAGCAATTCGACGACGTGCGCATGACCGCTATTTGCCGCGAGACGTAGCGCGAAGTCATCGTAGGCATGGACGTCCGCATTGAAACGCGTGCACAGCAATTCGACCACGGACATGTGACCGTTTGCTGCAGCCCGACGCAGCGCGTCCTCGCAGGCATGGACATTGACGTCCGCTCCGAAGCGCCCGCATAGCAATTCGACCGTGGGTGAATGGCCTTTCTCGGCCGCTAGACCCAGCGCGGCATCGTCGTGAGCATGGACGTCCGCTCCGAAACGCGTACATAGCATATCGACTATGGGCGCATGGCCGTTGATAGCCGCCAGTAAAAGCGCGTTGTCTTTACCTGCATGGGTGTCCGCGCCAAAACGGGAACACAACATATCGACTGCGGGAGCATTACCTTTGTTGACCGCCTGACGCAAAGCTCTATTACGGCTATAATGGACGTCCGCACCGAAGCGCGTACACAGCAGCTCCATGACTCCTATAAACCTTTCTCCTAGGGCGCATGCTTTCCAGAGAGCCGCTTCGGGCGTACCTTGCAAGGCGACGAGGACGCGGGCTGTGTTCAGGCGACCGTGCTCCGGGAGCGTGTAACGGCGCACCGCCTTGCACGTGCAGACCATGTTCAGAAAGCTGCGTTTGTCGAGTGCAGCCAGCTTGATGGCGATCTCGAAAATGATGTCATACGGTAAGACGGAGACGGCGGATTTACGTTTAGAACCCATCGTCTCCCTCCGATACACCGCGAGCGCAATGTTCGATATAAGGAGTTTATTTCACAGCTCCCGAAAAAGTGGCGTATCCCGTCATTTCATTCCGTTTTATGCGTTTGTCCTTTCGTCTTTCATGCCCCGAAAGGGCGAAAAATATTTACGACTCGCACATGGCCGTTCCGGGCTGCTTCCTTCAAAGGGAGATCGTTGCCCACGTGTGAGTCGGCGCCGAATCGACCGCACAGCATCTCGACACTGAGGCGTGACCTGTTATCGCCGCGAATCATACCGTTTGGCGCGCACGTCGACGCCGAAACGAGAGCAGAGCATCTCGACGAGAGGCGCGTCGCCGCCCCGGCACGCCCACTCTAGCGTTTCGTTGATCGCATCTCTTGCGGATCCCTCTTCTTTTCGCTCATCGGTGTGTGACTTCATGCTCGAGCGCCCCAGGGAGTTTATCAACTGTTGAAGCAATCGTGAAGGACACGTCTCAATAATTCGTGGCGTAACCCTCTCCGTGTTTTATCCGCATATAAAAGACTTACCCCAAGAAGCTACAACTGCGTCTAAAAAATTTAATGAGTTCCGCAGAGAGGTCCGAAGCGATAGAGCGCGTGATGCAAGATATCACGTATCAAGGCAACGTGGTCAGGGACATCAAATGCCAGTTGCGGTTGGGAGAAGTGTCGGATGATGCTGTGAATCGGGAAATCAGGGTTCTTCGAGATTTACATCGTGTTTACTTGAGATTGCACGGTATCAATCTCACGGAACTCGCACAGGAACGCACACAGGAACGCGCACAGGAACGCGTATAGAACGTCCCCCAGTCACTGCTCAATTGGATCAATAGGATGTTTTCGGTCTGCGCGACGAACACATAGCGCATGACACGCGTCATCCGGATCACCTGAACGATGACGGACACGTTCGCAATATACGCAAGTTGAGTTCATGTGAGGTGCTGCTCCTGCTGTCCATCTTGTAAGAATTCAGCGACAACCATTCCGCTATCGCTACTGCCGCGTCTCAACACGTTCAATAGATCCGTCAATTCCATATCCGTTGTGCGGCCAATATAGTTCACTATGACAAGCGGGAAATCGGGCGCAAGGGAGGGGCGTGTTCCTCTTCCTGTTGCGATTTGAGGTATCTCTCCAAAGTTCCAGATCACGATCGTCCGCTTGAGCTCATCATCTTGGTCGAGGAAACGCTGCAGCGCTTCGTTCAGGGCCGTTGACTTGCCCGTGTTGCCCTCGCCGATCATGACGACAAACGAAGGAGGCGGCCGCTCTTGTTCTGATTCAGAGAAGGAGCAGTGTCCCAGCAGCCTCTCCAGCCACTCCACCTTTTCACAGTGTGAAGCGAGTCGTCGGAATGGTTGGATTGGCAAAGCGGTCATTATTTTTTTGCTAGCAGCTACGCTACACTTCCAATAAAATGTTCACTGAAGTGAGGTATTTGCTCTTTGATGTAATATCCTTTTATGTCTGCGTCGTCGTCGACGTTGCACGCTCTAGCAAAAGCTAAGATAGGCGGTAATGTCGTTTCATTTCGCGAGCAACAGTGCAAGATCAATTCGGCCATTTTGACGCGGCATGAGGGTCAATACCGTGATGTAAAAAAAAGGGCAGTAAATTCAGTTCAGTTGCCAGACTGTGACGGATCCTCTTTCTTTGAAATGTTGTCGGCGGGAAGGGAGGCGTGCCACGCCCTCTCCTTGCGCTGGAACGCCGTGCCTCCGCGCTGCAGGAACCGCACCTCAGCCTCATGCATCGGCGGTCGCATGCCATCTTGCTGGCGCTGCTCGATGAGATTCCGCACCGTCGTGATGTGTCTCACCACGGTTTCGGGCGCTCGCACGCCCCTGCGCGCGCGCTCCTTGGGCGACGTGCTCTCCGTCACGGCGACCTGGCACCAAAACAGGAGTCGGCCATGCCTCGTATCATCCGCATCAAGCTTCAGCAGGTCGATGACATCGTCGAGCAGGTCGCCTGGGCGGCCGACGACGGCGTCGCCCCTACCAAAGATATTGCTCTCGTTCTCGGAGTCGACCTGGCCGATTCGGTCAGGCTGATCATGGACGAATATCAATCCTGTATTATCGGTCCGCAAATACGTACGCCCACCTCTTCCTATTCTTTCTCTTCCTCCGCTTCTTCCTCCTCTTCTTTCTCTTCCTCCTCTTCCCATACCGCGCTCAAAGCCGATGCGCATCTGCTCGCTCGCATCGCACGCCTTGGCCGCCTCAGCAGACTCCCGCTGCACTCGCAGCACCCGCAGTCGAGGAACCAGATGGAACACCAAACCGCTGAATGCCGACGGTTGCACCGCCAAACGTTTAGGGGTGCGGCTTATGGCCGCAATCTTCAACTGTCTGACAAGGCTGCAGCAAACGTCTTGCTCAAGCTGCATGCCGCGCTCTAAAGACATGGGCTCCGTCGACATGGGCTCCGTCGACACGCGCTTCGTTAACAGACGCTCCGCTAACAGACGCTGTACGAAGGCGCGAGAGAGCGTGCCGTGATCGCTGGCTCGCTTCAGGACGTCCGTCAGTATGGTATGTAGCGCCGCACCGCCCCCGGCTTTTCTGACGTATGCCGCCATGCCACAAAACGTGCGCACGTAGCTCGCGCACCCCGGGACTTGCGCCAGCTCCAGCAGCGCTTCGACGTCGTGGGGGCGAGGGGCGTCCTTGGCGCGACGGACCAGCGCGTTCAGCACCGCCGCCCCTTCTGGCGAGCGGGGGGGAAGGGGCGACGCGAATGCGTCGCTGAGCTTGAAGCCCTTCATATTCCTTCCAACCGTTACCATTTGGCCACGTAGTTTCAAAATGTGCGGGAGCTCCACCAACGCGCGCACCACCGACTCGACCCGGCAGTGGGCCAAACAATACTTCAGGGCGCTTAGGTATGCGTGCGGCTCCAATATCAGGTACGCCTCACGCCTCCGACGTTGAAGCCCACTCGCACCCTCGGCGACAGTATCACACGCCCCCTTGATGCGCTCGAGAAGACGCCGCGTCAAGGCCGTGCATCCAGAGTACAGGCAGCACATCACTAGCATGGACGTCCTCAGGCTCGCCGCTTTCTCCGCTCTCTCCACATACTCATCCACTCCATCGTCCTGGCGCCCATCTTCTCCGTCTTCTCCATTCACGGCAGCACCCCAAGGGCTTACAGCAGCGCCCTCCAACAGCGAGTGCGACAGCGCATCGATTTCGACGAGGAACGCGTCGATGATGGCATGCTGCTGCTGTTCTACGTGCCTCAGAGCGTGCGTCATGATGGCATAATCTTCGGGACACCGTAATTCCAGCGCTCCTTTGTTATAGTAAGGGGAGTCTCTAATCGTCGGACGACCGAATTCGGATAGCATACGCGGCAGGCAGTGCAGAACGCACGCGGAAGCAGGCGCGCCTTCGACCAGGATCTTCATGATGCATACAAGCTTTGTGGACCAGCCACCCGACCCGTGAACATTGTTGTTCAGCGTGTAAATCAGCGCCTGATGCAGCTCCGCCGGCCTTAGAGGCCTGGAGCGCCTCTTGGAGACGGTACGAGCGTGGTCGCGCACGTCGCCAGAAGCCAACGCCAGCCACTCCTTCCGAAAATGTTTGCCCATGGCTTCGTACTACATGCATTTTACTAATAAGACTCGCCCCATTTCAATTTTTTCTTTCAAGTATATTGTCCTGATTTTATAGGGTTGGCCGAATCCGTAAAGATAACGGTTTAGCTTTATACCCTGGTCGTCGAAATATACGGATTCGGCCAACCCTACCTATCAGAATCTATAGAGTGAATTTTTATCCGAGGAAAAGAAAAATACGGATGTACGGGTAATTTTCACATGTATGAGAAAAGTTCGAAAACTAGATTGTGGTCGAAACGCTCCAAATTGTATACACACTTGTGAATGAAGGCCGGTACAATACACCAAACTCACCAAACGATGTCTTCATAAACGTCTTCACATCCCTTCGGGAGTTTTTCAGGAGTGAATGCTACTCCGTTGGTGGTGGCCACAGGAACCAGCAAGTCCGCTACAAACCTGAGCAAACGGTTTTTTGTGTAAGTAAGAGGAGACATCCCTGGCGGGATATTGTTGTAAATGTGTAGCGTGTCGAAACCTATCATAAAGCCACTGTGGAAAGTGATTTCTTCATACACGTGCTCTTGAGGATTACCAGCAGCAGGGTGCGTTGGAGACAGCATCACATACCCGTTGAATCGTCCATCATTCTTGAACGGTGACGGTTTGATCAGAACAGACTGAATACCTCCGTCTTCTACTGACACTTCATACATACTCTCCGAAAGGGGGGTATCATCTAGCCCCTTCCTCACTGCTTTCAAAATGTCACAGGGTGAATTCTTCAACGACACTGACATCATATCAATCTTGTTTCTTTTATGTTATAATAGTCATTAGAATACACACGTCAAATTTTTTTTCTTGTGGTTGACGTATTGGAGCAGAAAGCGCTAAAAGCGTACGAGATCCCCGGCAAAAACATGATACCGGTGGTAATACACGCGTCAAAGAAAAACCAAATTTTGTCCGCTCCGTGGCGAATCAGCCTCACTGAACCCACGACCGACCGTGAAGTGGGTGTCAACTATCTGCGGTATACTTGACGCTTTGTATTATTCCCCCTCAATATGCCTATTTCGACCAGTGTGTGGGTTTTCTTTTCACGCGCACTTCAAGCGTCTGAATGAAGCCTAAGGTGGATGGGGTTGCGAGGAGAGAAGAGAACAAAAAGTAATATTATTATTCACGTCTATCGAGTAATTCCACCATCGCGTCACGAATCTGATCCATCTCGGCTTGGACATCTCCGCCTCCGTCATCGCCACGAACCCGCAGCAGTCTGATCCCTCTTCTGAGGCACTGCTCGTCCTTCGACGCGTCACGCCGGCGCTGAGCATCAAACTCTTCGCGGTTTCGGTGGTACATGTTCGGGTAGACGTAATGATGCGGACCGTCGTATTCGATGGCGACGTCGTGCGCGGGAATCCACATATCCAGTTCCAGAGGATGGCCGGTCTCCGGATTGCGTAGCCACCGTGGTCTGTCGCTCTGGACGACTTCGCAGTCCGCGCCCAGCATCGCTCTGAGCGCGTCACAAAAACGTTGTTCCGATGCCGATATGGTGGTCAACACGTTCGCTCGCTCGTTTTCCGCCCTCTCCAAATACTTGTCGTAGAACGATGGTTCCGCGTCTTCTTCGGATGTTCGCGGCGGTGGTACTCGACACACCAGCAATCGAGCATGCCGTTCGACCGTTGTGTCTCGGATCAGCATATCGACATCTCCGTTGCCACGAAACTTCCCGCGCCCTCCCATCGCATCCAGCTTGATGGCGACCAGCTCCTTCATCTCGTCGACGTCATCGGACTCCAGGTAGTAGGTATACTGTCTCACTCTATCTTGCGCTGTCCGTACTTGATGATTTTTCACCTTTAAGGACAGTCCAACCGCGTTCAAAACGCTGTTGATGGTTTTGGTCACGAGCTGGCGGTCCCACTTTTTTTTGACCACCTTTTCCCCGCGGAAGAGCGCCAGCGTCTTCTCGTACTCGCGAAAGGCGGTGACGTTCAGGAAGAGGGGCGAGCTCTCGAACGCGGCCACCGGATCGGCAGCAGAGTTGTTCCAGTAGTCGGCGATCTGCGTGTCCGCGTCAAACGGGTGCCTGACGCCCAGCGCCTCGAGCATCTCGGCGACGCAAGTCACCTTGAGCGCGTCGACCTTGTCCGCCATGCGTATGGCGTCGTCGTCGAGGAACTGCCTATGGAACTCGGGAAAGAGGAGGCGCATCAGGAGTGTGACCTTCTTGCTGGCGGCCGCGTTGCAGCCGTGCTTCTCGACGAACTCCTGGTCGACGTCCTTGATGCCCCAGGCCTCCAAGTAGGTGGCCTTGAAGTCGAGCCACTTGTCCTCGTCGGTGGCGTCGTTGGCGTAGATGCGTTTGCGGCAATCCGCGATAAAGGCGGGGTCGTCGGGAACGTAGAGCGAGCAGAGCATCTCTTGCTTTTGGGACGCGGAAGCGTTGTCGCGGGCGTACTTGTAGGCCTGGATAGGCGACAGGATGGTCTTGGCCATCTCGACGCGGTGTCCCGCGCTCTCGACCAGGTCTTGGAAGGAGGCGACGCATTAGTTTCCCGCTAAATGGAATGTAAGACTAGGAGCAGGTGCTGATGGTATTGGCGCACGATTAAGTTCTGCAGATGAGGCGGATGTAAACCCGTCTTCTTGTTACAGCGTTATATGCGGCGAGGTTCATTTATAGGCGGTTATTTTAGAGTGTGGTCATTTGTGGTCATTTGTGGTTATTCGTCCTAAAAATACACATTTGATAACAAGATCCCCGTCAAGATGCCTCCATGGCCCAGTGTGCACGTGCTTCCCAAACAAGACTGAGTATTGTGTATCAGAATAAATTCTATCCTTCTCAAAAAAGGAAAACAGAAAAAGGAAATTGGTGGTAACGTGAATTCAGGTAGCTTTGGAATTTTGCGGATACACAAATAACCACACCCATGTTTTTCGAAAACACTGGAATATGGTGTATAGCGGTCACGATATTGCGTTTCGTTCAGTGTCGAATTCCGCACCATAAACCACAAATAACCACAATTCAGGTCCTAGGGTCAACATCCTCTTCGACGATGCGCATGCCCAGTATGACCACCCTCCACACCCTGTTAGCGCGCGAGTAATGTTCGCAACATCCCCTGATGTGCCTCTGCTCACAAGACTTGCACAGATGTTTCTTGTCGACCACGTAACCCAGGCTCTTGAGCGCGCTCTCATCCTCTGGCCACGTGCTAGGCAGTCCCGGGTGCTTGAACTTCATGTACGTTCTGAACGCGTCTTTTAGTCTCGGTAGCGGCGTGATGGCGCCCTCCTCGTACTTGACGTACCATCTCTTCGTCCTCGATTGATTGTCTTCTGGGGCGGCCGTCAAAAACTGGTACAGCATGTCCGTGTTTCTTCGGACGTTGTCGTACTCGTCTTTCTGCGCCTCTGGACAGAAAGACCAACACGTCTCGCTTCCCTTTGTCAAAGCCGTGATCACATATTCCGTCAGCCATTTGCACACGATGTGCGGTAGTTCGTCCTTGACGACTTTGCGCGATATCTGCGTGTCCACCATCTCGGTCGGGACATGACGCCTGAACCCAAAGACCATCATCCGACGGGAAACCGAACCGGCGTTGTCCTTGTAGTTGGGCACGTGGTTTCCTGCCCAGATCATCGGAACTCGCCAGTCCGTCGTCACGCTGCTCGTAAACTTGCGCGGTATCTGAATGCTCTCGCCCGTCACCATGCTCTGCCACAGTGTTTGATCCAACATCTTGTGCGTTTCTTTAGGGACGTCTGGTGCGATGAGAACCTCGGCGTCGAATTTGTCGGCCAGTCCGAACACGGTTTCCGAGTTGTTTGTCAACACCGCACAGGCGGCCGGATTAAACGCGGCTTTGACGGCATCTATAACCGTGGATTTACCCGTGCCTGCATCCCCGTTGACGAAGGGCATGATTTGCCAGTTGTCCATGGATCCCACCGGAAAGAACAATCTTCCCAAGCACGTGTTGAGCCACCTATATTGATGTTCGCAGTCGTGCACTTGGTACTTGATGACTCTGTCCCAGTGGGGGGTTTCCGCTAATCCGGCTAAAATATCCGCCTTGGCGTGTTCTGTGCCTTCTTCTTCTATCCTGGTGGTCAGAGGTCTCTCCGATCGAACAGGACATTCGACGTTGAAATGTTTCCGCGCCACGCTTCCTGGAGCGAGAGGGAGAGCCGTCTTTCCGTCGTCATCGTCGTTGAGAGGATACCGAACGAACCGCATTTCGTTTAAGACGAGCACTCCGTCGGAGAATGAGATTATGTTTCTGTCGATTTTCAGGTCCGGAAAGTCGGAAGTCGACGCGGACTCGGAGAAGTAGTGCATCAATTGATCGTAGTTTTTTGGTCGTCGATTAAACAACTCATCGTCGAGGAAGACGTTCTTGATGAACTCATCGAGACCCTCTGCCTTCTCGTAAGCGGCCGGCGTGAGCGGTCTATAGACATGGCGGTCGCGTTTGAACAGCATGTCGCGTTTTGCGACCAGTAGTATACGGTCGCGCAGGATCTCGAAATCCGAAGGGCCTCTTTCGCTCCTTCCTGTGCCGGTTGACATTGACAGTGAAGCGACATTCGAGATGGAAGAAGCGTCATCCGAGCAGTCGAATTGTGGAGCAGTTTCAGACTCGGTGACGTACGAATTGTCGAGTTCCATTATCTTTTCTTCAAGTTGTATATCCAGTCCCGTGCTCCGTTTTATCTCGTTTTCCCACTTGGTTATGTCTGCACGGCTTATATGCGGCGTATTTTTTAGGTTTATGTGGTCCGCAGAAGCGGAGAAAGGAGGGAGCGTCTGTTTTCGCATAACTAATGCACCATCATATAACAATGCACCTACTGTGTGACCTGACTCGACGATCGCTCGTATCAGCACGTCTAGACACTGCCTCTCTAAATCCTGCAACACGTACGCGAACTGTGTTGATGCAGGGTTCGGTGCCGAAGGTTTTTTATTTTTTTGTGCGTCGACGTAAACACGAAAATCGGGATGCGCCAACAGCTGTTTCGCGTTTTCCCTGGTTTCGATTTGATACTTTGTTAAGAACGAAGGAACGGAATCCTCATCAACTCCGAAATCTCGACACCACGCTACCAATGAGCCGCCGTAATTCATACGAATGAACGCTTCTTTGGCAGCATCACGTGTGACGTCGCATGCGTCTTGCACCTTTTGTAAGATTCTTTCGCGATTGTTGACGTATGATTTTAAACATGGGCATTCTATTTGCAGTCGTTCGTAGAGCTGAACGGCGATCGTCGCGTGGGCGTTTTTGATGTCGATGTCATGATAAAACCGGAACGCCAACCATGAGCGCACGTTTCGCTTGGCACCTTGTGCGTAATGCATAGAGCATCCTCTATCGACGGGAGCGGAGATGTATCTACCTAGTTTTAGCTTATCGTGCAATTTGTAAACGACTTCGACACTTGCGCTGGTGGGATCGTCTGTAACGTTAGCATGTGCTCCGCCATTTCGAGCGTTCTTGATTCCGGTCTCGATGTATTTCTTGAGTTCTCTTTTCTCGAGTAAATCGAGAGCGTCCGACCTGTACATGCGCTTTGCGATATCTGCATCGAAAATTTCGCGGAGTACGATCCCTCGGCGAACCATTCTTGTGGCTTTGTGGCGCGGCTGTGGTAAGTCTGTGGTTAGTTTGTGTATACGATACACACCGCAGCCACGCCTTATATGAATATCGTGCGCGACGCAGGAGGACTCGCTGTATTTCGCGGGACATCGCTGGGAGAAGCGGAGCCAGAGCTTCAGCGGCATTTTCGCCCTCTTCAGCACATACCCCGTGATGATCCAATCGTTGTAGTTGCTGGCGTGATCGGCGGAGATCATGTTCATGACGAGACTTTCCGCGGCTTTGACGCAGCAGGACGGGACGACGGGGCGCGCGCTGGGATGGATCTTCTCTTGGACGAGTTCGGTGATGCGCGCGTCTTCGGACGACGGGTCCGCGCCGTTGCTGGAGCAGATGTCCTTGACCGAAGGCACGCGTGCGGATGACACGGGTTTGCCGAGGTCTTTGGCGAGACGGGGCAGGGCCTTGGGCACGTCGATCTTTTGCGTGGCCTGCTTTTCGGGGTTGCCGAGGTAGGAAATCACGGACTTTTTGAACGTCGCGAAGTCGAGCGGGTGTCTGACGGGCAGCAAGACCGAGTTCGGCTTCGAGGCTTTAGACGAAGACATCATGCGGATGCATCTGTCTTTGGTGTAGACGACCTGGTCGACCATGGAGCCGACGCCCTGCGGATCGAGTTCGGCGAGCCTCCGGGCGAGGTGGTGCGCTCCCTGGGGATCCGCTTGGTGGTTGGAGTTGAAGACGAGGAGCGGCCCTTCGACGGAATGGAGGATGAGGTGCAGCGACACCTTGGTCTGGTTGCCGGAATGCAGCCACACGAAAGCCTCTGGCGGCAGACGGCGCGCGACACCGTCTTGTCCCAGCTTGTAATCTTCCGCGAAGATCTGTCGTACTAGCCGTTCGGTGCGTTCGATGACCTGGTCGACGGAAGATATACCCTGCGGCAACTCGTCGGCGTCGATGTCTATATAAGGCTTACATGGCTTGCCGTGGGGGATTATCTCGTTCAGGTGCTTGTATCGCGGCTGTGTGAGCTTCTTGACGAGCGTCTTGTAGACGTCGGCCCACGTGGGCATCGACACGAAGAACCGCCCTTTGACGTCGTCTTCGAACATGAGCTGTGCCTGGTGTCCGTTGACGACGGCGTCGGACTGCATGCCGACCTTTCGAAAGAACCATTTCACTTGAGAAGGAGCGCAAAAATGATCGTGGGTGTCGTCCTCGCTCGCTTTCCGTTTCTTGCTGGTGTCCCTTTTTTTCGGCGGCATGACGGGTTCGATTATCACCCGGGACATACAAATGCGTTCGCCAGCCTCGTTTTTTATACCTCGTTCACATTCAGTCAATTACACACTACATCGGAAAAGTGACGTGCGATAGAATCTCCGTGACAATCAATCTCGGGAGAAAGTGTAGTAAATTATCAGCGTACTCGACTCTCTTGTGACAATCGAGGCGGAGCCATGCAGCATTCACGTCATCGCGGAAAAATACATTATTCTTACCGCGCGATAAAATGGCATCTCTCCTCTGTTTTGATACGTCTGTACGAGGATGCCTGAGGATGAGGTTCACCATGGCAGCGTTTTCAAGGCGAAAGGCAGTGTCTAGGGCGGACATGGGATAATGATCGGAATGATCGGAATGATTGGCGTCATCATCGGCGTCGTCATCGTCCTCGACATCGGTGTAAATAACCTCCGTCGACTGAAACACGGCATCTGGATCGACGCGCTCGTCCTGGAGAAGTATCCGCAGGATTTCAATGCTCTGTCGGCGGCAGACATGTTGCAGCGGTGAAGTGAGATTTACATCGAGGCGTCTCTTTGTGTCGCTGTGTTGCAGGAGCCTTATCACTGCTTCCGATCTCTGATACTTACACGCGGTACTCAAAGGCGTGCATTGATGATTGTAGACGACATACTCAAACTTTGTATTAAAAAGGTCTTCGTTGTCTTCGTCTTCTTTGAGGGTACAACCGTTGTTCACGTCAGTCTCGGGATAGGAAAGGAGAAGATCTATGATGCACAAGTGTCCCCATTTGCAGGCGGCGTTCAACGGTGATTCTGACAGTTCATAAGAACTGCTGATGTTGCAGTCACTCCACATATACTTACCTCGGCAACAGTCACACACGTGGCTATAGCCGCTGCTCCAGGAACGTTCTGACCGGAGGTTCACGTCTGTTTTGCCGTGTCCTAGCATAAGGCGAACCGCGTCGACGTCCCCGTTCGAGCATGCATCGTAAAAAGGCGTGGTAGCTTCCCGAAATGTTCTCGTGCAGTCGCAAGCGTCATTTTTCTTATCGTATGTTCGATGCCGTTTTGCATCATCTGTAGCCATTGTTTCATGTTCTTACGAGCGTTGTCTTTACACTTAGAAAGCAATTGTCTTGTACGGACCATGACGCTCAAGCGCTGATGATAATTGCCTTCTTTTTTAAAAAATTTGAAACGATCTGATTCCACCTCAGAACGACACCCCATCCCATACCGGCATACAAACAGGCAGTTGGTGCGGTAAACTGAATTGAATTAGATGGACATGGCGCTCACGCCTGCCTCGTCCTCGTCGTTTCAGGCGCAGGACATAGAAACCTCTCTGCAGTTGATTCTCACTCAAGGAACGCGGTCGCCGCACATCCACGTCCCTGCCCCTCTCCAGGAGTTGGCGACGGTGGGACTCTGCCAGCATATAGTCGATTTCATGTGCCTAGACGCCGAATCGTTCCTGCAAGGTCTGCGCACCGTCATGCAAAAATTGGATACCCATGTTTTGCCCGATACCTTACGGAATCTTCTTCAAGAAGCGGTGTTTAAGGGCTCGACGACCGCGCCCGGCACCGTCATGCTCGAGATGGCGCACATGATGTGGACGGCAGAGGCGGAGGTGTTGGACAAGTGCCGCTTGAGCAGGGAGGATCTCGTCGCCTTGTTCAAGAAATCGCTGGACGCTCGCATCGAAGCCTATGTCCGCCCGCCTTCCGTGCTCTGTGCGCGCAACATGATGAGGCTCTGGAAACCGCTGCTCGAGCAGCCGGTCCTCTTGGTGCTCTATCAATGTGACATCAGTCCAGACGGCCTGGGAGCCAGTCGTTCGGCTCGCGCCGACATCGTGCTGAACATCGGCGTCTTGCGTCGCTTGGCGAAAGACAATCGGGTGGATGCTTTTCGCGGACCTGACTGGCTCCGATACGCGGTCCGTTGTATCAAACGCGAAGAACGACAAGAAGAACACCGTAGCAACGTAGCGGTTTCGTCGTCTTCGCTATATCCTCTCTCGACTTCGACCTCCTCGACGGACGATGTCTGGAACATCTTGCAACCCGTCACGTTCGAAAACGTGATCGACGACCTCAACGAGCCCAGTACATGGTTGGACGTGAACACGAAAGGCGTCGAGTTCGAGGAGACGGGGTACATCGGGCGCGACGGCGTCTTCAAGTTCATGCGTTCTGCCTCCAAGCTGACGGAGATTTACTCGTTCGACCCTTTGCGTCCAGAGGAAGGTGTGCGGCGCCATTTCGACGACGATGATGACGCGTGCGAAGAAGAAGATGAGGATGAAGATAGGACGGTGGCGATCTTTGGATGATGATCATTAGGATATAAAGGCGAGATCTCACGACCTCGAGCTCCCTTCCTCGTATTTTCAGAAAAAAAGAAGAGACGATGGGTGTTGTCACGTCTGTGCTCGAGTATGCTTGGAGGTTGCTGACGCCGAGCGATCCTTTTCAAGAGCTGGAGGCGATCGTGGAGAACAAGGATATCCGGGGCCTGCATCGCTTCTTCCTGAAAACCACGAAGACGTGTGGGACGTTTCACCAATTTCGCTCCATTTATTTTTATCGTGATGTCGCGTCTGTCTTGGTGCAGTCTGGATGGGCGCAGGGATTGGAATCCCTGGACGACTACCTCATGTCCATCGGAACTTATGATAGATCTCGCGTGATGACGGACGTGCTGCATGTTGAAGCAATGCAAGCGGCGTTTCGAGCCTGGACCGAGGATCGAGAATCGAGGAGAGCAGGGAAAGAGAAAGAGCGCGCGTCGGATGTGCCGGATGGGCCGAATGTGCCGGATGGGCCGAACGGGCCTGATATCACATGTTTCAAAGAAGTCGTCGAATGGTTAATGTCGCGGGAGATATATCTTGATAATAGTAGTCCCTTTCATAGATCCGTGGCGTTGCCCCGGTATGAAGTTCCGGAGGAACTGTTCGACCTGTTCAAAGTTCCGTACGAACCGTTAGAACCGTCCGAACCGTTCGAACCGTCCGATTGGTTTGAATCCATTGACCGGATAGGACAAGGCGATGGATTGGCGGTATCCGACGAGAAGATGAGGGCAGATAGGGCAGATAGGGCACAGAGGGCACTCCAAAAGCATCTCCTCGAGGACCGGCTCGCCTTTGAGTGGACGCGTTTTCTGAAGGAACAATTCGACGTGCCTTGGAGTCACAGCGGGATCGAATGCGAGTTAGCGGCGACGTTCGATCGTGCGTCGTGTCTACAGTATATGATCAACAACGGTGTTCGCTGGGACGACGACGTGCGGCGCAGGACCGTCATGTTCGCGCTCGAGAGCATCAATCAAATAAAATGGAACAACATCGCGAACAATTTGACGCCCGTATGCTTGTTCTGCCTCAAAACACACGACCTAGATTGCGTCAAGATCGCTTTGACGAACGGCAGGGATGACTACGACGCCTTGGAGCCGGATCATCCTCTCCGTCGTCCATTACCGTGGGTATACTCCGATTCCGACGATTCCGACGATGACGATGGTGACGATGACGACTCGGATACAGAGGAGTCCGATGACGAACTATATGTAGCGACCATGGACGTTGCTTGGGGATCTACCGACGTGTGCAGTCTTGCCTCCGCCCACTGTTCCGCCGAGACTTTTCGTCTGCTTCATCGCGTTTGTACGGAACTCAGGCTCCTGCCCGAAACGCTGAAGCACGCTCGTTGTCTGGAGAATTTCGTTCACGCGCTCGACAAAGGTGCTCCTTGCGACGTAAACGTGTGCGTCCACTTGGCAAAGTGCGGCAAGATAGACATGTTGCGAGCGCTCGCCGAAAGGGGACACACGGCCATGCTGAGCGATCGCGTTTACCGGACGGGGGCTCTCAAGAGATCGGCTGAATTATCATACGAGCTGATGGAGACGGTTACGACCGGGCGCAGCATCAGCGCTCGTGTTCAGAACGATAAAAATGGATTTTCGTGGAAGCCGATGTATGATGCGGCACTCAAAGAGGTTCGCCGTCGTATGAAGCTCGATGCGAATGCTGATGCGAGTGCACCGTGTTTTCTTTCGAACCTGTCTTGGAGCGTGCGCGATTGTTCGGCGTCTGCCGAGCGGCACCTTATGAGCGTGATGAAGGATATGACAAACGCGTCGAACGTGATCAGGCGGCGCTGGCTGGCGTACTCATACGCGCCCGTCCACGGGCGTCCCGGATACGAGCGCACCTTCAGGACATTTTTGGAACGTATACACGGTGTAAACTAATCAGCCGTGAAAGTTTCCTAAATCGCGTTGGAACACGCGCGTAGCTAAGCTAGCATCTCTAATATCCGACATAAAGCTATCCGCGTGTATATTATTTTCGATCGGGAATATGGACGTTTTGAAATGCGGTCGTGATGCGGAGTGCGATCACGAGGATTTTCATCGGCTCGAAACACTTGCGTGAAATATCACGTGAAGGAAACGAACATGGAGATGTCGAGGACCCTCTGCGCACCGCCTGCAAGCACGCTCCCGTGTCCGTTATACAGCACGTCATACAGCACGTCATGCAGCACAAAATAGGGAGGTCGAAAGACGCTCCGAACGATGCGCTGCGTCACGCGGCTTACGCGGGACGACCAGACGTCCTCGCCCATTTGATCCGGAACGGTGCGCCCCTCGAACAACACCCCTTCAACTCTATGAGCGGAGAGTTGGCCCCGTTGGACTTGGCGTGCGCGCACTTCGTATATGGGGACGGCGATTTGGACACTAGCCTGCACATGGTCAGGATGCTGTTGGACGCGGGCGCCGACGCAAATTCCGGATGCTGTTGGAAAGATAGGTACGAATCCGCGCGCGCTCTCAGGATAGCGGCGGACTCGGAACGGTGTGCTGCCGAGCTCGTACGTCTTTTGTTGGATTACGGAGCGGACGCTCGCGCTTGCGAAGATGAAGCATTCATCAACGCGGCTCTCCGTGGATGTCCCGCCGTTCTACACGCGTTGCGCGCGCGTCATGTGGAAGAAAAGCGCGGCCAGTACGACATTCCTCCTCACGAGGAAGAATACAGGGCGTCCGAATCGTTTCGAGATCTGTACAGGTACACGATAGATCGAGTCCGTCGAGCGATGTCGCGAGACGAGATGAAGCCACACTATGACTGTGAAAGGGCCGACGTCGAAAGCTCCTCTAAAATGAAGGTCGTGCTCGACACGCTTTACGCTTTCGAGCGCAGTGAAGTGGAGCAATAAAGGAGCTTGGCAAGGCAATCGAAGTCGGTGACTTTCACCATGCCCCAGTAGTAAAGGTGCCGTATGTTTAGGGTTGGCCGATTTCGTATATTTTGACGACCATGAACGAGAATGTCCCTCCTGCTATGAAGATGATGTATTCGGCTTGACTGCCGTGGAGGAAGAAATCGAACGAGCTCATAAAGAAGATTCTGATCCTAGCATAGCATAGCATAGCATTGTAATGATACTCATACCGACGGTGCGATGAAGACGTCTTCGGCGAGCCTGTCCAGCAGCTGTTGAACTTGAGCAGGGTGCTGGAAAGCGAGCGGTTCACTTTTCGGCCAGTTTGCTGGGTGAAGGCGGTTTTCTTCCGCATAAAAGAGTGGAGGCGGCGATCGGAACGTACCATTTACCAAGAGGCCGACTTCAAATGAAACGGCGTGCGCCGGATCGTAGGGACGACGGTATGTTTGCACTGTTTGCATTGTTTGTATAAGAAACGGGTACGCGTGTAAGACGCCGTCGATCATGACTTCGCACTTGGACGTGGGATCGCACTGGACGGATATTACGATATCGTGACCGTGTACGGGATCGTTTACTCGAAAGTTTTTGTACCTTGTGATCACCTCCCCCTGGTCGTCCACCACCAGCTGCGTCCTGAAGTCAACTCGGGGACGATAGTTGACGGAAGCGTAGCGCTGGCCCTGCAAGAGGTCATCGATTCGAGCTCGCTCCGCTTGCATTTTTTTCGTGTGCGCTCTGCCTCGAGGATGAGGCGAATACTCGATTTTTTTCTTTATGTGGCGAAGATGGGTGATGATATCGGTATAAAGACAGTGAAAGTATAATTTACGTGTACGCAAAGACAACACAAAAATAAGAAATATGCTGACAACCATCACGAAGACATGCTCTGCGCTCAAGGACTTGACATCGTACCTGGTATACTCTTACAAGATAGAGTTCAAGTCGCCGCTCCATTTTGCGCGCTATGCCTCGTCGCTGCCTGCTTCCGACCCCAAAACGGCGAGAGCGATTTTGGACGAAGCGCTACGGCTCACCTTGCTCCGTCTGCAGTTCGACGTCGCTCGCACGCTCCGCCGCAAGGGTGCCCGGCCGGCGAAGCTTACCCGAAAGGAGATGAAATACCTGTTCTGGACAGCATCGCTTTCCTTTCTCGGAAAGATTGACGTAGACGATCTTCGTGATTTGGTGTTACCCGCATGCTTTAGAGATATGGTGTTTTACTACATCAGAGACTCTATCAACGCACTGTGCGTTCATACGGGGGACGGGGGGATGTTGGCGCTCACGGAAGTCGATATGTCATTATGGACGATCAAGGTCACGGAGTGTTTGCGCGTTATCTCGCCTGGGGATAGATTCATGTTTTTCAAGTTCGTGTGCTCATGGTACCCATCGAATACGCGAACTGTCGTTTTCGAGCAAAGGAAGGCGGCCTTCATCAAAGCGTTCCTGGAAGCTGGGGCAGATCCGTACAAGGAAGACGGAGTGTGCTTCATATGGCTGGTGAAATCGCATCTGCGCTTCCGCCAAGATTCCGTCGTGCTCGCGCTGCTTGAGTCCGCGTCAGAAGCGTGTTCGAGCACACGGTATTTCCGCGAAGCTTACGCCCTGTTCGTGCTCAACAGCCAGCGCTGCGATGTCGTCGAACGTTTTACCGAGATGCTCATTGGAAACGATCGGCGCGCAGAGAAAGAAGCGGAGACAAAGACGGAGTCTGTCACCGACGAGAAAACGCCTCTGATTTAGGGCGTTTGTCGAACCATGATTTTGTTCACCTGTTCGCTTACGCTATTGACGGTGTCAGAACTCCGAAGCGCATTCTTGATGATGCAGTCTGACAAATCGAAGTTTGAGAATTGGGTCAAGACGAGACGATTACAGCCGTTATCGACGGTCGGCTCATCCTCTTGTGAATACGATTGTTTTCTGTTCGGATTGATATCGATTGCCCTCTAGATTTCATTTCCGAGTCGATTACACGTCCTTTCACCTGATATTTGATAAAAAACTAAGACGATTTACTGAGACATAAAGATCAATTTGTTGGATGTCATCGTCCAATTTTTAGGTAAATCAGGCTGTAAGTGGCGACGAGATGGGTGCGTCGCTGTCCAGCTTCACGCCGAACGATAGTGACAAGGATTCGCCAAGGACAAGTGCGACGAGGACAAGAAGAAGCTCACCGATACCGATTTCATCGGGCACATGTGCGACACATTTGTGAGCACCAGGTGCAATTTCTCGCGCGACAGGTTCGTAGAGTTGTCCTTGCTGAAGAGGGAGCTGGAAAAGCATTTCTACCAAACCTCCGGAGTCGTTCCGTGGGTGCACATCACAGACAACCGACCTCTCCATTTCAAACAGTCAAATTACATTCTTTTTCAGTATCTGGTTCCTCGTTTAGAGGCCCTCGGCTGCGGTGTAAGCGTGGGGTACCATGGCGCGCATGACTGGATGATTGAACCAACTTTCATTACCGGTATCAACGTCAACTTTTACTGACTCAGATGGCGATGACAACATCTACGATGTCGAGACCATCCTCGACCACATCCGTGTGAAAGGAAGGAGAGAGAACTACACCAAATGGTATCTCGTCAAGTGGCTGGGATTCGACGACACGGAGAACTCGTGGGTGAAAGAGTCCGATATGATGTGTGACTCGAAAAAAATTGACGGTGCCTTATGATGAGACCGAAGAAGAAGATCCGTAATTGATATGCGTCAGATACGTCAGATTCGAGTCACGGCCGAACAAGTGCGAGCATGGAATACACGAAATGATAGGAAGAAAGAAAAATACTATGACGGCGTCACATCCCCTCGCATCCCGCATGAGCATCGCGCACTCCTCAAAATGGAGCTGCAAAAATATTGCCGGAAGATCAAAAGGTTGGATCCGCGCAATGAGTACTGGCACCTCAGGCCCGACAACCTCGACTCCCTGATCACGGAGCTGGAGCGCTACTTCTGCCTCCGTCTCCTTTGTCCCAACACGGTCATGTCACCCTCTCGGCAGGTCGACGACGCGTGGCACTGCTACATTCTGATGACGAAACAGTATAGGAAGTTCTGCGACGACACTTTCGGCGAGTACCTCGATCACGAGCCGGGCGTCCGCGAGTTCCAAACCACGCTTCGTGTCCTGGAGGAGTTCAAAGATCTGACCGTGCGAGAGTACGGGGAGGTGGACTTGGATGCGTGGGCAGACAGACTCTTGATAGCGATCGATCCCGTCGCGTACGACTACAAAAATTACAGGACCAGACACTGCGATACCGGATCGGACGCGTACCGATCTGTGTCGGACGACGGATCAGGTACGGATGAATCAGAAGAAGATGCCGCTGAATCTGATGCGACCGATGAGTCTGACGCTGGATGCTATATTGGCGACTGTGGTTAAGTGATATGATATTCTTTTTTTATTCTGTTTTGATGGAGGAAGCGATCGTGGATACGATTCGAACAACCCTTCTGGAGAGGCATAAGTAGGGTTGGTCGAAACCGTATATATACGCCGTATATTCCGAGAATCCTTGTTGCAACTCCGTATGTATACGGTCAAATATACGGATCTGGCCAACCTAGGCATGAGGGAGCAACGAATCAGAGAAGCTGCGGAACATACCAATCAATAAGCAGCTCCCCTGAGCAGCGCGCTCACTGCTGGTTGAGCTTGTGTAATTAGTTCAGCGTCGAAGTCAGCTACGGAGCGCACGTGTGCTCTTTTATGGCGCGCTTCCTCTAGCCGTGGAGCATGTTACGCGTCGGGAGGGAACGCCACTCCGATTTTTGAACGCGTCAAACGCACACGAAGAGACGTGCCACCTTCGGATGTTTTGATGCGCGATCCGTAGGAGTGTATGTACATTCACAGAACGTGTCGTACATTTCGATGTTTGGCAAGGCACCGTGCCGCAGCAAGAATTCCACAACGGCGACATGTCCCTGATTACAGGCACTGTGCAAAGCTATACCGCTACGGGCGTCGATGTCCACTTTGCACCGATTCACGAGAAAAGTGACAACGTCCAGGTGTCCATAGAAACACGCGAGAGAGAGTGGAGTATCCTCGTCTTGGTCTTCGTTGTCATTGAACAGCAAAGGTGAGCAGGTAAATGCGTCGCGCACGACGTCGTACAGTCCTTTCTCACACGCGACTTTTACACAGGCGCGGTCATACGTGATGCCACGGGATCTCAGATATCCGACAATGACGACGCGTCCACATTGGATGGCGCCAAGTAAGTGAGTCACACTCAAATGTGACCTGTAGGTTTCGTGTAAGAGACGGAGGATAGACAGATGTCCATTCGCTATCGCGTACTCTACGGCCGTTGTGTCATCTTCGTCCGCGACGTTCACTACGTCGTACTCTCCCTCACCGAGACATCCGAGTAGATTACACACACGGTCGTAATCTCCGTCAATACAGGCGTCACAAAGCTCGTCGACGTCCATCTTTACACTAAGTGCCAAAATCGATTTGGACACTTGCTCGCCAGGATGTTTCATTTCCTTTTATGTAGGGTTGGCCGATTCCGTATATTTCGGCGGTCTCGGTTTAAAGATAACGAGTTAGCTTTATACCCTGGTCGTCAAAATATACGGAATCAGCCAACCCTACTTTTATGAGATATCTATTCCCTCCGACGGGCATACCGAAAAGCGCGCTCCCGGAGTTTCTCGTGTCTTGTTCCATGTCGATTACGGTGTACCCTTTGCTTTTTCCATAATCAAACGCACGTATGGGTGGTGGTGTTTAGGATACTTGCTAGAACACGGTTGCCCCTTCGATGGTTTTGCGATGGCGATCGAGTCCATGTTCGAATAATAATACAATACAGTTGACGCACTACAAGACGTATGTGGTCGATCCTTTACGAATAGTAAGGCTGTTCTGTTTTCGATGAATTCCGTAAAAAAGTTGATTCATTTGGTTTTCGGCGGGATATTACGT